>Ga0209166_10000554_pt1 | contig 39379 bp, 33 predicted proteins | sample Coa_R1_3_FD_187151 | JGI IMG/M metagenome (GOLD analysis project Ga0209166, IMG submission 187151) | Surface soil microbial communities from Centralia Pennsylvania, which are recovering from an underground coalmine fire - Coalmine... | ecosystem: Environmental > Terrestrial > Soil >...
CGAAAAGATTGAACGCCGGCTGATCCCCGAAAGGGGGCGTGCGGCCTTTCGGCTGCTTTCAGCGGAGCGCTCGGATGAGATTTTTCCCATCCTGATGGAGGAGATTGTCGCGCTCGGCTTTCCCCGCGCCCTGGTAGTCACGCTCGACCTGGAGAGCGGCGAAATCCGGCCCGTGGCGGGCATCAACTGCAGCCCCAATTATCAGCAGAAGTTCAAGACCGCCCTGTGGCAGGGAGAAAACCAGATCGTCGGGGTGCTGCGCTCCCTGAAGCCTGCAATCATTCCAAAACCCGGCGCCCACGGGCGCTCCCTCTATTGTCATCCTTTGCTTTACAAGAACCGCACCGCCTGCTGGGAGGCGGAGCGGGGCAACCGATTCTGCCTTGCCGTGCAAAACTTCCACGAGCCGGGCGCGCTGGAAATTGGGGCGCAGGTTTGCCGCACCTGCGAGATGCGGGCCTACGCCGGGGCCGTCATCGTGGAGATGCCGGCCAACAGCAGCGAGCGCCAAAGAGGCGATTTACGGTCGGTCATCGACGTGGCCAACGGATACCTGTCGCGGCTCTTCAAGGTAGACCACTACTACAACCGCATGCGCGACAGCGATGTGACCATCGCCCAGATGGAAACCCTGATGCAGAGCATGGCGGACCCGGTGATCCTGACCGATTCGCAGCATCGGGTGATCGCGCAAAACCGGGCGGCCGAGCGCTTTTTCAAGTTGCCGGAGAAAGACGTGACCGAGGGCGCGGCCCGCGCGGTTGAACTGAACAATCTTTTGTTTTCGGCGGCGCTGTCTTCCATGGCAGTCTCGGGCAGTTCAGATGCCTCGCGCGACCTGACGCTGGTAGACATCATTGAAGGCGAAGAAGTGCTGTTTGAGGCGGTGACCGCGCCCAGCTTTGGCCGCGACGGCATGCGCAGCGGCCTGGTGACGGTCATGCGCGATGTGACCGACCTGCGGCGCGCCGACCAGGAGTTCCGCACCAGCATGGAACGGCTGCGGGAGGCGCAGGAGGTAGTGCGCCAGGACCGCGACCTGATGCACATGGTGATCGAAAACGTGGGCGACCCGATTATTGTCGCCGACGGTTCGGCCCGCGTGGTGCTGCTCGACTCGCTGGCGCAAGAGCTGTTTGGGCATATCCACGAAACCACGAGCGGACCGATTCGCCTGGATACGGTCGACCCCCGCATTGTCAGCAACCAAGTGAAGCTGGACGCCTACCTGCAAGCTTTTACTTTTTCGTTTTCAGCCCGCCAGGACGGCAATTTGCGCCTTTACTCGACGGAGAGCAAAAGCGAGGTTGATTTCGACACCCGTTCGGGGAAAATTTACGACAAGCGTGGGCAGGTCTCTTACACCATTACCGTGCTGCGCGACCTTTCCGCGTTCCGCAAGCTGGAACAGCTCAAGATGGAACGGCGCCTGATCGAGATAGAAAAGTTTGCCGCCACCGGCCGGCTGGCGGGCACAATTGCCCATGAGGTCAACAACCCCATGGAAGCGATCAAGAACGCCATCTTCCTGATGCAAGGGGTAATGAAGCCGGAAGCGCAGCCGATTTATGAAATCCTGAAGAACGAAACCGACCGCGTGGCGCGTATTGTGCGGCAGATGCTCGGCCTCTACCGGCACTCGGAACAGGTAAGCACGATTGACGTGAACACCGTGGTGGAAGATACGCTGGTGCTGTTCGCCCGGCAACTGGAGCGCTCGGGCATCCAGTTGGAAAAAGAGCTGGCCAAAGTGCCGCCGGTTGTGGGCTCTGCCGACCAGTTCCGGCAGGTAGTTTCGAACCTGGTGATCAACGCCAAAGACAGCATGGCCTCGCCCAGCGAGGAAGTGACCAGCCATGCTCACGGGCGAGTTGCGATGCTGAAGATCCGTACACGCCATCTGCCCGCGACTGACGGCATTCATGGCTGGGTGCGCCTCACGGTTGCCGATACGGGCAGCGGAATCCCCCCTGAGATCATCAAGACGGTCTTTGAACCCTTTGTTTCAACCAAGGGCGAAAAAGGCACCGGCCTTGGACTGTGGATCGTGAAAGGCATCATTGAGAACCACAGCGGCAAAATGCACGTCAAGAGCAAGTTGGGAAAAGGAACGGTCTTTAAGATTGATCTTCCGGTGGTGAGGTAAACAGTTCTCAGCTCTCAGTTCTCAGTAAAGAACCGCAGCAGATGTATCCCAGGCGCTGCGCACGGGTGACCCAGCGGGAAAGTAGTAATAGTTTAGGTAGAAGCAAGTGTTCGTTATGAGTGAGAAACCAACGATCCTTGTGGTGGATGATGAGGCGGCCGTTCTGTTCACCTACAGGATGATTCTGGAACAACAGGGTTATGCCGCCACGGCTGTCGAAACATGCAAGCAGGCAGTCAGCGAAGTGCATCGGCAGAACTTCGACCTGCTGCTGTGCGATTTGTCGCTGGAAGAAAAGCGCACTGGCTTCGAAGTTTTCGACGCGGCGCGGGCGCGCACTCCGAACGTTCCCTGCGTGCTGCTCACCGGATACGCTTCGAAGGAGGCGGTAGACAGGGCCGACCGGGAGGGAATCGCGGTTCTGTTTAAGCCGATTGATATTGAAGAGTTTCTATCGACGATTGCGACCATACTAAAGGACCACCATCATGGCAAAGCTAACTAGCAGTAAATCTGGCCACAAGACCCGCTCAGCCGTGCGTGGAAAGGCGGCCGTGGGCAGAAGCGCGGCGCAGAGCAACGATAGCGGCGGAGACAAACTCAAACCCGTAACATTCGCCACAGGCGGACCGGCGCGCGCAGCGGCGAGCCTGGCCCCAGCCCCGCGACCGGCGGTGGAAGAGGCCGCCGAAGCCGATGTCCACAGCATTGAGCTGCTGGAGCCCCGGCGCAAGTCTGCGGCTACTGCGCCTGAGGCCGGCGCGGTGGGCGGCGGGCGCTACGTTTATGGAGTGATCCAGGCCCCAGCCCCGAAAGAAGCCATCAATTTTGGGCGCACCGGCATTGGCGGTTTTGGCGAGCAGGTCTACACCGTGCATCACGGCGATATAGGGGCCGTGGTCAGCAAAACCAACGTCTTCATCTTCGATCCCACACGCGAAAACGCCCTGGCCCATGAACACGTTATCGAATTGGTGATGAAGACACATACCATCATCCCCATGAGCTTCGGCACGGTCTTTCGCACCGATGACGATATCCGCGAGGTGCTCAAGAGCATCTACGATTCCCTGAAAGACGTGCTCGAGCAGATGTCAGGCAAGGTGGAGTTCGGGCTCAAAGTCACCTGGGACCGCGACCGGATCATCGAAGAACTCAAACGCGATGATGAAGAGATCCGCCGCTTCCACCAGGAGCTGACCAAAAAGCACCTGCAATCCACCTACTTTGCCCGCATGCAGCTCGGACGCATGATCGATAAAGCCATGGTCGAGCGCTCGGCGGATTTTGTCCGGGAAATTTATGATGGGCTGCGCTCGGTATGCGTGGCATCGCGCGATAATAAACCCATTGGCGACAAAATGATCATGAATGCCGCATTCCTGATTCAACGCGAACGTGAGGGCGATTTCGACGCGGCCGTCAATAAAATCGCCAGGAAATTCGGCGACCGGCTGAATTTCAAATACACCGGCCCCTGGCCTCCGTATAACTTCGTGAATATACGGTTGAAGCTGGAAAGAGGAACCTCATCGTAAGGATGAAGAAGGAAAGACGAAGTACGACTTAAATCACAAATCGTACTTCGTAAATCGAACTTATGTTTTTGATCGACGATCTTCTGCTCATGCCCATTGACGGAATGAAGTTTGTGTTCCGCACGCTGGCGCGCATTGCCGAAGAGCAATATACCGACGACGGTCCCATCAAGGAACGCCTGCTGGAATTGCAGGTGCAATTGGAAAGCGGTGAAATCAGCGAAGAAGAATACGTCGCCCTTGAGGCCGGGATTCTGCGCGATCTGCGCGAGGTCCAGAACCGCAAACGAGAGATGGCCGGCCTGGAACGGGAAGAAGCCCAGGGGCCTTACACCGGCAAAGTGGGCGAGGGCTCGGGAGCGAGCGTCCACCTTGGTTGGAGAGAGGGCAAGAAAGATTGAGTCATTGGGTCATTGTGTCATTGTAAAATCGGGTAATTGTGCAATTGCAGAATTGCGTGATTTGATGGTTTTCAATTGCAAAATTACCCGATTATGCAATTGCGCAATTCTTCTTCTCATTCAATTCTTCGCCTTTCAATGACCCAATGATTTAATGATCCGATGACTCAATTCTCTCTGTTTCAATTCTTCTAGCCAGTAGGGGGCAAGACGAATACAATCTTGTTCGTGCTGAAGAAACCGCTATTGCTTCTCTCTCTCCTGTTCACCGTGGTTGCCAGCGCCATGGGATGGGCGCAGGCCGGGGACGACAAAAATGCGCAAATCAAGATCAATTACCTGAACGTGTGCTCGCCATCGGATACGGAAAAACAGGAGCTGGGCGCGGCGCTGGGACGATTGCCGGCGAAGATCCATTTTGCGTCCGATTTTGAAGTGTCGCGCGGACGCACCACCTTGACCGAACCGCCGGAGGCGCTGGGCTCGGTGCTGGGAGAATCGCAGGTGGTGAATAATGACAACGGTCCTTCAAACTGGGTGCGCATAAGGCGGGAGTTTCCGGTAGAGTCGCCCTTCGTCAGCGTGCAATACTCCATGAGCGTGGATGCCGGCGGTATCGTCGAAACCCTGGTCTTCCGCTCACGCGAGATGAAAGACGTGATCCAGGTCTCGATGGAAGATAAGGTGTCTGCCGGGGCCGATCCCGCCCAAGTCCTGAAGTCAGATACGCCTGTGGATCGGGTCCGCATCGAGCGCTTTGGAAAATCTTCGGTGGCCCTGGCGCGTTGCCAGGGAGCCGACCAGCATGCGTATGATGCGCTGTTTCAGCAGGCCTCGGGTATCCTGAGCCGCTATCGCGCGGCCCTGAATGTACGCACCACCGTGCCCGCCGACTTGCGCCGGCTGGGAGTGGGCGAGAAATCCAGTGGCCCAGAAACGCACAAGGAAACAAAGCCCGCGCAACCCGCCTCAACGAGCAAGCAGCCGTAGGAATTTACGATTTACGAAGTACGATTTACGATTCAATGAAGAATTGGGTAATTGCAGAATCGGGTAATTGTGTAAATTGAAAACCATCAAATCATGCAATCTCTGCAATTACACAATTACCCAATTACACAAATCCTGGTCTGAAACTTTAAAGGAAATCGGGAATCCAACATTTATGGCTGATTCGATTCGCAACACGGTCATTCTCGGCTCCGGCTGCGCCGGACTGACGGCCGCTATTTATACCGCCCGCGCCAACCTGAAGCCGCTCGTTCTCGAAGGACACGAACCCGGCGGCCAGCTCTCGCTGACCACGCTGGTAGAAAATTTTCCCGGCTTCCCCGACGGCATTCATGGGCCCGAACTGATCGAGAACATGAAGAAGCAGGCGCAGCGCTTCGGCGCCGAGATCGAATTGAAACACGCCGTCTCGGTAGACTTGACCAAGAAGCCTTTTGCGCTGAAGGTGGGCAAAGACGAGATCCTGACGCGCACCCTCATCATCGCCAGTGGCGCCAGCGCCCGCTGGCTCGGCCTGCCCGGCGAGCAGGCCCTGATTGGATACGGCGTTACCTCGTGCGCAACCTGCGACGGCTTTTTCTTTTCGGGAAAAGAGGTCACCGTGATCGGCGGGGGGGACTCCGCCATGGAAGAGGCGCTGTTCCTGACCAGGTTTGCCACCAAGGTGACGATCATCCATCGCAGCGAAATGTTCCGCGCCTCCAAGATCATGCTCGACCGCGCCCGCAACCACGAAAAAATATCCTTTCTGCCTAACACCGTCGTGGAAGACGTGCTTGACGTCAACAAGAAAGAGGTGACGGCATTGAAGTTGCGCAATGTCGTTTCCAGCGCGCCCAGCGTGCTGCCCACCAGCGCCATGTTCCTGGGGATTGGCCACATTCCGAATACAAAAATATTTAACGGCGCGTTGGAGACGGATAAAGACGGCTACCTGCTGACGCACGATTATGTCCACACGAAAATTCCGGGTGTTTACGCCTGTGGAGACGTGCAGGACCGCCGCTACCGCCAGGCCGTCACCGCCGCCGGCACCGGCTGCATGGCTGCCCTGGAAGTCGAGAAATTTCTGGAAGCGCAAGGACATTAATTCAGTTTCAAGTTTCGAGTTTCAAGTTTCAGGCCTTGACGCAGCCGGGAATGGCTCACGGGGCAAGCTGTATTGCTGTGTCCTAAATTCTTCGCCTCTCGCGCCGATTTCAGGGGAGCGAGGCTCAAAGCTAAAGGCTAAGAGCTAACAGCTAAGAGCTTCTTTCAAGTACCAGAAGCGGAAATACCCGTTAACTTAGTTCTTGCAGGATTGGGCTTTTTGGATTACGATTGTTTCCTCCTCCTTGGTTTTCAGCAAATTTTCCCTCTGCGGCCGTAGTTGGTGCGGTGCGCGCTGAATGCCTGCAAAATTTCCCGGAACGGAACAAATCGAACATGGGCAAACGCCGTGAACAACGTACTCCGATAGCACTTCCCGTAAAAGTCATTGTCCCCGACAAAGACAAGCGCACTAAAACCGAAATGGCATGCACGCTGAACGTCAGCCCCCGTGGGGCGCGGCTGGGCGGCATCCGCAACTCGATCAAGGCCGGCGACATCGTGACCATCCAGCGTGGCAAAGAAAAAGCCATGTACCGCGTCGCCTGGGTCGGCACTCGCGAAGAGAAAAAAGAAGGACAGGTGGGCTTCGAATGCGTCGAACCCGGTGCCTCTATTTGGGGCATAGACCTGTGGGCCGGCGAAGACGAACGGTAATCTGCCGCCGGCCACCGTACATCTTGTGGCACAGCCTGTCCAGGTGAGCCGTGGGGCTGTTGCCGACTGCGGCAGCCTCGGACTGTGCGGCCCCGGTTTTGTGTGGCACAGCCGTCCCCGGCTGTGTAGCCCTCGAATAAACGCCATATCGCCTGTTATAATTTTTAAGTTCCAACCGAGTGGCGCTATCGTCTAGGGGTTAGGACGTGAGATTCTCAATCTTAAAACACGGGTTCGATTCCCGTTAGCGCTACCAAACATTCTCGAACTTCTGCATAAAAACAGGCCTCTGTAACTTTGGTATCAAACCGTTGATTCCGGACAATGGTATGCCATTATTCTTCTTAGGTGTTTTTAAACAGCATTCAAGAATGCGGGGTTGTTAAACCCTTGAGGTATTTGAAAATTTGTTGCTTTGTGGCCAGAACAGTAAAGCTTGCCTCATTGGCTGCGCCCTCTCGACGCCGCTAGGGCACTTATCCACCTACTTCGACGCCGCCTTATTCCTGCCCGTATGTCGTTGAATATTAATGGCTTAATGTGGTAGACCCTTGCTGAGCAAGGGGGGTGGGGATAGGCCTTGGAAGAGATTACCACCTGCTAGAGTGGGGTTCACTTCATTGAGCTGTCCCGGCTGGCTGCGGACTAAGACAAATCCGCTCAGCATTTTTAGCTCTCTATTTATTTCCGAAGAGGGCGGCGAACATTCCCCGCAAACGGCCGAAGAAGCCCTTCTTCTTTTCTTTGGGTTTTTCTTGCGGTGGGGCGGCGCTGGTCTGAACAACTATCGGAGGCACAACCTGCTCGGTGGAAAACCAGGGTAACTGCGTTAGCGGCAATTTTACCAACTGTTCGGCTTCGAGCGCGGGCCCGGGTTCGGCGGCGTTGAATACGACCGGCGCATCCACCTGCACGTGCAACTCGTTGGGCTGGGTGGGGGGCAGCGGCTGCGTAACGTTGCCGGGAGCCGGAGCGACTTGGAGAGGAGGCTCATTTGTGGCGACTTGGAGTGGCGGTTGGGTGGCGCCGGCGCCGATGGGTTTTTCCGGCGTGAGCGGGATTGGAATCGGCGGCTGCTGGGTGGCTTCCACGGTACGCGGCGGCGCCGAAACCGGACATCCGCAAACGGGAACATCGGAAACTGCCTGCTTCACGCGTCCGCTGAGAAAATACATTCCCACATTAGGCTTGACCTGGTAGCTGCCCTCGCCCATCAGTTCACTCACGATGATGGCGGAATTGTTGCCGTGCAGCGGTTGCACGCAGGTGTTGCCGTGCGCATCGGCGCCGATGGCCACGTGGAAATCTCCCGGGCCGGTAAATGTGATTCTGAAGTCAGGTGTGACCACCGAATCACTGCCTGCCGGTAAAGAGTAGTGCGCCTCGAGCATGCCGGTATCCAGGCTGAGCACCAAGCCCTGCGGCTGGTTGGGATTGGTCAGCGAGTTCACCTGGACGTCGCTTCCCGGACAGACGCGCACCTCGCCGCCGCGCTTCAGGCGCACGGTTGCCGCCGCGCCACCGGCGGAAACCGTTGAACCCGAGAGCAGGCGGGCGCCGCCGGAGGCGAAAACCACCGAACCCTGCACGCTGGCATCAGAGGCAAAGACCTCGCCCACAATTTCCGATTCGCCGGGTTGCTGGTTTTGTCCTCCCACGTGCGCGGGAGCGAGCGCTAACGCGAGCAGAATCGCCGGGCTGCAAAGGCGGGAATTCATTTGATATCCAAGGCTACGCGAAAACAACCATGAAGTTTTTCAGCATCTGCCGTCCGCTCGAAGTCAACACGCTTTCCGGATGGAATTGCACGCCCTCAACCGGAAATTTGCGATGACGCACACCCATGATGACCTCCGAGCCGTCTTCTTCCCGTGTGCAAGCGGTAATCTCCAACTCGGCCGGAATGGTTTCGCGCTCGATGATCAGTGAATGATAGCGCGTCGCCGTCAGGGGAGACTCCAGGCCGCGGAACACACCTTTGCCGGTATGCAGAATGGGGCTGGTTTTGCCGTGCATCAGCTTCCTGGCGCGAATAATGTTTCCGCCAAAGGCCGCGCCGATGGCCTGGTGGCCAAGGCACACGCCGAGAATCGGGACCTTCCCCGCAAAATGCCGAATGAGTTCGATGCTGATGCCCGCCTCCTGCGGCGTGCACGGTCCGGGTGAGATAACGATCTGCTTCGGCCGCAGCCGCTCGATCTCGGGCACCGTAACCTGATCGTTGCGGCGCACCTCAACCTGCTCACCCATCTCGCCCAGGTATTGCACCAGGTTGTAGGTGAAGGAATCGTAATTGTCGAGCACAAAAACCATGGATCCCTAACCTTCCCGGATGGCCTCGTTCTTCAACAGAACCGGAAAACCATCCCGAATGGGATATGCGCACCTGCAGGAGCCGCATTGAAGGGTCTGCGCCTGCTGGTTGTAAACAAGCTCGTTGCGGCATTCCGGGCAACGAAGGATGGCAAGCAAGTCTTGAGAAAGCATGTGTAATGAAATTATACGCGGATGAGCGTTTATGCTCTCGCGTAGAAACCTAGCTGGCTACGTCTCGGTAGCGGATTAATCGGCCCCGCGCAAGGCAAGAAACATGATGGCCTTGCAAACTAAAAATCTATTTCACAAACTTCCACTGCGCTCCGCCGTCACTGGTCTGCCATTTTTCGCCGGTGGAAAGCGTTACCTCACCATGTAAGGCATCTGTAAATTTGATGGCAACTTGAGCGTCAGGATTAAGAGTGCCAGGCGCCGTCAGGATGGAAGGCTGCCAGCTCACACCAACATCGCGGGAGTGATAGACCGCAAGAGAGGATTGGCCCCGGCCAATCGCCTGTACCGTCCAAACATTGGCTCCCATCGCTGTAACGCCGCTAAAATGGAGTTGCGGAGTTTGAGTCAACCCCAGACCTCCAAGCGTTCCTGAGTTGTTGGAAGTTGGCTGAGTACCCACAACCGCGTTGTGCCATATGCCGTAGAGCCGCTCCTGCACCCGGCCACGGTGTATGCGCCAGCCAGTGATGGCGCTCGTGCCGGCGGCGCCCGGGGCGAGCGTCGCCAGGGTTGTTGCACTTCGTCCGTTCAGTGGCAAATTCTTCGATGTTCGAGCAGATTGCCCGGATGAAGCAGCCATAACTGATTGATCGCTGATCTTGGCGTCGCTTATGCGATCCACCTCTTGAGCTTGTCCGGCCACTGCGACCGTCTCTTCCGTTGCCTGCGCTGTTGATTGCGCTGGTATGGTCTCCGGTTTTTTCTTGCGGGCCTCTTCCGCCGGCACTACCCCGTGGGTCACTGCAACCGGCTTCGCGGATGCCTGCGCCTGGACCGGCGCCGATCTCGTTCCCGATGTAATAGACGCTGACGTGGAAGATGCGGGCGCGGAGGACGACTGAGACATCTCTACAGAATCCGGCTTCGCCGCAGGTGATGGAGGAGGGGGCGCAGGTATATTGCCGTTGTAGCTCTCAGCATTGCGGTCCAGATCGAAATTAGTCTGGTTTTGAATCTTGTTCTGGTTAGCGTTGGCGTTGCTCGTGTTGGCAGAAGGACCGCCCTGAACCTTCTGTCGGCGCAGGTCGAACAGATGATCCTTGTCGCCAGCGGTGCTGCCATTTGTAGCAACGAGCCCATTCACCTCGCCAGCCGTCCCAGCATTTGTTTCTGTCTTTGCGTCTTTCCGTTCGAAGTTGAATTCGTAACCGCGTTTGGCAGCTTCCTTGTCGTCAAACGTCGCAGCCCCTTTGAAACCCGCCTGCGCCGCGTCTGCTTCATCTCGGGAAAGCTTACCCACACTTCCCGCTCCCGTTCCGCCCGGCACGGCTTTTTGCAGGGCTTCCGGAGCCTTAAGATTGCTTTCTCTTCTCATTGCTTCCGGATTTTCAGCAGACTGCGCCGCGGGCGAAGTGCCATAGGTCGCGCCAGCTCCCTCGTTCTGCAAGTTCCCCTGCGGCTGGGCTTCTTTATTCGCGACCGGTGAAGTTGTTGCCGGTGCGTACTGCGCCATCCGCTCAGGATTGGTTCTCAGAAAGATGGCGACCGCGGCAATCATGCTGAGAGAAGCTGCCAAAGCTGCCCATTGCAACCGTCTCCCGGCAAACCAGTGAGTTTGGACGGGTGCCTGGACCGGCTTGAGGGCTGCGTCATCCTCAGGTTGCGCAAAGTAGACGACATCGCGGCAAACCGCGCACTGCGCCAGATGCTCCAAGATCTTTGCGCGCTCCGGTTCGTTCAAGCAGTGTTCAGCAAACGCGGTGAGCAGGTCGGCATCAGGGTGCGCAGAAGGGGGAGTCATCGCAGCCACTCGCAAGCGCGCGCCAATGATATTCGGATTGGGAGAACCCCCTGCCACTGCCACTACTTTACTCCTTATGTTCTTAATCTTCGCCTTCTAAGCTTTGGAACGATCCAGGCTCGCTTTCTTGCACAGGCGGCGGGCGCAACTTTTCGCTGACATTGACGGCGAGATCGCGCACATCGCACTCCAGGGCCTCCTCCGCGGCGCGGGAACTCATCCCGCCGCGGACGAGCGCCTGCACAATCTTCTTCCGCAGCTCCTTGACGATGCGTTCCACCTTGCGGCTGATGGTGGATTCATGCACTCCCAGCGAGCGCGCAATCTGCGCCAGAGTCCTTTGGTCCAGAAAATATGAGGCCAGAATGTAGCGCTCCTCGGCATCTAATTGCGCCAGGGCGGCGTCGGTGGCGGCATCGAGGCGAGGATCGGCGCTGGCAGCCGGTTCGCTCGCGGGCGCGGCAAATTGGACCCCTTGCTCGTTTTCTTCTTCAATGCTTACCAGGCGTTTTTGCGTACGATATCGGTTTATATATTCCTGGGTCAGCACCGTCCGCAGCCAGCCTTCGAGCGAACCCCGCCCCATATAGAAGCTGAGCTTGGAAACCCGCACCTCTGCGCCCTCATTTTCGCGCGTGCGTATTCCATAGAGGTCGGCATACAGCGAATCTGCCAGTTCACGGCCCAGAACGTCATCGTGAGCTATGGCCCGCGCCGCCTGATAAAGCGGGGCCCGGTAGCGGTTCAGGAATTCAGTCCAGGCAGCCTCATTTCCGGCCACACAGCCACGGGTCAATGCCAGCTCCTCAACCTTCAGGCACTTGTAAAACTGCCGGATTTCGCCTTCCCGCGCCTTGGCGGAGAGGTATTTGGCCGCCACCTCAGCCAGGCAGGCCGCAAATGCCTCTGCGGACAGGCCATACTTGGCCGCTCCGCTCTGGCTGAATAGTTCAGTGAAGAGAGCGCGCTGCCATGCTGATACCGCAGGTTGGGCCTTGCTAACCATCGGGATTTCTGGATGTTATCTCAATTTGGATGCGTAAAACAGTACTCAGTTGCCGGTACTCAGTACTCAGTCAAGATCATAGCTAAATACACCATGCAAGAAATGCCGGTTGGAGCGTTCTTTCCCCAGAAGCGACCCCGGCGAGACTTCTGGAGGATTTATGACACGCAAACACAAACTTGTAGTTTTAACAACAACCGCGCTGAGCATGGTTGTATTCACAGCCGTAGCTCTGCTCTATCCACCCACCCCGGCCGAAGCTGGGCTGCCGCCAGCCAGCCACTATCAGGTGCTTTCACCCATCACCCACGGCAACTTGACCATATTTCCCGTGGTGGCGTCCACCACCCACGACACCAACCAGTTTCTGACCCTGGATGAGGGCTTGCGCAGTGGCGAGGTCGAGGTCACTGAGCACGGTGGAATTCGTCCTATGGTCAGGCGCCCCAATAGTTACCACCCCACCCACGACGGCGGGGCCGAGGTCAATAAGCTGTACCTGATCAATAACTCCAAGCGTCCACTGTTGCTGCTGGCGGGCGAAATCGTGACCGGCGGCAAGCAGGACCGTATTGTCGGCAAAGACCGCATCGTTCCAGCAGAGACCGAAGCTGATCTTGACGTGTTTTGCGTCGAACCCGGCCGCTGGACCGAGACCACGGCCAGTTTCGGATCGGCGGATGGGTTCATGGTCGCACCCAGCGTCCGCAACCAGGCCATGGCCAAGAAAGACCAGGGCGCCGTGTGGGACGAAGTGAATAAAACCAAAGAGCGGGCTTACACGATGGCAGCACCTGCGTCCACAGCCCAGGCAGAGATTGGGGCCACTTCTTCCTACGCCCGCGTGATGGACAACGAAGAAGTCAAAAAACACGTGGATGCGGTTGCCGCCCCCATTCAGCACTCCTATGAAAGCGAGATCCGCGAGTTGCGTAACCGTAGCGCGGTGGGTGTGGTGGTAGCAGTAAACGGCAGAATCATCTGGGCTGACCTGTTCGCCAGCACTTCCCTGCTGGAAAAATACTGGCCCAAGCTGGTGCGCTCCTACGCCTCTGAGGCCATCAATAACGGCGGGAGCGGTGAACCCGTCAGTGTTAAGGTGGCGCAGGAATATCTGGACCAGTTGGAGGGCCGCCGTGAAATCGCAGAGAGCGAGCCCGGGGTGTATCGCCACACTGAGATTATTGGAGACGGCTACAAGGCCTTTGAGCTGACGTCACTGTTGCCTAACACCGGCTTTGACGTGCACATCAGCAAAATGACGGAGTAGCCGGAGGAAACTTCTGCGCTGGTGGCGCATCAAACTAATATCCCGAATTATACGTATTGAATAGTAAGGGGGCTGGTGGGCAAGGGCACAGAGGTTTTGCCGCGAGTCCCAAGATAGACGATATGAAATTGGTTGCCCATGCGCAAAACAATTTGCAACAGTGATGTAAAGAAACGTTACGTTCGTAACCGGAGTTTTACAATTTTCCTGCAACAAAACTCAGTGGTTGCGTGTCTAATGCTGTAGAGGTTGTGAGAGGTGCAAGGGTCGGAGGTGACATATGATGGTAGAGAGATTTTCCACCGCTGAAATGTCGGCCCTGCGGAACGAGCTCCTGGAGGGTGGACTCGATAACTGGCAGGCCGCCGAATTACTACAGATGTTCCTGATGGGCCGGGGCTATGGCGTCTCGCCGGAAGCGGCGCGCACTGCAGCCAGCCGGGTCGAAGGCGCAGGCTGCACAATCGAGAGCCTGCAGAACGAATTGGAGAAGCTCGCGCTGGTGATGTAACTAAGATTTCGATTGCCAGACCCAAAGGCCGGAGTCACACTCCGGCCTTTGGTTTTTATACCGGGAACTCGTCCGCCGCACGTTTGTTCTGCGCTTCGCGTTTCGCGTTCTCTGATGAACCCCGCCGGTTTGATACGTTACTTGCCTTTGCAGCGCAGTTCTTTATCATTTCCTTCTTAAAATTTCTTTACATAGACTGTCTTCGATCTTTGATAGTTTTGTTGGTTTTAGCATCATTTGATAGTCTAAGGAGTTTAACGTCACCGAATGCACGCTGTGGGAATGTGCCCAACTCCCCCCTCGGCAAGCACGAACGAGAACCTTCTATTGGAAATGGCCACTGCCACAGAAATCGGGATCAACCAGCTTACGGTAGAGTTGGCGGGCCACGTGTCGGTGATTGTGCCTATCTACAACGAAGTCGGCCACGTTGAGGAGTTGTTACGGCAGATACAGGCCTCCCCGGTCAGCAAGGAGATCATCCTCATTGATGACGGCTCGACCGATGGCACGCGGCAAAAACTTGTAGCTTTGGCTCCCGCGCAGGATATCACTATCGTTTTCCACGAGCGGAACTGCGGCAAAGGGGCAGCTATCCGAACCGGGTTGTGTTATGCCCGAGGTGAGTACATCCTGATTCAGGATTCTGACCTGGAGTACAATCCGCAGGATTATCCCGCGCTTCTGGCGCCTTTGCGGGCCGGCAGGACCAACGTGGTTTATGGAGTGCGCCCCGACCGCCCAGAGCGTGGACTACGGTTTTTCCTGGGGGCCAAGCTGCTCACTTACCTGGCAAATTTCCTCTATCGTTGCCGAATTCACGATGAAGCCACATGTTACAAAGTGTTCCGCCGCTCGGTGCTGGGTCAAATCAAGCTGGAGTGCCGCCGCTTCGAGTTTTGTCCTGAGGTGACCGCCAAGCTGAGCCGCCTGGGGGAACGGATCGTCGAAGTGCCCATCAACTACAACCCGCGCACAGCCGACGAAGGCAAGAAGATCAGGCACTCTGACGGCTGGCTCGCGATTTGGACTCTTATCCAATGTCGTTTCATTTCGCGCCGGCATGTTCTCCGCTCCCATGCCGGGACCGATGCTGCACCCTTTCCCATCGGATTCTTCCGCGCACCGCTGAGCTGATTCCCATTCTCATCTTCAACGCTTTCCCGAAATAGACCCCGTCTCGAATATGGAATTGAGAGTCTATGGATTGGACGGGCCAAGTCCAAAATCCATGAATCCTGCATCCCTAAGACAATAAAGCTTTTATTTTCAATACTTTGATTTCGGCATGCCGTTTGGCACCCCGGTTGCACTTAGACATGACAATTGGATTCTCTGGGACGACGAATCCGAGGGGTCCGGAAACCCAAAACTTCCGGGCCCTTCGCAACCCAAGAAAGGGAACGAACATGCAAGCCAAGTCGACAATAGCGGAGAATTTGGAACTGAGCGGCATACGCGGTACGCAACAAAAAACGCAGCAAATGTTTTCGGCCGGCGACATCTCGTTGTTACGCAATGCGCTTCAGGAGAAAGCCGCTGAATTCGACTGCTGGCAGTGCGCCGAGATTATCGAAATGTTCTTGCGGTCGCGGGGCTACGGAGTTTCTCGCCAGGCAGCGCGGGCCAGCGTAGGAAGGCTGGAAGCCACCAACTGTGACGATGAAGCAGTAGCAGAGGAATTGGAAAGGCTGGCGCTGGTCAATTAACGCCGGTTGGGTAGGTGAGCGGAGCCACGATTGAAGTTCAGGCTCCGCAGGATTTGAATGACCCTGAACCAAGCGAGGGATGGCAAGGTCGGTCCCTCTGGAATGAAGTTAGCGAAAAGAATGAATGGTTGGTTCCATGCAAGCTTTTCGCAAGGGCCCGGCAGCACGGAATTTAGGGGGAGGGTTGCAGGGCCCTTATTTCAAGTTTAAGTAAGAGTTTTCGCAACTCGAGCCGCGTGAAACAGTACTGGGGGGTCTGGTTCACGGGGCCGGGAAGCGAAAAATAAATCAAGCAAGAAAAAGTTTTCGCAACTCGAGCCACATGAAACAGTACTGGGGGGTCTGGTTCACGGGGCCGGGAAGCGAAAAATAAGTCAGAGCAAGAAAAAGTTTTCGCAACTCTGCGCGATGTGAAACAGTACTGGGGGGTCTGGTTCATGGAGAACAGGGGAGCGAAAAATAAACGGTGACAGTTACGCCGGGCCAACCAGCCCGGCGTTTTTTTGTTGTGTGAAGTTCTATAATCGGTTTGGATATTGATGCACTTTGGCTGGGACCAGGCTGCAGTTGAATTCCTAATCGTCGGATCAGTAGTTTGCCCGCATTCCGGAAGGTAATACTAAAAGCATTTGACTCACCCGCGCCATTGACGAGGGTAACCGGGCAAGTGCTGCCGGCCTTCGCGGCCAAGGAAAAACAAAACCACTGCAACGAGTTGACCGGCTTTCGACATACATTCCAATTGCTTTCAGTCGAATCCCAAATTCTTCTCAATTTTTCTTACTGGATGCACCTTAACGTGAATGACCATAAACACATCGTTCACGTCTAACGTAGCGTGTCTTGGCAGCAAGAAAAGTTCATCGGTAGTCACTTTTACCTCAGACATGAGCTCAGCGTCCTGCATAAGGACGTAGAAGGGGTCTTCGTCGGTACCAGGCCCAACCCCTCCGGCTTCCGAGATATTGTGCGGCATACGCAAGGCGTCGAAGACAGTTTTGAGCCGGGCATCCAAGTCGCCACTCTGAAACAAGAACCCTGGTGTTTCCGGACGCAAGAATAGAATGTCCAAACTGCAGCGCAATGCGCGTTCTTCCGTAACAATGGGGATAAACCTGTATCCAAAGCGCTTCCATTCATTCGCTAAAGCATCTATGCCGCTTATGCTTTGCCAGCCTCCTCCGGAGACCTGAAACCGGGTGATGGAGTTGTATCTTTCCACGAGTGGACTCTTACTCATCCACACGCGCCGCAGTTGTGGATGAAAGTCCTTACGCATTTTATGTTTCAAGTCAGCTTCGGTATTGGTAGTGGATGCCCCTGACAAACGTCCACTATAAAGTAGTCTGAATTCCAGCACGTTTATCACCCTCTATTGCTTCATCAAGACAATTTGACTAGTATCCACAAAATTTCCAGTATTGCATGTTTGTGCTCAGTATTCTTGTCGTATCGTCAAAAAAACTCAAGCAGACAGGTTCCGCAGGATTTGAAAGACCCTGAGAGCGAGGGATGGCAAGGTCGGTCCCTCTGGAATGGAGTTAGCGAAAAGAATGAATGGTTGGTTCCATGCAAGCTTTTCGCAAGGGCCGGGGGCAGCACGGAATTTAGGAGGAGGGTTGCAGGGCCCTTATTTCAAGTTTAAGCAAAAGTTTTCGCAACTCGAGCCACGTGAAACAGTACTGGGGGGTCTGGTTCACGGAGAACAGCGGAGCGAAAAATAAACGGTGACAGTTACGCCGAGCCAACCAGCCCGGCGTTTTTTGTTTGTTGGTAATAGGCAGACCAAGATTGCACGCGAATCTGCTCGTGCCGTTCCGGCTTAAGTTCACAGCTTTTTGTTGTTGATCAAGCCGCCGAGAACGCCCGCCGGATTTTTCTGCTTTACGCCGGAGGGCGCTTTGCCGGCGCAGCCGAGCTGAGATTTAAGCATCCCAGCCGCAAGTCCCTCCACGTCGGGAACAAATTTCGGCTCGGAGGTCGTACCATTAATCATGAAGGGCACGGAGGCGCCGCTCTTACAGCTACCCCCTCCACCAGCGACCTTGCCGAGGACCCCGGCGACGCCGGAAACCGGACTTGCAGCCACTCCCGCAGGGTTGGTGAGAGTGGCAACCATTTTAAAATCGAGCTGGTTCTTCGAATTGACTGTTCCAGCACCCGCGAGGTTCCCGAGGGATGGAACGACAGCGAGAAAATTGTCGGCCTTCAGGCCTTCCGGCGTCATGCGAAGATTAGTGGTCAACTTCTCGATTTCGAGATCGTTACCCGTCTTCACACCGCCAAGCGCGGAAATCGCCGACATTTTCGATCCCAGATCGAAACCCGCTACCTTCGCATTGAAGAGACCAACATTTCCGGAGGTCACCATTCTGTTGGTAGGGCCTGTAAGGTTGAGATTCGCGTCAAGGGTTCCCGCCCGGAGAGAAGCTCCTCTCGGCAAATTGATGCCCAGCGCAGGGAGGAAAGCCTCAAGATCGCGGGCCGGCATACCTTTCGCGTCTAGTTTTATATTTACGACAGTAGCATCACCGCCGGTTTCATAGGTGCCGTTGAGATGAGCAGCGGCATTCCCGATCTTCAGTGTAGAAGGATTCAGAACACCGGCATTCCTGGCCAGATCGTACCTGGTGTTGAAATCGATTGTAACGGGCACGGACGCGGGCGATCCGCCGGCTACGAGCAACGCCTTGGAGAGTTTCGCGGTCCCTTTGGTTTCAGCCGAGCCGTTTTGCGAGCTGAGATCGGCGTCCATGTCGAGTAGCCCGCCCAGTCCGGCGGAAGGATCGAGGAACCCAGTGGATGCGAGGTTTAAGCCATTGATCTCTAGCTTGGCGTCAAGGGGAGTCAAGGAAGCATCCGTCCGGTCAATGGAGCCAACATTGCCGGTGAGCTTGAATTTACCTCCCTCAGGCAGGTCCGCCGTGATGGTGAGCGGGAATCTGGAGTTCATTGAGACGTTCGACGCGTCAATGTTCACATGATCATAGGTGCTGCGTTTCTGTGAATTCGTGGACCCGACTATGATGCGGCCATCTTTGAGCGCGAACTCCCGGATCGAAAAAGCTTCAGACGACGAACCGGAGGACTTGGTTTCCGGTTGACCCTTGGGCCTGGCGGATGATCCACCCAATGAAGAGTAGTTCCATTGCCCGGCTGGATTGCGGAGAAGAGTCACTTCGGGGTTCTCGATAGTCACGCCGGTGACGTTGAGCGACTTCGAGAAGATCAGCGGCATGATCTCGACTCCAACCTTGACGGACTTTGCGCGAAGGAACGGCGCCTGACTGAACTTAGGATCATCTTCGACCGATAGGCTCTGGGCGGAGAGCGAACCGCTCAGCAACGAGAGGCTCAGGTCGCCAACCTGCACCTTGCGTCCCAGCGCTTGCGAGGCTTTCTGCTCGATGGTTGGGCGAAATTTGTTGATCGGGATCAGGAACGGAATGATCAGAAGAACAACGACCAGTACACCGACGACGACTGCAGCGGTCCGGAGCCAGCGGCTCATAAATACCTCTCAGGTGAACGATGATGTGAAATTCGGGCGGCAGCCCGGCCTTCAAAAGCTATGGTGGGCGCTTTTCCAACCTACCAGTAGCCTCCCCGCTTTTGTTTGCGTAATGCCTTCGTGTATATCGGAAGATTGAGCTAACTGAATCTGAAAATACATCGGCGTGCATACTTACTCAAGAGGTTAGGACTTTTGCGCCAGCAGCAAACCCTACCAAGTGCTGATTCATGCCTGTTGCACCGGGTTGCCCGGCAGCTCGAACCCTGTTGTTATTCGTAGCGCAGGCTTTCCACGGGATCGAGCGGCGCGGCGGGCTGGCACGGTAGCCGGACGGAAAACGAAAATAAACCGTGACAGTTACACTGGACCAACCAGCCCGGCGTTTCTCATTTAGCTTCCGAATTGCCCGTGATGCAGGAATTAGTGCGGAATAGTCTTTTCAGGCAAAGCCAGTGTGGTTTAGACTTCTCTCTTTCTGCGAGGGAGACCGTATGCCAGATAAAGAGGTGATCCAAGTTGATGGATTGAAGACGATTGGACCCTATTCTCAGGCCGTGGGTGCGGCGGGCTTGTTGTTCGTATCGGGCCAGCCAGGTGTGGATCCTTCGACAGGCGAAGCGGTTGGTACCAGCTTCGAGCTTCAAGCTCGGCAGGCATTCAAGAATCTTGACACCGTTTTGCGGGCTGGACGCAGCAGGCTCGATCTGGTCGTAAATACAACGGTTCTCGTCGCCGATGTATCCAACTTTGCGGAACTCAATCGCCTTTTCACCGAGTTCTTTCCAAGTAATCCTCCTGCTCGGATGACCATGCAAGTCCCGCTGCCGAAGGGATTATTAATTTCTATCGGCTGTGTAGCGGCGATCGAAGATGAGGCCCGAGTCGACGCCCCCAACTCGACGGCGGATCGGTGATTCCAAAGCATTTCGTGGTTTGTCGGCCACTCGGAAGTTGGGAACTTAGGAAAGAAATGCTGCCCGGTATCCGCGCAAGTGAGACTGATGGGATTCTCCGTCTTCGCTACCATCCTTACTCGTAGCGCAGGCTCTCCACGGGGTCAAGCTGGGCGGCGCGGCTGGCGGGTACGGTGCCGAATACGATCCCCACCAGAGAAGAAACCAGCACGGCCACAATGATCGAGATGCCCGAAATCGGGATGTGATACTCGGTGAATATGCGCACCGAGATGGGCAGCATCATGCCGATGGCAATGCCGATGAACCCGCCGGTCAGGGAGATGAAGACTGACTCCGCCAGAAACTGGAAGCGGATTTCGTTGCGAGTGGCGCCCACGGCTTTGCGGATGCCAATCTCGCGGGTGCGCGACTTCACCGTAACCAGCATGATATTCATGATGCCCACGCCGGCCACAATCAGGACCACAGTAGAGACAAGCATGAGCACAACCGTCATAATATTGGCGATCACACCGACCGTCTTCAAAATCTCCGTCAAATTCCCGACCTCATAGGTTGATTCCGGCCGGTGGCGCGAGGTAATGACTTGTTGGATGTCCTTGCTGCCTTGATCTACCATGGAAGCATCAGCCATGGAAAAATAGAGCTGCTTTACGTTGTTGTTGCCGGTGAAGTATTTGCTGATGGTGTAGGGGATCAGCACGGTATAATCCGTGACTTCAGAGTTGCCATAGGTATCGAGGCTCTCTCGAAAGGTCCCGATGATGGTAAACGGCAGTTGGCTGATCTTGATGGTCTGTCCCACAGCCGCGCTCTGGTTGCCGTAGAGCTGATTGGCAAATTTTTCTGCGATGAGCGCAACTTTCTGGCGGGAATCGTCGGCATCGAAGAAACGCCCGGCTGGCACCTTCAGATTGCGCACGAAGCGGTAATCGGGCATGACCCCGAGAATGTTCGCATCGCCTTCTTTGCCGCCGCCCAGCGGCATGCGTTCGTTCAAATTCGCTACCGGTGAGGCGGCGCGCACTCCCGGCACCTGCTCCTGCACTGCGGCCATATCGTCTACGGTGAGAAAGTCGGAGACTACCGGGGTGGCGCGTTGGCCTTCGCCCTTATATTCCACCCAGATAACATTGGAGCCGATACTCTGGATTTGTGCCAAAGCGTAGTGCTTGCCCGTAAGCCCAATCGTCACCACCAGGATCAGCGAAGCCGTGCCGATAACCATTCCAAGGGATGTTAGTACGAAGCGAATCCTGTTCTGGCGGAACGAGTCAATGGCCACCATCGCAATCTCGCTCAGCTCGGCGCGGTAATGCTGGCTGGCGTGGTGGCCTTCACGCAGCGCTTGCACCGGATGTTGCAGAACTTGTTGCGGCTTCATAGACGTCTCTATTTATCGTAAATGCTGGCGGGTCTAACGGCAATTCCTGAGAACGCGGGTCCATGAATCAATATGTGTATGCATGATGCCAATGACAGCCGGCGAGAGGCCAGCGTCACTCAAATCATGGAATGCGGCACACTCGCACCGCCTGGTTAGCATAGGGACAAACCAGATCGCTAGCTCCAGGCTGCGAGGCCGATATCAGGACCCAATCTACCCCGAAATCCCGATGCAATTTTTCGAAGTCGGGCCGCCGAAAATCCTTCCAATTCTCACGCGCGTGCACCTCGTTGCGCCAGCGGTCGGCAATGGCCGGGAAGAGCAGCACCACGCCGGAATCCTTGATGTAGTCCGCCATGACGCTGCGCTCGGCCAGGGCGCGGAAGCCGTGCTCGTCCACCAGGGGCAAATGCATGTAATCAGGATCAATCGCGAAATAGGCGTCCACCGGCGTGTTCTGCCGGACCCAGCCGTAGGCCTGCAGCCACGGATTGTGCGGCGCCGCCCCCGGCAGCTCGATGTGACTGCCGGCGGAATAGAGCTGGCGCTGCGCATGGAACATAGCGAGCGAGAGGGGAAGCAATAGCATGATCCAGCGCACCGGGCTGCGCCGCACAACAAACTGCCCCAGCAATCCGCCCGAGAAAGCAACAAAGAGAAGATAAACCAGATGAAACCCGCGCATGGGCTGATAGGGAGTAAGCCGCTCCAGCGCCGGGGGAATCGTGACAATGCAGGCGGCAATAAAAATGAAGATGGCAAACAGCACGAGCCGCCGCGCCAGAAACGCCAGGCGATCGAGGTTGTGCCGGCGTCCGATGCGCGCATACCACCATAGCAAGATCATGGGCCCAAAGATTCCCAGCCATTCATACCATTCCCAGCGCAGCAGGTAATGCGAAGAACGCGTGCGGGCAGCTTCTAACCACGCGTCCGAACCTTTTTGGAACAGGGTGAACAGCGGAAAGGCCAGCAACGCTCCCACCATCCCTGTATGCGTGCTTCGCAATTTTGCCGGCAGCCAATTCTCCGGAAACAGGAAAAAGATCGCGAGCAAGACGCCGTAGAAAGCCATCTGGATATGGAACAGGGCCGCGAACGCCACCCAAACAGGAGCGCGCCACAGCTTGCGGTCGAGCACATCCACCAGCATCAACAGGAGCAGCGCGGTGGTCGGCGCCCGGGGGTGCAGGTATTCGTCCACAAGATAAAGCCCGGTTCCTGTGACCCCGAAAGTGAGCAGGGCTGCGACCAAGGCAACAGACGCCCATTGCGCTTCCGGCGCCACGAAGCATCGGCGCGCCACGCGCAAACATCCCCAAAGCACCAGATAAATACATACAAGCTGCCACAACAGCATGGTGGTTTCCAGCGAAAGGTGCATCCCCCGCGAAGAAAAGGCCACGGCTTCATCGAAGAGCGTCGGCCGGACCTGCGGCAGGAACATCTCCGAATCGTGCGGATACAGCGCAGGCTGCAGGTGCTGCTTGATGGCTGGTAAATAGATGCCCTGGTCCTCAATGCCGGCGTGATATCCGTTAATCAGCACCCCGGCCAGTGTCAGCACCAGCAGCATGGCGGCGGTGAACATCGGCGAACTGCCGGCGGCGTGGGTGATTGCTGGTGAAGAGGATGGGACACTCGTTTCCTGTAAAACCGAGTTTGCAATTAGATTCATGGAAATAAGCAGTCTAGCAAATTCGCCCTGGATTGGCTGGCGTGAGTTGGGCAGGGGACGGCGTATAGTAGCCCGGAGCGAAAATCTGACAATACAGAGAGGAACCGCAAGAGCCATGGGTGCACGCAAACTGCTGGACTGGCTATTCCGTGTTGGCGAAATGTCTCCCGGCCGGATTGAGGCGCTTAGCGACGGCGTGTTTGCCATCGTCATGACGCTGCTGGTGCTTGAGATTCACGTTCCCCATGTTGCAGGACCTGATATCAGCGCGGCTCTGGCGCAGAATTTGCTCGCGATGGCTCCCAAATTCCTGAGCTACATACTAAGTTTTACCATCGTATGCATCTGGTGGGTGGCGCACCACCATTTGTTTAACTTGATCAAAAGATCGGACCGGGGATTGCTCTGGCTCAACAGTCTGTTCCTGTTATGGCTGGCTTTTATTCCGTTCCCGACCGCGCTGATGGGAGATTACCCACGTGAACGGATTGCCGTCATGTGCTACGGCGCAGTGATGGCGGTGGCCGGGCTCAGCTTCTCCTGGATGCGATATTACGCATTCTTCGTGGGCAATCTAACGGACCCAAGCCTCGACAAAAATCTCCTGCGGTTCGCGATGATCAGAAGCGCTCTCAATCCTACCTTGCATTTGATCGCCGTAGCGCTCGCCTACGAGAGTACGAGACTCGCCATAATCCTTTATGTGGCAATACCTCTCTTATACTTTTTGCCCAGCAAGTTGGAAAGACATACGCTCGCAAGAACAATCCATCACTGAAGCCTCTGAGCAAGCACTTAGCATTTGGCCATCGGAGCGCGTTTAGCTACTGATATCGCGGAAGTTCCGAAGCCTCCTCTATGCAAGCTGTTTAGGGGCCAAATGCCAACTGCTAAATGCTTGTATAGTGCGGGCTGCTGATTTCTATTTCTTCTTCCATCTATTTCTCCATTTATCTCGATCTTTGTCTTTATCGTGATCGTTATCCGGTGGACCGATGTGCGTCGGATCGTTGGCGGTGTGGCTGTTGGGGTCTCCGCCGCCGGAGACTGTGGCCGAGTTGATGACGTTGGCCCGGATGTTCTGAGGCACATCCACAGTCAGGGTGATAGCCGGCCAGACGCCGCCTGGAGGCAACGAGTCGCTGCGAGTACAGGTCAGCGTACCCAGGTCGCAGCTCCAGCCCATACCACTCAGGGCAGTCGGCACCAGTGTGTGTTCCACATTGGGCAACGTGTCAATCACGGTGACAGTACCGTTTGTGGGCCCTGCTAATGCGCTGTTGCTCACGGTAATGGTGTAGGTGCCGGTGGACCGGCGCGAGAAATCGCCGTTATGGGTCTTAGTGATGGTCAGATTAGCATTCTTCACGCTGAGGACGGCTGTAGCGGTGTTGCCCGTTCCCCCATTGGTTGAGCTTACCGCGCCCGTGATGTTGGTGTAGCTGCCCGTTACCGAGGCGATGAACGTCACATTGAACACGCATTGGCTGTTGACCGGGATGCTCGCTCCCGACAAGGCAATCCCCGTCGGCGCCGTGGTCGTTAGGGTTCCGCCACACACCGTAGCGGAGGAGTTGCCCACTGTGAGTCCCGCAGGCAGCGTGTCAGAAAACGCCACTCCGCTTTCTGCCACCGGATTGATTGCCGGGTTGGTGATGGTAAACGTCAGGGTGCTAGGGACATTCGGCGCGATGACATTCGGATTAAATGACTTGCTGATCGAGGGCGGCACAACTACCACCATGCTGGCCGAAGCCGTCGCACCTGTAATTCCAACAAAGTTGCCGGAGCCATCGTCAAAGGCTCCTGTGATGTTGCTGGTGGTGTTGTTCTTGACGCCGGAGCTTGCGCCCGCTACATCAACCGACAGCAAGCAGCTAGAGGAGCCAGGCAGGACCAATGCCACGAGGTTGATGTTATTGCTGCCCGGGTTGGCGGTAACAGCCGCACCGTCGGCAAGGCAACTGCCCGTCACGTTGTTAGGCGAAGCCACCACCAGCCCGCTGGGTAGCATGTCATTAAACGAGATGTTGATCAGTTCCGTGGTGGAGTTCGGGTTGGCGACCATAAAGCTCAGCGACGTGGTTCCGTTCAACGGAATGCTAGTGTCCCCGAAGGCTTTGGACAAAGTTGGCGGCAGAACTGTCGGCGCTGTGTTCACGGTCAAACTGGCCGTATTGCTGGTCGCACCGGGTCCGCTCTCATTGGCAGAGATCGGGCCGGTGGTATTGTTTATTACCCCAGTGGTAGTTGCTTGCACTGCCACAGAAATAAAACATGCTCCGGTGGCAGCACTCGATGATTGTGACAGTGCGGGCATGGATGCTCGCTGTCGTGGAGCAATTGACAGTACGGGCAGTCGGGCTGGAAGTAATGCTACGACCGGAGCCACAATGCCTCCAGAAAGGCTGATGGAAGAAGAACCCGGCACGGCGGTAACCGTGCCCCCGCAATTACTATTCAGTTGGTTGGGCGATGCTACTACCAAACCCGCAGGCAAGGCATCAGTAAATTGAATCCCGGTCAGCGTCACGTTGGTGTCGCTGTTCGGATTGGCAATGGTGAAACTCAATAACACCGTTCCATTTACCTGAACAGTGTCAGGCAAGAAAAGCTTATTGATGGATGGCGGCATACCGGTAACGCCAGCTTGAATGGTAGTTGCTGCGGTTACACCGTCAACCGTTGCCGTCGCGGTGTCGGTCCCTGTCGCCGTGGATGTAAATGTAGCCGAGGCCGTGCCTGAGGCTTGAATATTCGCGTCTGCGCCAGTGACATTCCCGCCCGTAGCGCCAAACGTAACCGGTAATCCGGTCACAGCAGTTAAATTGGCGGCTGCAATTGAACCGCCCAGAGTGTCCGTCAGAAAACCGGCGCTTAGTCCCGTCGAACCGGATGCAGGAATGCTCACTGAGCCCGGTGTGATAGTCAGCGTCAGAGACGGCGATGTCGTCAAGATGCCGCTTTCAGTAGCGGCATCATTTGTGTTGGGCCCGGTAATATTAGCCCACCAGTTGTCTGTGAAATCGCCGGATCCTGCCAACGTGAAAACAGTGTTCCCGTTCGGCGCAGTGGCAGTGGTGTTATTTACAAATCTGTTGAAGTGGGCGGTAACAATGCCCGTAGTAAAACTGATAGCACCGCCGTGCCCGGCAGCGTCAGTATCCTGGTTGCCGGTAAATGTGGATTGCGTTATGGTCGTCGCCCCGGAACCAATACCGATGTCGAGCGCTCCGCCGCCCGTGCTTGAAGCTCCCCCACTGACCACCGTATTCCCCGTAAATGTCGAACCGGAAATAGTAGCCGCAATTGGTGAGGCGCCGCCATTAAGTTGGTCTGTTATGGCGCCGCCTTCGCCGGAAGCCTGGTTATTCGAAAACGTGCTATCTGCGATCTGCAAGGTCGTGTTTGTATCGGCGGTGGGGAACGCGGAAATAGCGCCGCCTCGGCTGGTGCCGGCGTTATTGTTAGTAAAGGTGCTGCCGGTTACGTTCAGACTTCCGCCTACTTTCAGACTGACCGCGCCGCCCGGCGTATTGGTTGCCGTGCCGTTGACCGCATTAGAATCGAAGATGCAGTTTGTTACCGTATAAGAGTTGGCCGACCCACCCGTCAGGAAGCCGCCGCCGCCCAAACCGCTGGCGTCTTGACCGCTCGTGATAGTTACGCCCGAAATACTGAATGTGAAGTTGGCTGCAGAGGCGAAATTAATATCCATTACGCGATCGACGACCGTCTGCTGAATGATGGTTGTGGCCGCGCCTGCTCCGACGATAGTTGTTCCCGTCGCATTCACATCAAGGTCGCCGTTTACGTTACCCTGCTCGAGAGTTGTAGGGATGGTGAGTTGATAAGTGCCCGCCGGCACGATAATGGTTGTGCCCGGATTGGCATTGGCAAAATCGATTGCGCCGCGCAGACTGCAATCATTTGCCCCTCCCGCACAGGTCGAGACATGAACGTCATCGGTCCTATTCACCATAATTGTTGCCGGAGACGCATTGATCACAGACATCGGGGCCGCCTGGCCCGTTCGCAACACGATCAAATCGCGCTCGCCATTCACCTTTTTCGGCATTGCCAGAACTGCCGTCGGCTCGCCTTCCACGTCCACCGAAATCGGCGCCAGGCCCGCTTGAGTCGGTGCGCCGAGAGAGGCCGTATTTTGAAGCTGCACATGCTCATCCGCAGGCCTCACGATGTTGATCTTGCGGCTGGCCTGGTCAACGATCAGCAGATCATTGACCTCGCGTGGCGATATCTGCGAAGTAACCAATAATTGACTGGCGGAATTACCGGCGGTAGCCCGCAAGCCGCCGTCTAACTGCTTTGCCAAAAACCATCGCACCCGCTTTGTGCCGGATTGCCACCGACGGGTAGCATTGCGTTTAAGGGCTGCCGCTTCTTCGGCGGTGAAGGGTCGCGTATCCAGGTCGCTTCGCTGCAGTAAATGAACCGTTCCGTCTTCCGCCAAAAGGGCCATCGACCGCTTGTTATCGCGGTTCCAGATGAATGACCCCAAAGCGAGTGAGCGAACATTGAATCCAACATTTATATGCTCTGCTCCGGAACCGAAGTTTTTGTTGACGGTCTGGTCTTGTCCGTGAAGGATAATGACCTCGTCTCCTGCCGCAACAGCCAGGTCTAAGAACTCATCGTTATCCAAAGTATCGAATGCCAGCGCAGTGGCTTCAGCGCTAAGAGAGTACCTCATCGGCTGGCCCGTCAATCCGCCTGACGCACCGTCGAAGATAAGTATCGCCGGGCCGTCCTGACTTGTAATTCCGACAGCGACATCTGCAACTCCGTCAGCCTTGTCGAATTCGCCGGTGGCCAGTGCTGTTACCTGTCCTGGTAAAGAGATCGCTTGAGCGGCGCCGAAACCCCCTCGGCCATTGCCGGGCAGAAGGTAAAGACCACCCCCATGCGCTGCCGCCAAAATGTCTTTATTTCCATCGCGATTGAAGTCGCCGATAACCATAAAATCTGCCGCTTCGGGCAAATCGATGAGTCGGACCGCGGGTTCGAAGGAAGCAGGCATCCGGCCCGCCTGTATCGCCTGGTAGACCTCCGGCGAACTGGGCGCGAAAGCGTCAATATTTCCCATATAAACTGCGATGACCCCGTGGCCATCGGCGGAATAGCCCACAATCAAATCCGGAGCGCCATCGTTATTAAGGTCATCGGTTGCAAGCGAAAGCGGCTGGACTAAGCTTGAATGAAGCGCATTAACCGCCCTTGAGTCTCCCGTATACATGGCCTGAGCCTCTGCCCCATGTGTCTTGTTGGCCGTGATGGAAGGGGGAAGGCCGTAGCTTGACCCTATGACGCCAACGCCAAGCAGGATGCCGATAACGGCGCAGGTTGACTTGCTGCGAAGCCAGGAAAAACCAGGAATATGGGAAAAAACAAAACGGTCAGTCTTCATAACACTCCTCCGGGCAAGTAGCCTTGCATGGGCAACTTGATTGTTCCGCTTTGGCTTCTGGGCGGGTCCGGCTGGAGCGCTGGGCCACGGATTACAGAAGTCGGGCGTTCGGTCTCTTCAAACAGTTATTGGTACAACCGCAAAAATGCAGGAATCAGGGGGGATTTTGTTATGTGAAAACTGTTATAGATAATACCTTAGTTCGCTTAATACTTCCGTAAATTTCTTGCTAAATTTTATGGGGGCATGCGGAGTGCCAAAACGGTAATTGTGCTAAAACGGTAATGAATAGCGCTTCAATTTCAAAGAATGAAATCTTCAGCAAAAATTCAGGCGACGTTGATAAAAAACTATTATAGATGCTGATTTCGTTCATCTTTCGGCAGGCGTTGCGTGCCCTGTGGCGCAATAAGCTGCGCAGTTTCTTGACGCTGCTGGGAATCATTATGGGCGTAGCCTCGTTTATCTGCGTGGTGGGCATCGGCAGTGCCGGTTCCAGCCGGGTGCAGGAGCAGCTCGACAAGCTGGGCGACAACATGATCTGGATCGAGGCCGGCAGCCGCAAGAGCAACGGGGTTCGCGCCGGCACGCGCGGCATCCGGACGCTGGTCATGGAAGATGTCCACGCCATCACCGAGCAGGTTCCGCTGGTGAAACTCGTCTCCCCGAACGTAGACGGACACATCCAGGTGGTCTATGGCAACACCAACTGGGGAACGCAGTATCGCGGCGTGACCCCAGAGTACCAGCAGATCAGGCGCTGGGACCTCCATCGCGGCGACATGTTTACCACCGAAGACGTCAACGGCTCCGCATTGGTCTGCGTAATCGGCCAAACCGTCATTGACAACCTGTTTGGCAATGAAGACCCCATTGGCAAGACCATCCGGGTTAATACCCTGCCCTGCAAGGTGATTGGCGCCATGGAGCGCAAAGGAATTTCTGCCACCGGCCAGGACCAGGATGACTTCGTGCTCATGCCTTATACCACGGTGCAGAAAAAGATTACCGGCACCTTCTGGCTCGATGATGTCTACTGCTCCGCCATCTCACAGAGCGCGATTACCGAAGCTCAGCGTCAGATTACAAGCCTGTTGCGCGAGCGCCACCACCTCTCGCCCGGCGATGATGACGATTTCAACATCCGCAGCCCGGAAGAGCTCATTCGAGCCCAGCTTGCAACCGCCCAGGCTTTCACCTTTCTGCTCGCCGGCACGGCTTCCCTTTCGCTGCTGGTAGGTGGAATCGGAATCATGAATATCATGCTGGTCTCAGTGACCGAGCGCACCCGCGAGATCGGGGTGCGCCTGGCTGTGGGCGCTACCGAGCGCGCCGTGCGCCTGCAATTCCTAAGTGAGGCTGTGGTCATAAGCGTCATGGGTGGAATTTTGGGAGTGCTGACCGGTTTGCTGGGCGCTACTGCTCTGCAAAACACCCTGCACTGGGAGATTCAAATTACCCAGACGGTAGCTCTCATCGGCTGCCTCTTTTCCGTCGCTATGGGAGTCTTCTTTGGCTACTACCCGGCCAACAAGGCGGCCCAGTTGAATCCTATTGAAGCCCTGCGGTATGAGTGATAGAGTGCCGGTCTAAACTCTCTATAAACCTATGGTAACTTCTCGTCCTCCGATGGTTTGTTCCATCTGCGATGCTTCCCTTGATATGGGTGTATCAAGCAAGCGGCTCTACGGCTACAGCGTGTGCGGCACCTGTCACAGCAGCTTCGCGATGAAGCGGGCCTTTGCCTACATCCTGGACACAGTGTTCTTCAGTATTCTGGCTGTTCCTCTTACCCTTTTTATTCTGCTGCTCTCGGGAATCAGCGGGGCCGCCGTGGGAGCGGCCACCCACAATGACAACAGCGCCGGAAACATGGCGGTCTTGGTTTTTTTCATGTGCTTTTTTGGACTCCTGTTTCTTTTTATAGCCAAAGACGGCTTTGCCGGGCACTCGCCAGCCAAAGCAATGCTGGGATTGCAGGTGATTGATGATCTCAGCGGTCGGCCCTGCAATTTCTGGGATTCCTTCCAGCGAAACTTGCCTCCCCAGATCCCCCTCGTGCATTGGTACATCCTCTATCAACTGCTGCAATACGACGGCCGGCGCCTGGGCGATGGCTGGGCGCGCACCAAAGTCATCTGGAAGCCTTATCGCGACAAAGCACCATTTCTCTCACGCAAACAGTTACAGGCGCAACTCGCCGCCAAGACAGCGGGAAAAACTTCAGTGTGATAGGAATTGGTTCAGAAGCAATCAGCGTGGGCGCGTTTTCACGCCACGAAAACGCTTTTCATTCTTCTCGCGCTCTTCCGGAGGAAGGGCTTCTCTTACATCAATGGGCCTGCCGTTCAGGTTTGTGCCATTCAGGTCCTGGATGGCGTCGTTGCCTTCGTTATCGTCGCTCATCACGACGTAGGCGAAGCCGAGCGGCTCGCCGGTGGTGTGGTTGCATAGGATTCCCGATTTGAGCACTTTCCCGTAACTCTCAAACAATGCCTGCACTTGATCTGGACGGGTAAGCGACCCCAGGTTACCGACGTAAATTTTCTTCATTCACGCTCTCCCATTGACGTTGTTCACGGTTACGCGTTGCGGGCGCAGTACCCGGCGGCGGAGGAATCTTAGTACTTCTTAGGGAAGTCCGGGGGTTGCGCGCCTTCTTGCCGCTCCTGGAGCACGGGAATGGAGGGCGCGGCATCAGGGAAAATTGTCTCGGAGTCTTCGGGAAGGACTGCCTGAGAATCGTCTTCCCCGGGCGGAGGACTTTGCTTGTCGAGTTTACGCTGTTTTTTTCGGGCCGCTTTTTCCAGTTGCTTTTCCCTTCGGGCGCGCTCTTTTTGAAGTTTACCGAAGCTGCTACCTGACCTGCCAGACATACATCCTCCGAAGGGGTGAATTTGGCGGGCGGCCGCCAGAGAAACCTGAAAAATTGCAAAAAAAGAAGAGGCGACTGGCAAGCAATCGCCTCACTCAATTAACGATTAAAGGGGTTGCACATTTTCGGCTTGAAAGCCCTTGGGCCCCTTGACCACGTTGAATTGGACTGCCTGGCCCTCTTGCAGACTGCGAAATCCGTTGGCCTGAATGGCCGTGTGATGCACAAAAACATCCTCGCCATTCTGGCGGCTGATAAATCCAAATCCTTTAGCATCGTTAAACCACTTAACTGTGCCTTGTTCCATTGTTTCTTTTCCTCTAATTCTTTTCGATTTTTTACGTTGTACTGAGTCGGAAGATACTGCAGGGCAGGGGCTTGCTTTTTAGGCGAGAACTGCTCACAACCAATTCAATTGACGCATATTCATGATAACACAAATGGCGGTTCCGGCACCCCAATCCAAGCACCCGGGAACGACAACCAACCCTTGCCGGAACCACCCTACACACAGGCTGGTAAACTGTTCTCATCACTCCCGCGGAGGGATGTGTGAGCGGTTGAAACAGGCGGTCTTGAAAACCGCTATACCCGAAAGGGTATCGGGGGTTCGAATCCCTCTCCCTCCGCCAGAACTCTTCTACAGATTTACGAGTTGCGAATTACGATTTTTCGATCTATCCACCTGTTTGCTTTCCTTTGTGGTTAAACATCCCTGCTTGCGTTCAATTAGAATTATTCTGCCTTTCCGCGCCTATGCCTAAGCTCGCGACCAAAGAACGGGAGATGCTGCTGCAATCGGCCCGCGACGCTGTCAGGCATGCCTACGCGCCGTATTCCGGATTCAAAGTCGGGGCCGCGATCCTGACCCAGGAAGGCAAAATCTTCACCGGATGTAATGTCGAGAACGCCTCTTATGGATTGACCATCTGCGCCGAGCGCTCGGCGATTTTTTCGGCGGTTGCGAGTTCTCCGGGCGGAAAACTGGGACTGCGCGCCGTGGTGGTGGTGAATGAGAAAGAAGTGCCGTGTCCTCCCTGCGGCGCCTGCCGCCAGGTGATCGCCGAGTTCGGCGCCGACACCATCGTGCTGTTTAAATCCGAGCAGGGATACCAGGAGCTGACCATCGCCGATCTGTTACCCTCAAGCTTCCGCTTGAATCAGAGTTGAGCCGAACAATCGAGCGTATTTGTAACGAGAACTGGAATTCCTGAACACATGTGCCAATCTTCCAACGAAAGGAAGCAGCCCCCATGCCGAGCGTGAGCGATTGGCAAGCAGCCGCCAGGCTTATTGACCACACTCTGCTGAAGCCGGAAGCGACTGCCGATCAGGTCACGCAGCTCTGCCGGGAAGCGCTGAAGTTCGGCTTCGCCAACGTCTGCGTGCAACCTTATTATGTGCCCATGGTCGGTTCACTTCTCCAGAGTTCGACGGTCAAGGTTTGCACCGTCATCGGTTTTCCCTCTGGAGCGACGCTGAGCGAGTGCAAACGTTTTGAGGCATCCGAGGTCCTGCGACGAGGAGCGCGTGAGCTGGATATGGTCATCAATATAGGTGCACTGAAGTCAGGAGATCACGCCGCCGTGCAGGCTGATATTCAAGCCGTCGCCGAGGTCACACATCAGGGTGGCGCGATCCTGAAAGTAATTATTGAGACCGCGCTGCTCACCCGCGAAGAAAAAATCAAGGCCTGCGAGCTTGCCGTTGCCGCCGGCGCAGAGTTTGTAAAGACCAGCACGGGATTCGCCGGTGGTGGCGCAACTGCGGCAGACGTCACACTCATGCGTCAGGCGGTGGGAAATCGCGCCAAGGTCAAAGCCTCGGGCGGCATCCGCAACGCAGCCGATTTTCAGGCCATGGTCTCTGCCGGGGCAGACCGCGTGGGCGCATCGGCCTCGGTCGCAATTGTGCGCGAGCTGGGAGCGCCGTGAGCAGAAGAGAATACGAATGCATGTTACTGATCTGATCCGCAAAAAACGTGACGGCCTCGAGCTGAAGCCGGAGGAAATTGAATTCCTCGTCATCGGCTATACCGCCGGTCAGATACCTGACTACCAGATGTCCGCCTGGCTCATGGCCGTGGTCCTGCGCGGCATGACTCGCGCTGAGCTGGCGGCGCTGACGTCGGTGATGCTCAACTCGGGCGAGGTGCTCGACCTGTCGAACCTTGCCGGCCCCAAAGTTGACAAGCACTCTACGGGCGGCGTGGGCGACAAGACTTCTCTCATCATTGCCCCTATCGTTGCCGCCGGCGGCGTGTTCGTCCCTATGGTCAGCGGGCGCGGATTGGGGCACACCGGCGGCACGCTCGACAAGCTGGAATCTATTACCGGCTTCAACGTGAATCTCTCCGCCGCCGAATTCCGCCGCATTCTTGCTGCGTGCGGATGCGCGCTGGCGGGGCAGACGGGTGAGATTGCGCCGGCAGACAAAAAAATCTACGCCTTGCGCGATGTTACCGGCACAGTGGAGAGTCCTTACCTGATTTGCGCCTCTATCATGAGCAAGAAGATGGCGGAAGGAATTGACGCGCTGGTTCTGGACGTAAAGACAGGAAACGGCGCCTTCATGAAATCAGAGCAGGATGCCGCATTCCTCGCCGAGCTGATGGTCGAAACCGGGGAACGATTGGGAAAGAAGGTTGTTGCCCTGATCACAGACATGGATCAGCCGCTGGGCCGCGCCGTAGGCAATTCGCTGGAAGTTGCCGAGTGTCTGGAAGTATTGGATGGCGAGGGGCCGGCTGACCTTCGTGAACTATGCTTGCTGCTCGCGGCCTGGATGTTCCGGCTGGCCAAGCGAGTTGCGACGCTGGAAGAAGGTAAAGCCCTGGCAGCCGAGATGATCTCCACGGGCCAGGCGCGCGAAAAATTCAGGGAGATCGTCGGATTACAAGGCGGCGACGCCGGTGCGATTGACGATCCGGGGCGGTTGCCGCAGGCGGAATATAAGATCGATGTGCTGAGTCCGGCTGCCGGATTTGTGACTACTATGCTTTGCGAACAATTGGGAACAGCCAGCGTGCTGCTGGGCGGCGGACGCGAACGCAAAGAAGATTCGGTTGATCCCGCGGCGGGAATGATGATTCACAAGAAAGTAGGCGACCCGGTCGCGGTTGATGAACCGCTCTGCACCATTTATTACAACTCGGCAGCGCGCCTGGAGCGCGCGCGTCCGTTGATCGAACAGAGCTATAAGATTGAAGCTGCTCCACCGCCGAAGGCGAGACTGCTGGTGCACCGGGTCATTGGAGAGTAAGTGGAGTCCGTCTCATAGCATAGGGTTGACGACCAGCAGTTCGTACCTCAGGCTATGACGCCAGCGCACGGCACACAGCCGAGGACGGCTGTGCCACACAATATCCGACCGCCAACTACGCCACATCCTCCGCGATCCGGGGAATCACCGCCTGAAGGAGCGCTTTAAACTGGCCGGCAACACGTCGTCCTGTCTCCAGCACCTCTTCATGATTGAGCGGAGCGTCCACAACCCCCGCGGCCATATTTGTCACACACGAGATGGCCAGCACCTTGATCTTCATCTGGCGGGCAACAATCACCTCCGGAACAGTGGACATGCCTACCAGGTCAGCCCCTATCGCGCGCAGATAGCGTATTTCGGCAGGAGTTTCATAGCTTGGCCCCAGCAGGGCGGCATACACCCCTTCGGGCATCTTGATGCCGAGCTGCGCGGCCGCATCCAGCGCGATTTTTCGATAGGCCTTCGAGTAGACCTCGGTCATATCAATAAATCGCGGACCGAAGCGTTCATCTTCTTGTCCCACCAGAGGGTTCTGCCCCATTAGATTGATGTGGTCGCGGATCACCACCAAACCGCCCTGGCTGTAATCGAGATTAATTCCGCCGGCGGCATTGGTGAGTATGGCGGCGCGCACGCCCATGCGGCCGAAGACGCGCATCGGGAAGGCGGACTTGGCAGCGGAATGTCCTTCATAGAGATGCACGCGGCCCTGCATCGTAGCCACCGGATACGCGCCCACCTTGCCAATCACAAGCTGGCCGGCATGGCCGGCGGCAGTGGAGCGCGAAAAATGAGGGATATCGCCGTAGTTGATTTTCACCGCTTCGGTCATCTCGTCAGCGAAAGCGCCCAGTCCTGAACCAAGCACTACCGCCACTGCCGGACGCAGCGGGCTCCGGCTAAGAATGAATTTTGCCGATTCTTCGGCCTGCAGGAATTGGTCGGAGGGTTGGTCGCTTTGTTGGGGAATCGCCTTCATAAGGTCCTTTGCGCGTGGAGCATTTTGCAAATTGGGATTGTAATGCTATATTGCCGCCCAATCCCAATCGAGGTTATACGTGCTACGCAAGAAGGTTTATTTTCTCATCACGGTTCTGCTTTTGACTTCGGGGCCGCTCCTGGCCCAGCGAACGGCAACGGCAGAGGAGAAGACAGCAAAATATTTCGAGTCGGTGCGCCACCAGCCCTCTTTGCTGCTCGATTTCTTGCAGCGCATGCCCAAGGGCGGCGACCTCCACAATCATCTTTCAGGCGCTGTCTATGCGGAGAGCTTTATCCAGTGGGCCGTGCAGGATGGCCTGTGTGTTGATCGCAGCACGGCGACGCTGTTGCCGCCACCGTGTGACCCCAAAAACAAAGTTCCCGCCGCCACCGCTTATCAGGATGTGGGGCTCTACACCCAGCTTCTGGGGGCCTTTTCCATGCGTGGATGGCATCCGGCCATCGAATCGGGCCACGACCATTTTTTCGCGACCTTCGGCAAGTTCGGAGCGGTCAGCGGCCCACATACCGCCGAGATGTTGGTGGAGGTCAGGTCGCGGGCGGCAAGCGAGCATGTGCAATACCTGGAGCTCATGTTCAATCCTGATGGGGGCGAGGCCGCGCGGCTGGGAGCGCGCCTGGGCTGGAATGACGATTTTGCCAAAATGCGGGATCAACTGCTCGCAGGAGGCTTGCATGATGTTGTGGCCCAGGCCCGCCAGGGGCTGAACGATATTGAGGCCAAAGAGCAGACGGAGCTGCATTGCGGCGAGCCGCAGGCGAACCCGGGCTGCAACGTTGAGACGCGCTATCTGTATCAGGTTGCGCGCGGGCTCGCTAAAGAGCAGGTGTTTGCCCAGATCCTGGCCGGTTTTGAAATGGCTTCGCAAGACCCGCGTGTGGTCGGCCTGAACCTGGTGATGGCGGAAGATTGGTACGTCCCCACTCACGACTTCCGGTTGCACATGGATATGCTCGACTTCCTTCACAAGCTCTACCCCAAGATCCACATTACGCTGCACGCCGGCGAAGTAACGATGCAACTAGTGCCGCCGGAAGAGATGTTTCACATTCGCGCTTCGGTAGAGCGCGGCCACGCCGAGCGCATTGGCCACGGCGTGGATGTGATGCACGAGCCCGACCCTACCGGATTGCTGCGCGAGATGGCAAAGCGCAAAGTGCTGGTCGAGGTATGCCTCACCAGCAATGACGTGATCCTGGGAGTGAGCGGCGCGCAGCATCCGCTGCCGGTCTACATGCGCTTTGGAGTGCCCGTCGCCCTGGCCACCGATGACCCCGGTGTTTCCCGATCGAGCATGGCGCTGGAATACCAGCGCGCGGCCGAGACCTACGATTTCAGCTACAAAGATCTGAAGAAGTTTGCGCGCACCAGCCTGGCTTACAGTTTTCTTCCAGGCGAAGGCATCTGGAAAGACAGCGCTGGATTTGTGAGAGCGGCATCGTGCGCAGCCGATGACCCTAAATCTTCGAAGCCTTCGGCTGCTTGTGGCCGCTTGCTGTCGGCAAGTGAAAAGGCACACGCCGAGTGGGAGTTGGAAAAAGCCTTTGCCGGGTTTGAAGCACAGTTCTAAGCAGCGAGTATCAGAATGAGATAGCGGGCCAGAAATCACTACGATTCCAAATCAACGAGGTACTGAATGACGCGATTTTCCGGTTTGCTGGGCATCCTGGTTCTGCTCACGCTCGCATATCTGTTTTCCACTAACCGCCGTGCCATCCGGCTCAAGACTGTCTTGTGGGGGCTGCTGCTGCAGTTCGTATTTGCCGTGATGGTGGTGCGCTGGAGCTTCGGACAAGAAATCATGCGCGCCGCCGGCGACAAGGTGAATACGCTGCTTGCGTACTCGTTCGAAGGTTCGAAGTTTGTCTTTGGCGAGCTGGGTGTGAAGCAATCATCCATGGGCTTTTTCTTTGCCTTTCAGGTCCTGCCAACCATCATTTTCATTTCCGCTTTTTTTGCTGTGCTCTATTACTTCGGGATCATGCAGTTCATCATCAAGATCATGGCCTGGGGCATGACACGTTTCATGGGCGTGAGCGGGGCCGAGTCGCTCGACGTGGCCGCATCCATCTTTATGGGACAGACGGAAGCGCCGCTGACCATTCGTCCGCTGCTGCCCGAGTGTACGCAATCGGAGCTCATGACCATCATGACCGCGGGCATGGCTCACGTATCTGGCGGAATCATGGCCGCTTACATCCTCTACGGCATTGAAGCGCGGCACCTGCTGGCCGCGGTCATCATGACCGCCCCGGGAACCATCCTGATCTCGAAGATGCTGGTGCCTGAAACGGAACATCCCAAGACGGCAAGCAAAGTGGAAATTGCGAAAGATGAATTGCATAAAGATTCCAACCTGCTCGCCGCCATCGCCCGCGGAACTATCGATGGCGGACAATTGGCGTTCAATGTGGCCATCATGCTGATTTCTTTCATCGCGCTCATCGCCCTGCTGAACGGAATCATGGGCGGCATTCACAACCACTTCGCTTTTTTTCCGGAAAGCATCCAGAAAATCCTTGGATTTATCTTCGCCCCGGTAGCCTGGCTGATCGGTGTGCCCTGGAAAGATTGTGGCGCGGTGGGAAACCTGCTGGGCACGCGCATGGTGATCAATGAGCTCTATGCTTACACGCAGCTCGGCGCTCAGAAGGCAACGTTAGATCCACGCTCGTTTACCATTGCAACCTTCGCCTTGTGCGGGTTCGCCAATTTCAGCTCCATCGGAATTCAAATCGGCGGCATTGGCGCCCTGGCTCCCAATAAACGGGAGCAACTGGCGAAACTCGGCTTCCGTGCCATGCTGGCCGGAACCATGGCAAACTTGATCTCAGCCTCGATTGTTGGTCTGCTGATGAGGAGCTAAACTGCGGTCATGAAACCAACTGGCAGGTGCCCCTGGGCGACGACAGACGCCATGATCGCTTATCACGACAGCGAATGGGGCGTTCCCCAGCATGATGATCGTATGCTTTTTGAGTTCCTCATTCTGGAAGGGGCACAAGCCGGTCTAAGCTGGTCCACCATCCTGGCCAAGCGAAACGCCTATCGCAAGGCATTCAGTAATTTCAATCCCAACAAGGTGGCCAGGTATGGGACCGAAAAGCTGTCTCAACTGCTCACCAATCCCGGCATCGTGCGCAATCGCTTAAAAATTAATGCCGCAGTGCGAAACGCGCAGGCATTTCTCAAGGTGCAAAAAGAATTTAGCAGCTTTGACCGCTATATCTGGAACTTTGTTGGCGGACGGCCGGTGAGGAATTCGCTGCGCTCTATCCGCAATCTGCCCGCGCAAACTGTCGAATCCGCTGCCATGAGCAAAGACCTGGCAAAGCGCGGATTCAGTTTTGTCGGACCTACGGTTTGCTACGCCTTCATGCAGGCCACGGGCATGGTCAACGATCACCTCGTGAGCTGTTTCCGCTATTCTGAAATCAGCGCCCTTGCCGCGGCCCAAATCGAAAGCTGAAGCCGAGGCGTAAGCCGGCGCCTGAGCCCAGCGAAAAGCCGCCTTCTCTTCCCTACAGCGAAGTGATATGATTTTTGCCTCTTGCAAACTCGTTAAGCATTCGCAGTTCCTTCCCAACCATTAACGAACGGAGGTAAATATTCATGGCAACCACATCCGTACAGAGCCAATTAAACAAGCAAGTACTTCAATTTTTATCTAAACCCAAAAAGATG
>Ga0209166_10000557_pt1 | contig 39254 bp, 35 predicted proteins | sample Coa_R1_3_FD_187151 | JGI IMG/M metagenome (GOLD analysis project Ga0209166, IMG submission 187151) | Surface soil microbial communities from Centralia Pennsylvania, which are recovering from an underground coalmine fire - Coalmine... | ecosystem: Environmental > Terrestrial > Soil >...
CAGCGTAGAGATAGAAATTGGCCACAAATGCTTGTTCCCTTCTAAACAGAGGTGTTAAATTCACCACACACCTCCGCCTGACCCATCATCCGCTTGACTGGATGATTCGTCAAGTATATTATTACCCTGTACTCTGTACCCAATACTCAGTACTCAGATAAAAGATTAAATCAATTTCCGGATCATGTGTCGGTTTGGATCGGGCAAAGAAACTAATCCTATCCGCGCAAATCCGCGAAATCCGCGGTGGGCTTCCCTGGGTTACACTCATAAATGTGGATTTCATCTACGGGCTGCATGCCGTCGGCGAGGCGCTTAAATCGCGCGCCAAGAGTATTTCTCATGTTACCGTGGCGCGCGAGCGCAGCGACCTGAAGCTGCAGCGCATTATTGACCAGTGCCGCGCCACCGGCATTCCTATCCGCTTTGAGCCGCGCCATCACCTGGACCGCATGGCGCACACCGCCGGGCACCAGGGAGTGGTGGCCAGCGTCACCGCCAAAGCTTACTCCGATCTCGAAGATGTGCTGGCCAACAAGCGCGGCGCTTATTCGCTTGTCGTAGTGCTCGATGGCGTGGAGGACCCGCACAACCTGGGGGCAATCCTGCGGACCGCCGATGCCGCGGGCGTGGATGGCGTGGTGATTCCCGAACGCCGCGCCGCCGGCGTAACCGGGGCCGTGGCCAAAGTCTCCGCCGGGGCTTCGGAGCACATTCCGATTGCCCGGGTCACCAATATCGCCCGCAGCATCGAGGAATTGAAGGCGCAAAACGTGTGGACGGTGGGCCTCGACGAGCGCGGCCAGCAGACCTACGACGAGGTGGATTACAACATGGATTGCGCCCTGGTGCTCGGCGCCGAAGGCAAAGGGCTGCACGACCTGGTGCGGCGCAAGTGCGATTTCCTGGTTTCAATTCCCATGCTGGGCGGGGTTCCGTCATTAAATGTTTCCGTGGCGGCGGGGGTGGTGATGTACGAAATCGTGCGGCAGCGGCGGGCAAAAAAATGAAGAGTAGTTTCAGGTTTCGAGTTTCGAGAGGAAGTTTCGAGTTTCAAGTTTCGGAAAACAGTTTCAAGTTTCGAGTTTCAAGTTTCGAGCAAATCTCTTTATCAATGCAGCCATTGCGCCGGAATTGCGCGGGTAGCGGCAGAGCGGCCCATAAACAACGAATAAAGACTGCACTGCAAAACTTGAAACTCGAAACTCGAAACTTGAAACTCCTTCTCATTCTCTGCTTATTGCCAGCGCTCCCGTTATGCGCCCTCGATCGCAACGCTTTCAGCTTTACACAATACGACCTGCAGGCGCAGGTTGATCCGGCGGCGCATGGCTTTGCCGCCAGCGGAAAAATTGTGCTGCGCAACGACTCTGGCCAGCCGCAGCGCAATGCGGTCTTGCAGATTTCCTCGTCTCTTGACTGGAAATCCATTCAGATCAACGGAAAAGATATCATCCATGTTACGCACTCGTTTGTTTCCGATATAGATCACACCGGCGAACTCTCGGAGGCGGTGCTCACCTTTCCCCAGGAGATCCCGCCGCAGGGTACGGTTGAGTTGGAGATCAGCTACGGCGGCGTCATCAAGAAAGACCTGACCCGTTTGCAGCAGGTGGGCGCCACCGACGAACTTGCCGCCGCCAGCGATTGGGATGAGATCGCCGAGAATTTCTCCGCCGTGCGCGGCGTGGGTTTTGTGGCGTGGTATCCCATGGCCCTCGACGCGGTCTCGATGGGCGATGGCTCTTCTTATTCCCTAATCCTGCAAAAGTGGAAGAACCGCGAAGCCTCTTCGCAATTCAAGCTGCAGGCCTGCAGCACCAGCACAAATTCCAACCCCAATCCCGGTTCCAAGTCCAACTCCAATTCCAATTCAAAAACCAGCTTGATGGTCTTCGGCGCCTCCGTGCAGCCTCTCGCGCGGCAAGTTCCTGACGGCAAGAAGGCAAGCCCGGCTTTGAGCTGCGCCAGCTTCCCTGCGGTCACCACCGGCTTCAACACTCCCAGCTTTGCGCTGGGCGCGCTATCGAGGCGCGACCTGACCTCCGAAGGCGTGGACGCCAGCATTCTCTACACCACTGACCAGTCACAGGCCGCGGACGAATACGCCGCCTTGATGAAGCCCGCCCAGGCGCTCACCGGCAAATGGTTTGGCAAGAGCAAGCGTTCGGTGATGATTATTGGGCTGGCTGACGAGCGCGACACCTTGTGGGAGAGCGGCGAGGCGCTGTTTACCCCGCTGAAAAGAGACGCCAGGGCCGCCGGACTGTCGCTGGTACACCAGTTCACGCATGCGGCGTTTCCTTCACCGCGTCTGTGGATCTATGAAGGCCTGGCGCATTTTGCGCAGGCGCTGCAACGCGAGAGCCAGCAAGGGCGTGCCGCGGCACTCGACTACATGGCGCTGCAGCTACCCGGACTGATCGAAGACGAGGGCGAAAACATCGATATTGCCAGGCACGCCAGTTCCGGGCCCGTGTCGATTGTTTTTACTTCTCTCCTCGCGGGGAATGACGAAGTCTTGTATCGCAGCAAAGCCATGTACGTGTGGTGGATGCTGCGCGACATGCTGGGCGATGACGTGCTGCAACACGCGCTGGCAAAATATCGTGCGGAAGAAGATACCGACCCGGCTTACCTTCAACATTTGCTGGAAGCCGGGGCCAAGGCGAGCGGCGCCAAGGCTGACCTGCAGAGTTTTTTCAATGACTGGATCTATCACGACCGTGGCCTGCCTGACTTTTTCGTAGCTTCAACCTACGCCAGCCCGATGCTGAATTCGGCATCGGCGGGCGGGTTCCTGGTCACGGTTACGGTGGCAAACTCGGGCGATGCCGGCGCCGAAGTTCCGGTCACGCTCACGGCGGCGAACAAAGAAACAATCGTGAAGCGCCTGGTGGTGCCGGCTGACGGGAGAGCCTCAATCCGTATCCCTACACAGAACCAGCCTCAGTCGGTAACCATCAACGACGGCAGCGTGCCCGAATCTGATACCGGCAATAACTCCGCGAGCATTCAGGTTGAAAGCACGAGCCATTGATTTCGCTGGAGCTGCAATCTTTCAAGGAGAAAAATGGCTTACATCCAATTTCTGGGAGCGGCCGGTACGGTCACCGGCTCCAAACATTTGCTGAACTTCTCGGGTGATGTCACCGGGAAAGACGGCTTGCAGGTATTGATTGACTGCGGCCTGTTTCAGGGACAAAAAGAGTGGCGGGAGCGCAACTGGCAGCCTTCGCCCATTCCCGCCAAAGAAATTGAAGCCGTGATTCTCACCCACGCGCACCTTGACCACTGCGGTTGGATTCCCAGGCTGGTGAAAGAGGGTTTCCGCGGGCCCATTTACGCGACACCGGCGACCATTGACCTGTGCGCGGTCATACTGCCCGACAGCGGACACCTGCAGGAAGAAGACGCGGCCTTCCACAACAAGACAAAATCTTCGAGGCATTCACCCGCGCTGCCGCTTTATACGCTGGAAGAGGCGAAGGCCTCACTCGAATACTTCAAGCCGGTAAATTATGGCGAGACAGTGCAGATCAGCCCGGAGTGCGGCTTTCGCTTTGTGCGCGCCGCCCACATTCTGGGATCGTGCCTGGTGGAAGTTACCGCTCAACTGAACGGCAGCGCCCGCTCGCTGCTGTTCACCGGCGACGTTGGCCGGGTGCGCAATACCACTATTGCTCCCGGCAAAGTGGTGCACTCAGGACCGACGGAGGGCGAATCCGCCGACCTGCTGGTAATGGAATCGACGTACGGCAACCGGCAGCATCCCACGACCGACCCGCGCCCCGAGTTGGCCAGGCTGGTGAAAGACACGGTGCAGCGTGGCGGATCGGTCATCATTCCCGCATTCGCGGTCGAACGCACCCAGAAAATGCTGTTCATGCTGAAAGACCTGATGGAACAAGGCCAGGTTCCGCGCATCCCGGTGCACACGGATAGTCCCATGGCCATCCAGGCGGTCAATATTTATCTGAAACACACGGAAGAGTTCAGCGAAGAGGCAAAAACTCTCATCGCCAAATATGGTTCACCGCTCACCTGGCACAACTTCTTTTTCGACACCAAGGTCGAAGACTCCAAGAAGATCAACGAATCACGCTTCCCCATGATCATTATTTCTTCCAGCGGTATGGTGACCGGAGGCAGAATCCAGCACCACCTCGCGCAGCGCCTTCCCGATCCTAAAAATCTGGTGCTGTTCATCGGCTTCCAGGCGCCGGGGACGCGCGGCGCCACTATCAAGAGCGGTGCTCCGTCGGTGAAGATCTTCGGACAGGAGATTGCCATCCGCGCCCAGGTGGCCGCGCTGGAGCAGTTCAGCGATCATGCCGATACCCCTGAGCTGCTGGAGTGGCTGCGCACCTTCAAGAAACAGCCAGCGATCACCTATCTGGTGCACGGTGAAGCGGCCGCCGCCTCGCAGTTGCAGCAAGCCATGACTTCGGCCTTGAAATGGAAGGTCGAGGTAGCGCAGTACATGGGCAAGGTTGAACTGAAGTAAGAAGTAAGAAGTAAGATTTACGATTTTTGATTCGAACACCAGTTGGACGAGATTCTAATCCGATCCGCAAGAAAGCCCTTCAAATTGACCCCCATATGCAGCAATTCTGATACCTTAATATCCTTCACCATGATTCTTGATGCCCTGCATAAAATCGCCAATCACAAAGCGTCGCTGACGCGCGAGGAAGCGCGCGCAACCATGACAGAGATCCTCAGCGGCGGGGCCACAGACGTGCAGATTGCCGCTCTCGCAGTCGCGCTCCACATGAAGGGCGAGACTGTGGAAGAAATTGTCGGCTTTGCCGAGGCCATCCGCACGGCTGCTACTCCGGTGAAATTCAGGGTACCCCTGGAAAACCCCGCGCTTTACGCCAGCGGCACCGATCGCGACGCCCTGGTGGATACCTGCGGCACCGGCGGCGACGTGAGCGGAACCTTTAATATCTCGACGGCCACGGCGCTGGTTGTGGCCGGGGCCGGGGTGCGCGTGGCCAAACACGGCAACCGCAGCGTGACCTCGCAGTGCGGCTCGGCGGATGTGCTAGAAGCATTAGGGGTTAAAGTCACATTGCCGCCCGAGCGCATCGCAGAATGCCTTCGGGAAGTGGGCATCGTATTTTTGTTTGCCCAGGCCATGCATCCGGCGATGAAGTTCGCCCAGCCCGCGCGTCGCGAATTGAAGCTGCGCACGGTATTCAACCTGCTCGGACCTTTGACCAATCCGGCCGGGGCCTCGGCGCAAGTGGTAGGCGTTTACGCCGAGCCGCTGGTGGAAAAACTGGCGGCGGCGCTGCGCATGTTGGGAGTCACGCGCGCGCTGGTGGTGCACGGCAGCGACGGATTGGACGAGATCACTATCACCGGCGAAACCAAAGTGGCCGAGGCGCGTCCGCGCCAGCTCCTGGTCTACAAGATCGCTCCTGAGCAGTTTGGCATCGAGCGCGCCCCGCTGAAAGAAATCTTAGGTGGCGACGTGAAGGTGAACGCTGAGATTATTCGCGCAGTCCTCAAGGGAGAGAAATCAGCCCGGCGCAACGTGGTCCTGCTGAATGCCGCCGCCGCCCTGGTGGCTGCCGGAAGGGCTGACGATCTGAATGAAGCCCTGCCCATAGCAGCCCAATCCATCGATTCCGGCGCGGCCCGCGAGAAGCTGGAAAAATTGACCGAATTTACCAACCGCGCCTGAAACCAACAAAAAATAGCCGGAACAAAATGGGGTAGGATGGTGTCTATACTGTAGGCAATCCTCGGCTCTCAGTTTTCAACAGGAGCGGCTTGTACTTGGCTTCTGGCTGAGACCCGGCAATTTTCACGACGGATATACAGGTTTTCAACAACAGAAAACTAGAATTCCCCCTGACTCCGCCGTAGGTCCCTTTTATCGCGGCCTCGTAGCCGAACGGGTTACTTTGGCTTTGCCGCTGGCGACAGAGAGTCGCTCGTGGCCAATCCCGGCGTGGCGACGCTCGGGGTTGCAGTTCGATGAGCTCTAACGCAGACCCCTATTTTGGCCAAAAATCGAGGAGGCTCTCCATGAGAAAGCTGCTGCTTATCACGTTTGTGCTTGCGCTTACGATCGCTGCCCTAGCGCGGGGCAGCACAACCCAGAATCAGAGCTCGCCGCAAAATATACAACCGGTCGTGACGCCGAGTACGACCCAAGGCGAGCAACCGTCCAGTGCTCCAGGCAACAGGAGAGCCATTGATGACCTGGCTGAATATAACGCTCTCATGGCCGCGCTCAGCATCCCTGATCCTGCCCGAAGGGCCGCCGCGCTGGAGGCTTTTTTGATCCAGTATCCCAATAGCGCAGGCAAAATGGACGCGCTGGAAGGGGCGCAGGATGCCTACCAACAGGCCAACGACTGGGTGAAGCTGCAGGAAATAACGAAACGTATTCTGAAACTCGACCCTGACAATGTCCGCAGTTTGGTGCTGGACATCGTCTTTGAAAGCCGCGACGGAAATGTAGCTGCAGCCGGCGAGGAGGCCCGAAGAGGGTTACAGGCCCTGCCATCGTGGCCAAAGCCGGAGAAGATGTCGCAGGAAGAGTACGACCAGAAACGTAAGCAGTGGGCGGTGATCTTTGACAGCGCCGCCGCTGCCGCCGCTCTCAACGCCAAAGACTATGCCGGCGCAGACAGTTATTATTCAAAAGCCATTGAGCTTGACCCCAGCCCTGCAAACTACCTCCAGTTCGGCGCGGCCAAGCTGCAGATGAACCCTCCAGACATTAAAGGCTTCTGGTACCTGGCCAAAGCAACCACGCTGGCGCAAAGCCAGAACAACAATGCCGCACAAATCGCCGATTACAGTAAAGCCATGTACCGCAGCTACCATGGCGGTGATGATGGCTGGGAGCAAATCGTCTCCGCAACCCCGGGCCAGTCTGCGGTGCCTGTCAATTTCACCGTCAAACCCAGGCCTACGCAATGCGAGCTCATCGTGACTGTAGCCGAGCAGAACGATCCGGCTACGCTTTCATTCAGCGATTGGGAGATGGTGCTCTCGCACCGCGATTGTTCCCCGGAAGCCAGGCCGGCGGCAGACAAGATCTGGAAGTTCATCCAAGACAAGCAGAAGAAGCTGCAAAAAACCAGGCTCAGCAAGACCAGGCGCAAACCGGCGAAGCCGCAGTACCAAAGCGTAAAACTGCTGATTGCAGTCAAGGTCATCTCGACCACCAAAAATACCATTGAGGCGGCGATTACAGACGAGAATCAGCAGGCCGGCAAACCCGATCTGCAAATTACCCTGGCAAAACCGCTGAAGCTGCCGCCGGCAAAAGGATCGGAGATTAATGTGGCCGGCCTGCTCACCGACTACACGCCCAATCCATTTATGTTCATTATGCAAAAAGGAGAGTTGCGTACAGACAGAGCGGCAACGCCGGTCAAACCCGCGGCACAAGCCAAGCCGGGCGCTCATAAGCCGGCGAAACCTAAATCTGCCGGGCACTAGCGCCTTTTGTATTGAACAACTTTGTATTTGAACAACACTTCCCCTGTCGTAGAGACGTAGCTTGCTACGTCTCTGCCAGGGTGCGACATGACCTCTCGCGGGTGAGATGCGTTGCATCTTCTAACCTCTCTAAGACAACGTTTCTCTCCCCAAAATCCGTCAACTTCAGGTAAGCTCTTGCTCAATACGCATGGCTTATCTGGACCGGACACGAAAAAATTTCGTCCGCGGCGCGGTGCTGGCCGCTGTGGCCACGGCTGCGCTGATGATGGTATTGGTGTGGAATCATGCCTTTGATTGGTTAGAGGACGATGCTTACGATGCACGCATGAGCCTTTCCGCCAAACCCAATACGGGTGATCCGGATATCGTGATTCTGGATATGGATAATCCTAGCTTTGATGCGCTCAAAGACACATTCGGGCGCTGGCCTTTCACTCGCGTAATTTGGTCACAGGCAGTCAAATACATTTCTCGGGGTGAGCCGCGTGCCATAGTATTCGACATCATGTTCGGCGGCCCGGATAGTGATTTTCAGAAGCCGGAGGGCAACAATACCGTTACGATACCCGGCAAAATAATTGATCAGAATTTTGCCGACAACATGAAAGCTGCCGGCAATGTGGTGATCGGCTTCACCATGAATAAAAATAAACCAGGGCAAGGTGGACAGATGGATGTTATCGATCCTGCTCCGCTGGAGGCCAAATGGGTTTTGCTTGATGCCGACTCTGTTACCGCCGTGAAAGGTCGCGGCATGCTGTGGGACGCGACAGATCATCCCTTGAATTATGCGTTAAACACCCCTTTTCCGTTGCTGGCTCAGGCTGCCGCAGGTCTGGGGTCTACAAATGCTGATTTGGATGACGACGGCAAGATTCGTCACGTGCAGTTGGAGTTAGTTGTGGGCAGTCGTGCGTATGACTCGCTTTCTCTGCGGACGGTCCGCCTGATCGAAAGACAACAAGATTCAACTCGGTGGGTGGCTCACGGATTCCGGCTCAACCAAAAATCTTCTGCTATTCCATTAGACGCCAACGATAACCTGCTTCTGCGCTGGCACGGTAACCGTAACTCTGGGAATTGCATAAAAGGAGACTGCACGCCAGGCAACTTCCCTTATGTGAGGATTCCATATTGGAATATCATTTGCTCCATTCAGCCAAGCATGTGCGGTAAAAACATAGAAAAATATCCTCCGGATTTTTTTCACAACAAAATCGTAATTATTGGCGCCAGTGCTGTGGGTAGCTTCGAAAACCATCCAACCCCATTGGGTGATACGGTGCCAGGATTCATAGACCACGCTACTGCGATTGACAACCTGCTGCACGGCGAAGCCATTCGCCCCGCACCTTCTTGGGTGCAGCCAGTTTTAATTGTATTCATGGCAGCAAGTGGAGTATTCATCCTGATCTTTGTTCGTTCCACCTCGGCCGATGTAGCCGTGGCAGTAGCCGTGATCGCTCTCTACCTGGGCATCAGTTACGGACTCTTTGCCCGCTGGAATTTCTGGCTGCCCACGGCCGCCCCGCTGGTGACGCTCGTGATCTCTTATTTTTCCTCTGGCGCTGTCCGCTTTGCCACCACCGGGCGCGAGTTGCGGCGTACGCGGGGAACGCTCGACCGTTATATCTCGCCGCAGCTTGTGGGCTACGTGCTCAATCACATCGAAGAGATCAACCTGGCCGGAGAAAAACGCGAGCTGACCATATTTTTTTCCGACGTGCGCAACTTCACCACCCTCACCGAGCAATCGGACCCTGTCGAACTTATTGCGTTGCTCAATGAATACCTGACCGCCATGACCGAGATCATCTTCAAGTATGACGGCATTGTAGATAAGTTCATCGGAGATGGAATCCTGGCCTATTGGGGGGCCTTCACCCCCGGCAAGAACCACGCGCTGCTGGCGGCCAAGGCATCGCTGGAGATGATTCGCCGGCTGGAGGAGCTCAACAAGCAATGGCAGGCCGCAGGGCGCAAACCCATCGCCATTGGTATTGGCCTCAATACCGGCGACGTGATTTTTGGCAACGTGGGCAGCGGCAAGAAAATCGAGTTTACCGTGATCGGCGACCCGGTGAACCTGGCGTCCAGGCTGGAAGGGCTGAACAAGGAGTTCGGCACAAGCATCATCATTTCCGAGCAGACGCGCGCGCGCCTGGGAGACTCGGCCATTGTGCGCGCGCTGGGTGGCGTGAAGGTCAAGGGTAAGACCATAGAAACCGCCGTGTATGAGCTGCGCTGGCTCGACGCCACTGCTCCCCAACCGCTGGCCCAGCCGGCCTCCGTCGATTAAGTTTGGGTTAAAACTGCTGCTTCTTAGGCTTTTTTGTGTTCTAATGCTGCTTCCCCAATTCCCATGGAGGAATTATGCAACGTAGCACGCGTATGTCCGCAGGCTTGTTGGCGCTAATATTAGGCGCAACCTGCTGGGCTGCTCCTTATTTTCAGGAGAACAGCAAGAACAACAACAGCGACCAGCAGAAACAATCGGACAAGAACAAAAATAAAAACTCAGATAAAGATAAAAATAAGAAGAAAAACGACGATTCGCCATTTGGTTCCGGCAAGATCAATTTGCTGCACTCATCGCAGAAGTCCGACTCGGCCAGCGCCGGCTTTAACGGCCTGACTCCCAACGGAGAAGTCGAAGCCAAGAAGTTGAAAGAGCCTCTCACCGCCGACGATTACAACAAGGCACAGCGGGTTTCTTTTATGGGCGTGAAGAACTCATCGCTCAAGAAGTTTATCCAGGATGGAAAGCTGAATACGGCCCCGGCCAGGAGCGCTACAGCAGCGCCGAAGAAAGGTTAAGGAGAGATGATCATGTATAAAATCAAACTATTTTTCGCGACCGTTCTCCTTTTACTGGCAGGCGTGTTGCCAGCGAGCGCCCAGTTCGGGGACATTTTCAATGGCATCAACAAGGGCAGGGAGATCCACAACGCCACCCAGGAATGGACCCCGGAGCAGGAGGAAGCCGTCGGACGCGCCTCCGCTGCCAAAATGATTCACGTATTCGGCCTCTATGATAACCCTGCGATGACCCACTATGTGAATCTGGTAGGCGATACCGTGGCTCAATTCGGCACGCGGCCATTGCAATATCACTTTGCCATCCTCGATACGGAGATCGTCAACGCCTTCGCCATGCCCGGCGGTTACGTATTCATCACCCGCGGATCGCTGGCCAACATCAGCAACGAATCTGAGCTGGCAGGCGTGCTGGCCCATGAGGTAGCGCACGTGGATGGAAGACATCTGGAAAAAATAATCCGCGACAAGAAGCTCACCGGAATCGCGGTCCAGACCGGGGCCGAAGTTGGCGCCTCACAAGCGGGTGGTATTGCCGGCTTCGCCGCCGGTATGGTTGATCAATACGCTGCGCAAGCCATCACCGCCGCTCTGACCCAGAACTACGGTCCTGATAAGGAGCGCGACGCCGATAAGGCGGGAACGGAGTTTGCCGCCAAGGCCGGCTACGATCCTGCCGGATTGCGCAATTTTCTTGCCATGCTGGCGGCAGCAGCCAGCGACCCGGCCAACAAACGGGTTACCAATATGTTGAATGGCAAGACGCATCCGCCGTTGAAAGAACGCGTTTCCAAACTCACCGATCTTTCGGCAACCTATCCCGCCGGCGGCCAGGTGCTGGAAAAACGCTATCAGCAGAACGTAAATTTTCAGGCCGGAAGCACCACGGCATCCGCGGCAACGCCGGCCACAACAACAACCGCCAAAAAATCGACGAAGAAACCTGCTTCCAGGTAGTTTCGTTCACGGCTCAGGAGAGAAATTTCAGCCAGCCCTCTCCTGAGCTTCATTTGTTTTACGGCTTTCTGCCTCCTTAAAAATTTGCGTTATTGTATGGGTAAAGCCTGGGCCGCTCGGGTCTGCCATGGCGTCTGGTATAAACCGCCGGCTTCTTGGTGGGAGAGGTGCAAAAGTCCTAATCAATCCGCGCAATCCGTGAAATCCGCGGTAAGCAGTTCTTACGTTTCAGTCGCGAAACGCCCTCCTGATATAATCACAGGTTTGCTGTACGCAGCCTGAGCCCATCTGGCCGGCGTCCGGAACCAATACATACATGAAAATTCACGAGTACCAGGCAAAGGCAATCCTGTCGAAGTACGGAGTGGCTGTGCCGCGCGGCGAGATGGTCACCAGCCGGGAACAGGCCGAGCGCGTAGCTAAAGATCTGATGTCGGCGGGCGCGCAGGGGGTCGTAGTCAAGGCCCAGATCCACGCTGGCGGACGCGGCAAGGGCGGCGGCGTCAAGATCGCGAAGTCCGTCGAGGAAGCAGGCACTCTCGCCGAGAAGATGCTGGGCATGACGCTGGTCACGCACCAGACCGGACCGGAGGGCAAAAAAGTCCAGCGCCTGCTGATTGAAGAGACCCTTCCCATCGATCGTGAATTGTATTTAGGCATTGTGATTGACCGCGTCTCCGGCAAGCCGGTGTTCATGGCCTCCGCCAGCGGAGGCATGGAAATTGAAGAGGTGGCGGCGAAAGATCCCAAAGCTATCCTCAAGGAATACATCGAACCTGGATTAGGGCTTGAACCCTTCCAGGCGCGCAAGCTGGCATTCGCGCTGGGCATCAAGCCTGAGCAGATTAACCAGGCGGTGCAGTTCATGACCGCGCTCTACACTGCGTTTGAAGCCACCGATGGATCCCTGGCTGAGATCAATCCTTTTATCACCACCAAAGACGGCCGCCTGTTCGCCCTCGACGCCAAGTGGAACTTTGACGACAATGCCATGTTCCGCCACAAGGACCTCAAAGAGCTGCGCGACATCAGCGAAGAAGATCCGCTGGAGGTCGAGGCTTCCAAGTATGGTCTGAACTACATCAAGCTCGATGGCAACATCGCCTGCATGGTCAACGGCGCCGGCCTGGCCATGGCTACGATGGATATCATCAAATACGCCGGCGGCTCCCCCGCCAACTTTCTCGACGTAGGCGGCGGCGCCAACGCCGAACAGATTACGCACGCCTTCCAGATCTTGCTGAGCGATAAGAACGTGAAGGCCGTACTCATCAACATCTTCGGCGGCATTCTGCGTGTGGACACCCTGGCCACCGGCGTGGTGGAAGCGGCAACAAAAACCAAAATTTCCATCCCGGTCGTGCTGCGCCTGGAAGGGACCAACGTAGAGCAGGGCCGTGAAATCCTGAAAAAATCAGGGCTGAACTTCGCCGTCGCAGAAAACATGAAGGACGCCGCAGAAAAAGTCGTGGCAGCAGCGAAATAGCGAAGGCTGCAAAAAACTCGGGATACGAGAAAAACTCGAGACACGAGAAGACATGTATCAGGGCACGAGTTTACTCGTGCCGTAAGTCGTTCAATATTTTTGGGCTTTAGCCCCTGAGGTTTTTGGTGGCAATCTTAGTCGACAAAAATACAAAACTGATCGTTCAGGGCCTCACCGGCCGCGAAGGCACATTCCACGCCAAAGGCGCCGCGGCTTATGGAACCAAAGTCGTAGGCGGAGTCACCCCCGGCAAGGGCGGCACGACGCACGAAGGCTGGCCGGTATTTAATTCCGTTGCCGAAGCCGTGGAAAAGACCGGCGCCAATGCAACCGTCATCTTTGTTCCTCCGCCTTTCGCGGCAGACGCTATCATGGAAGCCGCAGACGCCGGCCTGCCATTGATTGTCTGCATCACCGAGGGCATCCCCACGCAGGACATGGTGCGCGCAGCGGCATTTCTCAAAGACCGCAAGTCGCGCCTGATCGGGCCCAACTGCCCGGGAATCATCTCGCCCGGCAAGTGCAAGATCGGCATCATGCCCGGGCATATTCACAAAGAGGGCAATGTCGGAATTGTTTCCCGTTCCGGGACTTTGACCTACGAGGCCGTACACCAGCTCACGCTGCGCGGCATCGGACAATCCACCGCCATTGGCATCGGGGGCGACCCCATTATTGGCACCACGCATACCGATGCCGTCCGAATGTTCAATGAAGATCCCGAGACCCACGCCATCATCATGATCGGCGAAATCGGCGGCAATGCCGAAGAGCAGGCAGGGGAATACGTGAAGCTGCACGTCAAAAAGCCGGTGGTGGCATTCATCGCCGGGCAGACCGCACCCCCGGGCCGCCGCATGGGACACGCCGGCGCCATCATCAGCGGCGGCCATGGCTCGGCCGCGGAAAAAATCAACGCCCTGGAGGCCGCCGGAATTCGCGTGGCCAAGTCGCCGGCCATGATCGGCGAGACCCTGGTGCAGGCATGGAGCGGCGCGGCAAAAGCTTGAGCTTAAATCCGATATCTTAACGAGAACGAAAAAATCATGAAGACATTACAACGCACATTTTCCATCATCAAGCCGGATGCGGTCGCCAAGGGCGCTGCCGGAGATATTTTGAAGACACTGCAGGAGAAAGGCTTCCGCATCATCGGCATGAAGATGCTGGAAATCACCAAAGAACAGGCGGAAGGATTCTATGCCGTGCATGCCACCAAACCATTCTTTGGTTCGCTCACCGACTTCATGTCAAGCGGACCCATCGTGGTGCTGGCGTTGGAAAAAGATAACGCCATCGCCGAGCTGCGCGAGCTGATGGGAGCAACCAACCCGGCAAATGCCAAGGAAGGCACCATCCGCAAGAAGTGGGCGTCGAGCATCGAACACAATGCCATGCATGGCTCCGACGCCGACGATACCGCGCGCTTTGAGCTCAGCTATTTTTTTGCCGGATATGAACTGGCAAAATAGAGAAGGGTTGTATCTTCAGGCGATCGGTTCGTAAAGATCGCCCTGCATGCGCTCCCCATGCAAGGGAAGCTGTTTGCGCGCGTATTCCAGAAAATGCGGCGAGTTGCGGTGGGCTTCGAGAGCGGCATCGTCAGTATATTGCTCATAAATAAAAAACCGGGCCGGCTCGCTGTGATGGCGATGCACGATATACATCAGGCATCCCGGCTCTTTGCGCGATTCGGCGGTCAGAATCCGGAATATCTTCGCGGCCTCTTCCTCGTGGCCCGGTTTTGTCACCCAGATTACGGCAAGAACAATCACTTTTAGTTCTCGGTTCTCAGTTCTCGGTTCTCAGAAGCTATCTCATAAATGGGCTTCGGAAGCTCATTAATGGATTTCGGAAGGGCACGGCTTCAGCCGTGCCGCATAGCTTTGTATCAGGGCACGACTTTAGTCGTGCCGTAAGTGTCTGGAAAACGAACCTTCCTTGCTGCCGCAGGCATGCGCGCAGCGAAGCGGAGTGCACAGAAAAATCGTTTTTCCGTATCTGCTTCAGCCATGCCGCAAAGCTCAATAACGATCGGCCTCATTTGCGTTTGATAGCCAGGGCAGGTTGAACGCCCATCTCTGCCGCGAAATCATCCATGAAGATGGTCTGGTCGCGGTCGGGACCGGTAGAGATCATTCCGATCTTTGCGCCGTCATTTTCCTTCTCCAAAAACTGCAGGTACTCCTGGGCTTTCCTGGGCAGCCGTTCCCACTCCGTGATGCCTTCGGTTGATTTCTTCCAGCCCGGCAACCTGGTGTAAACGCATTCGATTTTTTCCAGGGCGGCGGCTTCGGCGGGGATCTCATCGATTTTTTTGCCGTTCAGCTTGTAGCCGACGCAGACGGGGATCTCCGCCAGTTCATCCAGCACATCCAGTTTTGTGACCACCAGCCAGGCGCAGCCGTTGATCATATTGGAGTAGCGCAGCAAAGGCAGGTCCATCCAGCCGCAGCGGCGCGGACGCCCGGTCACCGCCCCAAACTCGTTGCCGCGCTCGCGCAGCTTGTCGGCGATGCCGTTGTGGATCTCTGTAGGAAACGGCCCGCCGCCCACGCGCGTGCAGTAGGCTTTGGTCACGCCAATGACCGTGTTGATCGCGGTCGGAGGCACACCCGTCCCGGTGGCAGCTCCCCCCGCCGTGGTGCTGGACGAGGTCACAAACGGATAGGTTCCATGATCAATATCGAGCATGGTGGCCTGCGCGCCTTCAAACATGACGGATTCGCCATCGGCAATGGCGCGGTTCAGCAGCAGCGCGGTATCGGCAACGTAAGGCGCAATCTGCTGCGCCGCGTTCGCGTATTCGGCATACATCTTATCGGCTTCAATGGGCTCGGAGTTAAACAGCGCATGCGCGATCATGTTCTTCTCGCGGCAGGCATTCTCGATATGTGTCTTGAGGAGCTGCAGGTCGAGCAGGTCAATCACGCGCAGGCCGCGGCGGCCCATCTTGTCCTCATATGTAGGACCGATGCCGCGCGAGGTGGTGCCGATCTTCACCCGGCCGGGAGCGTTCTCCGAAGCCAGCTCCATCATGCGGTGGTAAGGCAGGATGACCTGCGCCCGATTGCTGATGAACAGGTTGCTGCCATCCACTTTGACGCCGGTTTTGCGCAGCTCTTCCACTTCTTTCAGGAAGGCAATAGGGTCGAGCACCACTCCGTTGCCAATGACGCCCCGGCAGCCTTTGCGGAAAATGCCGCAGGGCACAAGCTGAAGCACAAACCTGTTGCCGTTAATAATGACGGTGTGGCCGGCATTGTGGCCGCCGGCGTAGCGCGCCACCACGGAAAATTGTTCGGAGAGCACGTCAACGATCTTGCCTTTGCCCTCGTCGCCCCATTGCGCACCAACGATAACTGCTGTCCTGCTTTTCTTCATTCTGATGCCGTCATTCCTATAAACTGTTTCTCGCCATTGCACACCCTTCCCTACTTTGAGGAGCCATAATTACAGGGGAAAGGGCAAGAGGACGCGAACAGATAATGATAACCCAGGCGAAAGACGCGCGTCACGGGTTTACCGCCGGTATTTTCACGCGAGGACAGAAGTGTGTTTTCAAAAACCCCTTGAAAGGGCACGGCGTCACAACCTACCGAAAACTCAATTTCTTGTCATTCCGACACGCAGTGGAGGAATCCCTATTGTGTCGAGGATTTATGGTGCGCCACCTATAAACCCTGAAAGCTCATAGGGATTCCTCCCCTCGGCTTCGCTCGGGGCGAGCTAAAAACGCGGTGCTCCTCGGAATGACAATGCAAGCGCGAGACGCGCACTACTGAAAATTCGGGTCCTTCTGGATGTATTCCAGCGCGGCCCGCGCCATCTCGCGGTCGCCTTTGTAAGTAAGTTGTTTCACGGCATCCTGCAAGGGGATCCAGGAAGCCTGCTCGACCTCGTGGCGCATTTCCGGGGTGATGTTTCCAATGCGTCCGGAAACGTAACGGAACAGATAATAGGTCACCACTTTGAACACGCGCGCGCCATCGCCCCAACTGCGCATGTAGATATACCTCACATTGCCAAGCTTGACTATGCGCTCGGCTTCAAGGCCGGTCTCTTCGCGAATCTCGCGCACGGCGGTTTGCTCGGGCTTCTCACCGGGATCAATCAGTCCTTTAGGCAAGGTAAGCACAGGTTTGGCGGCCTGCTTGCCCTTTCCGCCCTTCTTGCTGGGCGCCTCGCGGCCCGTGGGCTCGATCACGGCCACCCACCACTGCCCGTCTTTTTGTCTGACCACCACCCCACCGGCGGAAAACTCGCGTGCTGTCTGGGCCATAAGGAAGTTTAAACATAGCATCCGCAGGGCAGGAGCGCCAAACCGCTACATCGGGCACCGCAGTTCTTGTGCGATGCGCTCAGCAGATGCCAGAATAAGCGAATGGATCAATCCAAGCTCCCCGAAGAGTGCGCTTCTCTGGCCGAGGTTCGCGCCGAGATTGACCGCATTGATCAAAGCATCATCCACGCCATTGGCAGGCGCAAGCACTACGTCATGGCCGCGGCAAAGTTCAAGACCAGTGCCGCTACCGTGGCCGCTCCCGAACGCCTCGCGGCAATGCTCGAGACACGGCGGCAATGGGCAAAACAGGAAGACCTGAGTCCGGACGTGGTGGAAAAGCTATATCACGAGCTGGTCAATTATTTCACCGCCGAGGAACTGGCTCATTGGACGAAATCTTCATCGCCATCTTCCTGAGGCAGCGGCAATATTCTCGGCCCGAGGGGGAACCCTCAATCCACGATAAAAAGCCTGGCGCCGGTTTGGGTTGAGCTGCGGTGTGGCGGGTCCCCGTCGCTCACCTGCCAGCTAATCCCGGGCCGCAGGGTGAAGCAATGGCCGTCAGCCAGCTTGGTTTCGAGCTCGCCTTCCAGGCACAGGATGATGTGCCCTTTGGAGCACCAGTGGTCGGCGCTGTATCCGGCTGAGTAGTCGACCACGCGTACGCGAATGTCTCCCACCGTCTGCGTGCGCCAGAGCGCGAACCCGGTCTCTCCCGGATGCTTGGAAGCCGGGACCCTGTTCCAATCGGTGATCGATAACGGGAATTCTTCCATCTTCATGGAACCAGTATAAAAGCCCGCGAGGACCGGATCTCGCGGCTGCCTCATACAGGCAGAGCAGTGATCCGCCCTATTTTTTGGGGTTCAGCTTATAATCCGCGGGCGGCGCGAACAAAGCGTCAGACAGTGGGCTGGTTTCAACGGTAGTGACGACACTCGAGAACGACATATTGCCAAGCTTTCCCATAAGGGCGCCCATCATACCCTCGCCGCTGACCTTGACTTGCATGTCGCTTTCATAGGCGATACCGCCAATGTCAGATATCTGCTTGTACATTTCGGCCATGGCCTTGGCCTGTCCCGGCTGGCTTTTGGCCGCGCGTGGGTCGGTGAAGATCCATCCCTTCTCCACCGCAGCCTTGTAGAAGCGGCTGTAATCGGAGGCGCCCGGCGCGTTTTTGACAATCCATACCGGACCTTGCACCGTGACTGTCATCATCATTGCCTGGTTGCCGTTCATGGCCGAGTCCACGGAGACCGCCATGTCATATCCGTTGGCCGTGGCGCCGGCAATCTGCTTGCGCTGCCCATTCGGCGTAAGCGACGCTTTCATGCTCGAAAGGTCAACGTTCTTGGAAATCTGCTGCGCGAAGGCAGCCATATCCCACACGTCGGCTTCCTTCTTGGATGAGTCGAAAATGTACATCTTCTGCGCGTCAATGTCGTAGATGGTGGTGTGCGTCTTATCTCCCACCACTACGTCGGAACGCATCTTATTACCCTTAATGTAAGTGGTGGCGGGAGCATTCCCCGACATGCCGAGACCTTTGCCGGCCGTCGTCTGCTTGACCGTAACATCGGCACCCGCCGATACGGCCAAACCCAACGACAAAAGCACAGCAACAAGCATCTGTTTGATCATCTTTCTCCTCCAAGGTGGGAAGCGGCGCACGCCAAGTATACCAATGCGGCGCGCGCACGTGACTTTGAAGCTGACGCCCACCCCCCATTACATCGAGTAGTCTTTTTAGGATTAAGTCTTTTCAGTTCAATGTGTTATGGGTGGGGACGGAGTAGTAAAAGCACTCAGCATTCAGCCTCTGGAGAGCATTTAGCACTTAGCAATTAGCATTTGGCCCCCTGGAGAGCAATCACGCCTTTTTGAGTCTTGTTGCGTCCTCAGCGCCGGAGGGCGCGGCATGAGTTAGCCCAGGCGCGGAAGCCCTAGGTAAGCGTGGAAAATGAGATGAGCCCCAGCGGGGCGGCACACTTGTGCCTGCGCGCTTGTGCGTGTTTGTGGTCTTCATCGAATTTTCAAAGAGCTCTGGGGCTTGTGATGCCCCCGCATTTCTTGAATGCGTTTTTAAAGAGCATTTAGCAATTAGCCGTTAGCATTTAGCCCTTAGAGACTATCGGTTTTCGCAAGCTGAAAGATTAATCGCTGTCTGCTCGTGTCCGAGTTTGCTCCTGTTCGAGTTTTCTGTCCATGAGCTACCAGCCTGTGCCTCTTAGGCGGGCGGCTATTTCTCTCATTTCGTCGGCTCGTATGGCGGCGGAGGCGGTGCGAAAGGCCGGTTTGCGCTGCTTCCGGCGGGTGGTTTCAGGCAAGGGCAGAAACTTCATGTAGTTTACGTGCCGTTGCTGGAGGCCGGGGATGCCGGAAAATTGTTCGTCTGGGTTGGCTTGGATTCTGGCTGCATCCTGCTTTGCCGGCGGTGAGGCTGGGTTCGATGGAGCGGGGCTTTGATGTGCGCTTTTGCTCCTGTTTATGTTTTGGCTTTTATGTACGCTTTCGCTTTTACTTACGATTTCGCTTTTATTTACGCTTTCGTTTTGGTTCTCGCTGCGGCTTTGCTCTTCCAGCACTCTTCTTGAAATTGCCAGCAATTCCAGGTTGGCGCCGTTCCATGCGTTTTGATTTTGGCTGGTTTCTTCCTGCGTTGACTTGGGTGAGAGGGGCTGCGGTGTGGGTGCCGTTGGCTCGTGCTGCTCGTTGCTGTTTCTGACGATTTCAGGTTTGGCGTTTTCCGGGAACGAATTGTCGTCTGCGAACAAAAGGGCGGCCAGTTCGTCTTTGGGATCTTTCTTCATCCTTTGTTCTTTCGTCCCTTGTTCTGCCATGGTTTGTTCCTCGATCCCTTGTTCTGTTGCGGCTGGGGCGGGGGTTCGCTCGGGGAAGACGGTTTTTAGGAAGGCATCGGCGGCGATGGAGCGCTGGGCCTTTGCTTCCTGGTGCTCTTCTTTTTCCATGACGTCTACCAGGATGGTGGTGACGTATCCGATGGCTTTGGCGTCGTGGGCCTTGATCTCGCTGCGGCGGGCGCGGTCCAGGGTCTCGCGCAGCAGGTCGGCGATTTGGGAGAGGGTTTGCAGCGGGTTATCGGGCAGGTCAACGGGCGGGCGCGTGGTCTTGCGGTTGGCTGCGCCTCCGGCGCGGCTGGCGGCTTTTCTTTCTGCGGCAAGCTCGGGGTCGTGGAAGAAGCAATAATCACTGCCGGTCTGGGGATGGGCTTTGCACTGAGTTCCGTCATCGTTGTTATGGCAGCATTGCCGCCGGTTGGGGTTGGGCTTGAAAATGTGGAGCATGTTTATCAGTATCCTCCTTGAGACACTTAGGACAATGATGACGCGGAATTGATCGGGTGCAGCAGAGTGATACCATTTCGAGCTTTTAGCCTTTAGCTTTTAGCTAAAGGTTTACCGCGGATTGCGCGGATGACGCGGATTTTTTTGAGATGGAAGCAAAAGACCCAGCCGGGTTGCTCCAAAACAGGTGGCGCGCACCCCAGCACCCAGGCGTGGACTGCTCTACGCTCGCAGTTGTGCCAGCCAGACTTCGGCCTGCTGACGATCGCGAAAGGGCCGAATTTGAATGACGTCGCTCAGGATGGTTCCTACCATTCGCAGTATGCCGTAATTGACGTCACTTGTAACCACAACCGCGGTTGGCCCAAACGGTCCCTGTTCCGCCAGGTTCCGCAATATGTCTGTCAGTTCGTGGATCTCAGTGGCGGAAAGCGATACGGCAGCCGAGCGCGCGTCAACCAACTCCGGATAGGACAATCCACGTTCACGCTGTTCTTCTTCCAGATGCCGTTTGATCTCAGCCAGGGTAATCAGCCCTTCCGCCTTTACCTGCGTTTGGCCCCGCTCATGATCAACGTTGAGAGTTATCGGCATTGCTTGCTCCCGATATGCGGATTTCAGCCGGAACTCAGGCTTGGAGATGTAAATGGATTGTACACGGCGCAACTTTTGTTTCAGCACCTTCTGCCTGATTTTGATCTGTCGTCCGGCCCGAAATGGGATTTTTTCCAGGCATGCGCGGCATGCTTTGCGCGTCCCCCTTTTTGCCGGCATACGCTGCGGCATACGCTGCCCGAAGGAGGCCGGGCTATAAAACCGGGGAACTCACAAAATAAAATCGATTGACGATGAATACTTTATATTATAAAGTACTTTCCCATGATTCCTTCTGGAGAACCGTTTCGGCGGCAGCCGAAAAAACGCTGGGTTCCACTGGAGATGACCGCTGCGCCCCAACTGGATGCGGGCGCTTTCCGCACGCCTATGGAACAGCATTACGCCTTGCTGATTAATCCGTTTTATCCCAAAGACCCGCATGCCAGCTTTGGCAAGCATGTGCTGACGCCGACTCTGGCGCTGACCAGCTTTGCGGCGACCACGCCGGAGCACTGGCGTTTGCAGTACTGGGACGAGAACCTGCTGGATGGGCGTCCGCCGTTTGATCCCATGCCGCAGGTGGCCGGCATCACGGTCCACCTCACCTTCGCGCGGCGGGCTTACGAGCTGGCCGACTGGTATCGCGCGCGGGGCGCGAAGGTGATACTGGGCGGCCTGCATGTCCTGTCGTGTCCGGAAGAGTGCGCTCCGCATGCCGATGCCCTGGCCATGGGAGACGGCGTGCAGCTCTGGCCGCGAATCCTGCGCGACGTGGAAGCCGGGCGGTTGCAAGCGCGCTATGTTGCGACCTATGAGAATGACTATTGTGACGACCCCGCGCCGCGGCGCTCCATTCTTCCCCGCCACAGTTTTCTTACCACCACCAGCCTGATTGCCACGCGCGGCTGCCACAACCGCTGCGGTTTTTGCTATCTGGCGACCGAGGGCCTGCGCATGCCGTATCGCATGAAGAGGCCGCAGCAGGTGGCGGAGGAATTTGCCGCCAACCGGGAACCCTACGCAGTATTCATTGACAACAATCTGGGCTCGCGCCGGGATTACCTGCACGCGCTGTGCGGCGCGCTGCGGCCTCTAAAGAAAATATGGAGCGCAGCGGTTTCGATTGACGTGACCGATGACCCCGGGCTTATCCGCAACATGGCGTTGGCGGGATGCACCGGCGTCTTTATCGGCTTTGAATCGCTCAGCGACAATAACCTGGCCGAGGCCCACAAGAAGACGCCCAAGACCTCAGACTATGCCCGCCGGGTGCGGATGCTGCACGATTGCGGCATCCAGGTGAATGGATCGTTCGTGCTCGGCTTCGATCACGACCGCAAAGATGTTTTCGCGCGCACCGCGGAATGGATCGAAGAGAACCGGCTGGAGTGCTCGACGTTTCATATCCTCACGCCCTATCCGGCGACGCCGCTGTTCCGGCAGATGGAAACGCAGGGGCGGCTGCTGCACAAGAACTGGACCCTCTACGACACGGGCCACGCCGTCTTCCAGCCCAAGCACATGACCCCGGAAGAGCTGGAGCAGGGCTACGGCTGGATCTATGAGCGGCTGTTCTCGCACACATCGATCTGGCGCAGGCGTCCGGAAGATTGGCAGGCGGTGCCGCTGTACCTGGCAATGTCCTATTTATATAAGCGCTCGAACCGCTTCTGGCACCAGCTCATTAAGCATGACCTGGTGCATAGCGTGTGGCGTCCGCTGGTGGAGCTGACGCGCCTGCGGCATGTGCAATACCGGCAGCGGCTGGCACGGAGCGAGGCGCCGGTTGCTTCCTCCGGGCAGGTGGTTTCGGCAGGAGTTTAGAAGCTGAAAAGAATTAGACGTGTCAGTTTTTCTATACCTGAAACAGTATCCTACAGGCAAGGGAACGCAAGATTCTTCGCGCCAAAAACGGCGTTCAGAATGACAAGATGCAAACAGAATGGCAGAGACTATACAGTTAAAACGGCTCTGCAGTGTTCAGGCACACATCGTTGCGGTGCGCGACGCAACTCTCAGCCGGCTGTGATAACTTGTTGGTGCGCACCACATTGGAAGAGCACGAGGAGAAGCGGCTTATGAAGCTTGCTAAAAACCACTGCCATGATTTTCAACTGCGCCACGCATCAGGCCATCAAATTGTGCGGCGCGTTGCGGCCTTTCTTGCAATCGCATGTGTGATCGGGCTGGCATCTGCCCGGGCATATGCGCAAGATGAAATCAGCGTCTCCAGTTGCCCGGGACAGCCGAAGATCCCTGTGGCCCTCCAGATTGATTGCTCGCACGTCAGCGATGCGGCCAGCAAACAGCTTTGCCGTCCGTTTATCCAGAACCAGGCATGCAAGGTCTTCCCTGCCTATCGCAAGATCACCGGCATCAAGCTGGAACAGACCTGCCCTGCTATCAAGTTCACGATCTATGATGACGCTAATTGGCCCCACCCCAAAGGCGAGGGCGGCCTGGCACTGCACTGCGCTGTGGATTACCTGACCGAGTACTCGATTAAATTCAGGTCGAATTCCAAGCTCGGCCCATACGATGTTCACGAGCTTCTGCACGAATATCAAATGGCGCTCGGACCGCTTCCCAGCCCGCACGTGCTCTTTGGGCCCAGCATGGCCGAAGCCATGCGTGAAGTTGGCGACGTTGAAGGATATCAACAGCGCGTCAAGAGCATGCAAGGAGAAGCGCAAAGGCTCAAAGAAAAACTCGACGGCGAAAAGGGCAAACCAGCCGCGAATGACTGCATGATTGCCCAGACCCAGGTTGAAGAGAGCCTTTATCTTGAGAACAACCGGAACGTTTATATGTTCTATCTCAAGCTGCCTCCAGCCAAGGGTTCAAGCCAGGGGGAACGCGACGCGCGCTTCGACCGCATGTTTTACGTGGTCTCTGGCGGCGGCAAGAGCCCGGTGAAACAATTCCTCACCGATCACGGATGCGCTTTCTGAACTATTTATAGTCCTAACAGCCCCCGAAAATAGGGTATTTACATGAGGTTTACAAAACGTTTCGCCAAATTTTGACACTTTTTGACGCTTAAATCGTGTCACAATCTACATCCAGCAAAGCACAATTAAGCATCTAAACATCCAGAGCTGAATGTTAAGCTGGACGCTACATGAAGCCGTTTTCCAAAATCGTGCGCTCGGTAAAGGCTTTTAGAGAAGAGCTTGCTCGGCGGCAGGGCCGTGCAGTGGAAGCCCCTGCGCCACTCCTTCTCGCTAAAAGACCCCGTATTGGAATCGCCCTGGGTGGAGGCTTCGCCCGCGGCATGTCGCACATCGGAGTGCTCAAGGTCTTTGAGCAAGAGGGCATCCCAATCGACTACATTGCTGGAACCAGCGTAGGCGCGGTAATTGGCGCGGCCTATTGCAGCGGCTTGAGCGCCAAGGAAATGGAAGAGATTGCCATGCTGGTGCGCTTTAAAGATTTCGCCCGCTGGACCATTTCGCGCTTCGGCCTGTGCTCCAATGACCGCATGACCGGCTTTCTTGAGAAGCTGCTCAAAGTCCGCAGCTTTGAAAATTTGCGCGTGCCCCTGGCGGTTGCGGCCACGAATTTCACCACCGGCGAAGGCGTTGTCTTTAAGTCGGGATCTTTGATTGATGCGGTGCGCGCAAGCTGCGCCTATCCGGGAATGTTTCTTCCCGTAAACCTGGATGGGAAGCTGTATGTGGATGGGCTTCTGGGTTACCCGGTTCCGGCCAAGCCTTTACGAGAGATGGGCGCCGACCGCGTCATCTCGGTGCATCTGGCCGCGCACTGGGTCACAGGCAAAGGGCCACGGCACATCTTCGACGTGATCGGCCAGTGCTTTTCTATCGCCCAGGAAAGGATGAGCGCTTTTTGGAAGCAATACACTGACGTGATGGTGGAACCCGATATCGCCCGCTTCGGCTATGATGAGTTCCAGCGCTCCCCGGAGATGATCGCCATCGGCGAAGCAGCTACCCGCGAAATTCTGCCCCAGGTACGCGCCTGGCTCGAAGGCACAGAGCCTGAGATCGCGCCCGCTGAACTGCAACCCCAATCCACCGAAAAAACCGGCCCCAAGGTCTCAGGCGCTCCCGCCCTGCAACCCACCCCGCTGACGGCGAAGTAAGAATTACGAAGTGTGATTTGCGATTTTCGAATTGTGATTTACGATTTTTGAAATGCAGCATCAATTTTTCACTTCTTACCTAAATCGCAAATCGTACTTCGTAAATCTTACTTCTTACTTCCCAAAACGCGAGTTGCACCTTTGTACCGTCTCCCGCATCCAAATCAGATATGGCGAGGCTCAGATGCCCGGTGTGCAGCAAAGAGAACAGCGCCACGCTGGGCCACAGACATAAAGTCAGCTTCAAATGTGACGGCTGCGGCACAGAAGTGCTGGTGGAGCGTCACACCACCGAGGACGCTCATCACAGGCATCCTAAGAAAGAGCAGTATCGTTTACACCCCAAGCGGGCCTAGAAGAAAGAAGTTGGAAGTACGAAGTACGATTTATGAATTCACAACGAAGCAGGCTGTGACTTACAAGAAACGAAATTAAATGAGCTTGCAATTCGTCAATCAATGTTTACTTCATACTTCATACTTCCTTCATCCTTCGTACTTCCAACTTCTTTCTTCCTATGCGGCGATGGTGGTAGCGGGCGCCGGAGAACCTTCCAGGCACAGTGACTCTTCTTCCTCGGCTGCCGCCTGCGAAGATGCCTGCCGGTAGATCGGATGTACGTCTTTTTCCTCGCTAAAAGCGCGGTAGAAGGTGACAAAAAATACGCATCGCAGTACAGCCAGCGTGCCAATCACAATATTGAACAGAAGAGCAAAATCCATATGGTTCTCCGGTAATATCCGACTGGTGTTACGGGGATTCCCGATCCATTTTTTAGTTTGTGGCATCACTGCGGAAATGACAAATCTAAAATTTTCATGGTGGGAATCAACAAAACGGATGGCAAGGCCGCTGCTCTGCGTCCCGATTTTTTTGTGAAATGCAGGGTGCCTGTTGCTGAATGCCGTTACTTCAGCGATGGAGAAGGAAATAGACCAGCGCTCCGGCTCCGATCAGTGCCGCCAAAATACGCAAGATAAGTCCAATAGGATTCGACCGGCCGCCTCGCATGATGGGGCCCATCGAATCGCTGGATTGGAGAACGCCGCGTTGGGGAAACCCTGATTGGGAAGCTGGATTGGATGAATCGCCAAACCTGGTCTGATGGGTGACATTGACCTTGGTCTTCGCGGTCAAATTCAGGCCGCCGAATTTGAAGCTGGGAAGCTGCTCCCCGATGATCGCGCTGATTTTGGCCTCGACGTTCCGGAGGACCTCTTCCCTACTTTCGCCTTCCAGCGGCTCGACCCCGGGATCGGTGGAACGGGCAATAAATCCGCCACCGGGCTTCTCCTCGATGCGATAGGAAAATCTGGTGGTGGTTCTTTTGGTTTCCATGGCAGTCTCGTATGTGGCGCAATTGTACTCTGGATTCCCGGCTCTGGCTGGAGAAGATAATTCGCTTTTTCTTTGCTGAAGAACTGTTAACTGCCGATTCCACGGAGCAGCGCAGGCTATGGATACTTGCGTAAATAATGTCGTACTCGCACAGAAGCCGGGGCTCAAGCCCGGTTTTATTCTAAGCTTACCCCCGGCTAAAGCCGGGTGCTCCCAACCGTGCGCCGCAAGCGGCGCATAGGACTAACTTATGCCGGCGTCAACTGCACCAGATTCGCTGCACTGCAGATTTAATTGACCGTGTGTTATCACGACATTAAACTAGTAGGGAAGTTCCCAATTCTTCCCTGTGGAATAACGCTTGAAAACTAAAATGACCGACCCGCGAAAGCTGGTGAAGCAGGCTGAACACGTTCTGGCGCGGGTACCGGCCCGGGGCGAAGACTCGCCGCTGGAGCAGTTCGCTGAGTTGCTTTATCGGCAGCGCAGGTATTCTTCCCTTGGCATTTACGCCGTGGTAGATAAGAAAACTCCTGGGCCGGCATATGTTCCACTGGCCTACCGGGGGCCGGCCTTGCCGTGCCTTGAAGTCGCGCTCGGGAAAGGCAATGTAGATGCCGTTGTCCAAAGCGGACACGTGATCGTAAACCAGCTTCAGCTCCAGTTCGAAGGCGAAGGCTCCAGACTTCATGCCGAAATGGCGGTTCCCATCAAGCTGGCCGGCCGCGTGCGCGGGGTTATCGATGTGGAAAAAGAAGGACCGGGTGGCTTCGCCTATCATGACCAGGTGCTGCTCAAGCAGGTGGCCCGGCTGGTAGCGCGTTATTTGAGCTCGAATGGGAAAGTTGTGATACGGAAGCTGCGTATGCAAATACAGACCGCCGGCCAGGGCAAGGAGATTGATGTGAATAATAAAAAAGATACAAATAAAAAACCCGGACCGGCAGGGGACAAGCTGGCGAGCGCGGCGAAAGACAGCAGCCACAAAACCACCGCAGGAGAGATGCTTCGCGCATGAGCACAACCGTGGTTTCCAACAACATCAAATTAACCCCGGCAGGCCCGCGCATTGATTCCACCGATGAACTCAAGCGGCTGGCCAACCGAGTACGCATCGAAATTATAAAGATGATTGGGGCCGCGGGCAGCGGGCATCCCGGGGGATCGCTCTCGGAAGTCGAGTTGCTGGCTGCCCTTTATTTTCGCGTGCTGCGGCACGACCCTAAGAATCCGGCCTGGAAAGAACGCGACCGGTTTATTCTCAGCAAGGGACACGGCTGTCCGGCGCTGTATGCCATGCTGGCCGAAGCGGGATACATTGATCCCGCAATTCTGCCCACGCTGCGCAAGCTGGACTCGCCACTGCAGGGACATCCCGACCGGCGCATGCTGCCCGTGCTCGAGGCCTCTACCGGCTCGCTTGGCCAGGGGCTATCCATCGGCATCGGCATGGCGCTGGCGGCGCGGCTCGACAAGCTCGATTATCACACTTTTGTGATGGTGGGCGATGGAGAGATCCAGGAGGGCCAGAACTGGGAGGCAGCCATGTTCGCTCCTTACCACAAGCTGAGCAACTTGACTCTCATCGTCGATTACAACCACCAGCAGCTTGATGGCTTCACCAAAGATATTCTCGGCGTGGACCCATTGCCGGCGAAGTTCTCGAGTTTTGGATGGAATGCGGTGGAGATCGACGGCCACAACTTCGATCAGGTAATTCCCGCTTTGGAAAAGGCGCGGGCGAACACAAGCGGCAAACCCACGGCCATTATTGCCAACACCGTCAAAGGCAAAGGCGTCTCGTTTATGGAGAACAATCCCAAGTGGCACGGGGTTGCGCCCAAGCCGGAAGAAGTGGCGGCCGCGGTAAAAGAACTGGAAAAGTAAGAAGTACGATTTAAGATTTCCGATTTCTGATTTACGATTTGAAGAGATTAAGCCGAATTCTTAAATCAAAAATCGTAAATCGTACTTCTTACTTCCGACTTCCGACTTCGTCTTAACGGCGCACTAAACTTAGAACACACAATGGCTACTACTCCGACAAAACCGAAATTCGAATTGAAGATGGGAGCGGCTACGCGCGAGGCCTACGGGCAGGCGCTGGCAGAGCTGGGCGCGAAGAATCCCAACGTGGTTGTGCTCGATGCCGACCTGGCCAAATCAACCTTCAGCGTCAAGTTCCAGGAAAAATTTCCCGAGCGCTTCTTGACCTGCGGCATCGCTGAGGCCAACATGGTTGGCATAGCCAGTGGGCTCGCGCTCTCCGGTAAGCTGGCCTTCGCCTCTTCCTTCGCCGTTTTTCTTTGCGACAAAGGTTACGACCAGTTGCGGATGTGCGTGGCCTATCCCGGGGTGAATGCCAAGTTCTGCGGCTCGCATGGCGGCATCTCCATCGGAGAAGATGGGCCGAGCCAGCAATCGGTGGAAGACATTGCCCTGATGTGCGCCCTGGCTGGGTTCACCGTCCTGGTTCCCTCCGATGAGTTCTGCGCGCGCGCCCTGGTGCATCGCATGGCCGAACACACGGGGCCGGTGTTCATGCGGACTGGCCGCGCGAAAGCCCCCATCCTTTATTCAGCCGCAGATACTTTTGAGATTGGCAAGGCGAAAGTCCACGGCGACGGCCGCGACGTTGCCATTGTCGCCTGCGGCTTCGAAGTCGGCTACGCTCTGCAGGCCCAGGCGCAACTGGAAGAAGAAGGCGTGCACGCACGGGTCATCGATATGCACACCATCAAGCCGCTGGATGAAGCCGCGATCGCCCGGGCCGCGCAGGAATGCGGCGCCATTGTGACCGCCGAAGAGCACCTGCTCGATGGCGGCTTGGGAGCGCATGTGGCGCAAGCTGTCGCCAAGTCCAGGCCCGTGCCGATGGAGTTCGTCGCCATCCAAAACACCTATGCCGAATCGGGCACTCCCGACCAGCTCATGGAAAAATATGGGCTCACCGCGCCTTACATCGTCAAAGCCGTCCATGCTGTCTTGAAAAGGAAAAGTCAGAAGTAAGATTTAGGAAGTACGATTTAAAGAAGTAAGAAGTACGAATTAAAAGCGTAGTTGAGATTTAATTTTGTCGAATCGTAATTCTTAAATCGTAAATCGTAAAATCAAAACTTCATAAATCGTACTTCTTAACTTCGTAAATCGAACTTCGTACTTCATAAATCGTACTTCTCATGCCCCGTTACGACTATCGCCAAATCGGACCCACGCCGGCCGCCGAAAAAATATTTCTGGGCTGGATCGAGGCGCTCGACCGCGAATTTGCGAATCGCGATCCCGAGCATCGCAGCCTGGTTGTCCGCAATGCCCTGCACGAGCTCTATCTCGGACGCGCCTACCACGAACCCAAGCTCACCGAACCCCTGGCACAGCAGGCGCTGGTGCATTCTTTCGATCCGCGCAACGCCACGCTTGAGCCCGAATACTATGGCGACGTGGACCCGGCGAGATACGGCGAGCGCAAACCGCTTATCTGGTTCTGGATGATGTATGACCGCTCACCTGTTGGCCTCAATCATTGGCTGGGTTTTCGCTTGCGCGCCATGCTGGCGCGTCATATCTTTAAATCGATCGGCAAGAACGTAAAAATCTTCCACGGCGTCGAGATCTCGTTTGGCTACAACCTGACCGTGGAAGATAACTGCACCATCCATAAATACGTTCTGCTCGACGACCGCGGCCAGATCATTATTCATGAAGGCAGCTCCATTTCCGACTATGCCAACGTCTATTCGCACGAGCATGACCTGAACGACGGCATGATCATCACCAACACTCCAACTGAGATCGGCCCCAAGGCGCGCATCACGTATCACGCTACTGTACTCAGCGGCGTGAGGATCAACGAACATGGGATGCTCGGCGCCATGGGCGTCGCCACAAAAGACGTTGAGCCGTACCACATCAAAGGCGGCATTCCAGCCAGGACGCTTAAGGTGAAGACGATCGCGCCGCCGGATGTGCGGCCCGGGGATAAAAAATAAATATCACCACAGATGAGCTACTTATCTAATGTCGCTGAATACGCGTGCTGGACGCTTCCTTTCAAAGAGTGCCTTGCAGCAGCATGGCAATCGGCGCATTCTCGGGGTCCCTCGACTCGGGCATTCGCCCTCGCTCGGGATGACAGCTCTAACTGAGACCACACTGATCAGCGTTGATCCGCGTTTCTCCGCGGCGAAAAAACCTGAAACTCGAAACTTGAAACTGTTGCGTGTTACCATCATAAAACCTTCGTCTCCAGAGAGCTGAATGTCATCTGAGCCAACGTCTATACAAAAACCGCGCGTGCTGAGCGGCATGCGCCCCACCGGCAAGCTTCACCTGGGAAATTATGTAGGCGCGCTGGAAAACTGGGTGAAGCTGCAGGAGAGCGGCACGTACGCCTGCTATTTCTTTATTGCCGACTGGCATGCACTGACCACCGATTACGCCGATACGTCACAGATCAAACCAAACTGCATAGAGATTTTTCTAGATTGGCTGGCCGCGGGGCTCGATCCGGAGCTTTCGACCATCTTTATTCAGTCGCATGTGCCGCAGCATGCTGAGCTGTTTCTTTTGCTTTCCATGATCACACCGCTGGGATGGCTGGAGCGCGTACCCTCGTACAAAGAACAACAGCAAAATCTGAAGAACAAGGACCTCAGCATGTATGGTTTTCTGGGATACCCATTGCTGATGGCGTCTGACATTCTGATGTATCTGGCAGATTTTGTCCCTGTAGGCGACGACCAGGTGGCGCACATCGAGCTCACCCGCGAGGTCGCGCGCCGCTTCAACCAGTTTTATCCCAAACGCCCGGTTCCGCCAGGCATCGAAAATCCCGGCAGGACTTACTTTGTCTTTCCCGAGCCGCAACCGCTGCTCACGCCGGCGCCCAAGCTGCCTGGCGTGGATGGCCGCAAGATGTCGAAGTCTTACGGGAACACGATTTTGCTCACCGATCCCGAGCCGGTAGTCCGGCAGAAGCTGAAGACCATGGTCACCGATCCGGCGCGGGTGCGGCGCACCGATCCTGGAAATCCGGATGTGTGTCCGGTGGGCGATTTGCACAAAATTTTCAGCAGCAAAGAAACCCTCGCCAAAGTTTATGAAGGATGCCGCTCCGCCGGAATCGGCTGCATCGAATGCAAGGGTTGGGCGGCGGACGCCATCGTGGCCAGGCTCGCTCCCATGCAGGAGCGGCGAAAAAAATATGAACAGAATCCACGGCTGGCATGGGATATTCTGGAGGCAGGCTCGGCCAAGGCCCAGAAAGCCGCTGAGACCACAATGCAGGAAGCGCGCTCGGCCATGCACATGTCCAGGGAATTTGAACAGCCTGCGGCAGGCGTGGCCGGCCAAACGAATTCGCGTTGAGTGTTGAAAAGCTGGGTTTCGCAGAAAAAGAAGCAATATCTTCGAGAGAAAGCCTGACAGTGGCATGGACAATGAAGCATTCTCTGGATCCTTCGCGCAAAAGCGGCGCTCAGGATGACAAAATACTAAAGGGAATCTGTTTTGGTTGAATGCTGAGTGCTATTGTTGATCGTTGACAAATGTCTGAAGTTACTCCACAACCCGGTTCTAGCGCTGCTGCCGGCAAACCATCCGTAAATAATCCGGTGGCGACGCAGCGTGTGAGCGACTTCCCATTTGCGGTCAGCGTCTCGCACGTGTATGAAGGGCCCCTGGATCTTCTGCTCGATCTCATCCGCAAGCAGGATATCGACATCTACGACATTCCCATCGCCCGCATCACGGCGCAGTTCCTGGCCTACGTGGAGCGCATGAAGCAGCTCGATGTGGATGTTGCCGCCGAATTCATTTACTGGGCGTCGCTGCTCATCCACATCAAATCGAAGATGCTGCTGCCGCGCGACCCCGATGCGCCGCCTGACCAGCAGGAAGATCCGCGCGAAGAACTGGTGCAGCGCCTGCTGGAGCACGAAAAATACAAGAATGCGGCGCAGATGCTGCTGCAAAAGCAGCAGATCGAGAATGCAGTGTGGTCGAACCCGTCGCTGAGAGAATTCAAGGACGCGGAAGGCACCGAACCCGAGCTGGCCGCCGATGTCGTGGACCTGATACGCACCTTCCAGCAGATCCTGGCGCGCGCCCGCTCGCGGCCTCTGTTGCAGGTGGATGAAGAAACCGTCACCGTCTCGCAGATGATCGATTACATGCGCCGCCGCTTGCTCCTGGAAGAACGGCCTATCCGGCTGAAGCAATTGTTGCAGCACACCCAATCGCGGCGCACCCTGGTGTGCGCCTTCCTGGCGCTGCTGGAGCTGGTGCGGCTGCAGGCGATCCTGCTGCGGCAGGACCGCGTCTTTGGCGATATCCTGATCAAGAAGCATGCCATGTTCGATACAGTTTTTGCCGAAGGTGAATCGGCGGCCGTTAAGGATGATTGGAGATAGAACAGCTTCTAGCTCCTAGCTACTAGCGGTTTTGAAATCTGGAAGGGATAAATTTAGCTTTCGTTTGCAGAGACTCAAAAACAGCCAGAAGCTAGTGGCTAGCAGCTATTTCGCTCAGCATTTTCTATGAATTTAAAGTCAAAAATCGAAGCCATCATTTACGCTGCCGAAGAACCGGTAAGCATTGAGCAGATTGCTGTCGCCCTCAAAGAGGAACTGGCAGCCGGGGAAGATTCAGGCACCAAGGAAAGCGCGAAGGAAAAAGTGCGCACCGCGGTTGAAGAGCTGATCGCCGATTACGCCACCGACAAACGCGGCATTGAAGTGCGCAAAATCGGCGGTGGCTATCGCATGAGCACCAAGCCCGAGCACCACGATGCCGTGCGCGCCTTCGCCAAGAGCCTGAAGCCGCCCATCAGGCTCTCACTGCCTGCGCTCGAGACCCTTGCTGTGGTTGCCTACAAGCAGCCCATCACCGGGCCTGAGATCGCCGAGATTCGCGGCGTGGATACCAGCGGCGTGCTGGCTACGCTGATTGACCGCAAGCTGATCACCACCGCTGGACGCAAAGCTGTGGTCGGGCGTCCTATTCTCTACAAAACTACGAAAGAATTTCTGCTGCGTTTTGGATTGAGCGACCTGAACGAGCTGCCCAGCGTAGAAGAGTTCGAGAAGATGGCCAGCGAATCGCTCCACCAGCAAGGCTTGTTTGCGGAGGTCGCCATTCCCGATGCCACCGGCATTCCCGATGTGGAATCCGAATCACCGGCCCCAGGAAATTCGCAAAACCAAGCCGCAGCGGAACCAGAACGTGAAAATTCACAAAACGGACAGTCCACAGAAAAGAATGAGACCGCCAACGAGTTGCACGGGCTAAAGCCCGATACGCTCTAGTCGCCTACGGCACGAATAAAGGGGGCGGAAGAATATTTTTGGATGACGAATTGCGGTGTGCAGGGGCTAAAGCCCGCATTTGTTAAGGCCTAAGCGGCACGACTGAAGTCGTGCCCTGATACAAAACTATATGGCAGGAGTAAACTCGCGCCCTGATACAACGCTATGTATGAAACTGGTTCCAACAAACTAAACGCTGGGAGCCAGGAATTTGTGCCGCCCCTACGGGGCTCAACATCTTTTTTCCAGCTACCCAGCTTAAAAAGATATAAAAGCTAAGAGCCAACCACTGGGTGCTGAGTACCGAGTATTGAGTACTTCACTGAGAACAGAGAACTGAGAACCGAGAACTGCCTTTGGACCGTCTACAAAAAATCATCGCCGCTGCCGGTATCTGCTCACGCCGCAAGGCCGAAGAGCTGATTACTACCGGCCGGGTTGCGGTCAACGGGAAGACGGTTACCGAACTGGGCACAAAGGCGGACCCGGCGCAGGATTCCATCAAGGTTGATGGCAAGCTGCTTCCCGTGCAGCGCAGCGCGCGAAAAACTTATTTGCTGCTTCATAAGCCCAAGGGTTACGTCACCACGGTCACCGATCCCGAGGGGCGTCCTACAGTCATGGATTTGCTGCGCGCGGGCAAACACTCCGTCACCGAGCGGGTGTATCCCGTCGGCCGGCTCGATTGGGCGAGCGAAGGCCTGCTGCTCATGACCAATGATGGAGAGCTGGCCAACCAGCTCACCCGCGCCGCCTCGCATGTCCCCAAGACTTATCTGGTGAAGATCAGCGGCAAGCCGCAGGAGGGCGACCTGGCCAAATTGCGCAGCGGAGTTTCCATCCCTACCGGCGTCGAAGGCAGAAGAGTAAAGACCGCTCCCGCAAAGATCCAACTCGCCCACAACGCCCCAAACCCCTGGTACGAGGTCACGCTCATCGAAGGACGCAACCGCCAGCTCCACCGCATGTTCGAGCGCATCGGCCATCGTGTGGAAAAAATCAAACGCGTGCGTTACGGGCCGCTCGAACTCGATGTGGAAGCAGGACACTTTCGTCCGCTGACTGCGGGTGAAGTCGAGAGCCTGCGCCGCGCCGTCGGCCAGCAGGCCAGACACAAATAATGCCGGTTACAAGACGGCACGCTTGTAACCGGCATATCGGCTCTCAAAGATGGAAAACAACACCGAATGAGAGCCGAAGGTTGTTGTGCCTTTCCGCGATTGAACTAAAAATCGAGGGCGTGGTGCAGGCAGTGGCTCCAGTTCCCGTGAATTCACACTCCTGGTTTGCAAATCCCTGGGTAAACTTGAAGGTATTCCGGAAATAGTCTGCCTGGACCAAGCGGATGGAAAGCCTTGGATTGACGTTGTAGTCCACGCCGCCGCCGAACGCCATCGCAAACGCGGCGTGTCCGCCTCGAGGCCCTGGAATAAACTGGGATACGGAAGTAGAGACCGCCCCTGTAGTGTTCGAATTCGGCGGAGTCGGCGGCAAGAAGACCTGGTTGATGATAGGCGATTGTCTGACCGGCGTCTGATAATTGACCCCAAACAGGCCATGGATAAATGGGGTTATGCCGTGTGCCTGCCGGAACGACAATTGCGGGCCCACAAGCAAAGTGTGGTCCTTGATGCCGGCGTCGCTGTAATAGCCCGACAGGTCTTCAGTAATTCCCACCCCCTTGTTAAGGTTTTCGGTAACGGAAGCGTTGAATCCGTCGATTGGTTGTGCCTTCTGTGGAGTGTCGTTGTTCGATATAACAAAAGCCTGGCCACCCACCTGTGAACGTAAAAACGAATACCCCGCAAATATGTCCATTTTGGGAACGTCTTGCGCAGTCAGGGGAAGAACCAATGACCACGCTATGAGAGACAACACTACTCCTTTGACCGCTATGCGATGCAGCATGTGACAACTCTCCTTTTGTCAAAACGATGTGCCTTCGCGGCAGGGTCAGCCACGCAGGTTTGTTATTTGGATAAGCAGGTTAGATTCGCGGGAGAAAGAAAGGTTGTATTCTGGATGGCGCTTCACCAAACTTTACGCAAATGGAAACAAAAGTTTAAAAATTTTTCCCTATTTAGGAACCATTCATTCCCTCGCGCATCTCACTGATTGAATATTGTTACTCGCACGAAGAAGCAATTTATGCCGCCCCTACGGGGCTCGATCGATTTCTAACTCACCCAGGGCTTCCGCCCTGGGCCACCTCATGCCGCCCTACCGGGCTGGCCTGTCGTTTCATCGTCCTTATCGTGCACTTAATGAACATCTTGAGTTTTATCAAGGTAGTGATCGCAACATATATAGACCGGAAAACTAGTTCTCACGCAGACTCTTTAGAGCAATTTCAGGATTGGTGTATCCCGCGCGGCACCGGGGCTGAAGAGCGTGTGTGAGAACTAGGTTTTCGTGTCAGATATTGCGATCACAATGCTTGGCAAATGCAATATGTTGTGGTCAACCAAGCCGATTTTGGGTTCTCACGCACGCTCTGAAGCCCATTTGTTTTTGCGTCTCAACGCCAGCCTGAAGGCCGACTCTTCCACGGTAGAGGACACAGCAATTGTGGAATCGCCATAACCCCAGCCTATGTGCGGGTAGACGTTATTTACGCAGGCATCAATAGCTCTGCAGCGACAAATTCATCGTCTCGGAGATTATAAGAACTCGCTCTATTCTCCTTCGACAATTCAGGCTTGAACTTTTTCTATCGCATGCGGCTCCAGCATGGGCAGGCGGGCCGCGCCGTAGAGGCCGGCATCGCTGCCCAGCAGGGCGCGGGTAATGATGGTTTTCTTCTTGTTAGGAAGGTTCGGATCAGGCTCGGTCGCGGTATAAACAAACGACCGCTTGCGCACCTCTTCCATCAGAGACGGCGCGAACGCCTCCCATGCGCTCGCCACGCCGCCGCCGACCACGTACATAGGCAGGTTAAGAACATTGACCAGGCTGGCAATGGTGATTCCCAATGCGGTCCCCACTTCGCGGAAAATTTGTTGCGCTGCCGGGTCGCCCTGCACCGCCATCTGGTAGACAATGCGCGAGCTGAACTCAGGCTCTTCTTTCATGGCGCGTCCCAGCTCTGGCGCCTCGTCTTTGGCAATGGCTTCAACGGCCATGCGCTTGATGGCGGTGGCCGAGGCAAACTGCTCAATGCATCCGCGGCTGCCGCAGCCGCACGGCGGCCCGCCGGGCTCAACCGTCATGTGCCCAACTTCGCCGGCCATTCCGGTCATGCCGCGCCAGATTTTTCCATTCAGCACCAGCCCGCCGCCGACCCCAGTCCCCAGCGTGATCATGCACAGGCTGTCGACCTCACGGCCCGCGCCCAGCCACTTTTCGCCCAGGGCCGCGACGTTGGCGTCATTTTCCAGCACCACGTGGGTCCCGAGACGGCGCTCGATTTCCTCGCGCACGGGATAATCAATCCAGTCGGGCAGGTTGGGCGACTTGCGTACGATGCCGGTATCCATGTCAATGATTCCGGGAACGCCGATGCCAATGCCTTCCAGTTCACCCAGCGAAGAAAATTTTGCGGAGAGCTGGCGGATGGCCTCGCTCATCTCGGCCACAACAAAATCGCGGCCCTTTGCGACCTGGGCTCCCGTAGTGACTTTTTGCAGCAGATTACCGCCCGAGTCTACGGCTGCGATGCGCAGATTTGTTCCACCCAGATCGACTCCAATAGCATAGGAAGACATAGCTTCATTAGAGTACGCCGTGACTGGCCATGCTGCCTAGTGCAACAGTACTCGGTACCGCAGTACATCATTACTTCAGGACAGGACATCAGCCCTGATTTGCACTATGCCAAACTGCCGCCGGACTTACAGCAATTGGATCAGCAGTTGCTGGCGCAAGTCGCCGTCGCCGGCAATGCCAGCAGCAGTGGCCAGTAACCTATTGCTCACACCCTGAGCCCGCGTAAGTAATGTCTTACCCACAAAGAAGCCGGGGCTAAAGCCCTGATTTTTGGGGCTCTTTGCGGCACGGATAAATCCGTGCCCTGACACAAAGCTGTATTTATGAAACATGCTCTAGGAACGGAAAAAAACCAACCGGCATAGCCATAGGTAAAAAAACCGCGGATGCGAAGCATCCGCGGTTTGTCGTGCCAGCGAGGGAGGAAAGTCTACAACGAGCGCAGGAAGTTCAGCAGATCCTGCTTTTGTGATGGGCTGAGCGAGTTGAAGTTCCTGATGACTCCATTGGCCTCCGAACCGCACACGTGACTTTCCGAGAAGGGCTGGAAGGTCTGGCCATTGGCGGTGAATTGCTGGAAGTCCGCAGCCGTCACACAAACGTTGCCCGAACTGAAGTGTGCCTCGATGGCCTGCAACAGGTCATTGGTGCGGCCATCGTGCAGGAAGAACAGGCGTTGGCCAACCCCCCAGAGCGGAGCCGTGCGAAATTCATCAGGACCCGCCGCGCCCTGGTTGACGCCATCCGCCAGCCTCGATCCCATATGGTGAACAGCAAAGTCTGAGAGTGGACTATAGGTGACGTGAGACATGCCAGTGAACGGCGATTCCCCCGTTGTGAGCGAGGAAGAATGGCATAGAACGCAACCGATCTTGTTGAATAATACCTGGCCATTCAGTTCTGAGGCAGTGTGCGTGGTCGGCGTCGGCGGCGCCGTCAGACGCATGAATGCGGCAAAGTTCACCGTATCCGACGACATTTTCGAGGCGGTGCCGGTGTCGCCATCATCATCAGGGTTAGTGATGTTGGTCGAGTCTTCCGGAGTGCCGTTGAATACGCAGCCAGAGACAGCAGCCCGCTCATTGGGGAACTCTTCATTGGCGACGCCCTGTTCAACGTTATAGGCTTCACCGGCAAAGATGATGAGCGATTTGTTCTGCGCCTTCCACCCAAAGCGGGTGACGGTGCCGTCGTTGCCGCTGTGGTTCAGCTTCCCATGAATGCCCAGTGCGGCCTTGGCGGCCTGGTTGGCAGCCAGGTTTGCTTCCAAAACGGCGTCAGGCGTGTTCTCAATCAAACCCGCGCCAAAGGTGGGGGTGGGAATGCGGAAGATCACGTTGTGGTTGGCAAGCTGCGTGGCGAAATCCGGTTGGGCCAGAGTGCAGCCCGGGGCATCGCTGCGCCCGGCAATCGTGAACAAGCCGTGCACGCCACCATCCAGCGGAGCAAAAGGATCAGCAGGATTGGTGGAGATAAAGCGTGCCTCGCGCACCGGACCGTTGGGATGGATGAACGGGGGTACGCTGTTGGTAGCGCCATCCATCGTGGCCAAGGCCACTTGCGGGTTTACCGCCGGGCTGGAGCCGCCGACTGCGGGCGCCGCGTGACAGGCTGCGCAGCTATTGGCATTGAAGGTTGGTCCCAGGCCAACGCCGGCTTCGCCGGGCGCAGTTCCCGAAACCGAATCAATTTCCTTGAAGCGCTCCAGTGCCTCGCCAAAGAATTTCTGCTCTTTGGCATTGAGACCTGGAAAAGGACCGCCGGCTCCCGCTGCACCACCGCGCGGTCCGGGGTCATGTTGGGCTTGCAGGGTTCCAACCCCAAACAAAACGGTCAGACATAGCGCCAACAGATACGGCTGTTTCAGTGTTGCAGGCTT
>Ga0209166_10000558_pt1 | contig 39095 bp, 59 predicted proteins | sample Coa_R1_3_FD_187151 | JGI IMG/M metagenome (GOLD analysis project Ga0209166, IMG submission 187151) | Surface soil microbial communities from Centralia Pennsylvania, which are recovering from an underground coalmine fire - Coalmine... | ecosystem: Environmental > Terrestrial > Soil >...
AGGTGGAGGCGGCGGTGGAGGTGGAGGCGGCGGTGGAGGTGGAGGTGGCGGTGGAGGTGGTCCGCCGATTCTGGCTCTCCCTCGACGACAAGGTCTGGATCGAGAGCGTCAACATCCTCGATGAGGCGATGAAGATCGGTCGCCAGGCTGACCCGATCGACATGCTCCAGGTCCGCGATCGCATGGACCTGGTCCGGCAGAAGGTCGGCGCGTGATGGGAGCCTGGGGTCCCGGCGAGCTCGTTGCCGTTGGTCTCGCTGCGCCGGGACCCCAGGCTCGGCCCGCGTTCAATCCTGATCCGTTTGCGCGTGATCTCTTCGCCGAGGACGAGCCCTGGAAGGCGATCTCCCTCTGGCAACCGTGGGCGTCGCTCGTCGCCCGAGGGGTGAAGACCTACCTCACCCTCCTCAAGCCCACGGACTACCGCGGCCCGATCGCCATCCACGCCGCGCGGGTCCTCGACCTGGCCGGCTCGCCGGATCAGCTTTGCATGGCTGCGCTCGGTTCGAACTGGACCAACAGCCTGCCGCTCAGCGCCATGGTGGCTGTCGCCGACCTCGTCGACGTCCAGGAGGGCCGCGAGGTCGAGCGGCGCCTCACCCGGGCCGATCGTGCCGCCGGCAGCTACGGCCCCGGCCGCTGGGCTTGGCGCATCGAGAATGTGCGGCCGATCCGCAAGGCGATCCCGACGCCAGGGCGGCAAGGCCTCTTCACCTGGCGCGCGCCTGAGGATCTTCACGATCGTCTCGGCGCGCCTCTCGACCAGGCCGCGCTCGCGCACCAGATCGGCTGGGGCCATTTCAGGGGCCTCAACTAATGGGCGCGCCTTGGACCAGCGAAGAAATCGCCTGGGCCCGGGAATGCTTCCTGGCCGGGGACACCATCGAGGAGATCGCGGAGTGGGCTTCGCGCGAGGTGCGCGACGTCGTCGGGGCGATCGGCACCGGCCGCAACCTCAGCCCCCGCAACCGCGAGATCCTCAGCCTCTACATGTGCGGCTGCAGCTTCGGACAGATCGCCCAGGAGCGCGGCGGCAGCGCCAAGGCCGCCGCCGCGACTCTTACCCACCTCCGCCGGCAGGGCCTGCGGATCCCACACCGCAACCCGCTCATCGCCGAGGCGAAGGGCCAGAGAGGCATCGCAGCGTGAAGAACAAGCTCTCCGACCTCAACGACCACCTCTTCGCCCAGTTGGAGCGCCTTTCAGAGGAAGGCCTTAGCGCCGAGCAGATCGCCCAGGAGGTGCAGCGCGCCGATGCGATCGTCCAAGTCTCCGACCAGATCGTGCGGAACGCCGACCTACAGCTGAAGGCCGTGACCGTGCTGGCGACGCATGGCGACCGGTTCCGGCAGCATCTGCCGATGCTAGAAGGCTCGCGGCCGTGAAGGGTCTCCGGATCGCGTACACGGCGGACGAAATGGCATGGCTCGAAGCCAATCGGCAGATGCCCATCGCGGACTATCACGTCGCGTTCTGTGAGGTCTTCGGCCGAGGGAACGTCTCAGCCCAGAATCTGCATGCCCTTCGCAAGCGGAAAGGCTGGCGAACCGGGCGCACAGGCCATTTTTCCCGGGGGTCGACGCCCGCCAACAAGGGCCAGAAATGCGCGCCTGGCGTCGGCGGCCGGCACCCAAATGCTCGCGCGACGCACTTCAAGAAGGGCTTCCGAGGCGGCGTCGCTGCCAGGGTCTACAAGCCGATCGGCACCGAACGCCTCAGCAAATCAGGCTACTTGGAGCGCAAGATCAATGACGACATGCCGCTGCAGGCACGCTGGCGCGCAGTTCATCTGATTGAGTGGGAGCGCGCGCACGGCCCGATCCCCGCCGGGCACTGCCTGAAGTGCCTCGACAACGACAAGACGAACCTCGACCCGGCGAACTGGGAGCTGATCTCCCGTGGGCTCATGCCGCGCCTGAATGGGGGCGCCAGGAAGACCCTTCCTGCCTATGACGCCGTCGCGCCTGAACTCCGGACCGCTGTGCTCACCGCAGCCAAAATCGACTATGCAGCGCGCCAGCTTCGCAAGCGCGCTCCGGGCACCGAGACTGATGAGGCTCGCGGCTGATGGGTCTCGACCCCACGATCCGGAGAGTCGACCTTGCCAAGCGAATCCGCCGGGCGATCGACGATTTGCGCCCGCACGACGTCACTCTAGACGAGGTGCACGAGGTCCTGGCCGAACAGCTCGGGTATTCGTCGGCGGTCCTGGCCACGGAAGCTGAATTCTCGTTGTGGCTGGGCAACTTCACACGCGTGGCCATCCGCGCCTGGCGCGCAGAGCGCGAGAAGGTCATCGCTGAGGACGGCATCTGATGACCGGCGCGCGCATCGCCAGATCCTCGACCAACGAAGGCGAGTGGGAGATGCCCTTCGAGATCGCCGTTGCCTGCTCGAGCTCAGTGATCGCCGCCCTGGTGCGCGATCGCGCCAGCAGGGGCGTCTATCCGATCGCGCCCGCCCGCGTCAGCGCCCACGGCCGCCTGCTGCTCGCCGTCGTGTCCTACGCCGAGAGCGACGTCTGCTTTCGCCTCGACGTGAAGCTGCGGGCGCTTCGGCCGTGAGCCGCTGGCCACGCCTCATGCGCGCCCAGACCGCCGCCAGGTACCTGGACGGCCTGGACCCGATGCTCGAGCTCGGCGTCACCCCTCAGTTCCGCCGAGGCGAGCCCTACTACGACAAGGCGGAGATTGACCGCGCGCTCGACGGATCGGCGGAATCGGCTCCCCCTGGCGGCGATGATCCCGACCTCGCGCTCCATAACTGGATCGAGAGCCATGGCGCCTCTGCACGGCGTCCATAGGGTCCGCAAGACCAACCGCAGCGGGCCGGCCGAGTATTGGTACGCCTGGCGCGGCGGCCCATGCATCCTGGCCGAGAGCGCGACCAACGCGCGGATCCTGGACCTGAAGGTCGCGGCCGCGGCCGAGGCCGCCGGCGCCAGGTACTTCGCCCTGCACGAGGCGCGGAAGGCCGCGCCCAAGGACACGATCCTTGGGCTCGCCAAGCAGTGGCGCACCAGTCCGGAGTTCAAGCTGGGCCTATCGGCCCGCACGCAGCGGGACTATGGCCGCGCGCTGGCCACCGTCGAAGAGGATCTCGGCGACATGCCGGTCCGGGCGCTCAAGGCGGACGGTGCGCGCGCGGTGCTGCTCGCCTGGCGCAACCGCTATGCCGAGACGCCGGCGATCGCCGACCAGGTCGCCGGCGCGCTCTCGAAGCTCCTCGCCTGGGCGCGCGACCAAGGCCTCACCTCGGCCGACCCCATGCGCGACTGGCCTTGGATCTATCACCCTGACAGGTCGGACATCGTCTGGACCGCGCCCGAACTCGAGGCCGTCTGCGCCAAGGCCGACGCCGGCCTGCAGCTGGCCATCCTGCTCGCCGCCTATTCTGGCCTTCGCCAGTGCGACCTGGTGCGCCTGACCTGGTCGGCGATCTCACCCACCCACATCGTGCGCCGCACGTCTAAGCGGAAGCGGGTCGTGCATATCCCCATCACGCCGGCGCTTCGCCGGGTACTGGACGCCTGCAGGGCGGCCGCCGGCGACGTCAGCGACGACGAGCTGCAGCTGCGCCCCGTGCTGATGCGCGCCGGCAAGGCCTGGACCCAGTCCAACGTCAACAAGGTCTGGCGCCTCGCCCGGGCTGCGGCCGCGAAGAAGGCGCCGTCGATCGCCGGGAAGCGCTGGCACGACCTGCGCGGAACCTATGCCACCTCGCTGCACCGCGAAGGGTACGAGGACGACGAGGTCGACCGCATCATGGGCTGGAAGAAGGGCAACTCCGAACAGACCCGCGCGGCCTATGTCGCCGGCGACGTCGTCGCCCACGCTGCGATCGCCCGCGCGGCCAGGCGTGCCGAGGCCGCCCGCCAGGCCGCCTAGCGGTTTACACCGCGACAGCTAAGCCGTTGATGTTCCTGAATGCTGATTTCGGCTGGTTTACAGCGAGGCCCTTGAAGGCATTGGCGGTCGGCATTTTAGCAAACCGTTGCCTTCAGCCACTCGGCCACGTCACCTTGTTGAAACCCTTGCAGTTTCCCGCCGGCCTCAATTCCCAGTTTACAGCCGGTTTACAATCGGCCTCCGCAGGGACCGCGGTATCTAGCCGACCGTGGCCCGGGCGCCTAGCGAAGCGAGCACAAAAAAAGCGCCCCAGGCGCGAGCCCGGGGCGCAGTCGGTGGGGTCCTAAGGGAGGAGAGGCGGTCAGCCCGTGGCGGCTTCCCGCTCAGGCTCGGCCGCCGCGGCCAGCTGGTCGCGCAGCGAGAAGCCCATCAGGGGCCACGCCTGGCGCACGGCGTCTTCGTAGGCGAAGACCTCGCCCTTCTCCTGGTCGAAGTTCTCCGGGCTGGCCGGGGCCGACTTCCCGACGATGGTGAAGCCGTTCTTCATGGTCAGGAAGCAGAGCGTGAGCAGCGTCAGCGGCTCGGGCGCCGTGTGGCCGGCCGCGGCGATCGCCGCGCCGGCGTTGACGAAGACCTTGTGGCCGATCGCGCCCTCGATGTCCGCGAGGGACACCCGCGGCGCGGTCGCCCGGGCGGCCGAGTAGTCGTCTGTGGCTTTGAGCGAGTTCATGGTGGCGTCTCCGGTTGCGCAACGGCGCGACCATGGCGCCTCCGCGAGTCGGATCAGCTGCCCCAGCCTATTTCGCCGCCGGCGCGAACGCCCTCGAAGATCTCCACGCGGTCGACCTCGCCGATGCCGGTGGCCGCCATCGCGTCGTCGAGCACCTTGTCGGCCTGCGCGCGCGTGTAACCGCCGGGCTTGGTGATCCCGCAGGACCCGTCCGACGTGATGCCCGTCCCCTTGGTGGCGTAGAGGAAGTCGTGGACCACGGCCGCCTTGGCCCAAGGGCCGTCCGGCGGCAGCAGATTCCAGGCGCCGCGCGGGATCGAGGCGAGGTCGGTGATGAAGCCGATCGGCACGCTGATCTTGTACGCCCCGTCGTCGTAGACGAGCGGCGCGTCTACCGCCCAAAGAGAACGGCCGCCCCGGGTCAGGGGGCGGCCGCTGGCGTCTTCGGCGAGCTCCAGGCGCAAGCGCCCCTCGAACTTACCCATCCGGATTAGTGGATGAATGCCCCGAGGATCATCTGCGCCAGGCCAAGGCCCAGGCCGACCTCGGTCTGCGTCTTCGAGCTCGCGCGGCTCACCGCGAAGATCGCCGGCTCGGCCTGCATCAGGCCGGCCAGGATGCTGGTGATGACGCTGGGCGCCGCCGAGGCCGGCACGTCCGGGTGGGCCTGCACCGTCTGAATGACGCTGTTGACCACGGCCTGGGAGTCGATCGGCGCGGCTGCGGCCGCAGCCGCCTGGTCGCCGCCGGCGGTCTTCATCGGCGCGTCGGCCACGGCGGCAGGCGGAGCCGCCGCTTGGGGGGTATCGGTCATTTGGGAATTCCTTCGGAGCGCTTGGGTGATGTGAAGGACCGCAGCGGCCGCGCTCGCGAGCCACTGGGCGATAGGCGGAAAGGTCACGCGTGGACGCCGGCGAGCTCAGCGCCAGCCACGTACTCGGTGTCCGGATAGGGCTGGACGCCCTCCTCGTGGCGGACGAGCGCCTTCATGACCGCGACCAGGCGCGCCAGGACGTGCAGCTCGACCAGCTGGTCGGGGCCGAGGCCGACGTCGTGCGCGACGTCGGCGACGTAGGCCTCGGTGTCGTTCTCCGACGGCGGCGCCCAGCGGCTGACGATCTTGCGGACCGTGTTGAAGCCGGCCGCCTGATAGTTCAGCAGGATCTTGGCGATCGCCCGGATCCCGTAGGCCGCCGAGACGAAGGTCACGAAGTCAGGATCCGGCTGCGCCGGCGCTTCGCCCTGCCAGAGCGTGCGCGACTTGCGGATGTTGCCCGGGTTGTTGTTGCGGATCCCGCGCGCGGTCACGGGCGCGCCTCGATGCGCTCGAGCGACTTCTCGATGCGGGCGCTGCGCTCCTCCAGGACCTGGATGGAGCCCGCCGGCAGCTCGGCCTCGAGCGCGGTGACGCGCCGGTCCAGCGCGGACGCGAACCACACGGCGGCGCCCAGCTGGGCGAGCACCGCCAGGATCACCCCGATCTTCTCCCAATTCGGGCGCGAAGGATCTTCAGGCGACCGCATGGCCGCCCGCTCCGCAGTCACGGCGCTCATTTCAGGTCTTCTCTCGTTGGGGTTGTTGTGGGAGGCTTGGCTATGAGCCGCCTTCTGGTCTCGGCGCGAAGCGCCATGGTGGTCGCCATTGCGACCGTCGGCAGCGCCGCCGCTGAACCTCAAACCGCGCCTATGGGCCGGTGCGAGGTTCAGGCCCTCGAGCGCTCCTTAGGCATCAAATGGGACCCGACCCAGGGGCCGCTGTGCGTTCCGCCGGTTGGGTCTAAAACCGTTCCATCCGAAAACGCGGCGACCGTTGGCCTAGACAAGGTCTGGGGTGTCCCGCCTCCCGAGCGGCGCCCAGTCGGCGCCATCTATGCCACCCCGATTGGGCTGCTGCTTTGGACCGGCGCCGGCTGGACTCACTGGCACCCAGCAAACGAACCTCGACCGAAGCCTGCTAGCTAGCGGAGCTCGCTCACTCTTCGCGGCAACGCTCTTAGCGCCTATATTAGGCTCGACAACGCTGGACGCTGATCCATGAGCTTCTTCTGGCCCACCCGACTTAACCAATTTCCGGGCCCGCTCGCTTACCTGGGCAGGTTCGTCCACTGGGCATCGATCATCTTCGCCATCGTCATTGGAATGGCCCTGTGCAACGTCGGCCGCTTCGACCCAGGCGGCCTTATCCTCGCCATTCCGGTCGGCTTGGTTATCACCCTGATTGGCCGCTTCTTTCGCCGCGTCCTGGCCTGGGAATAGCCGCTAGGGAGTTCCCTGCGCCAAGCTGATCGCCGCGGCGTTGCGGGCCGCGCGCTGCGACGCCGTGGCCCCAGCGCCGATCAAGCCCCGCGCGACCGGCCGCTGAGCGAACGGCAGCTGGCCGTTCTTCAGATTCAGCTTCGCCAGGACCTGCGCGAGTTCAGCGGGCGCGCCGCCCAGCATTGCGCCGGCTTCGGTGCGCCCTTGGGCCGTCAGTCCGGGCGTGGGCGTCGCAGCGCGCCAGCCCTTGCCGACCAGGTGGCTAACCCCGGCCAGGAAGGCGCGGTGCGGCTGGTAGGCATAGCGGATGGTCTGGGCCGCCAGCTCGGCCGCCGGCGACGCCCCATCCTGGACGGCCGACTCTGCGCCCACGGCCCCGGTTTTGGCGTTCGCCTTCGGGCCCCAGTAGTCCTCGAAGGCCTTCATCCTGGTCTGGGTCTGCATTTCCGCCGACAGGGCGGAAGCCTTTCGCGCGCCGAGCAGCATCTGCAGCTTGGACTGCACGCGGCGCACCTTGAAGAGGTTGAGCAGGCGGTTCGGCTGGCCTTGGGCGCCCATCACCATGTCGTTGGAGAGCTTCGCCAGGCCGACCTTCATGTAGCGCCGCTGGGCCGGGGTCAGGTCGCTCAGGTGCTGTTGGAAGTCCCGCTCAGACACCCGGTTATCGAAGACTTTCGCCGCGTCCCTTGAGGCCTGTTGTGCGCTCAGATAGTCGCCTGACGTGTCCAGCGCCTGCCGGTACTTTGGATTGAGCCGCGCGACCTCATCGACGAGGTCGGCGCGGGTCTGATTGACCAGGCGCGCCTGGTCGGTCCACTCGAGCTTGCCCGTGAAGTACGGCTTCAGCTGATCGTCGAGCGCGCGCTTCATGTAGTCCCAGGCCTGCGTCTTCGGCGCCATCTGGAACGCCGGCTCGGTCGTGGGTTGCGGGCGCCCGACGTAGTCGTCGGGATGCGGGACATCGGCGGAATCTCCGCCGCGATAGGCGCGCTCTTCGGCGGCGTTGACGGCATTGAAACGGTCAAGGGCCGCCGGGTCGGCCGAGCGGGCGTAGAGCGCGCGGCCGCGCAGCTCGTCGCCCATCGCATCATAGAGCGCATTCGTCGGCGGCGCGGCCTCGGCACCGGGGAAATACCCGGCCTCCCACGCCTTCTGAGCAACATCGTCGGGAGCATTCACCCCGGTCAGCTTGGCCTGGAACGGCTTGCCAACGTGCCATTGGTCGCCGCCCATGGCGGAAACCTCGCCGCCATCATCGGCGATGCCGCCAGTGTCGGCGATGAACTTCAGCAGCGACGGGCCTTGCGACGGCGCCCGGGCAGGCCCGCGCGGCGGGGCAAAGCCAACCGGCGCCGCCTCAGCCTCTGCCGCCGGCGGCGGATAGGACGCCCACTGCTCGGGATCCTCGACGAAAGCCATGCCGAGACCGTTTGGGTCGACATTCTCTTCGCCCATGAGCCGGCGCGCATCTTTGGCCGCGTCTACCATCGACGGCCTGGTCGCCAGCTTTTCGAGCGCCGGGCTCCAGATCGGCTCGTCGGTGAACGCCTCCTGGTAGGCCGGGTCAGCATCAGCACGACCGCGCTCGACCATCTTCTCGACAGAGCCTTGGGCGTCCTGGGGTGAAACCCCGACCGCATCCGAGACCGCGTCCAGCAGCTGGCCGCCGCGGCTCATCTGGCGTTCGCCAATGGTGTTACCGAGGGCTTCGCCAGCGGCGTCATCCCGCAAGGCCACCGTGCCCAGCGCCTGCTCGCCGCGCTTGCCCAGCGCCTCGCCGGCTGTCAGGCGAGGATCCGCCGCCCCCAGCTGGTCGACCGTCATGCCCGTGGGCAGCTTGCTCGCGGCGTAGCGTGCGGCCGCCAGTTGGTCAGGATCGAGCGCACCGGCGGGATCCAACCCGGAATCGAAGTCGCGCGCAAAGCCCGCGAGACGCCCGGCGCCATGGAGTATCCGGCCCATGCCAGCGCCGCCAGCCGCGCCTTCGGCCATCTGTTCCCAGAGCGGCTTATCCGAAGCCCCGGAAGTTAGGGTCGCGGCCTCGGCACCGCCGATCGCGTCGCGGGCCACGGCAGACCCGGTGCGAAGCGCCAGGCCGCCGGCTCCGGACGCGCCCACGCCGGCACGGCCGGCCAGGAAGTCCAGCGCCGGCTGCATCAAGCTCGGAGCCTTCGACGCGGCAAGATTGAGGCCCGACTCGGTCACGCCCATCAGCGGAAGCGACCCGAGAACCTGGCCCGTGAAGCGCCCGGCCATGGCACCCACGTCGCCCTGGTGATTGGCGTCGTAGACTTGGCGCTGCGCATCGAGCGCGGCCGAGATGTCGGAGTCGGCGTGCCCCGGGTAGAGCTTCAGGATCGAGTTGGGGATGTCGCCGACGCCGGCCCAAAGGCCATGGCCAAAGCCAGGATCCACCTCTTCGGCACCAGGCGTGCGCACCAAGTGCCCGCTGGTGGCATCGATGTAGTACTGGCCCGGCGAGAACTTGTCGGTCGCATTGCGCTGCACGAAGGGCGACGTCAGCGACCCTGCATCGCCTGTCCCGTCGATGATCCCCGCCTTCATCAGCGTGCGCAGCGAGCCCACCTGGTTGGCGCCAACGGGCGCGCCGGTGTCGCCGAAGACGATCTGGCCGTTGACGACCTTGACGGTCGGCGGTGCGCCGGCCGCCGGCGGCGGCGCTTGGCCCGGATCCGGCGTGGGAGTGTCGGCGAAGATACCATCACTGGGCTGCGGCTGCGCTGGAGCTTGGGGCGCCGCGCCGGCCTGAGCATCGAAGATGCCGTCAGAGACTGGCGGAGGGGGCGCCATCGCCTTCTGCACATAGGCCTGGGTCTCAGGGTAGGGCGGCACGGTGTTGCCATGCGCCATCACCGCGCCCGGGCCCGCGTTGTAGGCCGCGGCCGCCAGGACCGGGTCCTTGAAGGTGTCCAGCTGCTGCTTGTAGTAGCTGACGCCGCCCTTGATGTTCTGCGGCAGGTCCATGGGATCCACACCCAGGTCCTTCGCTGTGCCATCCATCAGCTGGAAGACGCCCTTCGCGCCTTTCGGCGAGACGGCCGACATGTCCGGCGAGCCCTCGGCCCGCCAGATGCCCAGTGGGCCGGAAGGGTCGACTCCTTGCGCTTGGGCCTCGGCGGCGATCAGCGCCGGAATGTTGACGCCATCGGTCATTTCGGGCTCGCCTTGGGGTCGAAGCCGGGAATGCCGGCGTAGACCGGGTGCTTCGCGATCCAGCCGTTCAGGCGCTGCTGGAAACTCTGGCCGTTGGCGTCAGGCGCGTCGATCCGGCCGTAGAGCTGGTTCCACTTATAGGCCTGCTGGGCCACGTCAGCCCCCCGCTGCTGGAGAGCTGTATAGGCCTGGACCAGCCGGTCACGGCCGGCCGCGTTCTGGCCCAGCCCCGGCACCGCGTTGGTGAATTGCTGCATCTCGAAGTTGGTGACGCGCGGGAACATGTTCGCCCCGGTGTCGGGGTTCTTCATGAGCTCCATGGTCATCTGCGCCTGCAGGGCCTTGGCCGCCTGAGCGTTGGTCTGCGTGTTTCCCATGATGTGGACGCCGAGCGAATTCGCGGCGCTCAGCATGTCCAAGGCCTGGGGTGCGTACTTGCCGCCCTCGTAGCCCTTGAGAAGATTGCCCATGGCCTGGATGCGCGCGATCGTGCCTGGAGCCGCAGCGCCCGCCTTTTGCAGGGCGTTGTAATTCTCCGCCGCCGCGGCGGAGAGCCCCTTCTTGTACTCAGCATCGGCCGGAGACTGCGAGGTGCCAGGACGGGCCGTGGGAACCGCCCCAGCGGCCGGAGACGCCGGCGTGGGCCCTGTGGGGGCAGCCGCCGCCGGCGCGCCGACCTGGGGCACGTCCTTGCCCAGCATCAGGCTGGAGGAGCCGTCCAGGTTCGGCACCGTTTGGTAGGTGCCCATCGAACGGCCCATCGCCTCGGCCTGCGCCGCCGCCTGCACGGCCGCCACCGCGCCGCCCATCGGGATCACGCCGCCCTTCCCGTCCGGAATCGTGCCGGCGGGGAGCTGCGGCACGAACGAGGGCGCGCCAGGCCCGTTGGGGTCGATGTTGAAGCCGTTCACCACCTGGTGGTTGGGGACATAGCCCGGAGCGTCCGGCGCAGTCGGATCAACCAGGCGGCCGTTGACGTATTCCGGGTTCGAGACCTTGGCGCCCAGCGCGCCAGTCAGCTTGTTGATCACCTGGGTGCCCGGCCGCGCAGTGTCGAACTGCGGCTGCGTCGCCTTGAGGACGTCGATAAGCGGCTTGGGGTCGATGCCCAACATCGGGCCGGCCAGGGCCAGCTGGGCCGCGCGCGGATCGTTGATCGAGGTCAGCGGGCCCGTCCCGGGCGCAAGCGTCGGCGGCTGGTAGGTGTAGGGCGCGGCGGCCGCGGCCGCCGGCGGCGGCGCGACGCTGGCCGCCGATTGCCTCAGCGCGCCAGTGAGATCGTCGAGGGACGTGGGCGCCGGCGCTGAGCTCGGGTTCGCGGCGTCGGCCACGCTGGGCGCGGAGACGCTGGGATCGGGGCCCGGGTTGTAGGTCGGCTGGGCGCCCATCAGCCCACGGATCATGCCCAGCGAGTTCTGGTACATCTGGCGCTGGGCCAGCAGGTTGCGGGTCGCAAGCACTGCGTCGCCATCGCCGCCGCGCAGGCTGTTGCCTGTGTCGTGCAACATCGCACCGAACATCATCATCTTGTCCGCGCCGCTCATTTGCGACGGGTCGAATCGCGCGGTTGGCGCGCTCGCGCCGATCATTCCAGGCATGTTCAGAGCTTCCCGTAGTCGACCATCAGGTAGCCGCTGGGGTGGGTGACCACGGCCCAGGGCTTGGCCTTCAGCACCTCCTGCGCGATCAGGCCTGCGTGCAGCACCGGGCTCCAGAGGTAGCGATAGAGGTAGACGCCAAGGCCATCACGCTCGCCGATCTTCACGACGTCGCGCTTCAGGCGCTCGTCGCTGAACGCAAGGCCCATGGCCCCAAGGCCCGAGGCCAGCGACCCGCCGGCGGAAATCAGCGACCCCAGCGAACCCATCGGGTCGGTCGTGGTGGTGCTCGACGTGCCGGTCGAGTTCGAGGTGCCGTTCGCCGTCGTCCCGTGGAAGAGGCCGGTCGGCAGGCCGGCCCACATGCTGTCCAGCGCGCCGGCGGTGGCCAGCGGCGCGCTCGCATGCGCCTGGGCCAGGGCCTGCAGGATCTGGCCAATCGACGACTGAGTGTCGATGTTGGTGTTCTCGGCGACGTTCTGGCCCGCGGCATTGGCGGTGAGCCCCTGCCCGGCGGCGAGCGTGTCGGCCGCCGACTCCTGCTGGCCGGCCTGGGCGCGGTTGGCGTCGTCATTGGCGAGGCCAGCGCCGGCCGTGAAGGCCTGGTCGCGAAGGCCGGCGTCGAGGCTTGCCCGCCCGCGGTCGATGTTGTCGTTGGAGATCGCGGTCTGGATCGCGCCGCCCGAGCCCCCGAAGGTATCGTCGTTCGCCAGCGACAGCTGGTTTTGGGCGCGGGTGTAGCCGGCGTTCTTGTCGTAGTCCGCGAGCGAGGTGTTCACCACGTCGTCGGTGTAGGGGTTCATGTAGCTCTGCAGGTTCGGCAGCAGGCTGTTTGGGCCTACCGCGTTGGGCCCCACGCTCGAGAGGTCGCTGGCGCCGGTCGCGAAGGCGGCCGGCGTGGTCAGGCCAGCAGCCCCGGCCGCGGCCGTCGTCTGCAGCGGATCTGCGCCGGCGACGAAGCTCGACGGGTCGGCATTCCCAAGGTTGGTCAGCGTCGTGCCCAGGCCTTGGACCCCGCTGGTCACCCAGTCCGGATTGGTCGGCGTCTGGGTAAGGTTCGTCGCGGTGTTCTGCGTGGTGTTGGTCTTTGAGCTCTTGCTCATCGGAGCGCCTTCCAGAGTTCGCCGTCGCGCAGCTCGAACCCGTGGCGCAGCAGCGCGCGGCTCCAGCCTCTGCGGCCATTGATCGTCGCGAAGTCGGCGCCCATGACGCGGCCCCAGGCCGCGACGCCGAAGTGCATGGCGATGAGTTCGCGAAGGTCACCGCCTCCGAGCAGCACGTGGAGCCGGCGGACGTCGCCGTTCTCCAGCTGGGTGACCATGGCTGACCGTTCGCCGCGCCAGAGCTGCGCCAGGCCGGAGCTGACGCGCCCGAAAACGATGTCCTCGCTGAGATCGCCAACCGCGATGGCGGGCACGAGCCAGCGCCTGCAGAGCAGCCATTCGTCGACCAGGTGCGGGACCATCAACCGCGGCGGCCGCGCTGCTTACCTTCGACCGAGATCCGGCCGATCCGGGCGAAGCTCGGAGCCGAGAAGCCCTGGAACGTGAACTGGGCGAAGCGGCCCTCGGCCTTGAAGTCGAAGAGGCTCTGGCCGGGCGCGACCGCGAACGGCCCATAGGTGGTGATCGGCCCTTGCGGATAGAGCTGGGTCGGGACCGTGACGTTGACCGGGCCGACCTGGTCGGCGCCGCCGAGGTCAGGCCAGAGCTCGCGGATCAGGATCGCCTTGTTGGGATCGAGCGAGAGCAGCGACGTCGTCGCCAGCCACGCCAGCGGCGCGCCGTCGGCCGAGTTTCCGGCCTCGTGGAAGTAGACGTGGCCGTCGATCGTCGTCCCGATCGGGAAGAGCGCCGGCTCGGCATCGAACATCGCCGTGCGCGCCGGCAGCACGCCCATGAGCGGGCGGCCACGGTACCAGGAGCCGAGATCCTCGCCGGCGTAGGCGAATGCGATGTAGCGGGAGTTGTCCAGGCCATCGCGCTTGTCGGGATAGTCCCAGCGCACCTCGGTGTATTCGGCGTTGGTCGACGCCATGACCTTGTCCGCCTGGGCGGGCGAGAGGTTGTTCTTGAAGTCGTTGCGGATCGGGCAGTCGATCGGCATCACCGCGCCGCCCAGCGAGTAGCTGTGGAACTGGCGGTCGGCGCTCATCCAGAAGGCTGTGGAATCCGCCACAGCCGCCGCGTTGGGCCCGATCAGGCCGCAGCGGTCGCCGATCTTGTCGAAGCTCCAGACCTGGCCGACCTGGCCGATGTAGGTCCCGAGGAAAAGCGCTGTGCTGGTCCACACCAGGACATAGCGGCCGATCACCTTGCCGCCGACGATCCGGCCACCGCCCGGAAGGATGTACTCCCGCGCCGTCGAGCTCGACGTCGCCGCCGTCGCCCAGGTCGTCTCATCGCCGAGCGCACAATGGCGGATGCAGAGCGGGTTGTAGGTCCCGTTCTCCTGGGTACAGCCCAGCGCCATGACGAAGCGCTGCGGCGTGACCAGGATCTGAGCGACTTGGGTCGGCGCAGCGGTCAGCGCGACGGCGCGGGTCGCGAGCACGTTTGACCACTCATAGATGCCGCCATTGCGGGGCGACGCGAGCAGCTTCTGTCCCCATGCCGCCAGCGACCAGGTGCGCGCGAAATAGTCGCCCGTCGAGGGCGAACCCCAGCCGCCGACGCCGAAGCCGCCGGTCCCGAAGCCGATCGAGCCCGTGCCGTCCTGCGCGCCCGCCGGCAGCACCGTCTGCGGCACCACCACGATCGTGGATCCGCCGCCGCCCGCGACCGTCGAGGTCGCGGGCGCGGTGAACACATACGACCAGGTGTTGGCGTCGATCACCGTGATGACGAAGGGACCGCCGTTTGGCGTGATGCCGCCGATCGCCGCGGCGTTGGCGACGATCACCGAGATCCCGTTCGCGTAGCCGTGGGCCGCATGGCTCACCGTCACCACGGCCGAGGCGTTGGTGACGCTCAGCGGATTGGAGCCAAGCAGCGCCTGCGGGCCAAAGGGCGTGATGTCGGCCAGCACGCCGCCCTGGAAGAGCTGCAGGTTGGTGTGGGTCCCGAAAGCGACGTCCTGGACGCCGGTGTTCTCGGTCCAGGCCAGCACCGCCCGGCAGACGCCGGTCAGCAGGGCCGTCGTCAGGCTCTCCCACCCGCCGATCGTCTGCGGCCGCTTCTCCCGGAAGCGCATGTTGCAGATGTCCGACCAGGCGGGCGACGCCGAATAGGTGGTGTCGTCCGAGTTGAGGCCCGGAGGGATGTCGAACTGAATATCCAAGGAAATCGGACGCTAGGGCGCCTGGTTGGCGAGGATCTGCGCCGCGCGGCCGCCGGCGATCAGCCCGGCGGTCTGCAGGGCCTCGACGCCGGCGATGGTGTTCGCGTCATCGAGATGCACGGCCGGCACGTGGTTGAGCATGTTGAGCCAGTCGGCGATCGCCATGCTGGCCTGCCCGGCCGTCAGGATCGCGATCCGCTCGGCCGATGTGAACAGCAGCAAGAACTCATAGCTGCTGAGGATCACCGACGGCGGGGGCGGCGGCGCGGGCTCAATCGGCAGATAGCCCTTGCCGACGAACTGCTCCGGCGTGGGGTCCAGCGCCTGGTCCAGGTCGGCCAGGCTCTCATCGGCCAGGCCGACGAGCTCGGCCGGCAGCGGGGCCGGATCGCCCACGTGCGAGCCGTCGGAGACGTTGATCTCTTGATAGTCCATCAGGGCCTCATGAACACAGCCAGCACAAGGCCGGCACCAAAGACGCCGCCGGCGCTTTCCGCGCCGCCGCCCCCCGTTCCGGGTACAGAGGAGCCTCCGCCGTCGCCTCCGCGGTAGGGAAGGTTCGCAGGCGCGCCTGCGCCGCCCGAACCGAGCGCAACAGGACCTCCAAGGCCCCCTCCCGTTCCAAGCCCAGGGTTTCCGACGTGTGAACCGGTAAGGCCTCCGGTCGACCCTGCTAGATTCACGTCCCCGCCGCTTGCCACGCCGGGGGAACCGCCCCCGTTGGCGGCCTTGCCAGCCGTGACGACCGTGCCATCCGGGAAGGTAAGGACGGTGTCCCCAGAAAGAGGAACGACGATCGAGACCTTCGATGCCGGCGTCAGGAATTTGGTGATCTCTGCGTAGGCCCCGGACGATCCGGCGACGGTGCCATTCGAGCCGGTCCCCCCGGCGCCCCACGTCACGAACTTCCAGTACCCGGACGTGGGCGGGCTGAAGGTGTAAGCGGCGGCCGCGGCCGGAAAGCTGAACGGCTGCTGCAGGTTCGCCTGGCCGAAACGGCCGGCGATCTGATGCTGCGCGATGTTCGGCCGGCGCTGGATGCCCTGCGCGGCGATCGACTTCGTCATCTAGAGGTCTTCGCCAGTGACATCGAGGATGACGCCGCCGGCGAGCGCAACGCCGATCCCCCAGTAGAGGCTATCGCCGGGCGCGAGGCGCAGGCCTTGGGTCTCGGTGTAGCCGAGATCCGTCGGCGCGACGGCGGTGATCTGGTTGACGGTGGCGGCGGCCATCAGCGCGTCGTTGATGAAGTTGAGCGTCACGCCGTTGTCGGGCGACCGGTAAAGCTGGATCTGAGTGGCGGTGACGGTCGCCCTGGCCTTGGCCTTGACGCTGTAAACGACTGAACCGTTGGTCCCGGCGGCGAAGGCCAGGACCGAGTTGGTTGCGTCATTGAGCGTGACCTTGGCGGCGGTCGCGACCGACGACTTGGAGCGCAGGCCCTGCGCGGAGACAATGGCGTTTGGGGACGTGGACATAGAGCGCTCCTGGGAGGAGACCGGCATGCGGTCGCGCGCCCCTGCAGGGCGGCGTCATGGCGGCGTTGTCAGAGGGTTGGCGGGAGCTCGAGCGCGCGACGGCGCTAGAAGGAGACCGCCATAGCGATCATGAAGCCCTTGAGGGCCGCGAGATCGGTGAGGTCGGTGCTGGCGACCTGGCCCCAGAGGGCGTTGGCTCCGTTGGACTTCAGGAACCACCCGATGGTGCCCGCGCCCTGGCCGGGCAGGATTCCGGCGTTGGCGGTGAAGGCCAGCGCGTCGGCATAGGCCTTGGTGGCCGCGTCGTTCGGATTGATGGGCGCGCCGAGATTGGTGAGCGTGCGGCCGCCGAAGTTGGAGCCCTGGACCCGGTTCACATTGGCCGCGTCGCACGAGATCCGCGCGAACTCGCCGGGATCCAGCGCCACGGTCGCGCCGGCGCCCGTGGTCAGCGTCAGCGCCGCGGCGCAGCTGTTCAGGACGTCATAGGACTTGGAGGCGCTCGGGATGGTCACGGTGAACGGCCCGGCGCCGGTGAACTTCACCATCGCCGCGCGCGCCTGGTCGTCGGCCGCATTGGCCGTGGTCAGCGCATAGTTGCCGGTGAGCGCGATCGTCTCGAAGCCGGCGATCGCGAAGTCGACGTGGTTCATGACCACGTTCAGCTTGTCGCCCCAGGTGTTGACGTTCTCGCCGTCGAACTGGAGCTCGAAGCGCAGAGAAGAGGACCAGGAGGAAGGCATCAGACGATCGTCGCTCCTGTGTCGGCGCGGTACCAATGGACGCCGTCCGACCAGACGGCTGTCTTCAGGTCCGTGGCGAAGGCGAAGGTGCTTCCCGAAGCCTTGGCCGACGTCGCGTTCAGCGCGGCCGAGGTGGTCAGGAAGGTGGGAATGAAGCCCTGTGGGGCCTCGAAGGCGCTCAGGCGCGCGTCCAGCTGGGTGAGGAACAGCGCGAGCTCAGGCGGCAGGCCCGCAGCCGGGACAGCGCCCACTAGACGACGGCGCCGCCGGCGGAGCCGACGAGAGGCCCGCGCAGAGCGTCCTTGGCCTCTTCGTCATTGATCGAGGACAGCAGAGCTCCGAACTGGCCGCCGTAGCGGTCGGTGTTGTTGTCGTCTTCCAGGAAGCGGAAGAGCGCCTCGAGCGCGCCGTAGAGGTAGAGGAAAGGATACTTGGCCAGCACCACGTTGGTGTCGCCGGCGTTCACCAGTGGCGTCGGGGCTTGGTAGTACAGCATCTGCCCCGTCCACGTGCCCGAGAAGAGCGGCGCGAAGGCCAGGGTCGATGTGCCTTCCACAGAGAAGGCGGTGGGCCGATCGGTGGGCGTCAGCTCCATGGTCATGTCGACCAGCTCACCCGAGTCCTTCAGCTGCAGCCGGTGTCGCGGACTGCCGTCGATGTAGAACCGCTTGGCGGCCAGGAAACCGGTCGGCGCCGCGACGGTCTCGGCGTTGATGATCACCGGAGAGCGTGCGTAGAGCACAGGCGCGCGAAGCTTTCGGCAGATCTCCTGGTGGCCCCAGGCGATGAAGTCGGGGATCTGGGCCGAGAGGCTGGTCTTGGTCGACCAGTCGCTGATCGCCTGCTCAAGGCCGGCCAGGTTCGCGAGGCTCAACGGATCTTGCCGTTCACCAGGGCCATGTTCCCAGGCGCGGTGCGCAGGAAGCGATAGTCCGGGTCCATGAGCTTCTGCAGGAGCTTGTCGGGGTAGAGGTCAGGGCGCCAGGCGTCCCAGCCCTCCTCGTTCAGCCACTTGTCGCGGAAGATCGTCGGAATGAACGCGACCGACCTCAGCTCGCGGGTCGGCGAATAGCCGTCCGTGTCGTTGTAGGTGGCCCTGTTGGCCTCGATGATCGGCGCGATGTCCTGCACCGAGTGGATGAGGAGGCCTCCCTCCCCATCCGGCTCGGAGTAGACCTCGACGTCGCCCTCGAACTCGGGGGCGATGAGGAGCTCTCGCATCAGGCCTTGGTCGCGTCGGTCTTGGTCGCGTCGGTCTTGGGCGCGTCGGTCTTGGGCGCGTCGGTCTTGGGCGCGGCCGGCGTTTCGGCCGCCGGCGCGGGAGCCTCGACTTCCGAGCCGTCGACGATCTCGGCGAAGCCGCGCTCCTGCAGGTCCTCCGCGATCGTGCGATCGACGCCCGTCACGATGCGCCCCTTAGGGTGCTTGGCGTGCCGGCCGGCGTTGCTCGCGCCGGTGAAGATCTTGCCGTGGCCCTTGAAGGTCACGCGGTAGTCCACCAGCACGCCGCTGAGCTTGGGCCCGGCCACCAGGCCGTTGTCCGAGCCGTCGTACTTCTCTTCGTCGTCGTCGAAGACGTCCTGGTCGATGTCGATCGCTTTGTCGTTCGAGGCCATGTGGCCCTCCATAGAAAACGACCGGTCCCGAGGGGCCGGCCGCGCTGCGTTTCAGGTCGGAAATGCCCCGAAAAACGCCCCGGGAAATGCCCCGGGGCGTTTAGCTTGAGCGGTTCGGCCTACTGGATGTCGGCGACGTTGAAGTGCGCGCGCTCGTTGGCGACCTCGAGGGCGGCTTCGTGCGTCATGATCTTGCGTTGGCTGTCGCCAGTCTTCGCCAGATCCTCCGTCTTGAAGCCATCGAGGGTGGCCACCGAGGCGTACTCCGGGTCGATCGCCAGCATGTCGCGGGTGAACGCGTAGGGGTGCGGCACCAGCATCAGCTCGCCGAAGTCGCCCACGTAGACCTCAGCCCCAGCGATGATCGTCGCCTGGTTGCGGCCCTTCACCTCGGCGCGGATGTCCGCGATGCCGGTGAACGCCGAGAACTCCTGCTTCAGCGAGCCGCCCATCATGGCGATGGAGGGGTCGGCACCATTGCCGAAGGCGGTGTTCCAGGTGGTCTTCAGCAGGGACTCGGTGAAGGTGCGAAGCGTGCCCTGGGTGGGGGCCGCGACGACACCGCCGCCGAAGCCGCCGTTGGCGCCGGAAGGGCCGCGGGAGACGTTGGTCACCATCCAGGCCAGGAAGCCGCCGGTCTTACGCGGCGTGGTCCCGGGCGTTTCAGAGATCGAGGCCTGGGCCGAGCAGAACACAGCTTCCATGTCGCGGCGGAGCGACAGGCCCTTGATCACCTTCTGGCGGTTCACTTCCGACTTGCGGCCGGCCTTGTCGACCACCTCCTGGGTGCGCGAGACGCCCAGGGTCTTGCGGAAGATCTGGGCGTAGTTGCTGACGCGCAGCGGGGTGTTGGCCGCGTCCAGCGACGCCACGTCGTCGCCTTCATAGTTGGCGTTGGCGGCGTTCACTGCGTCGAGCTGCTCCGTCTGCCACTCGTGCAGGCGGGCCGTCGCCTTGGTCTTCTTCATCGCCGAGATCAGCGGCGTCTTCGAGGGAGAGACGCGATAGATCACGTCCTCCAGGTCCTCGCGGTTACCGGCGATGTTCATCGTCGTCGCGAGATTGGTGGGAGCAGCCATGCTCAGTCATCCTGTGAATTTAGGAAGGCCACCGCGTCCTCGATCGAGCCCGTCTTGCGGAACTTCGAATCGGCCGCGGCGGCCACCTTGGCTTTGGGGTCAGTCGGCCCAGCAGCGGCGGCGCCTCGAGCGAGGGGCCGCGATACCGGCGGGACCGGCTTTGGGGCGGGGTTCGGAGCGGACTTGGCCTGCGCGCGGTCCCACAGCATCGCCTTGCGGGCGATCACCATGTCCTGCGCGGAGATGTCCCGGATGACCTCGGGGTCGTAGCCCGTGTCGACCAGGTACTTGGTGATCTCCGTTCGCCGGGCGACGCCCTCCTTGGGGTCGACCAGGTCTGGAGCAAGCTTCTCGAGCGCCTTGAACTCGCTGGCGACGTAGACCTCTCGGGCCTTCGCATCAGCGACCTTCGACGCTTCAGCGGCCTTCTGGAGCTGCCCTCGCTCAGCATCATATTGCGCGCGGGCGAGCGACATCGCCTCGGCGCCATGCTGCTGGCCATAGGCCACCCAGTCGGGGTTATCGCCCCAACGGCTGCGGAAGGTCTGTACGGCCTGCGGGAGCCAGGTCTTCACCTGTTCCGCAAACTGCTGGATCCCCGCGAGCTCCTTTTCGGCCGCCGCGCGGACCTGCGCGGCCTCTTCCTTCGCCTTGGCGGCCGCATGTTCCCGCGGACCTTCCTGGGCAAGCACGGCGGCCTGCAGGGAGGGCGGGAGCTGATCGAACTCTGCCTTGGCGTCCTGTGACCAGTACTTGGGCGCGGTGAGCGGCTCGGCGGCCGTCTCCTCGCCTTCGTTTTGTTCACCATCCTGGGTCTGGTTTTCGGCCTCGCCAGTGGCGTCTCCGGGCTTGGTCTCGCCCTCGGATTGGGTTTGCTCGCCGGCCGCCGGCGCGGCGGCCGCGGCAGGCGCGGACGCGGGCGCCGCGGCGCTCTCTTCGTCCTCGTGGGTGTCGAGTTGGGCCGTGGCCTCCTCGATCGAGAATCCACCACCCCCGCCGGTCTCATCGTCTGGCGCGTATGCGACAGCCGGGCCGCGCAGCATCGGCTGGGCGCTGGCGGACGAGAGGAACATGGCGCGCGATTGCGCGCCCGCAGCGGTGTCGCTCGGGGTCATGGGTACCTTGTGGGTGGCTGGAGAGCTCGGCTAGGGCTGCGTGAGCCCCTCCTCCGCGATCCCATCCCGGGCCGCGAGGAGCATCGCCTCGGCGTCCTTGCCCGCTCGGATCGTGCGGAGGAAGGCAGCCTTCACGGCCGCCAGATTGTGCATCGACATGTGCAGCTTCATGACCTTGGCGTCAGCGCCGATCGGCGTCTCGCGCCAGGTCTTCAGGAGCGCGTCCTCGACGGCCTGGAAGGCCGCTTCGGTCTCGACAAGCTCAGCCTCGGCGCGACGGCCGCGGCTGACATCATGGCGCAGATCCCGCTCGCTCATCGCACGGCGCTCCCTTGCCGCCACGGCGACCGCCCTCGGGCCTTCAGTACGGAATCGAACACGAACCGCCTCCGGCCGAGCTGAAAGCCCCAGAACGCCGCGTCCGACAGCAGCCAATCAACCAGGCCGACGTAGCGATAGAGGCCGCCCTCATAGTCGACCACGAAGAGCCGCATCAGCCCGGGCCTCCGGGAAGGTCATTGACCGCGTCCTGGACGCCGGTCGCCGTGGTGGTGCGCATGGCGAGCTCCTGGCGGCGGAGTTGCACGGTGGCCAGCATCTCCTCGCGCTGCAGCTGGATCGCCTGGGCGGCCTCCTCGCGCTTCAGCTGCAGCTCGCCCTGCACCTTCTCGCGCTGGATCTTGAGTTCGCCGGCCAGGCGCTGCTGGGCCAGCTGCATTTCGGCCGCGTTGCGGGCCTGGTCGGACTGGGCCTTGGCTGCGATCTTCGCCTGCTCGCCCTGAGCCTGCATCTGCAGCTTGGCCTGCGCGAACTCGAGCTCGGAGGCATGCTTGGCGGCCGCCAGCTGGGCCTCGCTCTGCGCCTTACCCTGCGCCAGCTGGGCGTCGGCCTGCGCCTTGACCATCTCAGGGCTGGGCTTGGGAGGAGCCGGCGGCGCGGGCGGCGCGCCTGGCGCCGGGGTCGGGTCGGTCCAGAACTGCGACGGATCCTTTTCGCCCATGGCGCGGCTGAAGGCCTTCAGGCGGTTGTAGACATTGGCCTCGGTCACGAACGGCCCCTGCAGGCCGCCTTGCATGTCGATCACCTTCTCGGTGAGCCCGAGCGCCGCGTTGGCGACATCGAGGTCCTGCCCGCGGTTCGCCGAGCCGACGCCCACGTGGACGGTGAGCGCCTGGCGCTCGTTCCACTGGTCGGGTCTCACCTGGGCCCAGCCCTGGCCGACCTTCTTGTTCAGCGGCGCGTGCTGGTCAGTCGAATGCTCGCGCAGCATCTGGTGGACGCCCAGGACCAGGTCCTTGACCCCCGTCTCGGCGATCACGCGGCAGATCATCCGAACCCGCTTCTGGGCCGCCTGGATCAGCTGCATCGCGCCGGTCGCGGTGTCATGCAGCGTGTTCGGGTTCAGCCCCTGAGCGTTGCGCACCACGCCCGAGCGGCCCTCCGCCACCGTCGACATGAACTCCAGCGCGTTGAAGACGTCGAACTGCAGCGTCCCGGCCGTCAGCGGCCGCAGCGCGTTGCCGTCCTTCGACCGCACCGGAACGTTGGGCGCGTTGTTCAGAAGGTCGGCGATCGTGAACTCGTTGGAGGCCTGCTCAGAGACCTCCATGCGCTGGTTCAGCGCGAAATAGCCCGAGTCCAGCAGCATGCGCAGGAGCACGGTCTTGATCCGCATCACCTCGTGGAGCTTGTCGTACAGGCTCTCGCCGTTGAGGCGGTGCGCGATCAGATAGGGCGACAGCAGCCCAAACGGGATCTGGGTGACCTTCTCCTTCTGCAGGAGCTTGGTCTCTTCGGCGTCGGTCTCGATGCGCCAGATCTCGACCTTGCCGTCGTCGTCGGCGTCGACCCGCAGGAAGTGCGTGCGCACCTCGACCACGCGCAGATCGTCAAGGCCGTCCTCTGACGCCTGGTCGCTCTCGCCGGCTTCGTCGCGGGCCTGTTCCATCCCGTCGTTCTTGGTCGAATAGTGCGGAAGCGAGCGCGCCAGCGCCTTGTCGACGCCGCGCTCGATCAGGTCCTGGACGCGCGGCCGATCGCGCAGCGCGCAGTAGGCGCCGTTGCGCAGCACCACGGTGTCGGCCGCGGCCGTGAAGTCCTCGGACGGGACCGCCTTGTAGACGACGCGGCCCTTGAGCTCGGCGAACGACATCGAGATCGACCCGTCGTCGTTCTCCTGCAGAGTGCACTGGGCCCAGGGCTTCTGCTGCTGGACCATCGCGGCGATCACGCTCGCCTGCGTCTGGTCTGTCGCCTGCTGGTCGCCCAGCGGCTTGGTCTCCTCTTCCCACCACCAGTGCCAGACGCCCCGGCGGTTCACCAAGCCGTCCTGGATGGCGTCGTGGAAGGCCCTGAAGGCGTCGTTCTGGCCGAACACCACCTGGCCCACGACGTCGCTCTCCTGGCGCGCCGAGTCCTCGTCGCCCTCGCCGTCGGCATCGAAGGTGACCACGTCGTCGCCGCCGAAGAACACCTCCATGATGTCGGGCATCACGGTATCGACGGCGTCGGAGAGGGTGGAATCGATGGCCGTGGAGCGGCCCTTGATCACCTTCAGGTCGTTGACGATGCCCTGGCGGTACTCCTGGGCCTTGATGTTGTTCTGGACCAGGATTCCGTTGTCGCCGTCTCCGAAGCCGATCGAACGCATGCGCTCGTCGCGCACCAGGCGGAGGAAGTCGGTGTCGGAATAACGCAGCTGGCCTTCGGGCACGGCTTCGCCGGCGGCTTCTTCGCCGCCCTCGGTGTCGCCTTCAACGAGCATGCTTAGGCCAGGCTCACAGGTACTCGGTCACGGTGGCGTTGCCGTTGGCCGCGCCCCAGATGCACTGCACCTGGCCGCGATAGCCCCAGATCTCGACCGTCGCCGGCGTCGTGCCCGTGGGCTGGATCGCGTAGCTGAAGTTGGTCGCCGAGGGCACACCCGGGCCCAGGAGCACGTAGAGGATCGCCGTCGAACTGTTGGCGATCGCCAGCGAGGGACCAGACGCGTCGGCCCGGCGAAGGGCGTTCGCGCCGATCAGCAGCTGAGGGGTGGCTAGGCTCGCCTTCGTGGTGGCGACGGCGTCGGTTGCGGCCATCAGACAACTCCAAGATCGGGCATGACCAGCGGCTTGGCCGCGGCGCCATCGGAAACGGGCTCTGCGAACGTCAGCGCGATCGCGTCCCAAAGGTCGGGTGACGGAAGGTTTCGAGGCGGTCCCTCGATGTCTTCCTTGCTCTCCAGCACGAGCTTCTGGCTGGTGGGCTGGTAGTAGTAGCCGGGCGCCGTGGCGTCGGCCTGGATGGCGTCGTCGTCGGGAACGTCCGCGCCGCCCTCGTCCTTCAGCCAGTCGCGGCTGAGCGACCACATCTCAGCCCGCCGATTTAGCGGGCCGGCGATCTCGCGGCCGTCCTTGTCCTTTTTCGGCGGATGGATCGGCGCGGAGCCGAAATTGATCAGCCGGCAGATCCGCTTGTAGGGACCGTCCCAGCTGGTCAGGATGTCGAAGATCCCGGCGCCGCCGCCGGCGTCGATGAACATCGCCACCGGCTTGTCGCGGTCGATGATCTCCTTGAGCGTCGTGGCCGCGCGGACGTTGTCGATCTTGCCGGCGTCGCCCTCGATCTTCAGCACCTTTCGGCCGCGCCGCCAGGCGATGCCGAAACGGTCGGTCCCGTGCCGCTTGGGGTCGACGCCTATGACCAGCGGCCCGTGAGCCTGCAGGGTGGCCTTGCGGGCCCGCAGCACGTCGGCCGCCGCGATGAAACTGTCGTGGCCCGTGGTCTGGAAGGCCTCATCGGCCGTGGCCGGATATTCCTGCATGAACTTCAGCGGATCCCCGAGCTCGAGGATCTTGGCGCGCCGCCAGACCATCTGGCCCAGCGTCGCCCCGTGGAGCGCCTGGTACTTGGCCTCCTCCTCGTCGAGCGTGAAGCCGTCCGGAACCGGGCGGCTGTAGCCGTCCTCCCAAAGCCAGGGGACGAAGATCGCCTCGTAGTCACCGATGCCGGCGACGGCCTGGCGCCAGCGGGTGTGGAACTCACCGCCAACACCGTTGGCCGTGCTCTCCAGGATCACCTCGGTGCCAGGCTCGAGCGGGATCGCCTGCACGACGCCGGCGAAGTGCTCGGGCGCGTTGGGCCAGAAGGCCGCCTCGGAGCCATGCAGCAGCTGGATGGTGTCCGAGCGCCCCACAGCCTTCGTCCCGGCCGTGGCGACCGCGTAGCCGCTGTCCAGGACGTCGAACACCAGCTCCTTGGCGCTGGCGGCTCCGGTAGAGGGCCGCAGCGGTGTGTGCTGGTGGTAGCGCGACACCATCTTGAAGAGGTTGTCGGTGGCCTTCTGCTCGTGGGTGAGGATGAAGACCTTCAGCCCGCGATGCAGAGACGCCCGGTGATAGAACCGGCCGCCGATATAGGTGGACGCGCCTTGCTGGCGGCCCTTCAGGATGATCGCCCGGACCCAGCCCACACGCCGGCGCTGGGCCTCGAGGCGCTCGTGGATGAAGAGCTGCGCTCGGTTGAGCTTGAACGCCCGAACCTTCCCGGACTTGGTCCGGATCTTCAGGCAGCGCGGCGCGTACTCGGTGAAGTCATTCCTCAGCCGGCGGAGCGTCTCCAGGCTCGGCTTCGTCAAGCTGGGCAAGGAACTCCTCGAGGCTCACATCGGTGGAGATCTTGCGCTCGACGAACATGCCCAGGTGCTGGCCGACCTTGGTCAGCGCGCCGGACTTGTCGTGCATCCGCACCTCGACGCCGTCCTTGGTGGTCTTCACCCCGGCGTAGAGCGCCTTGGCGCCCGGGCTGAGCTTGCGGGTGTCCTTGAACACCGTCAGGCCCTCACCGCGGCCGAAGCACTCCGGACAGTCGGCCGCCGGCGGCCTGGTGGCATTGAAGCCCACCCCACCGAGCTCATCGAAGACTTCGAACTTTGCCTCGAGTGGGGTGCCGGCCGCCGCCAGGCGATGGCCCTCGAACTGCGCCAGGCGCGCCTCCCGTTGCCGGGGCGTCTCCTGGTAGCGGTGGCCTGCGCCGTGGCAGTAGCGGCAGCAGCCGACGTGATGTTCGACCAGCTCGGCCGGATCGGCCGTGGCGATCCGCCATAGCTCCATGAGCACGCCGGCGACGGAGACCTTGGCTTCTTCGGCTCCGGCCGCCTGGACCTCCGCAACCCGGGCCTGGACGCTTTCATTTGCGTTCAAGCGGGCGGCGTTGCCCCGGTTGGGCTTGTAGCCGGCCAGCTCGTAGGCCTGGTCGACCGAGGCGCCCTTCGCCCGTTCCTGGGCGAAGAGCTCGTGCCTGGTGTTCGAAAGGACGGGCAATCAGCCCGCTTAGGCGCTCAGCTGGGCGTGGCTCGCGCCGTTCGCCGTGCAGTTGAAGGTCGCGGTCTTGCCGGCGGGGATCGAGAAGGCGACGTTCGCGCCCGCGCCATTGATCTGCTCGCCGACCGCCGGGAAGACGTTCATGGCGGCGACGCCGGCATTGATGACCGTGATGCCGCTCATCCCGGCCTTCATGTTCATCAGGATCCCGGAGTCGGCGGCGGTCGCCACGACCGTGAAGCGGGTCAGTTGGCAGGTGATGACCTGGGCCGAGCCCTGGCCGCCGCCGGCGTGGGCCGTGAGGCCGTCCTGGCTGGTGACCGTCGGGAACTGGCCAGCGGCACCACCGCCCGGGCCGTCACAGGCCCAGGCGCCGGCCGAGGCCGCGAGGAAGATGTAGACGCCGTTGGCCGGCAGGATGATGCCTGACGCGGCCGCGACCCCGTTGATGGTGTCCGTGCCCGCGCCGTAGACCTGGATCGGGTTGTTGGTGTTGTTCCACACCATGATGTCGAGGCCGGCGCCCGCGACCGGCAGCACGACGCCGTCGCCCAAGGTCGAGTTCGCCGCGGGGGCGGTCGAGGTGTCGATCCGGTTGATCTCGTTGGCCAGCCCCGTCGCGCCCGCCTGGGTGCGCGTGGTGCCCGCGACGATGCCGATGAGGGCGCTTTCGTTGTTCAACGCGCCGACCGGCATGCTGAGGCGGCCGGCCCAGATGCCGCCCTTCGCCATTTGTCCGACAGTGGCCATTGGATAGTCCTTCCGATGTGTGGGGTCGCCGTCGCCGGCGGTCAGTGCAGCGAGGCTGCGTCCCGCGCGGCGATCGCCGCGGCGAACTCGACTTCTTCGACGAGAAGCGGCTCGAGGATGAAGCTCAGATAGGAGTCGGCCACCTCGAGGATGGCGCTGGGGTCGGCGCCCTTCGCCGCGCCTTGGATCGCCCAGGTGAGCGCAAGCTGCCGCGTCTGGGCGTGGGCGAAGGCGTCGATCGCGTACCGTCGCCGAGGAGCGTCGGCCATCAGGCCGCTTTCCTCATCGGAACCCGCATCGCGGCGGCTTCCTTGTCCTCGCGCAGCTGGCGGCGGATATCCGCCAGCACCTGCGTCTGCCAATCGGTGATCGGCTCTCGAACTCGCCCTGCAGCCATGGGATGCGCCTCCTCGAGGAACGCTGAATCCTGGTTAACGCGAATGCAACGGCAGCTTGGCCGTGGCCACGTTCAGGCTCACCTCTTCCCAAGGCGCGGCCGACGAGGCGCGCTTCGAGAAGCGGATGTAGCGGGTCGACCCGATGACCTGGACCGCGTCGGAGATCGCCTTCATGGCGCTCGTCCAACGCTCGTCCTGGATGTCGAGCCGGCGCAGGCCCAGGAGGGCGCCGCGGTTCATCTGGCCTTCCTTGTCGGGCGTGAACGCGTTCATGACGATGGCGCGGAGCTCGGCGCGCGCGCCCTCCGTCCACTCGCCGACGCACTCCTCGACCAGGTTGCGCGCGATCTGCAGCTCAGGCCCGAACTTGATCAGGTCGGCGACCTGCACCTGGATCCGCACCAGGCCGTCGTAGGAGAACAGGCTGACGTTGCCCTTCGCCCCGCCGACCTTGGCGCCGTACTTCTCGGCGAGCAGCGCCTGCAGCTGGTCGACGTCGGAGAAGGCCTGCGCCTTGAAAGCGGCGATCTCCTCCGCCAGGCGCTCGGCCGCGGCCAGCAGCTGGCGGACCGCCTGGTCCTGCAGCTTGTGGTGCGGCTTGACGAGCTCGATCGGCACCAGAGCACCCTTGGCGTCGGGCATGTACCGCGAGCCCGCCATCTCGACCTGGCCCGCGGGACATTGCGCGGACAATGCCTCGGCAATGTCCCGCGCCGCGCCGGAGGTGGGCATGGCGCCCATTATCGGCTGTCCTCGTTGCGGGCCCGGAAGTAGCGGCGAAGTCCGTCCCGCAGGCCGTACTTGCCGTTGTCGGCGAGGCGCAGGAGGCCGTCTTCCCCCTTCACCACGTCCGCCTCGGGGTCGTAGTTGGCGGCCTTAAGGATGTCCCAGCGGCCCCAGTAGGCGCGGTCGACCTTGTAGCCGTGGAAGTGGTGCATGATCGTGCCGGCCACGAAGCCGACGTCGCGCTTCAGCGCGGCCGCGCGATCCTGCCAGGCGTTGACCATCGCGATGTAGTTCGGGTGCAGGCCGCCGGGCATCGACTTGTCGGCGTGGCCCAGGAGGGCCTTGGCCATGTGATCGTCGCCCGACCCGCAGATCGCGCGCTCGATCATGCCGCCCACGGCGTCCCAGGCCTCGCGACGCCAGGCCCAGCTGTAGCCGGGGTGCATGTAGGTCCCGTAGGCGTTGCCGGGCTCCAGGCCCTGCGTGGCCAGGTAACCGAAGCCCTGGTGCAGATAGGGCGTCAGGCCCTCGCGGTTCGGGCCCATGTCCAGCACGTGGCTGAAGGGCTGGAGCACCTGGTAGTGCTGCAGGGCGTGGACCACCTCGAGCGCCCAGTCGGGCCTGGTGAACTCGACGTCGCCGTCGAGCCACATGACGTACTTCCAGTCAGGCGGCAGCGCCTCGACGGCCTTGTTGATCAGGTTCTCTTTGAGCCAGAGCTCGTGGTCGCAGCGGACCTGCAGGTGCTGCGGATCGCTGGCCTTGGTGACAGCGTAGGGGCGCTCGCCGAACGAGGCCTCGATAAACCAATGGGTCGCCGGCGAACTCGCGCAGCGGTCCATGTGCTCGCGGAACAGCCGGTCCCTGGACTGGAAGCGCACCGGGTTGGAGATGACGCTGATGACGTGGAGATCTTCGGCGCGGATCAAGGCGGGCTCCGGTTAGGCGGCGTTTTGGGTCAGGAGCGCGCCGTTGCCCGAGGCCTCGGCGACGATCTCCGCCGGCAGGCAATAGCGGGCGGCGACGCCAAGCACCTGCGCCAGGCCCTTCACGGTGACCCGGCCACGGCCGACGTCCCGGATGAGCGCCCAGAGCGCGAAACGTTTGCGCCGGTTCAGCCGCCGATCGCCCCAGCTGGCCCGGGCCTGAGGCTTCCGCTCGACCTGCTTATCGACGAAACGCCGAACGGCCCGCAGGTACTGGCGGCTCTCGGCCGGCGCGATGATCGCGGAAGCCTGGTGCATCGGCGGGTCTCCAGGTGGTTGTGTCAGTCTTCGGGCGCGCATCGCCCCGGAGCCGGCCGGCCATGCGCCGCAGCCGTCTCGCCGCCTCGTCCTTCAGGACGTGGAAGCGCTCCGGGTCGCCGTGCAGGAGCGCCAGGCGGTTGACCAGGTCGCAGATCGCGTCGGCCTCGGCCGCCTCGTCCTGGATCACAGGCCGACCTTCCCTGCCGCGTTGCGCTTGAACCGGTTGCCGGCCTGGATGTAGCCGGCGGTCGTATCGAACTTCGAATGGCGCGCATGCGCCTGCAGCTCTTCGGGCGCCGCGCCCTTGTCGTTGGCGCTGGTGATCAGCCCGCTTCGCAGCGAGTGGCCGGCGAAGGCCGCCGGATCCAGGCCGATGCGTTCGCAGGCCGCCTTGACGACGTCGGCGATCGCCCGATCGGAGATCGCCGTCGCGCCCACATGGCCGTGCCGGTCGATCCCGCGGAAGATCGGGCCTGCCGTAATTCCGGCGGCCGAGATCCACGCCTGCAGCGCGGCGACCGCGCAAATCCGTTTGCCGAACGGGATCGCGACGACGGCGCCGCGGCCCTCCTGGTCGCCCTTCGAGCGCTCCAAGTGGATTTCGAGGCCCTGGCCTACGAATTCCGCCCGGATCCGCCCGGCTTCGGCGCCGGGCATCGTCAGGTTCGCGAGCTCGGACCGGCGCAGCGCGCCGGCGAAGCCCACCAGCAGGATCGCGCGATCGCGCTTTCCGCTCAGCGTGTCCGGCAGCTTCGCGAGCGCGCGCCGCAGGTCTTCCACCAGGAGCGCCCGCTTCTTCTTGGGCGGGCGCCCATGGGTGCGTTTGATGCCGGCCCACACCCGATCGAGATCGGGGTGGGCCGGCGGCGGCAATCCAGCGGCCTGGTGGAAGGCCGCGATCGCCGAGAGGTGCAGCGCCAGCGTGGCGACGGCCGTCGATTGGCGCGCGCGGGCTGTGAGGTACAGAGCGACCGTGGCCGCCTCCGCCGGGAGTGGCGCGTGGCCAACGCTGGCGCACCAGCTGCAGAAGCTCCGCCAGGAGCTCCCGTAAACGCGCCTCGTCGCCGGCGACCTGTCGGCCGCTGCGTATTCGCGGAGCGCTTCGTGCAGCTGGGGTTCAGTTACGCGGCCAGGGACCGCGACGATCGCGTTGCCAGCCACATGAATTCCTCGGGATTAAATCCCTATTTTAATTGGCCTAATATCCGGTCCTGACTTCCGAAAAGTCCCCTTGTCGGAAGTTAGCCCAGCCGCGCGACCAGGGTCCGAACCGCCTCGACCAGCGGGTTCACGTTGCACATCTCGAGGTGCTCGAACGGCACTATCATCCGGCTGCTCAGGCCGCCGGCGCGGCCGCCGATCACCCGGAAGCCGTTGGCGGCCACCTCGATGGTGACCGGGACGGCCGCCTTGGCCGCGACACGCGCGGCGTCGCGCAGCTGGTCGGCGTAGATCACCTAGTGGGTGATGTTTACGGCGCGGCAGTCGACCCGCAGTTGCTCGGAGCGGCGGCCGATCTCCATGAGGAGGATCTCGATCTCCGCGAACCGGCCGTTCGGCAGGGGACGCGGCTCGGCGCCCGCGTGCGCTCCCTCGGGCTTGGGCCCGTGGTTGCGCTCGGCGAGCTCGTTGAGCTCATCCCGCGCGCAATCGAGCGTCGAGAGGATCTCGTGGCAGGTGTTGATGACCTGGCGCGTGAAGGTGTCGTCCGCCTTCACGCCGGCGACTTCGTTAGCCCCTGGGCCGTTTCGCATGGTCTCTCCTGGACCGGCTCACCGGTCGCTGCAGCCGCCGGCGGATCCGGCAGGATGGTGAGCTCGCGGTCGATGAAGACCGGACTGCGCGCCTGGCGCAGCGCCTCGAGGCCGAAGAGGCCGACGTCGGCCTTGTGGACGGCGCCGTGGTAGGCGCGGGTCCGGGCCTCGCGCCACTTGGCGGCGATGCAAGCCTTTCGCTCCGTCTCGGCCGCGGGCCCGCGCAGGAGCCGCACGCCTGCCTCGAAGGAGAGGATGTCCGCGATCACATGACGATTTCCCGGGGCCGCCCGGCGAAACGACCAACGCCCCGGCCATATGGCCGGGGCGCGAGCGTCGTCGTCTTCGGGGGGATTCTGTGGGGACGGAGTCCGTCGCCTGAGGATCAGCCTATGATCCTGTACGTCTTAACGTCAAGTTTCGGGGGCCAGCGCGTCCAGTTTGTGACCGGTGACAAACACCGGCGGCTGGGTGAGGCCGCCCCAGACCGACAGCCAGACGCGCTTGGTGCGCACGATCTCGTCGATCTCTTCCGGCGTCAGCGACCAGCAGGAGATCAGCTGGCCGCCGATCTTGCGCAGGACCGGCAACGGCACGACCGCATCCTCGTAGCCGCCGGGCGGCCCCAGGACGAAGTTGGCTTCGCCGAACTGGACCGGGGCGCCCATCAGGCGACTTCCGTTGAAGCCTTGGCGTCCTGGATCCGCCGGCGGAGCTCGTCGGTCTCGTCGTAGACCATGCGCAGGCTCTCGCAGGCCTGGCGCACCATGGCGCCTTGGGCGTTGCGGTCGCGCTCGCCCGTCACCCGCTCGACGACGCCGCGCCAGGCGATGATGCGGCCCTCGTCGACCATCGGCGAGATCAGCGCCTCGAGGAGGCGGGCGTTGACCGGGCCGATGCCCTGGATCCCGCGGCCGGCGTCGCCCTTCAGCGCCGCGGCGATGCGCCGGCCGGCATCGACCATGGCGTTGGTGACCAGGGCCGAGGGATCGCGGCGGCCGCCGTCGATGCGCTCGAGGACCGCGCCGCGGTCGCGATCGCGGACGCCGGCGCGCAGGCACCAATCCCGGAAGAGGCGCCGTGAGGCGCGATGCTGTTCGGCGGTGAGGCCGCCGGCGGCGAGCAGCAGGTCGAAGGGGTCGGAGCGGTTGGCGGTCAGGATCTTCTCGTTGACGCCGCGCACGATCGTCACGTCGGCCGAGGTCGGCAGCTGGATGAGCTCGGCCGAGATCCGCCAGCTGGCGGGATCGCGCTCGGCGGCCCGGGCCGCGGCGCGCCCGGCCGCGTTGCGCTGCAGGATCGCGTCCGGATCCGAAGGTTTGTTTCGACCCCGACTGCGGCCCACGTTTTCACCTCAACCTGACGCCCCGGACACCCTTAGGATGCCATAGAAGCTGAGCTATGTGACCTGAGGTCGCAAAGCTCTCCCTAAGTCCTTAAAGCAACGCTAGTTTTGGCCGACATGCACACTTCTGCACACCTCAAGATGGTCGCCAGGACCTGGCTCGGCGCGCGCGAAACGCCGCCGCCGGCGCAGCTGCAGCGGGTCCTCGAGGAGGGGACCGAGTACCTGATGTTCACCCACGGGCGGCGCATCGCCCACACCGCCGCGCGGCGGGCGGTGCTCGAGGCCTGGTCGGAGATCGCCGCCGAGCGATGCCGGGCCTACGTCGACCTCGAGGCCTCGACGCCACAGCTGCTCGTCCTGGTCGACGAGGTGACCAAGCAGCGCCGGCTATTCCCGGTCGCCGACCTGGTGCGTATCCTCGGGCCGAGATCCGTCGCGGCCTAGCGTCCGGGCGGGGTGCGGCAGTCGCCGCCGAGCCGGTGAGGGGCGCGCCGTGTTCTAGACACCGCGTCGCGTGAGTAGATCTGGCGAAGTCTGCGCGCTCCGACGCTCCGTCGCGGGCCCGGCGCGCTCGGAGCCCGTAAGACCCAGGACCTCACCCCTTCGCCTGGCGCCGCCCCATCCCTGCCCCTCCCTGAGGCCTTTCAGCCGCCACCGAGGCCCCCGCGCCTGGCTCTGAATTCGACACCTGGCCGTCGCCAGGCCCTGGGGCCGCTGTCCCACGCAAAATCGAGGCCCCGTAGAGCCTCGACCGATTTGGCCGCCCGCGCGCCGCCGGCGCGCGCCTCTAGCAAACCGACTCGTGGCCCGGGAGGGCCACTCCGCTCATCCTCACCTCTTTGAGAGACTTCATCTCGGGCCTATCCGCCCAATTCCTGGATTCAGGAGGGGGCGACGCCGACGCTGGCTCTGAAGGCGGCCGCCCCGGGGCCTTGGACGACGCCGGCGAGGCGGCGGTCCTCGGCTTTTCGCTCAGCCCGGGCGAGATCGGACTGCCAGCGGGCCCAGGACGCCTCGTCCTGCGCATTGCGCCGCCGCCCTTCGGCCTGAGCGTTGAGCGCGTCCACCGGCGCGCGGGCCCTGGCGCGATCCTCCCGCCAGGCGTTGCGCGCGTTCCACCAGGCCATCAGCTTCGGCGGGACCTCGAAGCGGTAGAGGTTGGTGTCCTGCACCCATGGCGGGGACTCCGGCCCGTCGCCCCGCCGGCAGCGCCGCTGGACGACAAGGACGCCCAGCGCCTCCAGCTGCGCGACCGAGGCGCAGGCCGTCTGGTAGACGCGCCGCGCGTGCTTGGCGATCCAGCTGTAGGCGTGGTCGAGCCGCCCGGAGTGCCGCGGCATCAGCACGAAGAGCATGGTGCGGGCGACCTGCAGGCTGCTCGCCGTGAGCGGCGCCACCCCGCCCTTCCCGCGGTGCTCGTTGGCGTAGGTCTCGAGCAGCCGCATCAGGAAGCGGCGCTCGCCGATCGGCATCGGCCTGGTGACATGGTCCGGGTCTTCAGATGACGCGCTGCCTCGCCGGACGGGGGCTGAGCCCCGTTCGGTTCCGAGACGAGCGCGCAGGCGGTTTCGCCCTGTCCTTGCCGCGAAGGCAGGAACGGGCGCCGCGTGACTTTGTGCTGTCACGAGCGAACTCCCATATCGGGCTTTCCGTAGGACCAGCCATGACCAAGGGTTCACCATCCGTTCTTATGAGGACGGTGAGTCGCTTGGCCGACGCCCACGAGCGCAAAGCACTTGGCCCGACGCGGCAGGGCCGGTCGGGTGCGCCTACAGGCCCGCGGGGCCGCGCGACGCCCACCTCTCCGTCTGGAGAAAAGGACGGCCGCACAGCCGGAGCCGGAAGCGTGGAATGACGGTGCGGACGGGGGTCAGGTGCGAGCCCGGCCGCGATGTGGTGGGGGCTGAGAGGTCAGCTAGCGGGGCCGCGCGTTCGCTCGCGGTCCCGCGCCACCCTTGCGAGTATGGCCCGCCGGAATCGCGCCCCGGCGGTAGAATCAGACCGAATCGGGAACAGGCTTTGCCGCACTGGGGACGGCGGGGCGACGATCAGGAATCGGCGCCCAATGTTCATAGCTATGGGCCGGCGGTCGCGGGTGTTGAGGCCCCGGCGCCAAGTTCTGCGGCCTCGCCGGAAAGTGTCGACGCCTGCACCAGGCCGTCGCTGAACCGCTCAATCTTCAGCGCTAGTCGGAGCGAGGCCGAGCCCGGCTTTCGCTCTAGGCGGCTGATGTAGCTTTTCGACCGAAGACCCAGCGCCTTGGCCAGATCTTCCTGTGAAAAGCCGCGACTTTTGCGGAACGAAACAAGGTCCATGGATGGTCAACGTGCACATGGGGTGTACTTCGAGTCAACGTCCCGGAACCAGCAGTTGTGCACGCCTGCGGGAAAGACGGTGAGGGCCGACGTTCTCACCATGTCAACTATGGTGAACACACCCGAGCCAGACTGGCACCTCCAGGAGTGGATGGCGCTGCATGGCAAAAAACAGGGCCACCTGGTGACCGTGCTCGGCTGGCATAAGACGACGGCCCACCGGGTCTGGCACGGCCGGCAGCCCTATCGCCGGGACATGGTCAACCAGGTCGCGTCGTGGCTTGGGATCGAACCCTACGAGCTCCTGATGCCGCCGAAGGTGGCTGAGCGGCTGCGCGAATGGCGCAAGGCCGCCTATCAGATGGTCGCGGCCGACGAGCAGAGCATCGGCTCCGCGGATCCGGCGATCGTCGAACTGCCCCGGCCCGTTCGCACTCGCAAAACGCGGTAAGATTGACCGGCGGCGCCGGCGAACGCCCACATCAGCGGGTTGTACGTGTACACCCTAGGTGAGGTGCAGCTTTGTTCACGGTCACATTATGTGTACGAGTCCCCTTGACGCCCAAGTGCACACCGTGTGAACCTTGGCTGTCCACCTGGGCCGGCCGCGCTCTCAGTCTGTGAGGGCCTGAATCCCCCCCGACAGCCCCCAGGCCCTTGGTCGCCTCGGGTGGACACCCAACAAGGGAGTCCCACGTGGCCGACGACGCATCCGCCCACCCCGACGTGCTCAACCAGGCCGCTCAAGGCCAGCTGAAGAGCATCATCGAGCGCATCGAGCGCCTCGAGACCGAGAAGTCCGAGATCGCCGAGCAGATCAAGGAAGTCTTCGCCGAGGCGAAGGGCAACGGCTTCGACGCCAAGGTGCTGCGCAAGGTCGTGGCGATCCGCAAGAAGGACCGCGCCAAGCGCCTCGAGGAGGACGCGATCCTCGACCTCTACCTCTCGGCGATCGGGGAGATCTGAGGGTGACATATTCTGTCACCCACGCCGGCCAACCCGTCGCCCCCGGCGACGAGATCCGCGACGCCGACGGCCGCGCCTGGCGGTTCCTCTACCTGACCCGCGATGGGCGCCTCTTCGTCACACCGCAGGGGGGCCAGACGTGCGAGCGCCACCCCGACGGCTTTCCCGCACTCCGCCTCGAGGAGGCCTGACATGGCGAAGCGCGACGAGGAAGCCTACGCCCGCGTCAAGGAGCTCTGGCTGCAGGGCGGTCTGACCGCCTCCGAAATCGGCCAGCGGATGGGAAAATCCCGCTCGGCCGTGCTCGGCATCGTTCACCGGATGGGCCTCAACCGCGATCCGGCCTCGGCTCAGAAGATCCCCAAGGTGCGGACCCCGCGGGCGCCCAAGGCCCCGCCGAAGCCCCGCGCCGACCATCCCCTCGCCATCGCCGGCGGCGACGCGCGCCACGCGATGAACCCGCTCGGCGCGCACGGCTTCCACAAGCCGCCCAAGCCGATCAAGGCCGATGCGCTGACGCCGACCGCCAAGCCCTGGGTCGAGCGCGGGCCGCGCCAGTGCAAGTGGCCCTTCGTGGTCCTGGACGAGACCTTCAGCTGCTGCGCGCCGGTCAGCGGCGAGAGCCCCTACTGCGCCGACCACACCGCGATCGCCTTCACCGGGATCCCGTCCCGCAAGCAGCCCGGCAAGGGCGCCAAGATGGACGGGCGCTGGTGATGCCTGAGCCCGCCTCCCGCGCCGAGGCCATGCGCCGCGTCAACGACGCGCTGCCGAGCGGGCTCGCCATCGCCTTCCGCCCGCGCGGCCGCGGCGGCCGCGCCGCCAAGCCCTACCGCGTGATCATGGACGGCCGCCAGGTCTTCGAGAGCGCGTCCCTCGAGGGCGCGATCTTCCGCGCCCAGCGCATCGGCAACGCGCGCCGCTTCACCCAGGCCCCGCTGCCCTTCCAGGAGCCGCAACATGGTTGAGCCCATTCACCTGGCCCCGGCCGGCGTCACCCAGCCCGCGACGCCGCGCCGCCCCGCGCTTTACGCCGACTATCTCCTCGAGGAGACCCTCGAGCTCGAGGCGCGGCCGACGCCGGCGGCGTTCCCGCACCTGAGATGGGCGCGCCGCCAGCTGACGCGCTTCGTCTTCGTGGTCCTGGTGGTCGGCGTGCCGCTCGCCATTCTGTGGCGGCAGCATTGACCAGGTCGCCGATCCTTCCCGACAGCGTGCTGCAGGTCCTGCCGCGCCGCCGGCGGACCTACAGCCGCACTAGCACCGCGCTTCGCCGCCTGGGTTGGACCGTAGCGGCCATCCTCGCCCTCTTAGCCATCCTCGGAGGCCTCCATGGCTGAAACCCCCGACCCGATCGACATCTATGTCGGCAACGCCATCAGGGCTCTGCGCAAGCGCGCCGACGTCAGCCAGGAGCGCCTGGCCGAGGCGATCAACCTGACCTTTCAGCAGGTCCAGAAGTACGAAAAGGGCAGCAACCGGGTCAGCGCCTCGAAGCTGGCCCGGATCGCCCGCTTCCTCAACGCGCCGATCCACGCGTTCTTCCCGCCCGACAACGACGACATGGTGACGGCGAGCCTCGGGCCCGTCGACGAGCTCGGCGCGGCCGCCGGCGGCCGCGACCTGGCCGAGGCCTTCATGCGGATCCCGCCGATCGCGCGGGCCAACCTGGTGCGGGTGGCCGAGGCCATGGCCGACGCCTTCGATTCCGAGGAGCCCGGCGCGGCCTACGTCACCGGCGGCGATGATGAGCGGCGCCACTATGTCGCTTGAGCCGCACAACGAGACCGCCAGGCGCTTCGACCCTGAGTTCCTGGCGGTCGCCGCCGCCGGCACCGCCGGCGCGACCGTGAACCTGCTCGGCCTGATGCCCGAGGGCGCGATCTTCAATCCCGTCGACGAGATCGACAGCATCGTGCTGCCCCTCGTCGAAGCCGCGGCGCTGATCCTGGAGCGGTGTCACCCGCTCAACGAGGAAGACAACCAGCTGCTCGGCGCTCTCTTGAAGTGGTTGCCTTGACCATGAGTGAGAAGCCGAATTCTGGTCGCGACGACTACAACGCCGCGGCGCACTTCACCCAGCTTGAGCCGGGCGAGCCCTACTTCCTGATCCGCGGCCGCGACAAGATCGGCGCGCAGGCTGTGCGGGCCTGGGCCTCGATCGCCTATGAGGCCATGGCGCCCATGGCGATCATCGAGACCGCGCTAAAGCAGGCAGACGCGATCGACGCGTGGCCGGTCAAGAAGCTCCCCGACGCCGGACACTTGTCCGACGACGTCTGCCTGCAGCTGGCCTTCGAGCTCGAGCGGCGCGCCTGGAACGCGCGGAGCGACTGCACCGACGCCAGGCTCATGCTCGCCGAAGAGCGCGCCCTCTCAGCGGCGATGGGCCGGCTTCGCCCGGTCCTCTCCGTCCTTTTCGCCGGCCTAACGAAGAACGAGGACGGCTCCTACACCTTCACCATGCCGCGCGATGACTTCGGTCTCGAGCGCGATTGGCCCCACCCCATCGAGAACCTTCGCAGGCTCTCAACCGTGCTGCGCGGATCGCAGCCTGACCCGGCCTGAGGAGAGCGGTCACATGGATAAGTTCGACGAGATCTTGAATTGGGAGCTCAAGGCGGGCTCGCACACCTTCCCAGGGCCCGACGGCGGCACGTGCATCAACGAGGCCGCGATCGTCGCCATGGGCTTCCCCTACAAGGCGATCGGCAGCGCCAGCGACTGCCCGCCGTGCTTCTCGCGGGTCTTCTCCAGCTACGCGATCCGCATCAACGACGCGATGCCCGACCGCCTGCGCAACAAGCTCCTGATGCCTTTCGTCATGCGGCTCGGCGGCACGGCCGACGCGCCGGACATCGAGAACGAGCGCTTCGACTACCTCCGCCTGCAGAACATTCGGCGCGTGCTTCCGATCTTCCTGCGCCGCGCAGGCCTCGAAGACGCCGCCCTCGGCTGCGAGCAGGCGCGAACGGTTCGCGAAGCCCGCGAACTTGCGGCGCTCGCCCACCAACGCGCCACGAGCCATCGGCGCGCCGTATGGCCGAACTATCCGTCCTGGCCGCCGAAGCCGGTGGCGGCGGCGGTGGCGGAGGCGGTGGCGGCGGCGGTGGCGGTGGCGGTGGCGGTGGCGGTGGCGGCGGTGGTGGCGGTGGTGGCGGTGGCGGTGGAGGCGGCGGTGGCGGCGGCGGCGGCGGTGGAGGTGGAGGCGGCGGTGGAGGTGGAGGCGGCGGTGGAGGTGGAGGCGGCGGTGGAGGTGGTCCGCCGATTCTGGCTCTCCCTCGACGACAAGGTCTGGATCGAGAGCGTCAACATCCTCGATGAGGCGATGAAGATCGGTCGCCAGGCTGACCCGATCGACATGCTCCAGGTC
>Ga0209166_10000561_pt1 | contig 39025 bp, 21 predicted proteins | sample Coa_R1_3_FD_187151 | JGI IMG/M metagenome (GOLD analysis project Ga0209166, IMG submission 187151) | Surface soil microbial communities from Centralia Pennsylvania, which are recovering from an underground coalmine fire - Coalmine... | ecosystem: Environmental > Terrestrial > Soil >...
GTCGTCGCGATGGTCACCGATTGTGCAGAGGTGTAGGTTCCGCCTGCGGGGCTGAACGTGGGCGCCGCAGCCGGAGTCAGCGGAGCACTGACAGTAACATTGTCGAAGGTGGAAGTATTCAGCGCGGAGGTGTTGTGCGAGCACACCGCCAGCCCTGCGATGGCGTTGCTTGCCATGGTGACGCTGATGGACCCGACCTGCGTCCAGGTGGCCCCATCGGCCGAGCGGTAGCCGGTAAACGTGTTGCCGGAGCGCACCAGGCGTACCCAATAGGGCGCGACGATGCCGCTGGCACGGGCCAAATCGGTGGCGCTGACGCCGGTGGCGGAGCGGTATTGCATATCGACACCGTTCGAAGGCGTGACGTAGATGCCGACATAGACCGCGTTCGCCGCCGTGGTTTCCCGGATCATCACTCCACTCTTAGCCCAGCCGTTTGTATTCTGCTGGCTGGCAACGCGCGCGGTTACCGTCTGATCGCCACTGACAGACACATAGGCGTAATTGAACTGATCGGACGTGCCATAAATATCGGCACCGCTGCCATTCACGGTAAATATGTTGTTGCTGAAGGTGGCGCTGCCGGCCAGGCTGGGGCTGCCGATATCGGAATCTGTCCATCCGCTTGGTAATCCTGTGATGGTGTAGGTGGCGCTTGAGACCGAACTATCCACCATGCCGCTCTCGTAGGCGATGGCATTCAGCGTGGTCGTGCTGCTGATCGTCACCGGACCGGAGTAGAGCGTACCGTTGGTTTCACTAGGCGTGCTACCGTCGGTGGTATAGCGTATGGAGGCCCCGCTGGTCGTGGTCGAGATGGTCACGGACTGCGCACTCGTGTACGATCCGCCGCCGGGACTGAATGTGGGCGCATCCACCTGCGGCAGGTTAATGGTGTAGGTAGCACTGCTGACCGAACTATCGCTCATGCCACTCTCGTAGGCGATGGCTTTGAGTGTCGCAGTGCTGCTGATGGTCACCGGACCGGAGTAGAGCGTGCCCGCAGTTTCGCTGGGCGTGCTGCCGTCGGTGGTATAGCGTATGGAGGCGCCGCTGGTCGTGGTCGAGATGGTCACGGACTGCGCACTCGTGTACGATCCGCCGCCGGGACTGAACGTGGGCGCAGCCACCTGCGGCAGGTTAATGGTGTAGGTAGCACTGCTGACCGAACTATCGCTCATGCCACTCTCGTATGCGATGGCTTTGAGTGTTGCAGTGCTGCTGATGGTCACCGGACCTGAATAAAGCGTACCGGCAGTTTCACTGGGCGTGCTGCCGTCGGTTGTGTAACGGATCGAGGCCCCGCTGGTTGCCGTCGAAATAGTTACTGATTGAGCAGCCGAGTACGATCCACCGCCGGGACTGAATGTTGGTGCAGCCACCTGCGGCAACGGGTTTACGACCAAGGTCACCGTCGCGCTGTGGCTGAGGCTGCCGCTCGTGCCTGTGGCGGTAAGTGTGTAAGTGCCAGCCTGCGTCGAGCTGGTGGTCCCAACACTGAGCGTGGAAGATCCCGAGCCCCCACTGATAGAGGCTGGACTGAAGCTCGCGGTAGTCCCTCCAGGCAATCCGCTCACACTCAGGCTGACTGTACCTGTGAATCCGTTGAGTGGACTTATGCTGACTGTGTAGCTGGTACTGCCAGTTGCGGTCACCGTCTGTGATGATGGTCCCGCCGACAAGGTGAAATCCGGCGGATGGGAGTTGATATAGATCCAGTGCTTGGCCCACAGAACCCCCGCTGCCGTTCCTGCGTCACCTGCCAGTCGTCCAGAATTTATGTCAGCATTGGCAGCTGGTCTGTAGACATCGGTATTGTAGGGCGTCAGGAAGATAAACCCGTAGGGAAGATAATTATAGGTTGCGGTGCTGCAGCACTGGTCATTGTAGCTGGCGTAGGTGGCTGCTCCGGAAGAATCTATCGAAAGCGTCGTCTCATGCACCAGGGTATCGGCATACGTCTTCATCTGTTGCGCCGTGGGGACCGTCGTGTATCCGGTAGCGTAAGCCCGCGTGAGACCCCATATGTCGTAAGAGCCGTGGACCCCGATCTGCTCTCCGGTCAAGCGACCCGTGCAATCGCCGAAGTTACAGTAGCCCCAATCGTACACCGCCGTGCCGTCGGGAGCCGTCAGAGGCTGGGCATTTTGCACGAACATGTCCGTTGATTTCTGGACAATGGTCTTGTACATCGAAGCCAGGCTGGGATTATCGCCCAAAATGACGTGGCACTGCGCCAGCCGCCAGTAGGCGTTCAGCAGCATCATCTGCACGTTCCACGCATTGACGTTGTGAAAGCCCGACTGATATCCCAAAGAAGTGCTGGGGCGCATGATCAGAAGCGTGTTGGGATCAATGAAGTATTTCGTGAAGGAGTTACTCATGCTGAATTCCAGCATGGAGACGTAGGTCTTGGCCCGGGCAAGATACGTTGTGCCGAAATTGTTCGGGTCGCCATCGGGCACCGTGTTGCTCCAAATGGAGGGCGTGCTCAGAATGTTATAGGCGGTGAAGGCCATGTGCCCAATCGTGTCACCTACTTCGCTTTCGTAATAGGTGGGATCGGTGCAGGTGGGGCAGTTCGGCGGCCAGACCGGCTCGACGTTGCCCGTCCACATGACGCGTCCTTCGCCCAGCGGCAGATCATTGCGATGGGTCAACCAGGCATCATTCCACTTGATAGCCAAGTTGAGCAACTGGGTATGCTCGGTGCTCAGACTGGGAATGTCGGCCGTAATCTGGGCCATGTAATTGATGCCCTCAAGGGTCATTCCCCCCTTGCCGTCAGCCAACAGGTTATGAGTTACCGTTGAAGTCCATTCTGAGGTTGGGATGGACATGGCAGATACATTGCTGATAAAGGTATCCACTTCATTCTGCGTTACCTCGCCATCGAGGCTGTCAATCACCAACTGCGCGTGGGCGCAAGGAAGGAGGATGGCGCAGGCACAAATCAACATCGCGATCTTCATGCTCATGCCATTCAGGAACAACTCTTTTGAGCGGAATCGACTCATGGTGTGGATTCTCCTGTTTTATGTTTTTGGACTTTCCACTGCTTTGCTCCCTGACGAACAAAGCCCCCTGCACAGGTCTCGACTGAACACGCAACTTTCAGTTCGGTATTGCGAACAACCCCAAATCCGGAAACCCACATTTCCGAAATTGGTGCGGGCATTCGACATTCAAGCGAGCTAAACGGGGGGAGCTCGCTGATCCGGATCATCTCGCATCCCGAGATAGCGGCCCAATATATACACCCGACTGTTCGAGGTTTCAATATAAAAAATTATCATTTTTAATAGTGAAATATTTTAAAATGTAAAATCAAAACGGGCAGAGCGCTTACCCGCCGCGCGATCGCCGCCCTATTGGCTTTGCTTAACGGATGATCCGCCCGCGCAAAGCTTTGGCACAGTTTCGGATTTGGAATAAACTTCAAGTTTCTGATAGATGTTTTGCATGTGGAAGGCGACGGTGTTATTGGCTCGGTCCTGGCGCAGGACAATCGATGTCCTTGGTAATGCAAAGCTGGTCAAAGAGCACGATCTCGGAGGCGTCGCCATTCGGCAATAATCGCGCGCGCTGAATTAGCAATATATAAATGGTCAAATGGTCCGGGTCTTGAACGGCAGCCCCATACCGGTCCCCAAGAGTTCCACCACCCGCTGAGCCCAGAGTCGGTCATGTTTGTCACATGAAATGAGGACATGCATCTTCAGATGGTTCCGACTACCATGCCCGTACTAAAACGATTAAATTCGCTACAACGCTGGCATATGGGAGCCGGTAAAGATGATTAAAGCAAATTTCCTCAACGATTCCCTCAAGGGAAAGGAACAAACGAATGCCACAGCGATTCAGCAATCTGCAAGGCCAGCCGAAGCGATTCTCTTGCTTCTTCCACTTTCTCGCCCCCATCATCACGCTCTTCCTGCTCTCCGCCACAGCGATGGCGCAAAGTATGGTGGTGCGGGTAAACCAGTTGGGGTATGTCGTGGGAGCCAGCAAGCGGGCGTACCTGATGTCTCAGGGTTCAGAAACCGGAGCGACATTCAGCCTGAATTCCGGTAGCACGAGTGTGTTCTCGGCCCCGATTGGGGCCGACCTGGGCGCCTGGGGTACTTATCTGCACGTCTACGCTCTGGACTTTGATTCCGTCTCCACCGCCGGCAGCTATACGATTGCCGTGACCGGGCCGACAAACGCCACCTCACCCGCTTTTAAGATTGATACTGGCGCCAACATCTACGCCAATGCGCTGGCCAATACGCTGTCCTATTACCAGAACAGCCGCGACGGCGCCAACTTTATTGCTTCGACGCTACGCACGGCGGCGGCCCACCTGAACGATCAGCACGCGGGCGTTTACAACACGCCCAGTTTCGACAGCAGCGACAACATCACCAGCGGCCCGACGGCGACGGGCGCAACCGTGGACGCCTCCGGCGGCTGGTTCGATGCCGGCGACTACGTCAAGTTTGTGGAGACGCACACCTACACCGTAGCGTTGCTGGGGGTGGGAGTGCGCGACTTCCCCAACCAGATGGGTGCAGGCTCCAGCCGGTCGGACTTCACCGCCGAGGTCAGGTTCGGCATGGACTGGCTGCAGAAGATGTGGGACGACAACTCGCGCACCCTCTACTACCAGGTCGGACTCGGCACGGGCAACAGCAGCATCGTGAGCGATCACGACATTTGGCGGCTGCCGCAGGCGGATGACACCTGGGGAGGCACGGATCCGAGCACGCGTTTTATCCGTAATCGTCCGGTGTTGATCAACCCGGCGGGCGGGGCGGGAGCGAAAATCAGTCCCAACCTGGCAGGGAGGCTGGCGGCCGACTTCGCTGTGTGCTACCAGATTTTCAAAAACACGGATCCCGCCTACGCGAACCAATGTTTACTCTCGGCCGAACATGTCTTCGATCTGGCCAACACCTCGCCCAGCGGAAACCTGGTGACGGTTGCCCCCTTCACCTTCTACCAAGAATCAGAGTGGCGCGACGACATGGAACTGGGCGCGACCGAACTCTACCTGGCATTGCAGCCCGGCAGCCTGCCGGGGGGATTGCCGCATACCGATGCTAACTTTTACCTGACTGCGGCGGCCAACTGGGCCCATGCTTACATGACCGGCCCCAGCGATGCCGGTGACACCTTGAACCTCTATGACGTCAGCGGCCTGGCTCACTATGAGCTGTATCGCGCGCTGGGGCTGGCCGGCAATCCCAGCGGGCTGGCAGTAACGCAGAGCAGCGTGCTCTCTGATTTTCAGAAAGAGTTGAACAATGCCACCACGCAGGGAGCCACGAACCCGTTTGGTTTTGGTTTCCCGTGGAACCAGGACGACAACGCCAGCCATGGCGGCGGACTCTCGGTGATGGCCAGCGAATATGGCGCGATGACGGGCACCAACACGCATGCCGCCCATGCCGAGCGCTGGCTGGACAACGTGCTGGGAGCCAATGCCTGGGGAATCTCGTTCATTGTGGGCGACGGCACGGTATTTCCGGATTGCATCCAGCACCAGATTGCCAACCTTATCGGCTCGCTGAGCGGGGGCTCGCCGGCGCTGAACGGGGCGGTGGTGGAAGGCTCCAATTCGGCCGGCACCAGCGGCTCGCTGAGCGGCATGAAGACCTGCGACCAGAGCGCCCGCTTTACTCCTTTCAACGGCAACGGGGCCGTGTACGTGGATAATGTCCAGTCGTACAACACCACGGAACCGGCGATTGACCTCACGGCCTCCTCGGCGCTGGCCTTCGCCTGGCAGATGGCCGGGTCGAGTGCGCCCACGCCGGACTTTTCACTGGCGGCGGCTCCAGCCTCCCAGACAGTTCCTGCAGGCGGCAGTGCCAGCTACGCGGCGACGGTGAGCGCGCTGAACGGTTTCAGCGGCAGCGTAGGGTTGAGCGTCAGCGGTTTGCCTTCGGGTACGACCGCCAGCTTCAGTCCCACAGCGGTCAGCGGTTCGGGGGCATCAACGCTCACGGTGGCAACCAGCAGCGCGACCCCAGCGGGCAATTACACGTTGACCGTTACGGGAACCAGCGGCAGCCTCAGTCACAGCGCCAGCGTGACCTTGTCGGTGATGGATTTCTCGGTATCAGCGACTCCCGCTTCGCAGACGATCAACGTTGGCAACGGCACCAGCTACACGGCGACGGTGAGCGCGCTGAACGGATTCAGCGGCAGCGTGGCCTTGAGCATCAGTGGTTTGCCTGCGGGAGCGACCGCCACGTTCACTCCAGCATCGGTGAGCGGCTCCGGTCCTTCGATTCTGACCATTGCCACCGATAACACCATAACGCCGGCAACGTACCCGCTGACCATTACGGGAACCAGCGGCACTCTGACGCATACCGCAACGGTGAGTTTGACCATCACTCCGCAGCCGGTGCCGGACTTCACGCTGACGGCCAGTCCGGCTTCGCAGACGGTAATCGTGGGCAGCAGTACCACCTACACGACAACTATCGGCGCCGTCAACGGCTTCAGCGGAGCAGTTACGCTCAGCGCCAGCGGCTTGCCTGCGGGCGCGACGGCGAGCTTTAGTCCGGCATCGATGAGCGGTGCGGGAACTTCCACGCTGACCATTTCTACCAGCAGCAGCACGCCGACAGGCAGTTCCACCCTGACGATCACAGGCACCAGTGGCAGCCTGACGCACACGGTGATGGTGACGCTGGTGATCAACCCTGTGAGCATAACGCCGGTGTACCAGGTCAACTCGGGGGGTGGAGCGGTGACGCCGTTTGCCGCCGATGCCTTCTTCAGCGGCGGGCAGACAGCCTTTACGACAGCGACCATCAACACCGGCGGCGTGACCAACCCTGCGCCCATGGCGGTCTACCAGACGGAGCGCTGGGGTGGAGATGCGAACAGCAATCCCGCGCCATTCAGCTATACCTTCCCGAACCTGACCCCGGGAGCCAGTTACACAGTGCGGCTGCACTTTGCCGAGATCTTCTGGACGGCGGCAGGGCAACGGCAGTTCAACGTGGCTATCAACGGAACGCAAGTGCTGACGAACTTCGATATCATTGCCGCGGCCGGTGCAGCCAACCAGGCTATTGTCGAGCAGTTCACGACGACGGCGACGAGCACCGGGACAGTTGGCATTTCGTTCACGGTGGGAATGGCGGACGCTCCGAAGAGCAGCGGCATCGAGATTATTCCTGTCACGGCATCGGCACCGGACTTTATGCTGGGAGCCACACCGGCTTCGCAGACGATCACCGTGGGCAACGGCACCAGCTACACGACGACGGTGAGCGCGCTGAACAGCTTCAGCGGCAGCGTAGGGTTGAGCGTCAGCGGTTTGCCTTCGGGAGCGACCGCCACGTTCAATCCGGCGTCGGTGAGCGGCTCCGGTCCTTCGACTCTGACCATTGCAACCGATACCACCATAACGCCGGCAACGTACCCGCTGACCATTACGGGAACCAGCGGCGGCTTGACACACTCGGCAGGCGTCACCTTGATCGTGAATGCGCCGCCTGCGCCCGATTTCTCGCTTTCGGCAACGCCCGGCTCGCAGTCGGTCGTAGGGGGGAACAGCGCCAGCTATACGGCGACCGTGGGCGCGCTGAACGGATTCAGCGGCAGCGTAGCGTTGAGTGTGAGCGGAGTACCAGCGGGGGCGACGGCGAGCTTCAGCCCAGCCTCGGTGACCGGCCCGGGATCTTCGACGCTGACGGTTGCGACGGGCATGGCCGCAGCGGGGACGTACCCGCTGACTATCTCGGGAACCAGCGGCAGCCTAACGCACTCTGCTTCGGTAACGTTAACCATCACTCCACAGCCGGTGCCGGACTTCACTCTGGGAGTAACACCCGGCTCGCAGACGGTAACGGTGGGCAACGGCACCAGCTACACGGTTAATGTAGGAGCTGTTAACGGCTTCAGCGGCAGCGTTGGGCTCACTGTCAGCGGCTTACCAACGGGAGCGACGGCGAGCTTTAGTCCGGCATCGATGAGCGGCGCGGGAACTTCCACGCTGACCATTTCTACCAGCAGCAGCACGCCGACAGGCAGTTCCACCCTGACGATCACAGGCACCAGTGGCAGCCTGACGCACACGGTGATGGTGACGCTGGTGATCAACCCTGTGAGCATAACGCCGGTGTACCAGGTCAACTCGGGGGGTGGAGCGGTGACGCCGTTTGCCGCCGATGCCTTCTTCAGCGGCGGGCAGACAGCCTTTACGACAGCGACCATCAACACCGGCGGCGTGACCAACCCTGCGCCCATGGCGGTCTACCAGACGGAGCGCTGGGGTGGAGATGCGAACAGCAATCCCGCGCCATTCAGCTATACCTTCCCGAACCTGACCCCGGGAGCCAGTTACACAGTGCGGCTGCACTTTGCCGAGATCTTCTGGACGGCGGCAGGGCAACGGCAGTTCAACGTGGCTATCAACGGAACGCAAGTGCTGACGAACTTCGATATCATTGCCGCGGCCGGTGCAGCCAACCAGGCTATTGTCGAGCAGTTCACGACGACGGCGACGAGCACCGGGACAGTTGGCATTTCGTTCACGGTGGGAATGGCGGACGCTCCGAAGAGCAGCGGCATCGAGATTATTCCTGTCACGGCATCGGCACCGGACTTTATGCTGGGAGCCACACCGGCTTCGCAGACGATCACCGTGGGCAACGGCACCAGCTACACGACGACGGTGAGCGCGCTGAACAGCTTCAGCGGCAGCGTAGGGTTGAGCGTCAGCGGTTTGCCTTCGGGAGCGACCGCCACGTTCAATCCGGCGTCGGTGAGCGGCTCCGGTCCTTCGACTCTGACCATTGCAACCGATACCACCATAACGCCGGCAACGTACCCGCTGACCATTACGGGAACCAGCGGCGGCTTGACACACTCGGCAGGCGTCACCTTGATCGTGAATGCGCCGCCTGCGCCCGATTTCTCGCTTTCGGCAACGCCCGGCTCGCAGTCGGTCGTAGGGGGGAACAGCGCCAGCTATACGGCGACCGTGGGCGCGCTGAACGGATTCAGCGGCAGCGTAGCGTTGAGTGTGAGCGGAGTACCAGCGGGGGCGAGCGCCAGCTTCAGCGTGGGGTCGGTCAGCGGTTCGGGATCTTCCACCTTAACGGTTGCGACCGGCACAGCTGCCACCGGAACTTATACCTTGACCATCACGGGAACCAGCGGAAGTCTTACACATATGGTAAGCGTGGGCCTGGTGGTCAATGCGACTGGCGGGTCGTCCTGTGCTCCGGTGTGGAACTCCACGCAGGTTTACACCGGTGGTATGACAGCGAGTCTCAATGGAGTAAACTACGTCGCCAATTTCTGGACCCAGAATCAAAATCCAAGTACGAACAATGGTCCCGCTGGCAGTGGTCAGCCGTGGACTATTACGGGAACCTGCAGTGCCTGTACTACTGTACCGAACTCGCCGACCGGATTGATGGCTTCAGGAACGACCAGTAACAGCACAACCCTGAACTGGACGGCGGCTACTGTGGTCTCCAACTGCACTGTAACCGGATACACTGTCTTCAATAACGGCGTTTCGGTGGGCACGGCAACGAGTACGACCCTTACCGTGACCGGATTATCGCCTTCGGTCACGTATAGTTTCACAGTGGCAGCGACGGATGCAGCCGGGACCTCTTCCCAAAGCGCAGCGTTAAGCGTGACTACGCCGGTTGGTCCGCCTCCACCGCCATCCTCGAACATGTTCGCGCCATATATCGACCTGAGTCTCACAGTGGATGAAAACTTGGCAACAATCCAGCAGCAATCTGGGATCAAGAGCTTCACGTTTGCGTTTCTTGTCAGCACAGGCAATGGCTGTTCACTCGGTTGGGGCGGACTCGGGGGGACGCTCCCGGTAGACAATTTCCCGAATGGAACAACCGTTCTGTCACAGGTCCAGGCCATACGCACGGGCGGTGGAAATGTAATCATCTCATTCGGCGGCGCCAATGGCACAGATGTAAGCTCAACATGCACGAGCGCATCCGAATTGCAAGCTGCGTATCAGGCCGTAATTGACAGGTACGGTGTGAACATGCTCGACTTCGACATCGAAGGTGGGGCATCTTCTAACCAGACAGCTATTACTCTGCGCGACCAGGCACTGGAAAGGCTGAAGGCTGCAAATCCAAGCCTGATCATCTCCTATACTTTGCCAGTCATGCCGACGGGGCTTGTGTCCAGTGGTGTGGGCATCCTGAACAGCGTGAAAGCGGATGGGCTGAATCTTGACGTTGTGAATGTCATGGCCATGGATTACGGCTCGGCCAGTGACAATGGAGGTCAGATGGGACTCGACGCTACCCAGGCCGCCAGTAACACTCATGACCAGATACTAGCCGCCGGTTTGACAGCGAGCGTAGGTGTTACACCCATGATCGGTGTGAACGACACCAACACCGAGATCTTTCAACTAGCCGACGCGCAAGCGCTGCTGAACTTTGCCAATTCCAATAACTACATCATACGTCTGTCGTTTTGGTCGGTTGCACGCGACAATGGCGGTTGCCCGGGACAGGGCTTCGCTTCGCCGACGTGCAGCGCCATTTCACAAGGCAGTTACGCGTTCTCACAAATCTTCGAACCGTTCTGAGAGGACGCAGGCGCTCTCAAAGATTTGATCTCCTAACGGTGCAGTAAGTTCTTGCCGATCGCTCCGGGCAACCAAACCGGCGGCAGCACGATTGGACTTCTAAAGCAGGCGGGTATTGCTTTCCGATGCCCGCCTGTTTGTCCATCGAGGAGTTCCGGAGTGGCCTTGATAGTTCATCCCCGCTTTATTCGGGATGCTTGCCCTCCAGAGTCGCTCGCGTGAGCAGCGTAAATGGTCAGCATGGGATCGAGCGGGACTACATGCCAATCCGTCCCCAAAGCCAGACGTACGCCATGATCGAGAAAAGGTGCGAAACGGGAAAGTACGGCTGGCACGATCATGGCCAATACGGGCTCCGACATTCATGAGCCATGGGCTGAGAAGCCCCCTGAAACAGTTTGTGCCAAGAGCATTGTCGCACTGGCGTTCCGCAACGGCCCCATCGAAGGTGTTCACGCGGGAAAAGAGACCGTCTCTTAGAGTCCGTTGCTGTTTGGATTTGCACCGATGTCCATCAACGCAATGATTACGTTCATTCCCGGTCGCTCACGAAGATCAAACTCTTCCCAGTATGGCGCGGCTTGCGGATTGGCTTGGCGCCTGGCCATTTTCTCCTTCTCAAGGAGAAAGCACGTTCATAGCTTCAGCTATGCAGCTTTCCTCACCTTACTCAGTTTTGATTCCAAGAATTCTCTCAATACAACTGCGTTGTTGTGTTTAGTGTCATGCGAGCTGTAAACAAGCGTGATTGCGCCCTTACGCGCCGCTTGGAGGAGAGGCTTCCAAACCTGTGGCGGTGTCTCAAGCTCCGCACGATAACGGCGCTGAAATTCGCGCCACTTGGCCGGGTCATGGCTGAACCACTTATATTAAAGCTCTTTTTTCGCCGTATGAGTTCGAGCCGGTTCGGTGGAAGGACTCTGTGCTGCACAAGGACAAGAAGGCGTATGCACCATTGCTTTAGGGCATAGTGGTGGGGACCCACAAAACAGGCAGTAGCAGAAACCTGGAGACTTCAAGGACACATAGGGAATTTCATTTGGGAGGAAGCAATGAAACATTCAGCAGCCAGAAATCTCGTAATTGCTTTGATTATTGCGTGTCTGGGTGTAATCAAGGTACACAGCCAAACGCAGAGTCCGGAAAAAACCGATGGGCCGGTGGTCGATGAACTTCTGTCCAGTGCATGCAGAACGCCGGGCAGGGTGCCAGTATTCGATAGCAATCCGCGGCGTCTCACCAACTCGCCCATAACAATCAGGAGCGGCAATGTGGATATCGGCGGAGACAGAGGACTCGTCATTAACGGAGCGAACGGGCTTGTGACCTTCGCGACTGGGCAAACGTTTCCGGTCTCGGGATTTCCTAACCTGGGCGGCGAGGTAACGGGGCCGGTGGCAACGACCGTGGTCTCGGGTGCGGTTGCCGCCGACGTGGCAAACGCGATCGTGCGCCGCGATAACGCGGGTAACTTCGCGGCTGGGAACATCGCATTAAGCGGAACCCTCGCATTGCCCCTAACGGGAGTGGTGACCTTTGGCGGCAATCTCTTTATGCATAACTCCGGCCTTAGTAATACTTTCTTGGGCATCGGCGCCGGGAATCTCACCATCACTGGTGGCAATAACACCGGCGTGGGACTCAACGCCCTGGGCTCCACTACCACCGGCCAGTCCAACGTGGCGTTCGGCACAGACGCACTCTCCTTTAACACTACGGGCAACGGCAATGCAGCTTTTGGTGACGGTGCGCTTCATTTCACCACGACCGGCACCGGCAATGCTGCCTTTGGCGTAACCGCGCTCTATTTGAATAAGACCGGCATCTTCAACACGGCTGTCGGAGACTCAGCTCTTTCGAGCAATACAGAGAGCAACAATGCGGCTTTCGGCACAAACGCACTCTCCTTGAACACCACGGGTTCGGGTAATACCGCTCTCGGCACAGGCACGCTCGAAAACCTCGTCAGTGGCATCGAAAATGTCGCCCTTGGCAACGGAGCGGGCATCAACCTGAACGGAAGCGAGAGCTTTGATATCGACCTCTACAGTCCCGGGGTGGCAGGCGAATCAAGCACCATCCGCATTGGCCGAAGCCCCAATCAGACAGCAACATTCATCGCCGGCATCAATGGGGCGACCAAGCAGGATATCGCCGACCTCGGTGCCGAGAGCGACGTCCTGATGAAGCTGCGTCCCGTAGCCTTCTACTACAAACCTGAACTCGATTCCACCCATACCCGCCAGTACGGACTTGTGGCCGAAGAGGTAGCGCAGGTCGCGCCTGGCCTCGTGGTCTTTGATCAGGATGGGAAACCACAGACCGTGCGCTATCACTTCGTGAACGCGATGCTGCTCAATGAGGTGCAGAAGCAGGAGCGGTTGATCGAAGCGCAGCAGAGAAAAAATGAAGAACAGCGCAGCACCATCGCTCAACAACAGGTTGAGATCGAGGCGATGCAATCACAACTCAAGGAATTCATGCTGCGCCTGGCTGCAGTTGAAAAATCTGTGCCGTCTGGAACTCAGTTGGCCAGCGCGCAGAAGTAACTCAGAGCCTGAAAAGGAGATCTTGGGATGGATTCAAGTTGGTTCGGGGGAAACCATGATGCAGCGCACGAGCAACACAGCAAATCGGGTATTGCCTTGCGGCTGGATTGGCCAAAAAGAGCTGTGCTCCACAAAAATCTGCCATAACGTCACTGCGAGGCCTTCGAAGTGAATCCTGATCAACTTTAGAGATTAGACGCGGAGCCGCTTCTACTCCGTGATGACCATCACTGCAAAACATTAAATCACTCTCAAGCGTGACCATGGTCACAGAGCTGTTTTCGGGATGTTGGCAGCATCTGAGTGGGGAGAAGGAGTGCGGCGCGCCGAGTCCTGGGTTGGCGCACCGTCAGTTTAGATCCGGGACTGTAAACGAACCGCAAAAGAGGAGAGCATTGTCTTCCCGTAGGAGAGGAGAGGCTTATCGGGGCGGAAGTATGCTGCTCTCATTCTGCTCGTGACGTCGGCCGGGACTTCCAGTTGTGATTGGTCGTTCCTCACATAGATCGCACTCGTGGCGCCAGTCATTTGAGTGCGCTACAACACCAACAAAAAGCAAACAGCCCGGCCGACGTCCCCGGATCTTCCCATGCCCCTCTGAAGCCCACAATATCTCCTGAAAAAGTATCAGCGAATAATATGTTTTCAAATTATTACAAAATCAGATGGGAGCAGATGACGGAGCTTTCGCGTGCGCGTACCGGACCTCTGCATTCACTTCGTTTCTTGAGAGCTTCTGACCTCGCGCCTTTTTTCTGGAGCGAAACCTATGGCACAGGCGGCGAACTTGATCAGGCAATCCTTCGCCGCTCTCGCCAGCTTAAAGAGGAACGCTACGGAGGAAAGGTCCTCGTGATTGCCCCCATCTACGTCACCAGCATTTGCCAGGAACAATGTCTCTATTGCAATTTCCGGGCGGGAAATAAAGGCATCGGGGTCCAACGCAGGCGATTGACAGATGACGAACTGGAGCAGGAAGCGATTTATCTTGTCGAAGAAAAAGGGTTGCGGGTCCTGGAGCTGGTCTACGCCGCAGATCCGCTCATGCGGACCGATTCCATGTGCCGTCATGTCGAGCTGCTGCAGCGTGTACTTGACAGGCATGGAGGCGGCCTCGTTGGAATCAGTGCCGAGGCCTTGGAAGAAGATGAATACCGTCGTCTGGTGAGTGCAGGCCTGGGTTGGTCTGTGCTCTGGCAGGAAACCTACGACAGGGCAAGATATGCTTTTCTTCATCCAGGAAAAACAAAAAAAGCGAATTTTGAATATCGCCTGGATGCTTACGATCGCATGCTTACGGCGGGAATTGCTCATGTCGGGATCGGAATACTTTCCGGCCTGTCAGACTGGAGAAAGGACTGGACCATGCTGATGTTGCATGAGGAATATCTGCAACGGCACTACTCCCCAGGCGCCACGATTCTCGGCATCCCGCGGCTGAAACTTGCTCCCGGCGCCTTTTTGCAAAGAACCCCTTTTACACCTACCCGGCAGGAATTTCTGGTCATGGTTGCTCTTCATAACATCTTTTCACCGGCAAAAGCTGCGTTTGTAAGTACACGAGAAGACTGGGATCTTTGCGTTGAGCTGGCACAGGGTGGTGGATGCCTGTTTACGCTGAACTGTTCCACGACTCCGGGTGGTTACACGCTTCAGAACAGTGGATGCCAGTTCACGGCCCATTCGTATGATGCCCCAATCTACTCCAACACACTGCGCTCTGAAGGGCTCAATCCTGTGTTCAATTGGAATGCCAACGACTTGTGCACGGGATTGAGCCTGCGTTCAAGATAGTTTTGTAAGCTTTGAGCGATATTGTCCCTTTCATCCTCAGTCACATTTCTTAGTGACGGCCGTCACAGCACGAAATGACTGCAGACCCCCACAATTATGATGTGGGATTTCTGGGGCTTTCCCCGTGCCCACTATGAATCGAATGGCAACAAGAACAAGAAAGAGCCTTAAAAGGGGCACGACAAGAAATGGTATCCCCATTCTTACAGTGCTCCAGAAAGGATAGGGCAGTAGCTTTCTATGCATTACGTTTCGATCGATAGTTTTTGTGAACGCACAGGACTGAACGTGACCGATGTCAGCAAATACGAAGAACAAGGTGTAATCAGCAGCGTGCATAAGGGGGCACATAGATTTTTTTCATTGCGCGAGTTGTACCGCATGAAGGGCATTCTTTTCTTGATGCGCACGTCCGGTTTGACCATCAACGAAGCGATTGTGAGAATGGATAGCAACATTTCTGCCTGAATGGCGGCCGCGCCGGATTAACAGGCTGTAAAGGCGAATTTACCCGCTAAACAGCGGTAACGTGTTTTGCTCTCACAAGCGAGATTCCATGAGTGTTTTCAGTCTCCGGGAGAGCGAAGCCCCGGTATCCGCGTCTGGTTTCTGAATGTCGAGTTAGGGACGTCCAGTTACAAGGCGCTTTCGCCGCGCTCCTCGTTGCGAATCCGAATTGCGTCATCCATATGGGAAAGGAATATCTTGCCGTCGCCGACTTGCCCCGTACGGGCTGTCTTGAGAATAACCTGCATGATCTTTTCCACCAGATTGTCGGCCAGCACAATTTCAATCTTGGTCCTGGGAATTAAGTCCACCGTATATTCCCGTCCGCGATAAAACTCGGTGTGGCCTTTCTGCCTTCCGTGTCCTCGAACTTCCATCACCGTCAGGCCCTCGATGCCGGCCTCATGGAGTGCGGCCTTTACCATATCCAGATTGGATGGCCGAATGATTGCTTCGATTTTTGTCATTGTTGTTGATCCTCATTAGTGCAACAGTCTTCAAAAGACTACACCACATGCCGGGGTGGAATGCTATGCCGATGGCTCCCAGTAATAACCTTCTTCGCCGTGCTGCGACAAATCGAGTCCTTGAACTTCCTGGTCTTCGGGAACACGAAGCCCCAGGGTCATATCGACAACCTTGAGGATAGCCAGAGTCCCAACAATAGCGAGTGCCCAGGCGATTGCCACTCCAACAAACTGATTGAGTAACTGATGCGCGTTCCCCTCAAGCACGCCGGAGGGCCTGGGATTTCCGTTGGCATCATGAAAAATAGGGTTAACAGCACTCGAGGCAAAGATACCTGTGAGCAGCGCCCCTATGGTGCCGCCTGTGCCGTGAACGCCGAACACATCCAGGCTGTCATCGTAACTAAAGCGCGCTTTGACTGTTGATACCATGAAAAAGCAGACGATCCCGGCGATTAATCCGATCACAAGCGCTGCCATGGGGCCCACGAAACCTGATGCCGGTGTAATGGCCACCAGGCCGGCCACTGCCCCTGAGATCGCACCCAACGCGCTGGGTTTGCCTTTAGCAATCCACTCTGTACCGCTCCATCCGACGACTGCGGCCGCCGTGGCTAGGTGAGTTGCTACAAAAGCGCTGGTAGCAAGGCTGTTGGCTGCGACTGCGCTGCCGGCATTAAAACCAAACCAGCCAACCCAGAGTAAACAAGCCCCAATGAAGCTCAGCACGACGCTGTGCGGAGGCATTGGCTCTTTGGGATAGCCGACACGGCGGCCCAACCATAAGGCACAGACCAGTGCAGACACTCCTGAGGTAACGTGCACCACGGTACCGCCGGCAAAATCGAGGGTTGGAAAACGTCCTCCCAGGGAAGCGTTCAGCAGGCCGCCCTTGCCCCAGACCATATGCGCCATGGGAGCGTAAACGATAAATGCCCACAACACCATGAACAGAAGCATGGCGCTGAATTTCATGCGCTCGGCGAAGGCGCCCGTGATCAGGGCAGGCGTAATGATCGCGAACATCAACTGATAGATCATGTAGGTTTGCGCCGGGATGGTGGCAGCATAGTCGGGATCTGGTTGAGCGCCGACGCCATGCAGAAAAACATTGTGCAGCCCCCCAATAAAACTGTTGCCGGCCCCGAAACAGAGGCTATATACCACAAGCGCCCATAGCACAGTAATCACGGCCATCATGGCGAAGCTATGCAGCATGGTTGCCAGCACGTTCTTTTTACGCACCAAGCCCCCGTAAAACAGGGCCAACCCGGGCCCCGTCATCAGAAGAACCAAGGCCGAGCTGGTCAGCATCCAGGCGTTATCGCCGGCACTTCTGGCCTCTGCCACGTGCTGCTCCAATTTTGCGATACGTTCATTCTGGGCATCGGCCGACGATTCTATTGTCGCGGTTGTTGAATTGGCTCCGGATACCTGCGCTGGAAGAACCTGCGGCGAAATGGAAAAAAGAAAGAATACTAAGAAAAGAACATGGAGGGTTCGCACTACTGCTGCCCCTCCTCATATGTATGCGCACATGAAATATCATGCTGTGTCGCGGTCATACTCTCAGCTCCTGGTAAGCTCATGATGCGTAGTCAAACGAAATCACGCTCTGGCCCAAGAAGAAAGAGCTTCTTCGGACCGGAGATTGATTTACAGCAAAGCGCAAATCTACCCGTAAGAATGTTTACGTTTTTTCCTAAATTGAGCCGGTTCGATTATTCGCACACATGGCCAGCGTCAATTCAATTTGAATGCATTGAGCTGAGCTACTCGCGACGACGGCGCGTTCCAAAGAACCAGCCTGCCACAGCTCCGAGGGCCATTCCCACGCCTGCGGCCGCAACGACAGCGGTGAACGGATGCACCTTGATTTGGTGACGGGTTTCTTCCACCGCGTCTTCAGCCGAATTCCGGAGGCGGCGTACATTTCGCGCGGCGCCATCATAGGCGGTTTCCAGGCCGTGACGGACTTCTTTCGATACGTTGGACGCGCGATCTACAAATTCCTTCCCCGCCGTTTTGATTTCTTGAGCTACAGGAACACTAAATTCTGCAGTTTTCATAGTGTCCTCCTCATCGGCAAAAGTATGATGCATGGACAAATCAGACCGATGTGATGCGCGTCACAATGTAACGTGAGCGGCAGGATTGATCGAAGTTACAAACTGCCGCAGGACATTTTTGCGCACCCCACAGCTTCTTCCAGTTCAACTCCTGCCCTCTATTCTGTGGGCCGCTGGCGCCGGAACATGGCAATGGCTTCGATTTCAACCAGCAGGTCAGGGCGGCAGAGCGTAGCCTGGATTCCAGTAGAAGCCGGCAGGGGGTTGAGTCCTTGCTCGCGGTAAAAAGCTGTGCGCTCTGCATTGAACGCGGCATAGTCCCGCTCGATGTCGCGGAGATAACACGTCGTGCGCACAATATCCTTCCAGGTTGCGCTCTCCGCCGCCAGCAGCGCGGTAATGTTATTGAACGTCCTCCGGGTTTGAGCGCATAAATCGCCCGCATGGACGGTACAGCCGTGTTCATCAATGCTGGCGGTTCCAGAGATCAACAAGACCACAAAATCGCCCAGATCGAGGCGCATGCCACGCGAGAATGCGCTGCCGTAGGTGCAAGCTTCGTTGAGAACATCGGGATTCGAAATTGCCCGCTTCTGAATCGGGGCACTGATAAGTTCTCCTATCATTTCATGAATAGCCATAGATGAATAAACTCCTTCTCTTTTCTAACGTTCTACAACTTCAAATGGAATCGCGGGTAATGTTCCGATGGGGAATCGGCGGTTGTTAGCCCCTGGCTGGGGATTTGCCGGGTTCGCGGCCCTTTGCATGAAAGCATCCACAATAAGATTTCCTTTCATGCCCGGCTTGAGTTTGCCGCCGTCGGCACTCAGCACGATGGCCATATCCTTTTCCCCGCGCGCAACCTTCACGATCGCAATGCCGTCAGGAGGCTCATTCAACGCTAACTGAAGCTGGTCGGCAAAGCGCGCGAATGGCACAACCAGCCGAACCTGTGCTGTTCCCCCTGCGGGAAGCTTCAGGGGTTCATCGTCAAGCAGCTTCCAGGGAGCGGCCCGTCGCGCATTCCCGGTAATAATCACGAGTGCATTCTTGGCCGGAACCAGATGGTGCGAAGCAAAAGCCTGCATCATGTCTTCTGCGGGCATGCCCCGGTGGCGGACTTTTTTTCCGTGGATCAGGGCTTCTCCTTCGAGATACAGGTTGTGCGGAGTTGCAAGCGGCTCGAGCGGAGCGGTCAACGTGACCCGTACATGGTCCTGACCGCCTGGGATACGGCCGCCACTCAACTGAAGCCTGCTGGGCGCATCTTTCAGCCGGAGCGTAATATCGCCAGAAAAACCATCACGACGCAGGGCATACACGGTAACTGGCGTGGTCATGCCCGGGCGAAGATTGATGCTCGACGGCACAACCCGCAACTCAAAATCAGGGCGAGGATGACTGATGCGTAAACGGTAGGCAAATTCCGGCCCTCCATGGTGCTGCGCATCGCCTATATAGAGATAGTAAGCTCCCTTGCTGGGCAGCTTGATGAAGATACGGGAATCCGCCTGGTGCGTGATCAGGGCTGCGGCCGGATCATCACAGTCATCGTTTATTGCCAGTTGCGTGCCGCTGGCATCGGTCAGCTTCAGCACGGAATCGAGAGGCGAATTCAGCCTGCGGGCAAACACTTCCGCAACAATTTCTTCACCCGCGCTGCCTTCAAAGCGGAACACATCCCACGTGCCTGGATGGGCGATGCGGCCATTGATGATCGTGGGTAATTTGATCCGCTTGGCATCGTTAGTTGCGGCTGGTTGCTTCACCTGTTCTGGCAGAGTATCCAGCGCAAATGACACCGGGTTGGAATTCCATTCGCCCTCACTTACAGAAAACATCTGAATGCCGGCATCGTGTCCTGCTTCCGTGATGCGCGTTTTCGGCAGATTCCATCCCGTCATCTCTACCGCGGTTCGTGTGCCGGTCTTTCCGCCCAGGGGAAAGATGCCGGTGACAAACGGCAATTCGCCAAGCGAAATGCGGTAAATAAAATCTTCGCGCCCGCGGTAGATCGAATCTCTGACTTCGAGCATGTAATCGCCGTCTTCGGCGATCTCCTGGTACAAGACCGGATCTTGATTGAAACGGTAGTGATCGGCATAAGCTATTTCGTTGCCTTTGCCGTCATAAAGGGCGAGCATGGCCTGAAACCAGCCAGGGACCGCGTCAGAAATATATGGAATCAGTTCCCGTGCTTTGGCGGCAATTACCAGATGCTGGCCTTTGCTCGCGTGGAAGCGATACCGATCGACTGCTCCGGGCATGATCTGGCCGTTCAGGATTGCAGGCAGAGTAATGTCTGCCGGAGGTTCAGGAGCGCTGGCCCTCTGCTGATTCTGCAGCGCTGCTGCTGCGCCCTGCCCTGATGGGATGTTCACTTGCGCTCTCTTCTTCGAGAATTCCGGCAATTGGTCCACGCAAAAAACAATTGGATTTGTCAGTCCCGCCGTGGTTGCTAACCTCAGCTCCCGTTCACCGGGGGCCACATCAGGAGCTATCGTGACCTGCAGCGTCGCGGTCTGAGCCATGGCAGGGTTTGCGGTTCTTCTCATGGAGTCGGCGATCTTTTGCCGGATTTCCATGAATGTCTTGGTATCTTCCACTGTCCACGTGGAATTTCCCGGAGCCGGCGTCATGTTTCCTTCGCTATTTCCCCCCTGCTGCCTTGCCCGGCCCGGCCTTCTCTCCGCCATTTTTTGCAGTTGTTCTCGCAGATTGTTTAACTCTACAGGCGGCAGGGGCTTAACAAAATCAACGACCGTGGCCTGCACGCCGTTGCCTGAGATGTACACATCATGAGTTCCATCCAGAAATTGCCCGCCAACCGTAACTTCGAAGGTGGTGCCTTGTCTTCCGCCGGCCGGATAGACGTAAGCCACATGCGGCACGTTCTGCTGTGCTTGCATGGCCGGCATGATCGCCATCACAATTGCCAGGCCTGCAGTAACTCGCCATTGCAAGAAGCCCATAGGTTCGCTCCTACATGATTTCTTTCAGACGCCCTGCCATCTTCACGTCTTCATCGCTAGCCGGCACCACGCGGGCCAATGCGCCCAGCGGATGCGGCAGCCTGGTCTCGGGGTCAATGCCAAGCAGTTCATAGATACTGGCGATGAGATCAATTGGATACACTGGCCTGTCTTTGACCTCCTCGCCTCTAGCATCTGATGCTCCTACTACGGCGCCGCCCCTGAAGCCGCCGCCTGCCACAACGGCAGAGAAAACTTGTCCCCAATGACCGCGCCCGCCGTTCCAGGGCGCCTCCCACATGACTTTTGGTGTTCTGCCAAATTCGCCGCTCCACCAGACAATCGTTGTTTTCAGCAGACCGCTGTCGGAAAGGTCTTGCAGAAGCGCCGCCATGCCTTTATCCATCTCCGGCAATCTGCGGCGCATGGTCTGGAAATTCTGTTTGTGCGTGTCCCAGCCGCCTTTGTAGTTGATGGTGATGTAAGGGGTTCCGCGCTCCACCAGCCGCCGTGCCACCAGGCACGATTGGCCGAACGTATTGCGCCCGTAGCGTTCCCGAACCTCGTCTTTTTCCTGAGAGAGATCAAACACTTTTCCTCCATCTCCCAGGATCAACTCATAAGCCTGTTGTTCAGCGTTACTCCATGTAGCTAACTGCGCACTGTCTCGCATCACATGTTCCAGGGCATCCAGCATGTGCAGATATTCACGGCGGCCCTGCTGCCGCTGGTCAGAAATACCTTGCGCCACGATGCCTTCCACGGCGAAACGGCTCTGCGCCGGATCGCCGCCGGTGGCAAAGGGCTTGTAACGCGAGCCCAGGAAGCCCGCTTCGGAAAATCTTCCCTGCGGCTCGGTGAGCACGATATAAGGAGGAATCAACCCTTCATAGCTTGCGTTATAGCCTCTGAGCAACGAAACCACGCCGCCAACACATGGATACACGTCGTGTCCGCCCGCCGGCCGCCCCGTCTGCACGGTGTAGGAAGCCGTTTCATGCGCATTCACGCCGTGAGTCATGCTGCGGATGACCGAGTATTTGTCTGCCTGCTTCGCCAGAAGCGGCATGAGTTCACAGATTCTGAGGCCGGCAACGTTGGTAGCAATCGGATTGTTGAGCGGACCGCAATAGTCGTAGCCTGCTTCCGGTTTTGGGTCAAACGTGTCGAGGTGTGATGGCCCACCCCACATCCAGATCTGGATTACCGACTTAGCACGGGCCTTGCCGGAGGTCACAACCGCCGGAGCGGGAGCACACCAAATATCTACATCGCCCAGCAGCAGCCCGGCGCTGCCGAACAATCCAAGTCGCAATATGTCGCGCCGGGAAATTTTCGAAAATAAATTTTCCTGATCCGCTCGGAGTGGGTTGCTGTCGAAATTCCTTCGTTGGCTCATATTTGCCTTTCCCGTGCCTCAGTGCCGGTAGAGAAACTCCGAAGTATTCATCAGCGCCCAGGCCAGGTCCGTTATCGCTTGCCGCCGGTTTACATTCCCAGATTCGGAATACGTCTGCACGAATTTCATCTCCTCAGGGGTTGGGTAGCGTGAAAGAATCGTCAGGTAGAGGCTGTTCACTACCGCTCCTGGATCTTTCGCCCTTCGCACAAGCTCCTGCAGCTTCGGACTCTGTTCAATCTTTCGCTCAATATGGGTCGAATTCAAAAGATGCAGACGCTGGGAGGCTGTGGGCTGGTTATTACGCTCCGACTCCAGGCCTGTATCGCGCGGCGGGCGCCCAAACAACTCCAGGAAAGAACTGCTGATGCTGCCATCCGGCAGGCTGATCGAACGCTGGTCTTCAGGCATAACGGTGTAGGGCTCCGGTACGGCGCTGGTGTACTGTTCGCCGCTGCCGGTCACCTCGCATAACGCGTCAATCAGTACCTCTGCATCTAACCGGCGCAGGACATAGTGAGCGAAATGCTTCTCGCCCTCGGGATTGTCGCTGCGTGGAATTGAAGAAAGCTGATACGTTTTTGAATTCAATATCAGCCGATAGATGTGCTTCAGGTCATAATTGGCTGCGATCAACTCCTGTTCCAGAAATGCCAGCAGTTCCGGGTTCTCTGGTGGATTGTCTTCGCGGACATCGTCCGGCTCATGCACGATGCCTCGTCCCAGCAGCCATGACCAGATTCGGTTGACGATGTTCTTGGTGAACCACGGGTTCTTGGCGGAAACCAGCCAGTCGGCGAACGCCTCCCGCGGGTCCTTACCAGAACGCAGTAGAACATGAGTTCCATCCGGAAAAGTTGCTGCTACGTCTGATATCTTGGCGCTCGTCAGATGCGCTGAGGCAGTTGCCACCGTCGCGCGGTCGGGATCAAAGAAAACAATCTCCTCTTTCCACTCCCCAGTGGCCTTGTAACCGATTTGCGAAAAAAAGACTGCCATGTCTGCCAATCGACCGTCTGGCCACTTTTCTGTGCGCATTCCCATGAACGTCAGGGCCACCGCCTGCGCCAGCGCTTTTGGCTCTTTATTCTGAACCGCGCGATAGAAATTGACTTGAGGATCGCGAAAATTGCTGCCGTTTGCCGTCATCATCTCGCGGACAAAGCGGTCGTAGGGCTTGTTTTCCGCTATCGAAGTCCGGACCCATTGATAGTAGGCTTGCGCCGCGTTGGGCCACAGATTGATGGGAAACTCTGCCTTGATGCGCAGCAGATCGCTCCACTTCATCGCCCAATAATCGGCGAACTCATTCCGCAGCAGCAGGCGGTCAATCAAGGCTGCGCGCCTGTTGGGCTCTCGATTGGCGAGGAACTCCGATGCCTCTTCGGCAGTTGGAAGCGTGCCGATAACGTCGAGATAAGCCCGCCGGAGAAACGCTGTGTCAGAACACAGGTTCGCCGGTTGAATCCTCAATTGCTGCAATCGGCGGAAGACAAGCTCATCAATTCTGCCTTCGGGGGTGGGTTGGGCAGAGTCCTCAAAAATGGAGACCGGGGTTTCGTCCATATCTGCATCTGTCGCAATCGTCAACATGGCAGGCGCGGTAATCCATGATTCCGGCATAGTCGCAGTTCACCTACGAGCGCTTCAGCTCGACCGCATTGCTGCGGCAATCTGCTTACTTCAAACCCCGGGGACAATTGCGAGTTGTGTGACGGCGGTCACGGTCTGACGTGATGGAGATCACATAGGGAAGGAAAGAGGATATGCGCGCAGAACGCCGGAAGTCGAACTGTTCAGCTTGAAATTGGGATCGCGTAGAAATCGCATCTCCCAAAGCCTGGCAGAAAGAGCGGGATTCTGTTTGAAAAACAGCCTTGCGCCAGAGCTTTTCCTGAGGGTTCAAGCCTCGGCTATTCATTGTCACCTGCTCACGTGACCGACATCACATTCTTTAATCCCAAGAGCTGCTTTAATCAGAAACTACCCATTCGTCGGCTCAAATGACGCGGATGCAGGTTTCTCCACGCAGGGAGGGAACTATGTTTTTGAAGCGCGCACATCTTCTTCTCGCGATGTTGCTGGCTTTTGCGATTGCGGCGCAGGCCGGCACCGTCAGCGGCAAAGTGTCTGGTGCCGGTGCTGACACCGTGGTCTGGATTGACAACCCATCCGGCAAAACAGACGTGCCCAGCAAACCATTCGTTGTAGACCAGAAAGGCCTGCTCTTCATTCCTCACGTAACTGTGGTGCCCGTGGGCAGCACAGTGGATTTTCTGAACAGTGACAGCGTGCAGCACAATGTGTTTTGGCCGGCCATCAGCGGCAACAAGAAGCTGGGGAAAAACCTGGGCACGTGGCCCAAAGGTGAGAAACGCAGTTTCAAATTTGAAAATCCCGGCGTGGTGTCTCTGCTATGCAACGTGCATCCCGAGATGTCAGCGTACGTAATTGTGGTGCCCACTTCTTACTATGCCACCACGAATGCCAGCGGCGAATACACCATCGAGAATGTTCCCGATGGTCCTCACACCATCACGGTGTGGCATGAGGGGATGAAACCGCAGTCGAAGCCGGTAACAGCCTCGGGTACGACCAAGGCCGACTTCACCTTGTCAAAGTAAGCACAGCAAAAGCAGCAGGAGTGAAAGTGGATGGCGCAAGAAACAGGGAAGAACGATCGTGGGGACGAATCTGCAGCTCTTGATCGTCGCCGCTTCATCAAATTTGGGACAACTTCGCTGGCGATCGCGGGTCTGGGCGCGTGCGTGTTCGGGGTTAAATATCTCTCCCCCAATGTGCTCTACGAACCTTCGCCCGTGGTGAATGCGGGCAAGCCGGAGCATTACCCGCTCGACTCGGTCACGCTGGACCTTCGCGCCAGCATTTTTGTGGTGCATGCCAAGGAAGGCTTTTACGCCCTGAGTGCGGTTTGCACGCATCTGGGCTGCCTGTCGGTGTGGAAGCCGGAAGCCGGCGTGATTGGCTGTCCTTGCCATGGAAGCGCGTTCCAGCGCGACGGAAGCGTGCTGGCCGGGCCGGCGCCCCAGCCTCTCCCATGGCTCAAGATGTGGATGGGCGATGACGGCAATCTGATGGTGGACCGCTCCCAGCGTGTCGCCGCACATAACGAATTCGTTCAGGCATGAGCATGCCGAAAGCACAGGACATCAGTAGTAACGCTGCCCGGAACCCGGTACAAGCGCTTGCCCGGTGGCGGCAGGATTTACAGCAGACTTTTTCCGCCCGCGTACGCGAGCCGCAACTCGGCTTTCGCGTGACCTGGTATCTGGGCGCGCTTACCCTGGGGACGTTCGCCATTCAAATCGTCACCGGCCTGCTGCTCATGCTCTACTACCACCCTTCGATTCCGCAGGGTTACGCCGACATGAAAGACCTGCAGTTTGTGGTGTCGTCGGGCGTGTTTCTGCGGAACCTGCACCGCTGGTCGGCGCATGCCATGGTGTTCCTGGTCTTCGCACACATGGCCAAGGTGTTTTACCGCCGCGCATTTCGCACCCCGAAGGAGCTGAACTGGGTGGTGGGCGTTTGCCTGCTGATGCTGACGTTGCTGCTCAGTTATACCGGGTATCTGTTGCCATGGGACCAGCTTTCGTATTGGGGCACGACGGTAGGCGCCAACATCATGTCCGCCATCCCGGTCGTTGGCGATAAGTTACGCTTCATCCTGCTCGGTGGCCACACGGTCAACGCCAATGCCCTGCTCCGTTTTTATGTCCTTCACACCATGATTCTGCCGCTTGCTGTCATTCTGCTGATCACGGTCCATCTGTGGCGGCTGCACAAGGATGGCGGGATGTATGAATTGCAGGAAGAAAACCAGGCCGAAGCAATAGCGCCCGCGGGGTTCGAGCAGGAAAAGACCATCTCTTACCGCGAATTGCTTTTTCGGGAGATCATTGCTATTGAACTGCTGGCTGCGCTGCTGGGAATGATTGCGTTGCGCTGGAACGCTCCTCTGGAGCAGCTCGCCGACCCGCTGCACACCCCCAACCCGGCCAAAGCGCCGTGGTATTTCACCGGCCTGCAGGAGTTGTTGCATTATTTCCCACCATTGGTCGCGGGAATTCTTTTCCCGACGCTATTGTTGATTGCTTTGATCGTTGTCCCCTTTTTTGGGGTCGCCGGCAAAGAAAAAAGTTTTTGGATCCACGAAAAGTCCAAGCGCCTCTTGCTGGCGGCGATCGTCGTCGGCTTGATCACCGTGTTGTTAAGCATGCGCCATGCCTGGGACGCATTGCTCCCCGTCTGGATCATTGCCGCCTTCATGGGGCTGGCGGCAGCCAGCGCTCAGAAGCCGACCGGCAGATTTCGAGCCTGGCTAAGTTCCAAACCGCTGTCCTTTTGGGTCATGACTTGGCTCCTGCTGGAAGGGGTGGTGCTCACTTGCGTGGGCACTTTCTTCCGTGGCCCGGGCTGGTCGTGGGTCTGGCCGTGGAGATATTGAAGGACTTAACTTAATTGAGCTTCAGGAACCAATTCGCCAGGCTGCGCCGGATTTTTTTCGCCGATCCACCGCACCGCTTCGCCTGGGCAAGCCTGTTGCTGGCGATTGTGGTGGCCATTGCTCCCACCCAGGACTTGTTCAACGAATGGCGGCACTATCAGCGGGAGTATCTGAAGCTGGTCGGCGGGCGCGCCGATGCCGCAGCGTTGCAACGCCGGTTTGAAGGCGGCATCCACCAGATTTGGATTCCCGAACAACATGTCGTGGACCGCTGTACCACATGCCACGTGGCGTTGAACGAACCCACTCTGGCCGATGTGCGGCAGCAGCCATTCCAGCCGCATCCCGCCATGCCGCATGCGCTCAACGAATTTGGTTGCGTAATCTGCCATCACGGACAGGGAGCAGCCACGACCGTGGAAGAGGCGCACTACAGCACCAAAGCCTGGGAGCAGCCGATTCTTCCGGCGCGCTACCTGGAATCTTCTTGTGGGCAGTGCCACATGGACCTGCTGGAAGGAACGCCGCAGCTCAACCTGGGCCGCCATCTTCTGGCCCGGTACGGCTGCGCCCACTGCCACGCCATCACCCAGCCGGATGGCACGTTGATCACGCCGGTGGACGAGCCGCCATCGCTGGAACATATCGCGGAAAAGACCACCCGCGAATGGATCTATGCGTGGGTTAAAGATCCGCAAGCATATGCGGTTTCGTCGACCATGCCGAACTTCCGTTTTGACGACCAGCAGGCAGCCGACATTGCCGCGTTCCTCATCGCCCAGAGTACGGCGTCGGAAAATTCCCAGCTCGCGGCGGCCAGCCATGCTGCCTCGCTTGCGCCGGGCACCGATATCCCCCAGCAAAGCGCCAGCTTGTACGGAACCCTGTTCTGTTCCTCCTGCCATGCCATTCAAAACGCCGCTGGTAACCTGGTGGGCGGCGACCTGGCGCCGGAATTGACCCGGGTCGGCAACAAGGTGGATCCGGAATGGTTGCGCCGCTGGCTCAGCCGTCCACAAGGGTATGATCCAAAAACGCGCATGCCGCGCTTTCGTTTTGATGAAAAACAGATTGCCCTGCTTTCCAGCTTCCTGCTCAGCAAAAAAGACGAGGATTTTCCAGCCAATGTTCATTTGCCGGCGGCTGACGCGCAGAGTGCCGCCCGGGGGAAAAAACTGGTGGCGGACTACGGCTGTGCCGCTTGCCATCGCATCAACGGAGTAAGCCCGCCGGAAAATTTTGCTCCTGACCTCTCGCGCATCGGGAGCAAACCTTTGTTCCAAGTGGGATTTCCTCACGGCATGCCGGAGACCTTGCCGGATTATATTTCTGGAAAGATCCATGATCCGCGGGCATTTGGTCCGGCGTTGAAGATGCCGAAATTCAGTCTGACTGAGCCGCAGATCGAAGCGCTGACCACAGCCCTGCTGGCACAAACCGACCGGGCGGTGACCATGCCTCCGGAACTGGTGCGGGTATCACCCCATCCTAAATACAATCCCGGAGGAGAAGCGGGCCGGCTGATGGAAGATTTGCGTTGCCTGAGCTGTCACACTATCAACAGCAATGGCGGCGATATGGCGCCTGACTTGACGTGGGAAGGAAGCGCAGTACAGCGCGCCTGGCTGCTGGATTTCATGAGGAACCCGAACACGCTGCGTCCGGCGCTGATCCGCAGAATGCCCAAGTTTAACTTGAGCGAAGATGAGGACAAAATCATCTCGGATTATATTCTCTCCGCCTATCAGGCCCCAGGCTTTGATTCGCGGGCCTTGGACACACACACGCTGAATGCGGATGCGGCCGCCCGCGGCAAAGAACTATTCTATTCCAGATATGTTTGCCAGTCCTGCCATATCGCAGACTACAAGAAAGACAAAGGTTATGTCGGGCCGGCGCTGGCCGGGGTGGGCAACCGGCTGACTCCGGTGTGGATTTACCGCTGGCTCAAGAACCCCCAAGCCCTGCTCCCCGGAACACAAATGCCGAACCCCGGCCTCAGCGACAACGAGGCCCGCGATCTCACTGCATTTCTGATGACTCTCAAGGCCCATGAGAACGGAGGCAAAAAGTGAAGTCTTTCGGCACACACTTGGTCTGTGTTCTGCTGCTTCTGAGCGGCTGTTCCCAGCGCAAATCGGCGGACCAAACGCCGCAGGCGGCGCAGCCGCTTCAGGCAAAAGCCACTGGAGCGCAAATCGTGGAGGTGAGCGGCGGCAAGCAAGTAAACGGCGTCGGTGCCACCTTGCAGGACCCGGTGGTGGTGCAGGTGAACGGCGCGGATGGCAATGCTGTAGCCGGAGCGCTCGTATCTTTACACGGGGACGGCTTGAGGCTCGAACCATACCAGGGCGTTTCCGATGCGAGCGGGCAAGTGAGCGTTGCGGTCCAATTGGGCAGCACGCCGGGAAACTACCGGATCGTCGCAGAGACGCCCAAGACCGGGGGCGGCACCGCGACCGTGGAAATCCGTGAAATTGCCCTGGGCTATGAACAAAAACTAGGGCGAGACGTAAACGACAAATACTGCATCCGCTGTCATGATCAGGAATCGACGCCGGAACGCGTATCAAACTTTGACAATCTCTCACCGGCGCCGCACGCGTTTTCTGATGGAGCATTTCTGAATCAGCTCTCCGACGCTGATTTGATCAAGGTGATTACCCACGGCGGGCCGGCGCTGGGTAAGTCTCTAGCGACGCCGGCGTTTGGAAACACCTTGAGCCTGGCGCAGATCAAAGCTGTGGTGGCTTATATACGGGCGATCGCAGATCCCCCTTACAACGCCGTTCCGTTAAAACACTAGTTCGCTGATGAGCCTAATGCTTCTACCACCACTTCATCCTATGGGTCTTTCAGCGTCACATTTGTTCTTGCTAAGTCCGTTATGCAGGCGAACAATAGCTGAGGGGAAAGAATGGAACCGGCGCTCACGCATGGAATCATCGTAGACTGCGCTTTCACCCGGGTCGCCATTCGGCTGGTGCGTAATCCACCCAGATACATTCACCCGCAGAGGATTCTTGCCCTTCACCAGCGCCAGCGAACCCGAAATCATAGGGCTGTTCTCCCTGGCCGGGAGCATTGACGTAAGGCCCCGCAGTGAATGACATCCAAACCGCACCGGTGCTCCAGTCCGAACGCGCCGATGCGATACTGATGCCGGAGGCGAGATAAGAGCGCGGCATCGAGGTATAATCCTGTTCGGGAGCATTGTTGTCCCAAAAAAGGAATTCAATCCAGGGGGCGATGTTGCCGGTCTGGCTGGCAATGACAGTCTTTACATCACGTGCATACTTGTGCAGCAAGGCTGCGTGAGGAGCGTTCTACATTTCCAGGAACCCGGCGAGGAATGAATAAATGTTTGGTTCCGCGGTTCCCGGCCATACATTGTCGCTGCGAGTATGGGTCGTACCGCGATCGTCAATAAAGTCGCGGCTCGGCCAGGTAAAGTGCATGATGTAGTCGCCGGCGTCGAGCGGGAAGGTGTAAGGATTATTGGTATCGTGAATCAAATCCAGGCCCTTGGCGGTTCTGGCAGCCAGGGCCGGCAACCCCTGTTCATCGTACCCAGCGGGCCATAGTTGGCAAAGCCTTCCGGCCAGCCTCCGCCGATCATATTAAGGTTGTAGTAGGGCGCGACCCGGGTGCCGTGCTGGTTGGTGTACCAGTCATTCCAAAGAGCATTGCCATTGGGATTGTCGCCTTGCGTGGCGATTGCGGCCATACCTTTGGCATCGTAATAGCCGGCAAAATAGTTGCTCTGCGGGCGCTCATATTCAAAGGAATCGTTCTCAAAGTCGCTGATCCACAGGTTCAGATCGTTGTATACCTGGGCCTGCTGGCTGCGTTCATCAGGTCGTGGAACCAGTCACAGCCAATTCCCAGGGTTACTCCGTAGAAGCGGATACCATATCCGCTGTCGCGGTTCTGTATGGGACTTCCGCCCACCAGTTGATGCGCCGGGTCAGACATCCTGACTGCCGTTCGCCGCAATGGAAGGATTGGCCGGGCTAATCTGGATCCGCACCGGACCAACCTGTCCCCGGCACCTGGCCGCACTCCCCATGAAAAACAAACCGTAAAGAATGAAGAGCAGTCCAATCGTGCGGGCAAACATAACAAGTCGCTTCAATAGTCTGGTTTTACGCATCGGCTCCTGCTTTTTGGTCAAGCAATCCTTCAATAAAGCTGTGCAGACTTTTCCGGACAGACCGAATCGCACCCACTGATGGCCTTGTGGGTTCAGTCCTTCATGCAGCATTTTTGGGAAAAAGAAAGGCAGGTTCATTTGTATCAGCCGGTTCAATTTTGAGTCAACGGTATTGCTTGTTCTGAGTCACACGCTGGTACAGTTTTGGGAGTGTACCTTAGAACATGGCTGGTTTGGTTGTGGTGCAAAAACCTTGTTGTTCACCAAAAGTACATCGTGACCGCGGTCGAGAACCTAGGGCCCACTATCTGGGCGCTTTGCTCCATGCGCTGATAGTCGTTGCTGTCCAAGCTTGTGTTATATATCCGGACGAGGTTGTGGTCCGCAAAAACTCTCTCGTTTTCTCAGAGCAAGGGTCCCGTAGCATTAAGTAACATTGGGTAACCTTGAATTCTCATTTGCCGACAGGGGTTTTTGCGGAGCACAGTATCTATGAAGCTGCGCAATGTCATACTCTCAGCGATCGCACTCGTACCCCTGTCGAGCGGTCTCTCTCGTTGCGCTGTCGCACAGTACCAGAACAGTCCGGAACTCAACGTGAAAGCAGCCGTCTCGGCTGACCCGAGACCAGGGGTTATCGTCGAAATCGTCGCAAAGGAATCCGCAGCCGAAAAAGCGGGAGTGCAAACGGGAGACATTCTGGTTGGCTGGACGCGTGGCGATGCCAGCGGCAAAATTGACTCGCCCTTTGATATCCCTCTTTATCGAAACCGGCCAATCGCCGCGCGGGATTGTGATCCCCGCACCGGGCAGTTTGCCGGATTATTGGGATGCAGTTTTTCCCAATATCCACGTTTTCTTGTATTTCAGTTCGTAAGGAGCTCCCGCACCGGTGGAGTATGAACTTTCGTCACTTCACGATTTCTCGGTCTGCCATTTACAGTACGACTACTTACAGTACTACTACAGTCGAAACCATGAACTCGCGTTTAGGAATTCCATGAACACATAAGCCGCTGCACTCGGCTTAACTGCTCGAACCTTCCTATCGACAAACCCACAATCAAGACATTCCAGTAAGGAGAAAACGAATGATCAGACAAGCAACTCTTGCAAAAGTGATGTGTTGTTTCAACTTCAAGCAGGTTGTAAGCGTCTTTGTAGTTCTCGCAGGCATGGTAACTGCAATTGGAGCCAGCAATATGCCTACCGTCGACTTCGGCTTTGGTCTGCAGCACGACGTTGGATCCAGTTCCTCCATTGGCATCAACAATAGCGGCCGGATTCTTGAAGTGCATCAGGCACAATCAACCGGCTCTCTATGGTGGAAGGTTGGGACCGCCTTCCGTTCAGGAATCAATTGGAGCGGGCCCGCGCGGCAATATGACTCGGGAAAGACCCCCAGGTGCGCGGTCAATAACAAGGACGTAGCAGTCGAGGTACATCACACGAGCGGTACTGATAACTCGCTCTGGTATCACGTTGGGCGGGTGGACGCTGCGTCGGTGAGTTGGGGCAGCGCGATTCAATACGATACCGGCGCCATCCCGGCCGTAGGGCTTAATGATTCCGGCACGGTTGTAGAGGTGCATCAATCCCAATCCGGGAATGGATTGTGGTATCACGTGGGCACAATCAACGGCAGTGCGATCAGCTGGGGACCAAGCTTAAGTTACGACAATGGAACCGCGCCGTCAGTCGCGGTCAATAACTCAGCTACGGTTGTAGAGGTCCATCAAGCGCAGTTCGGATCGGGACTGTGGTACCACGTGGGCACGATCAGCGGTAACACGATCAACTGGGGTCCGAGCATCAGCTACGACAGCGGGAGCGGCCCTTCAGTTGCGCTGACCGACAGCGGCCTAGTGATCGAGACCCATGCCAGTGGAAGCGGTTCGCTTTGGCAGCATACCGGCGTAATCAACGGAACCACGATCAACTGGATCGGCACAAGTTCGTTTTACGACAATGGCAACAGTGCCTCTACCGCCAGTAACGGCACGCTGGATGTCGAGGCGAGTGTGAAAAGTGGCAATACGCTGAATGCCTCCACGTCGCTCGTGATCGACCGCTCCTCCTGGATGGAGAATGCGCTGGCGACGATCGGAAACATGACACTGCACCAAATGGTGCTTCCCGGCTCCCATGACGCTGGAATGTACGCTAACAGCTTTCCCGCCAGCATGGCCGAAACCCAAGACATGACGATTCAGCAGCAATTGTATGCCGGTGTTCGATACTTCGACTTGCGGCCACACTGGACCGGCAGCGATCTCCTCATCTATCACGGGCCTATTGATGTGGAGTCTGTGCAGACGGTATTGAATGACGTTCAGAGCTTCATGAGCACCAACCGGAAAGAGCTGGTGGTCCTGAAGTTTTCTCATTACGACAACTTCGACAGCTCCGGCACCGCTTATCAGACGCTAGTCTCGTGGATTCACAATGCGCTCAACCCGTGGCTTTACACGACGGCCCCATCCGGAATGCGCCTAGCCAATACCCCCATGAGCAGCTTTATTGGCAGCCAGGGCCGGGTCCTGGTTGTAAGCGATGGGAGCCAACCGATCAGTTATCCAAGCCCTGGCATCTGGGTTTACCGCGACTGGAGTTCGGGCGATCCGCAGAACGGCGATCTGCGGATTTTTGATCAGTACGCCAACGTAACCGACTATCCGACGATGATGAATGACCAGTTCAACAAATTTCAGAACTATGACGGTACATGCCAAAACAACGTTTCTGTGCCATGCGACCTGTTCCTGCTCTCCTGGACCCTAACCCCTGCGATCAACGTCTGGAGTGTTGTGGGTCCGCCGAATCGAGGTCTTGGATACGATATCAATGATCTTGTCATCCCCAACAGCCATGGACAGATTCTGAACATTATTTATGCCGATTACAACGAGTACTCCCGGTCAACCGACTTGTCCATCTTTCTAAACGGCATCAAGAGCATCGGTGGATTGGTAGGTACACACCGGCTTCTCAATGTGTCGAGCGGACTAGCGCTCGATGGTGACGCCAATGCCCAAGGGACGCTCATCCAGCTCTACTCCTCCAACGGCACGGCTGACCAGCTATGGAACATCCAACCGTCAGGCAGTGGATACAGCATCACCAGTGTGCAGAGCGGCCTGGCGCTGGACGGCGGCGCGAATGCGCTTGGAACCAATCCACAGATGTGGCCGGCCAACGGCACAGCCGATCAGCAGTGGATGATTCAGCCTTCGGGAAGCGGCTACAGCATCGTCAGCGTACAAAGCGGTCTTGCAGTAGATGCTTCGGTGAACACTCAAGGAACGAATCCGCAGATGAACACTGCCACTGACTCGGCATTGCAACAATGGAAGCTACAGTAAAACCACGCAGGCTTATATAAATCTATAGCATTTCTGAACGGTGAGGGCCGGCCTAGCTTGCAAGCTATGGCTGTCCTCTTACCCGAAGAAACACTTTTAGATGCGGCCTAACCAGCTTATCGATGGAAACCCAGCCCCATGCCATTCCGCTAGACTGATTGTCGGCTTGCGGCAGACACTCCATTGCAAAGGAGGAAATTTCTCATGAAGAGTGAGCGATAAACAAATCTTTGAATAGGGCGTGGTTAGTCCATCGCTCACCAAAGGCCGGGCCACATTTTGGCCGGCCTTTCTTGAGCCATACGGCTGCTCTAGGGGCTTGCGTGCTATTGGGCCAGCACCCAAGGCGACCAGTTCGACCAAGCCCCCCAGGAAGCGCCATTCCACGCAGTCACTGTAAACGTGTAATAGGTGTTAGGCGTCAGCCCGGTGATGATAGCGGAGTTGGTGCTGGTTGATAGTGTCTGGCTGGAACCGGTAGCGGCGCTATAAACATCCACTCCGTAAGCTGTGACCGGACATCCGCCGTTGTTTGCTGGTGGATTCCAAGTCACCGTAATTTGACCACTCCCATTGGCCGAGCCAACAACATTCGTAGACGCACCTGGAACACCACAAACGATTACCGGAGTACCAGTCGAATCCCCGAACCACTGTATGCCTTCCTGCAACATACCCCACTGGAAGTTGTAGGTCCCGGGCTGAGAAGGTGCGGTCACATTGAAGGTGAAAGTCGCCTGCGCTCCAGGAGGCACGCTGTTGTTCGGCAGAGCCGCTCGGAGAGGACCCCAGGTAGTGTTATTCCGTGGATTCAAGGACCCCAAGTTGTACGCCGAAGAAGTCCAGGTGCTTGTACCTATGTTTAGCATTGTGACTGATACGCTATAGGTCTGACCTGCAACCATCGGGGAAGGCACCGATTGTGAAGATAAGCTGGCGGAATTCGGCGGGAGCAAACTATAAACACTGAGTTGGTCTACAGCCCCAACGTAGACCTTTCCGTTCGCAACGGTAGGAACGGCAAATTTGATTGGATTTCCAGGATTGTCGTGGGTAGGATCCTGATATTGATCACTCGAATAGAGCAAACTAAGGTTAAGGGCATCATGTGCCCGCAGTACCTCGCGGGACGTCGTATCTGAAGGGTTTCCCAATGACCATACTATGCCGTTGCTGGCGCCATTCGCTGAAATTGAAGGAGTGGAACCAAGCAATCCGTATATATCCTGCGAGGATATCATGTCACCTAAACGGCCGTTACTCAAGAAAAATGACTTTAGATGGTCATTTACTCCGAAGAAATAAACTCTATTATTCCAGTACGCGGGCATGCCGAACAATTCGTCTTCAAGATTTGCATTTCCGCCGATAGCCCCCTTCAACTCCTGCACAATCTGGGTATCCGAAGTGCAGTAGCTGGTGAACTGATCGCAGAGATGGCCGCCCATGTGATTCCGGTCTACCACGTAAATAGTTCCTTCTTTTCCAGTCTGGACCAGTTCATTCAACCCCGGTAGCAGCAACACCCCACCTGAGCCGAGGTCCATATCTTTCTGATTCATGAAATTTTGGTCGTATGGTGTGAAATAGTCTGTAGCATTCAAGCCTCCGTTCAGGCTCAGCTTGATAATGCTGTCGCCCAAATCGGTTGAATTATTAAAGTATCCGTTTCCGGTTGCGACAAAAAGGTTTGTGCCATCACCAGCCAAACCTGCGCCAGACATCCAGATACCGCCCTGGCTGCTGTTGGGAGTTGTTACATAGATCCCCTGCAACAAAAAACTATTGGCGTCATAGGCAAATATCCAGCCATGGTACGTGGGGTTATCACAATGTGAAGCAAAACCGATGTAAATTATTCCGTTCATGAGAAGCAAACCAGGGCGGTTTTGCTGTCTCCGCGAGTCAAAGGATACACCGCTGCTCGACCCTGAAATCTGCCGTGGACCCTGTGATTTCTCGCTTCCATCGGCAATATTTAGTGCATGAAGGCGGTGAACAAAGTAGTCGTTGCCATAAGGATCAACTGCTCTTGATTTAGCCTCGACATATACTGTGTTCGTATTTATGTCGATGACTGGCGTGCTGGTGATGCCGTACCACGGATTGATATTAGAGCAGCCCACATCAATGATCGGGACCGCTGTCTCTCCCGATGTACCGCCATGAGCAGTATCTATAAGGTCTGCACTCCAGAGACATTGCCCGGTATCGGCATCAAAGGCGTACACCCAGTCCTGTTCGGTAGCAACAAAAACAACGCCATTGTGGGTTCCTGCTGGAGAAACATCGAAGTAGTCCACGCACTGGTTTTGTGGAATGTACAGGTTTGAAACGTAGAGTGGCTGTGCATATATATCTCCACGTACTCCCCTCGAAAAGAGTTTGCCGAATTGCGCGCCGTTTACATTTGCGGGCGTGAGAATAGTCTCTTCTAGGTTTTGTCCTGTCCGGCAATTGTCATTGTGATAAGTTGTAACATTGACCGACGCCTGAGGAGTACATACATCGCTACCCGTCGGGGGTGGAGGAGGTGGAGGATTTGAGGATGGTGGATTCGGAGGCGGTGTCGTCGCCGCCATTGGAAACAACCCCTGATCGTACCACCATGAGACATCGGTACCCGAATAGATGATATGCAGTAATCCGTCATCGCTGTCGCGATAATAAATGTTCACGCTGCCGTCGTGCTTCGTAATGGCAGAAGGGCTCCCGGTCATATGCTGCTGCCCGCATACGGGACAGTTTGTGGAGGTAGGCGGATGCCAGCCGGCACCATCCAAATAGTCTTGCTCGAGGGCATTGGGACCGGAATCGTTATAGAAGACCCGCACTGTACCGCTGTGATCCTGAATAGCAGAGGCAGTATTGTTCATCCAGCGGCCTGAGTTCCAGGGACCGCTGAAGGAGCCCGTACCGGGCGTGGCACCAGGAATCCAGGCTAATTCATACATGCTGTGGTTAGCATCGTTTCCCCGAAAATAGATCCGTAAGGTCTTGGCCACGTTGTTTGGATTAGAGAGGACAGCCTCAACAGCAGTGGGATTGTCGGTAATGGTAGCATTCGAATTGAAGTCCAGCCAACTTGTCGTGCCGTAGTTTAGATAAGCCATATGCAAATTATGGTCGGCTGCATCCTGATAAAAAACATTGATGTCCCCATTTGCTTTCACCATGGCATATGGACTTCCAGTGATCGGCTGGGTACCAATGGTGGCCAGATGCCAACCATATTGATCCAGAGAGTATTCCTGCACGTTATTTGTGATTCGATCATGATAGTAAATCCGAACGGTTCCGTTCACGTCCAGCACAGCAGAAGGGCTGTTGCTAATCGGAAGTTTGGTGTTGTAGTCCCCCCAAACCAATGTTTGTGGATTCCACCCGAGTTCATGCAGATTGCCGTCGCTGGAGCCGTAATAGATACGAACGCTTCCAGCGATGTTGATTCCAGGTATGCCATTGGTATCTTCAATGGCCGATGCATTACCGACGATTGGATGTCCAGAGTTGAAGTCCAGCCACTGCGGGTTAGGACCAGGATTCCAATATGCCATATGTAAGTTGTTGTCCGTACCAGGATAGAAGACATTCACATCTCCATTGCTCTTCTCCATGGCAAACGGATGGGCACTCTCTTGTCCCCAAGCTCCAGCTACCAGCACCAACAGTACGAAAACGGTTACAAATGTTAATGAATAACGCCTATTCGCAAAACGGGATATCTCTTGCCTGTACATGTTCATTCTCCTTGTGGACAACGTTGCACCAAACCAATTTCAATCACGTCACTCCGGCCACGGCTGCTTTAGGACAAGCACACGTGCGCCTCGACTTTTGTTGGTCATGATCTAGCGAGAAAGACTCGGCTCTAGGCTACGAATCCAGTTCCAGCTCTGCTACTACGTGTCTGAATCCGGGCAAAATTACAGAAAATTTCTGGACGAATCGTTATGTCGTGAATCCTTACGCTCTCAGTTGCGGACTGCTAAAATCGGGAAATGTCGTCGAAACTCGAAGAAATCAATGGGAGAAACTCAAGCGGAAATAGAAATCTGCGACCGAATCTTTCCCCGAGAAAATGGTCACAATGTAATCGTTGGGTTGCAGGCTGTTGAGGATGCGAATGAAGGGCTGTTTTTGGCTGTTCAACGTAACATCTCCCTTCAGCACGGGCGCCGGATCATCAACGGTTCTGATGGAAAACGTAAGAGATCCGGAAGGAACGCTTCCGGCGGGCAGTTCGAGAAGCAATTCTTTGATCCCTGGCGGAATGCTAACTGCCGTTCCTGTGTATGAGTGATCGCTGTCACGTACTCCGGGGACGTTAAGTTGCGCCGTGAGGGTCGAGGCCGTGCTGGCCTCATGATTGCCGGCTGTGGAAACAGTAACTGGTGATGTCCTGACGTTCATGATGCGCCAAGACACGAATAAACCTGCGGCCAGGAGAAGTGAAGCCGCAAGCGCCAGCGCCCAGGGGCGCAGGCGGATGTGCTGTTTCGCAATGCGCCGAACGCTGTGCTCGCCCGGCATGCGTCTCTGTGCTTCGAGCAACTCACGGAGACGTGGCGAGTTTTTCATCGCTGCCTGGAATGCCTGCTCCTCTGCGCGCGAGAGTTCGCCGCGCTCAAAGCGCGCGATCAGCTCCTCTTCGGTCTCAAGAAGAAGTGCATAGAGACCGTCGTCTTGAA
>Ga0209166_10000563_pt1 | contig 38998 bp, 59 predicted proteins | sample Coa_R1_3_FD_187151 | JGI IMG/M metagenome (GOLD analysis project Ga0209166, IMG submission 187151) | Surface soil microbial communities from Centralia Pennsylvania, which are recovering from an underground coalmine fire - Coalmine... | ecosystem: Environmental > Terrestrial > Soil >...
CGGTCGGCTTGCCGTCGGGTCCAAATTGCGGCATGGAGCCCTGCGGCACGGATGGCATGAAGAACTTCAAGTCGCCCTCAGGGCCAACCAGTCCCGAGCCGGGGCGAGCGGCGGTCGGAGCGATGTAGTTCTCTTTCAGCAGTCGCCGCTGGATATAGTCGCGCGCCATCGGTGAATTAGGGGGAATGCCGGCCGCCTCCAATTGCCGTGTCATCTCGAGCGGCGTGTAATTCGGCGCCACGATCGTCTTGGCGTATTCCTGCGGCCCCAGCATGCTCATGAGCGCATTGGCCGTGCCACGGCCCATATCTCGCGGGATCATGGGATTCGGCGCCGGCGGCGAAACTGCGCTCGGCTGCTGCACATTGCCGGAGGTTACGGCCTGCGCAGCGTCCTGGGCCGCCGGAGGCGCGTCGGGCGAAACAATGCCCGCGCCTGGGCCGGTCGATTGCGGGTGAGGCTGGCCTCCCATCATCCCCTGGAAATATTGCTGCTGCGACTGAAGCGCACTTTTCTGCGCCTTACCGGCAAGAAGCGCGTCGGTCAGCATTGAGACATTTTGCAGCGCTCCGCGCCGGGGAACCACCTTCATCGAATTCCAATTCTCTGGGGTCTGATTCGACTGCTGCATGGCCCCCATGAGCATCTGCGCGAGTTGCTGCTTGCGCTGGACATCGAGATACGCCGGATACTGCGACGGGTCCAGATAGGGAGGCGGCAGACCGCTCGAATCAGCCATTGGGCCCTCCCGCCGGGAATTGAACTGGCGGCAATTGCGGGGACTGCTGCAATGCCTGCAAGGTTGGGTCTTGCTGCATCATCCGATTGGTCTGCGGCAGCATGGCATTGGCCTGCTGGGTATTGCGCTGGCCCTGCAGCGCCTTCATGAGCATGAGCTTTTGCGAGAGCATAGCCGCCGCATTCATGGGGGCTATTTGACTTTGCATGGCCGGGCCAGCGCCCTGGCCACCGCCGGCACTTCCCCCGCTCACGGCCTGTTGCAGTCGCTGCATGAGCATTTGCTGCATGGTTCCGGGATCGATGGCCATAGAGGTTCCTTTAGGCAAGCGCGAGATACATGAGGTAGGAAGCGAGCGCGGAACCGGCCGCGCCCGTGGTCGCATTATTCGAAGCCACGTTCGCGTTATAGCCCGCAAGCTGCCCCTGATACTGCTGGCCGAAGGCACCGGAAATATCCGGTGTCGCCGCCGAGACGTTCGCGCTCGGATTGCCCTGCAATTGCTCATACTCGCTGATCGGCGCATTGCGCACTGCGAGCTGATTCTGTAGGCCCTGGCTCCCTAAGCCAAAGAGCCGCGACTGCTCGGCCCCGCCGCCGGTGATGGCTGAATTGATCGCCTGATTATTGGTGAACGTGTTCTGCCGGTTCTCCTGATCAAGGGCCGTCTGCCAGGCCTGCGAGCCCGGCGTCGCCCCCTCATTCGCGAGCTGCGAGAGCAACTGCTCATGGCCGAGTTGCTGCTGGGGCTGTAGGTACGCCTCTTGCTGGTTATAGAGCGCATTCCGGGTCGTGTTCAAATCCTGAGTGGTCGACGGCCCTCCCGGCATCCCGGCAAGCCCCGAGGTATCGATCGGGCTTGAGAGCATGTCATTCGCCCAGGGCGTGAGCGAGGTGGTTTGCGAGTAGCGTGGCGCGCCAGTGCCGCCCAATCCCATGGTGCCGGTGCTAATCCCGGGGGCACCCGTCCCAACGCTCGGGGTGAACGTGCCGCCGCGCCCCGTGGCGCCGGCGCCGCCTAGGCCCGTCGATCCTAAGAAATAACTCCCGGGGACCGAGCCGCCGCCCTGAGTGCCAGTCGACATGGCGGGCGGCACGGCCCCGCCCAAACGATATGCGCCGGTATTGGTGCCCGGGATACCACTGACGCCGCTGCCATCGTAACCGGTGATGTTCCAGGTATTGGATCCCAAGGGGTTCGAGGAATTCGTGCGATTGAGCGCGGCGTTGTAATTCGCGGTGCCCGTATCGAGGCCATACTGCGCGGCGGCCTGGGCGTAGGGATCGACGGGCTGCGGCGCGGAGCCGGAGGACTTGCAGGCAGCGATGGGCCCGCAATAGTCGAAGCTCTCTTCCTCCAAGACGTTGCCGTCCCAATCGAGCACCGCGCGGGTGATGATCTTCATAAAAATCGGCACTCCCGCTTCAAAAGCCCCATGACAATCACATCCTCACCATTGACCGCGGACTCCCGCAATCGGCCTTCTTGCGAAAAACCCATCTTCTTACACAGATTGATCGACTTCGCATTGCTTTCCTCAATCATCGCGCCGATGTGTCTGCAGCCCCAAGCCACGAACGGGTTATAAAAAATCGCATGTAAAAAATGTGGCCCCATGTGCTCCACCGCAATAGAGGCGAAGACATTCCCCGGGCTGAAATTCGTATAGACGACGCCCGCCGTGAGATCCCCATCAATCTCCATCCCGATCGCCCGCGGCTCAGTGCCCCATCCAGCGAAATGCTCAATGCGCGCCTCGCACCAATCCGCCACGCGCTGATGCTCATCGACGATGAGCCTAGAGCGGCCCACCGGGCTCGAAGAGATAGTCGACCGACTGCCATTGCAGCGCGATGTTCGATGCAAGGAAGGAGAATCGCCCACTCGCTGCTGCTCCAATGCCGCTCACTCCTAGCCAGTTTTTGATTTGATACGTGGGCACCTGGCTTGACCAGGGTGTCGTATTCCAGGGCGACGTATTCCACGGGGAGACCGCGCCCACATTCGACGGCGGTCCCGGACTCATCACATCGCCAAAATCCAAATTCAAGATGATCGGCACGACATTCAAGTTCGCGCTCGAGCGAAAGATCGGCCGCGCCATCAAAAAGCGTTTCTGATCTTCCGACCCGAAGTACGAGAACGCGGGCTTGCCATCGCAGAGAATGGCCGCGCCATTGTCGGTCGTCCCCACATCGGCCAGATACAGCACGCCGCCCTGGCCGCCGTAGTAGAGATTATCCTGCTGCACTTCCCAGCAATTCGCGTTCCAATTGCGAAACCGGCACCAGGCATTGGACGTCGAGACCGTATTCATGACCCATTGATGCGCCGTGGTGTTCACCCCCTCCGGCACATTGAGGATGAGCTTGTTGCCCAAGGGATGCTCAATGCATTGCCAGCCGAAGTTACCGCCGTAGGTCGCCGCATCCGAATTGATCGCATTGATGATCTTATTGGTCAAGAGCGCGTCTGGCTGGGTCCGATCGGTCAAGAGCTCCTTGCTCAAGGGCGCCAAACCATCGGTACAGATCACGAGCACGTCGGAGCCGAATTTCATGATGCAGCGCCGGCCAATCGGACGCCCGATGCGAAAGACACCGACCAGCGACCAGGTGGCGACCGAACTCGGGTCATAGCCCTGATACACCGCGACTTCGCCCTCGCTCGTGATAAAGGCGGCGTAGTCGTTAATCCCGGAGACGTTATCGATGGTCCAGGTCGCCATCTGCATGAGCGTGCCGCCCATTTTGAAGATCGCGCCCAATGGCAATAGCGTGAGCACGCCCTGGAAGCCCGTCACCGTGGCATACCAGACATTCATCGTATTATTTTCGATGTACCAGCAGCGCTGCTTGAAGACCGTCACGGTGATCAAATTCGAGGGCGTCAAGCCTGCGCCCGAAATCGTCGTCGCGGCCCAGGTCGTGCCATTGTAGAACTGCGGCGCATCGGCCCCATTGACCGCGATCAGCATATTGCCGCCCCCGGCATTGAACATCGCGGTCTGCCAGCGCGCGTTCGAGAGGCCCGTCACGAGCGCGGCTCCGACTGCCCCCTGGGCGGTGGTATCGTAAATATTCGCGCCGGCCCAGGAGAAGAGCTTGCGCGTCGGCAGCCCGTTATAGGCCGCCACCGTCTCGACCGGATTGACCATGCCGGTGGCCCAGGCGATCGAGCCATTGCGAAGCGCCACATAGGAGGGCGTCGGAAACCAATTATCGAGCACCAGCGCGTCGGTATCGGGCATCGCCGCAATGGCATCTCGCGCATTCACGCCGCCGGATGGCGCCTGCACTGACTTGATGACCGCAGATTGCTGGCGGCTTTGCGCGCTTGCCCGCCGCGCTACCCCAATCGCCACTACATTCCCCTCAAGAGCGCCCGCGCAATATCGCGCATATCGGCGTCCGAGTCGGCGCCTTTGAATCGATTCAAACCCCACAAAATGAACCGGCAATTACCTTCCACATATCCGAGCGCTGAATTGATTCGGTCAAGCGATGGTGAGCGCATGGTGGTTACGCCCTTCCTGCGATCAAACTCAATGCCGGTCAATTCGCATTTTCCGGTCCATCTTGCCAAAGCCCACTCGGAGTTCAGTGAGAATTCATGGCCAGATTTCTTGCAGCGGAGCTTTGCCTTAGCAAGCAGCAGGTACCAAGGCTTGGCATCGTCGCGCCGTCGATAGTGCTCGTAATAGCGAGCCTTGATCTCAGGCTGTTTCATCCATTCGGCTTTCTGTTTCCGGATGCGCTCCGCTACATGCGGCCGTTTTGAATATTCACGCTTATAAATCCGTGCCTTTTCTTTTGCGGCTTCAGAGATCATCAATTTCCCATCCACGAACCAGCAGGCACCCAGACTCCCGGCTGAATATTCCCTTGCGGGCCGGCCAAGTTCAGCGTGGGCTTGCTGGCATCGCGACTGATCAAATCCGCGATCGCCGCCTCGGCCTTGTCGAAATCCTCATCGTAGGCCAGGCGTTTGGTCTGCTTGTAGCGCCATACCGTGTCCAAAGCGATGCAGCGTTCGGAGAGGAGCGTGGTATCCGTATCAGTCAAGAAAGCCTTCTGCACGCCCACGGTGGGCGCTGCGGCCGTCGAAGCCCAATAATTGCTGATCCACTCGAAGAAGATTTGATCGCCGACCGAGGGCACCGGAATGAAGAGCACCTGATTGCCGCGGATACGATATTGAAACCACGGCCCATTGACGAACTGTGCCTTCAGCTGCTGCCACTCGGCCGGCACTTTGGGGCCAAAAATCGGCCGTTTGGTCGATCGATCCCACATGGTTTCATTGAGAATGGCCACGAAGTCAGGCCCCGCGAGCGTCGTAATCGAGCCCTGGGATTCAGTCGCCACCGTCGTGAAATTGGCTTCGTAGGTGAGCGCCTGCCAGGTATAGCGATGCGCGAGTTCCTGCCCCGCCTCATTCGCAAAACCGATGATCTGCTGGATATTCTGATCAGTCGAGGAAAAGGCCGCGGTAGGGATGGTCACTCCCACTTTGAGCGCGACCGATTGCACAATATCCAGCAGCGCCATTTACGCCGCTTCCTCGGACTTGCGCGGCCGCCCAGGCCCGCGGCGCGGCGCCTCATCACCGCCATCCAGTCGCGCCTCAAGCCGCTGGATGCGCTCCTGCAGGCGTTCGATGATTTCCTGCTGCGTCTCGATCTTCACGTTGGCATCGGCTAGGGCCTTGGCATTCGTGCCCTTGTCCTTCGCCTCGTTGATCCAGCCCCGCGCGGTGTCGCGCAAATACCGGCCGTCGATGCCGATCATGGAGAGATTGGTATCTGGATAGGAGGCCAAATCTTCGACCGTGGTCACGCCGATGGCGATGAGGCGCTTGCGCTGCTCGCCCGTGAGCATGGCCCAAGTCTTGACCGGCGTGCCCTCGCGCGGCAGTTCATTGCCCTTGCGCCATTCGGAATATTGCAGTTCGAAATGGTTCTTCCACTCGATCGGATACTCCCCCCGGAGCGCCTTCGCCTTGATCTGCAACAGCCATTCATCCACCGGCTTCTCGTGCTCATCCTTCGAGCCCGCGGAAGTGATGCACGCCATCACGACGACCCGCGGAATGGGCCGGCCTTCCTTTTCGGTGGCGACGGGGTCTAAGCCCATTTCGCGCTCTTCGAACCGCACAAACGGCGGCCGCTCTTTCATCAATCCAATCATTAGGGTTCTCCTAAGTTAAAAATGGGGCCGGCATGCGCCCCGAGCAGGGGATCAAGCGGACTGTGAACACAGATAGAGCGTCGGAGTGACGCAGTACATGAAGCACAGCGGAGTCGCGGTCGCGATGCTGTAGCCCGCGTTGACTCCGAGCCCATTGATGGAGGCTCCGACCGGCGGATACAGCAGAAGCGCATTCGCTCCGCCGTTGCGCACGATGATGTCATCGCCGGGATTCATCGCGGGCGCAATCACTCCCGTCGATGCCGCGACCGTCGTCACATTGTTGATGTCTGCACCGAGCAGAAGAGCGGTGGCCTGCGTTGATCCAGCGGCGGTGAGGCTATTGGCGACCGTCCCTTGCACCGCCTGCGCTTGAATGGCCGAAAGTCCGGCCGTAACCATGCGTGCTGCTAGTGACATGACTCAGGTCTCCTCTGCGGGCGCGGATGGCTCTTCATCGGGGCTTGCGTAGGCCGCCGAGACCTGCAACGCCCAATCCTCGGGATGAGAATGGCCGTTGACGGTCGCGATGGCTTTGGCAATGGCCGCGACGAAAAGCGTTTCGCGCTTGTCGAGAATTTTGGTGTCGCGCTTGTCCATTAGGTGATCCTCCCCTGCGCGAAGGGCCGATTGCACTGCACGACGTTGTAGAAGTTCGTGCCATCGTTGTAGGTCGCCGTCACCGACACACCGCCCGAGAGCGTCGCATTCAATGCCGCGCCCGCGACGCCGGGGCCGGTCGACATGTAGACGCGCCGACCATCCGGATCGATGTTCTGCACGACCGCATTCGCCGGAATGCCGGTGCCCGAGAGCGCGCACCCAACGAATACGCCGTCGATCGTGTTGTTGCCGGTGAACTGGATCACGTTCGAGCCCGAGAGCAGGAGCGCATTCGCCTTGACCACCGTAGTCGTCGCCGGCAGTACGCTCACCATATTCTCGATTTCCTTACCCGCGGAAGTGGCCCCGAGCTGCCCCGCGCCGGTAATGCCCAAGGTCGCATCTGCCGCAACCGTCGCGCCGCAGAGCACCGGGCGCAGGCCGGAGACTACGACCCAGCCATATTGCCCCGAGGCCATTTGCTGAATCGCAATGCCCACGGGGCGCGCCTGATTCGCTGAGTTCGCAACTGCCGATGCCACGAACCCGTAACGGCCATTCGCGAGTGCGGGCTTGATCGATACCGGCGCCCAGGCCGCCACCGTCGAGGAGAAGAGGCAGTATTGGAATTCCGCGCCGCCCCAGTAATTGTCATACCCCGGGATAATGGCGCCGTTCGGCATGAAGGTCGGCGGATTCGTCATATTCGACGTACCCGTCACACCGCCGCCGGTATCGTTCTGGCCCTGGAAATATTCCTGCAGCGGGCGAGCGCCAGCGTACGGGAAGAGTGGTTGATCACGCATGTCGAAATTTCCTTCTAGTGAAGTCATCCAAGAGGCCGGCGACGGGATGCCGCCGGCTGATCACGGGTAGACTGATTACGACTTGAGAACGCCCTGGAGCAGGCGATTGGAGCAAAGCAGATTCCCCATCCATAGCACGGGGATCACGACCGCATCCTGGTTCACACTCTTGAGCTCATCCATCACGGTCATGTCGGCGTCGCGATGCACGCCGATCTCGAGATAATCCGTGTTGACGAAGTAGCCGTGAATCGCCGGGATGCCGCCCGAGGAGTCGAAGAACACATCGGCATTCTTGTATTTCATCGTGACGAAGCCGGCGGTGGCATTGTTCTCCGGCGTACCACTGCCGCTGTCGGTGTAGCGCTTCAAAGAGGTCTGCGACTGCTCGAAGAAGGTGAAGAGATCGTCCGAGAACACGATCATATCGGGCTGATCGGTACCGCGAGTGAGCTTGATGTAGAGCGTCAGCATCAAGGATTCAATCGTGGAAGGGCCCAACGTCAACGCCGAACCGCCTTGCAACGGCGCTGCGGCCGATTGCACGAGGTTCTGCCAGAACGGGAAGGTGGCCGAATTGATCTGCCCCACCGTGCCCGTGCCGGTATCGGAGATCAGCGCCTGGAGGCCATTGATCTGGTTCGCCGCCGTGCCATCAGAGTACAGGTCGCCCGACATGCCGTTCTTAAACGAGTTCATGGCGTTTCGAATCTTCGACTTGGTGAAGTTGATGATTCGCGACTCGCCCTTATTGGTGCGCAGCTCAAGGCCCGATGCCGCGACGTTCACCGCGACCTGACGCCACGGATACTCCGCCGCCGTTAATACGTCGACCGCGTTGATGTTCAAGGCGTCGTAGCCCGAATAGCGCTGATAGGTCGAGTTGTTGGCGTATTCCAACGGCGCCACCAAACTCAAACCGCCGTCCTCCGTGCGCTTGCGGCCCTTGGAGTTCAATCGCCGGAAGAGCGCGTTGTGCTTGGAGACCGCATCGGCGACCTCGGTGCTGTGCTTGCGATAAGTCGTGGCGGCCAGCTCCGTCCACGCCTGGAAAATACTGGTTATGCCCTGGGGCATGGGAGTCTCCTAAAAGTGGGTTACGTGAAAAATCCGATGGCGCGCGCCGTTTCCTCGATCGTTTGCTCCATCGTCCCGGGCTGACCGGGCGATGGGGTCGACCCCCGTCGAGGTACATTCACGCTTCCGGCTTTTCTCGCTTCATTAACCCGCTTCTGGTTTTCAGCGCGGCGTTGAGCTTCTTGCTCGGCTTGCAGCTTCTGCTGCAGGATCGGGCGGATTTCGGGGTGAGCCCAAATCGCCCGTTCATACGCAGCATCCAAGGCCTGCGCATGGGTCAAAGTCGGATCAGCGGAGCGAATCTGCGGGACCAATGCCGACATCTCATTGATCACATCGCCCAAATATTCGCGCTTGGGGTTTCCTTGCGCATCGGCTTCATTCATCCACCGGGTAACGGTAGATTCCATCGTCGCTTGCTCGCGTTGCGCCAGTTGTTGGCGTTCCGCATTCTGTTGCGCGAGGAGTTGGTCCACGCGCGGATCTCGAAATTGTTGTGGCTGCGGCTGTCCTTGTGTCGGCGGTTGGCCCTGCTGCTCCACCGCGGCCTGCGCGAGATAGCGCAAATCGATACCGAATTGCTGCGAAATATCGACAATCGCCTGATACTTCTGCGGCACGCTCCCGGTGCGGAAGATCGCCGCCGTTCGCAGAAGATCCGCGACCGCCCGATCCGGCGTGCCGCCCTCCGCCTCGATGAGCATGCGGTACGGCTCGATGACGGCGCGCATCTTCTGGCCCATCTCGGCGTCGGGGCGCAGCTGCGCTTGACCATTAAGGAAATCGGCCTCGCGGCGGTGAATCTCTGCCTTAATAGCCGGCGAGAGCTTGTCGAATTCGGCGCGCGCCGCGGGCTTCCAAGTCGATGGCGCACGATTTATATCGCGAGCTGGTGACGGCGACTCCGGCGCCGCAGTCTCGGGAGTGGCAGCAGGATCCATGGCCGCGGGAGCCGCCGTCTTGCCCGTTGTAGGCTCTTTCGCGGCCGCCGTCTTGGCCGGCTTCGCAGTTTCCTCACGCGCTTTAAATTTGCCATCGGGCTCGCGCGAGACGGGAATGGTCTCCGACTCCGGAGACGGGTCGGCTGGTGAGTCAGCATCCACAGACTCCGGCGCGGGCGTCTCCTCGACCGCATACTTATCCTGAATTTCCTTCCAGCTCGCCGCCATATCGGCATCAACGTCTTTGTCGCTCAAGGCCATGGGGTTCTCCCGTTATCGACCGCGAAACACTTTGCGCACCCGCTCGGGCGCTTCCGCCCAGGCCCGATGCGCCATCTTTTCGGCGAGGGCGTCGAGCTTCTGCTCATGCGCTGCCCGGACCTTCGCCGCCTCTTTGCTCTCCTGCTCGAATCCCTCGTAGGGGCGCGAATTGGTGCGCAGCAAATCCTCGCGCCGCGCCTTGCGCCCCTCGATCCAAAGGCCCGTCACCGGGGACTGATAGCCCGGCAAATCGGGCTGGATGAAGTGCAGCGCGCGCGACTTGCGCGCAGCCGTTTCCACCAGCGATTTGGTCGCTGGGTCGTAGACGAATCGTCGACGCATTTAAAGATCCTGAGTGGCTTCGCGATCGGCCGCGCTGATAGTGGCGACATCTACCGCATTCTTGGCGCCGATCTGCGCCACGATAATTTTCACGGCGGCGTCGAGCTTGGCTTCCATCGCTTCGAATTGCTGCTTCTGTGCCGTACGCTGCGCCTCGAGCGCCTGTTCCTGAGCGTTCTGCTGAGCCTGCGCCTGCTGCTCAACTTGGGCGACATGCGCCTCGAGGTCGGCCTTGATCTTCGCGACCTCGATATCGGCCTGCGCTTTGGCTTGGCTCTGCGCGACGGCTGCCTGCGCCTTACCGGCATTCGGATCCGGCGGCGGTTTCGGCGGCTGCATCTTGTCGAAGGCATCCTCGACCGCTGAACCCATGCGCGCGCGGCGAATCACCGTCATCACCAGTTCTTTGGCGGCATCGATCGGGATCGAGCCATTGAGTACCATGGGCTCCAATCCCGCGACCGTCTCATGCACAGCCGTGAGCACCTGGGACAATCCGGCCATATCGGAGGACAGCGTGCCGGAGATGGTCGAATCGGTCTCGATGTCGATCCGATACTGCTGGCTCTTCTCCGAGCGCATCACGCCAATCACATCCTCCCACGTCGGCATCTGCAGGATCACCGGCGGCTGCGGCGGCGGCGCGCCCGGCTGCGGAGGCATCTGCTGCATTTGCTGGAACTGCATCGCTGCGGCCTGCTTCATTTGCGCGGTCGGGAAATTGAGTTCCGTCATCTTCTGGAAAGTCTGCGGCGAGAACTTCTGTGACATTGCGGCCGCGGCTAACCGCAAGAGGTCGCGCGCGTATCGCTGCACTTCCTTCTGCATGCGCTGCAGCCGGACCGAGTGATAATTGCTCTTAAGCTCCTGCGCGCCCAAGGTCTCATTCGGATCGGTAGCGCCCCGCACGATATCCGAGATCCCGATGATTTCGTCGATGATGGCTTTCTGCTCGCTGCGGGCGGCATATAGCTCTTTAAGGACGGCGGCCGCCATATCGATCGGCATCCAACTGATCGCCTTATCGAGGCCGCCGTCGCGCCAGGCCGCGGCGTTCTGAATCGGCGTCATCTCGTTGTCGTCTTTCGCCAATAGATCGGCCAATTCTGGCAATTTCGAATCGTAAACCGCGCGCAGGCGCAGGCCATTGACGATTTTGTCGATGCGTCCCGAGATGCGGTCGAGTTCATCGGCCTGCTGCTCATAGAGCCGGAACATCGGGATCGGTAGAAGCGAGCCCGTGTTTTCGACAATCAGCAGCGGTCGCGGCGTCGGGAAATAACCCGGCAGATCCAAGGGCGGCTCGCCCTTCGTATTCGCTAGCGGGAAGAGCAGCGCCTCGACAGCATCCTGGGTGAAAAATACCCGGTTCCCAAGCTTGTCCCAAATCTCCCAGAACTCGGCGACCTTTTGTGTCTCGCCGACCTCCTCCGGGTTTTTCTTATCGTCAGATTCCGGCGAGGTGAATTTGACTTCGCGCAGCGCCTCATCGCCGAACTTCTTTTCCGCATCACTGCGCGTGAGCTTATGCCGGTAGGCGACCCAGGGAACCTCGGGCCACACCCGGCCGTAGCCGTGGCGAAAATCCCGCCAGTCGACATGTTCAAAGCAGACATACTCGCTCTCGAGCTCTTCGTCGGGCTCCACATCGTCAGTCGCGTTCGGCGAGGCCCCATCCTCGCTTACATCATCGTCGCCATCCGGATCGGTCTTCGCTCGCGCCGGCGCATTCTCGACGATGGTCGGTACATAGCGAATACGGGAGACCCCGCGCCCCGGTAGGAGTCCATCGAGCACGTCGTTCTTGAGCGCATCGTCAGTCTCATCGCCATCGACGAGGACCATCAACGCGCGCTCCAACACGTTCGAGACCGCCTTCCCCAAAGGGTCGGCATCTCGAAAGCGCCTTCGTACATCAGGATTGGGCCGCGAGTTGTAAATCGCTGGCCGCAGGATCTCCGTATTCGACCACAACACGTTATATCGATTCTTCTTCGTCTCATCGCCCCGATAGCGCTTGACGATTTTGTCGGCTTCCTTCTGCCAATCATCCTCGCGCTTTTTCGCGACCTGGAGTTCCTTCTTCCACCGCCGCGCTTCATCAGCCGGGCTTGGCATCAGGTATCACTCAGGATCATATTATCGACGTAGAAATTGCCGTTCGAGGCGACATTGTTCTGAATCGCGAATTTATAAAGCGCGTTCTGCACGGCAGCCGGCCCCGCGCCGGATGGGCCCCAATCAGTCAGGAAATCCGCGAGCGGAATCTTGTGCGTGCCCCAGACGCCATTGGCCGGTGCCGAACCATAGGAGAGCGATCCCGGGTTCACGTTGTAGGAGACGCCCGACGAATTATAGATATGCACATCGCCCACCCGCAGCGCGTAGAGCTGGAAGGTGAAGCTCGGATTCGTCGGCTTAATATCGACGTAGAGGTAGGTGTAGGCGCCCACCCAGAAATTCCACTGCGTGACCAGCTTGCTCGAGACCGGCAGCATTCCGCCGAAGCCGGAATTGGTGAACAATACATCCGCCACACCGCCCTGCGGAGAGCCCGTCGTATCGGAGTAATTCGTGCTGCCGCCGAAGCCGTAATCCAAATCCCAGCCGCGCGCGCCATTTTTGTAGATGACGAAGATTTGCGTGCCCGATAGCGCACTCTCATTGCCGCCCGTGTCGACTGCGGAGACCTTGTACTGATACGTATTCGCCGGGTAGTACGGCGGCGTCGAGCCGGCCGTGCCATTAGTGCAGAGCGTCGCGGATGTATCGCTGTAGGTCGTGCCGGTGCCTGCCGGGCTCGCATAGAGCGAGAAAGCGCCCCGATTGACGCTGCGATAGATTTTGTAATTGTTGATCGCGAGGCCACCCGCGACCGCCGCGGTCCAGGAAATGTCAATGCGATTGGGATTCGTGGGCGTCGGCGGCGAGGGCGTGTTATCCGCTGAGTTCTCGCCCTGCAGGATCACTTGCAGATTGGTCGGCGCCGAGGGAGGCCCGACACCGCTATTCGGCGTCACGGCATTCGAGGCAGGCGATGATTCGGGGCCATTGCCGATCGCATTCGTTGCATGCACCGTGAAGGTATAAGACTGCCCGTTTGTCAGGCTCCCCGGCGGATACGCAATCGAATTGGTCGCGCTTGAGGCCGTAATATTATTCGGCGTCGAGGTCGCGGTATACCCGGTGATCGGGGAACCACCATTATTTGATGGCGTCGCATAGGTGATGGTCGCGCTCGTATTGCCGGCGGTTGCTACGACGCTGGTGGGCGCGCCTGGCACGCCGATCCCCGGCGCGATATAGCCGGTTCCGACAAATGGGGCGAAGCGGACGGCCATTAGTTGCTCAGGACCGTGCGCACGCCGCGCATCATCAGCACACCAAAGCCGGTACCGTCGAAGTTGACGTTGGGGGTGAGTAGCGGCTGGCCCGTCACCGTCACCGGACTAGCGATCGGTCGCGCCGCATTGGCTGCCGAGGTTACATTCACCCCTGTGAAAAAGGCCGTCGCCGAGCCCGCGTTCTGCCCCACGTTGATGCTCGCGATGGTGCCGAAATTGGTCACGACGCCCCACGCCGCGCGGTCGATCGCGAAGCTCGTCGGATGATTGATCGTGGGCGGCGTATAGGTCGCGCCCGCCGGCGGCGTGCCCTGCCAATACTGCGTCCAGGCTTCTTCAGCGAGGCCCTGCGTCATATTGATGTCGATGCCATTGCTCACGTCCGTGACGCGCGCCTTGACGCCGAAATTCACGCCGCCCGTGGGCAGCTGCAGAATGACCCGCGGTTTGAAGGAATCGAACTGTGCCGCGTTCACAAGATTCGCCGTCGCATTGACGGTAGGCGAACCTGAGAGCGCGCCGGCCCAGGAACAGGCGACGCTGCCATTGGTGAAGGTCACCGCGCGCACTTGATCATCGCTAAAGCGGACGTTATAGACGCCGCTGGGATAGATCCAGCCCACGACGCCGGTCTGCCAGGAGGCGCTCACGAGATTCGCGGACGTGCCGGTCGGTGCCGCAGCGAAGGTGATCGCCGTTTGCCGCCAGCCGCTCATCTCGACCTTGTGATAATGATCCTGCGTGGACGTCGCCGAATTATTCACGATCGGCCCGCGGAAGGTCTGCGTCGAGGAGCAGTTCAAAAAGATGATCTTGTCATCGATGTTGATTCCCTCGCCCGCGATCCCGTAGCCCGGGGAATAGGTCGCGATCGTCGGGTAATCCTGCACGATGACATTGGTGTCGACGAAGAAATTCACGTGCCCGACGGAGGCATCGGAGAGGATCGGCCAGCCCAACGGGAAGAGCGAGGAATCGAAAATCTTCACATTCTTCAAGAAGAAATTCTGAATGCCGGCGCCGGGGTACCGGAAGGCAAAGGGACCGCTCACCCCCATGCGAATCGTCGTCGTGTTGGTGTTCAAGAGCGGCTGCGTCCACGCGGCTGAAATCGCAGTCGCATTGCCGCTCACCACGGTCACCGTGTAGGTAACGAGTCGCACCTCGCCGGTGCTGAATGTCGTCGGATACGAACCCGAAGTCACTCCCGCATACGTGCCGCCCGTATTATTGCAAGGCCAATTCGCGGGCGTGATCGTGAAGGACGTTGCGCCGGCGCCAGCCGCCGAGACCGTGAGCACATAGGCGCCGACGCCGCAATCCAAGGCAATGCTGACTCCATCCATCCAGCATCCGGCGCTCGTGATGCTCCCGGTCTGCGAGAGCACATCGGCAAAGCCATCGGGCCGCTTGGAGACGTAATTCGTGACTGTTGTGAGCGCGCTCGCATCGAACTTGAATGAATTGATATGGCCCGAGGTTTGGCTGCGGCGCGAGCCATAGATCGGGTTGTTCGAGGTATAAATGCCCTCATCCAAGATGTTCTCGTAATCCGCCGAACAGGTGAACGGCGAGACGCCGGTGTTGCCGCCGGCCTGCATGTACATCAGATGCGGCGGAGCGAACCATGCGTCATTGGCCAAGTTGCAGGTCTTGCCGCTCACCGTGCCGATGCCGCCCTGATTGTTGCCCGAGGAGTCCTCGAGGTCGCCATAGCGCAGGCTCACCATGTTGCGGAACTTCAAATTCGAGCCCGTGCCGACCCAGCCCATATAGACGCCATCGACCGTCCAGCCATCGAAAGAAATGTTCTGCGGCTGCGCGGTCGTCGTCGTGTTGATCGGCGTTGCGACCGTGACTGCCTGGCCGAACGACCACTGATAATTCAAGCTGAAGAGCACAGGAATGAATCTGTCCGCCGTCGAGTAGACCGCCGTTGCGCTGCAGCTGCCGATGAAATTGATATTCGATACGCCGCCGCCGATGTAGTGCAGCGCCGCCGTATTGGTCGGTCCCGGCCAGATGGCCGTTGCGCCGCCGCCGGTGAACGTATTGCCATTGTTCGACCGCATGTAATTGGTGAGCGTCGTCGTATTCCAATTGCCATTATTGTTCGCCCAGGTCCCGGTGTACTGGAGCATCGTCTGCCCCGGATTACCGACGTAGCGGACGGTATAGTCCTGCCAGGTGCAATTGGAGGCGCCGACGCCGATCCAGGAGAAGGCCGGAACCCCGAGCGCATCCAAAATGAACGCGCCGGCGGAAGTGAAATCCAGATTCGTGCCGCCGCCGACGAAGGTCGTTTTGGTGTTATCCGTGCCGACCGAGATCAGCACCGGGCAGTCGACCGCCAAGGTTTGATTGGTGCCAGAGACGAAAGCCATGGCGGAGGCGACCGCCGCGCGCGAGTCATTCACGCCCGTGGGATCAATCCCGGGCCACGCACTCAAAAAAACGTTCGTCGTGCCAGAATTATTCGAGAGCGGCACCCACGCTGCGCCATTGTTCCAAACGGGTCCCACGACCGAATCGTAGGCCCACGTTCCCGGTGCGACGTTCTGCGGCGGCGGCAGAATATTGGATGTGACGGCGCCTGCGCCGATCGTCGCATCGTTTAAGTACTTGAAGGCTGGCATTTAGTAGGCGTTGTTCCATGCCGCCCGGATGGCATTCGCCATGCGGATGGCAAGGTAGTAGGCGCCGGCCGGCGTCGGGTGATTCGTATCCGTGCTCACGAAGTTGGAGGCATTACCGGCGGCTAGGGCGATGCCCGCATTGCCAGTGCCCCGCGTCCAGGACGTATTGGCGGAGGAGCCCACCGCCTGGATAAAGACGGAATTAGGATCCGCCCATTGGCTGAAGAGCGCGAGCAAATTGGCCGCCTGCGTGAGCGTGCCGGCGTCCGGACCTTTTGCCTGCGCGAAGCCATCCGTGACCGTAATCTTGGCATTCGGGAACTGCGCGCGCGCGGCGGCCCAGGAGGCCAATGCCGCAGGCCCCACTTGTGAGAACGGCGTATTACTATCGTTGTAGCCCGCGCTGATCATGACGTGGCTCGGCGCATAAAGCGCGAAAATCTGCTGATTCGCCTGGGTCGATAGAATCGTGGGAACGTTGTAGGAATTGGCATTGAAGGCGACGTAACCGGATCCCGCCACGGTCGCATTGACCACGCTCGAAAGCCCGAGGAGCCGCTTGATCCAAAACCCTTGCGGCGCGGCGAGGGGTGAGGTGATCGAAGGGACGACGGTATTCTGCAAGGAATCGCCCAGGAGCAGCATGCAATCATTCGGCGAGTCCGAGGGCTCGATGTAACCGATCGTCGAGAGCGCGACGCCGCGGATCTGCGCGCCGACCTGGGTGTCCGAGATGCGCACCAATCGACGTTTGACCACGCCGTTATAATCAAACGCAATGCACCAGCCTGGAGTGCCGGAGGACGGCAGAGGATTGCCCTGCACCATCACGCCATCGACTTCCACATACACCACGCTCGAGGAGTTGTGGATCGTAATGCCGAACTTGGCATCCGTGACGTAGAACTCCAAATCCCATTGATTGGTGTTGTAGACGTTCGCGGCGGAAAACCCCGCCTGCGTGGCATCGCCGGTGCTATTGCCGGATCCCGAAGCATTGCCGCTGGCATACTGGAAATGGCGAATCGCCACGTTCGAATTATTGATCTGCCGAGAGCTGAACGGCGTCACCGCAGAATTGATCGTCGTGCCGGAGATGAAAAGCGTTTCCGTAAGTCCCACGGCCGCCGCATTGGCGCCGGAGGTAATGACCGGCGCATTGATGTCGCTGGCGCTCTTGACCCATGGCAGTCCGTACCATGTCACGCTGCCATCGGTGAGCGGCCGGCCCGTGAGCACTGCTGAGGTATAGACCGGCATCGATGCGCCCGAGGTGCCAGCGCCGGAGCAGATCAGATGCTGGCCGCTGGTGAGGGAGACGACGTTGCCGGCTACATACGGAGTCAGCGTCACCCAGAGCGGCGCGATGATTTGCGGCCCGTTCAAATGCGCCGCCACGTTGGCCGCACGCAGCGCATTTAGCTGCAATTGCGGAAGGGGCGGATTGGAGTTGCCGGCGAAGTTACCGCGATTTAGGGGATTGAAAATACTCACTGCAGTGCGACCAGGAGCGTGGCCGTCGAGGTCGCATCGACAATGCCTTCGTTGAGCTCGATCGGCAGGATGGAGCCGACCGGCGGGGCGGTGAAGGTCACGAGCGTTCCGCCGACCTTCGAGGCGACGACGACGTTGCCGGCACCGCCGACATAAATCGCGCGACAGTTCAGCGCCGTGGTGCTTGACGGCACAATCGCCGCGTAGCTCGAATAGGTGGCCCAAGGTCCTGCTTGCATAGATCAGCCCTCTTGTCGGTCGTACTTGTTCGGCGTCGCGTGTCGGTAGCCGCAGGCCTTGCGTGCCCGCGTCAGGGCGCGCCCACCATTCAGCTCCCCCCACCGCATGACGATATGGCTCACGAACTTGCGGGGCGCAGGAGGCCGCGCGCCATGCACTGGCGCCCTTCTCGATGGCTTCGACATGGAATTACCCCTCGGCCAGACGCTTCTGCGTGGCGCGCTTTAAGATTTCATTGATCGTGAGCGAGGTCTCAAACCGCGGCTTCGGAATATTCGGCGCATCCCGCACGATCGGGCGCGACATGCAGCCATAGCGCAGCGCATCGGCCGCATGATCCTCGGAGTCGGAGTCAACGTCCTCCGCGCGGTGCTTATCGTGCTGCAGCGCCGGCAGCGTGCGAATCAAATGCGTTGCGGTCGAAAATACATACAGCATCGGCCGGCCGCCCTCGCCCACCAAACGGTCCCGCACCTGATCCCAGCCGCCGATGGCGCCCTGGCGCGCCACGCGCTTGTTGTCCGCGCGGCGGAAATTGAGGTCCATGCGCTCGTTGATCGAGGGGCCACCATCTTCGCTGAACGCCGCGGGATCCAAGACCTCCTCCGCCATGCGCTCGCCCGTATCGGCCTCGATGCGGCGGATTCCGTCCCCCACATCCCGCGCCGTCATCTTGCAGCCGACGTTGGGCTCGCCGTTCCAGCCGTACCATTCGCGGTACACCACGAGCGCCCCCCGGGGGATCGCCGCGAGCTCGCCATCGGAGACCGCGAGCCACAGCACGCAAAACGGCTTCGCCGAGCCCCAATCCATCGCGCGAATGCGTGCCCAATGCGCGGGAATCTCGAAGGGCGCAATGACGTGCTTCGCGGCCGAGAACTCGGGGAAATACGCCCCCTCGATGACGTTCCAATCGCCCTCGAGCCACGCCTTGACCAGGTTCTCGGAGCCGACCAGATACAGCCGATCGACATAGCTCGGATCCTGCGACAGTAAGATTTTGTTGTCCTGCACCCGGGAGGGGATATAGACCGCCCGGTGCGTGCGCCCATTCGGCAGCGAGCGCGTCAAGATGGTCAAGCCCCCGGGGGCCGGGTCGATATACCGCTGCTTGATCCAGTGATGCCCCGGACCGCCGGGATTGGCCGAGAGCATGAGCTGCACCGGCACGCCGAAGCTCGAGCGGAGGCACCCGAAGAGTCGATCGATCGGCGCCGAGGCCGGATAGTTGCCCGCCTCCTCCACCGCCGCATCGGAGATATTGCGGCCCTGATATTTATCGGCATCAGAAACGGTTTCCAACGGTCGGAAGCGGATGCGCCCGCCGCCCGGCATCAGAAACATTTTCTTGCCTTCCTGCCACTTGCCGCCGATCGGCTCGTAAATCTCGCGCGCCCGGTCGATCAAATCGTCCTGCTGGGGCATGGCCTGACGGAAGAACACCGCATTGAAGCCGCGCCGGTATTTCTGGCTCTTCAGGGCCCACTTGCCTAAGAAACCATCGGTCTTGCCGCCGCCGCGCGCGCCGCCGAACAGCACCTCAGGTACCGGGCAATCGATGAGCGCCTTCTGCGGTCCTCGCTGCGGCCGCCAAGCGCAGGGAGGCGCTCTCTCAGCCGTTAAGTCGCTGGGCGCTGCTGCTGCCATAGGTTTGCGCCCATTCCTCCTCCGTCAGCGGCTCTGCGGAGACCGTATGCACTTCCTCGATGATCGTTCCCGAATGCTCGATCGCTTGCAGATCAGGCACGGTTTTCTTGAGGAGCCCCAGCGCAGCCGTGACTTGGTGCGGCGACATCTCGATCCGGCCCGTCACGAAGTTCGTGAGACGGTTTAATAGCATGGCGGTACGAATGCGACCTCGTACACGCTCCGAATGCATATCGCCAGGCTTGCGACCCGCTCCTGGCCGAGAACCGCCGCTCGCCATCACGCGCCCCGATGCAGCGCCGTGCCGGCTTGCCGCAAAAGCATCCCGTGCGCGCCTTCGATCGCCGCCTCGAGCGAGCCATATTCGCCGATGCAGCGGCCGAACTTCTCGACTTGGCCGCCCTGCGTCTCGCCATTCCATTCGATCAGGAGGAACATGGCGCGCGCGGGCTCCAAGGAGAGGGTCGGCTGCACTGAATACCGGGCGGCCATCAGCGTTTGCTCAGCGCGGCGGCGAGCTGCTTCACATGCGCCGGCTGCCCGATGCTCGCCTGATATTTCGGCTTGTTTTGATTCGGCCCCTTCGCGGCATCGGCGGCGGCGAAATCCTTGCCGACCGATTGCGGAATGCCGGCCTTCTTGGCGAACTTCGGGTCATGCGCCACGGCTTCCATGAGCCGGTGCTGCGCGGGTGATTTACTAGGCATCAGGGTTGTCCTGTGGTTTTGAGAAAATCTTGGTACTGCGCGTGTCTGAGCATCTGCTGACGCCAGAATCCTGCGCCCTGCGCATCCCAAAGCGAGACCGCATCGGCAAGCAAGGCTTCGGCGCGCCGCAGTCGGTCCCGCGTCATATCCAATTCGCACCACGGGCACTGCGCCGCGGCACCGGCTTTGATCATGTTGTGGCGTTCTTGGGTATGGACGCAGGGCGTCATCGCGAGATTTCGCGGTGGGAGCGATCCCACAATAATTGATTGGGTGAGTTGTAAGGCATTTCTTACGGCTCCGCAAGCCCATTTGAGAGGGAAATTCGCGGCAGAAATTGTGTTTCCATCACTTTGGCGTTTTTGTCCTCGTATTTTGTGCAGATCGTCACAAAACTGTGGACGTAGTTTTTGGCGAAAGCGAGGGTCTTCCAGTACGCCGCGACGTTCATCTCGGCTTCCTTCGCCTTCCACTTGACCGGCTTATCGGTCACCACGAAATGCAGCGATATGACGTGCGCCCAGCGTTTGTCCATCTCCCGAATCGCCCGATGCACGAGGAGCGAGCGGCCCGTATAAACTTCCGGGAAGTTCTGATTGGTCGTGCCTTGGCTTGCCCCTTCCGCATCCTCGCGCACGGCGCCCAAGGTGCTGTTGAGCTTACCGACCCGATCGCGGGGCTCGAGCGCCAGGCTCCCCTCGATTTGCCGACGCTGCTGCGCCCATTGCATGCACCAGCGGTCCACCTCGTCGGGCGCCCACCTCACTTGAGCACCCACCACAGACAGCCCCAAAACCCCGCCATGATCGCGAGCCACAGCGCGAGCCAGCGGTCGGCGCGGATATTGCGGATGGTGCGGATGCGGGTCATGCGCCGGCCCTCTGCGTCCGCACCCGCGTGACATGCGCAATCACATCATCGACGGTGCGCACGACCTCAACCTTCGGCCCCTTCCAATCGCGGATAAAGCGCTCCTGCGAGGCGCGAAGCTTGCCCTCCTCGGTCTTGATTTCAACCGGCGCGCAGTAGCCGGAGAAGTGTACGATGATGTCGGGAAAGCCGAACCCTTGGCCGTGCGTGTCGATGACTCCGCAGTGAAGGGCCTCGTAGGTCGCAACGATCTCGGCATGGTTCGCATCGGGCCGGCCTTGGGCTGCGGGATTTCTCATAGCGGCGGCTTCGAAGTGCCCCACTGCCAGCGGCGCTTGTACGCCGCTTTGGGCTTTTTGGGCTTCGCGGTCGTTGCCGCGCGGGCCTGGGCGGTGAGCCAGTCGGCCGGCGGCAGCGCACTGGACGGAGGCGGGTTTTTTGATTGACTCATGCGGATACCGAGGCGACCTTTTGCCTGGCCTTCGCGAGGATTCGATAGCCCCGGTACAGCACCGATTCCGGGTAGCTGCCATCCGCCGCGCAGGGCCGTCCCAATGCCTGATGCAGCGCCTTCGCGTTCAGGTTGGTTTTGATATCGCTCACGTCCTCCGGTCGATTGAGCTTGCGCCAATCGATCATGCGGTCGATGAGTTCCTGCTCGGGGTTGATCCGATCACCGTTTGCCTCGAGTTTCATGCGGAATCTCCAGTTATTTCGTGGTATGCGGTGCAAAACGCCTTACGGACGATGGAATCCTCGACGCCCTGCTGGCGTTGGGCGATGCGCGACCATCCGCCGGCGGCATCGATAGCCGCTTGCAACTCGTGCGTTCGGGGTGGTCTCGCGCCGTCCGAGGCGATCAGTTCGTACCATACGGCGATGGCTGGGTCCGGTGGCCGCTCCCGTCGGTGGTGCTTTCCGTTCCCGTTCTGCCCATTCGTCGCAGACGAAGGAAGCCCCCCTTGGGGGTTTGGGGGATTCAAGCTATCAGCAATCAGAGAATCAGCAATCAGAGAATCAGCCCGAGTCGCAATGGCCTCGGTTGTGCTCGCTTCGGGCCTTGGTTGTTCTGACTTGCGTCCTTGGCGCGTCCTTGGCACTGCCTTAGCGGCAAGCGTGCTTGGAGCCTCATTTTTATGGGGTTTCTGATGCTTTTTGAACTCCAATATTTGGATGATTTTGACGCCGTCCGCTTCGTATCGATCGATGAATTGGTGACGAGCCAACCAGTCGAGCGAAGCCTCGATGTCGACTGAGAAACGGTACGGCAAAACTTCGGCGCGAATTTTGGCAGGACGATCCTCCAACCGCCCCTCTCTGTCAGCCATACACCAGAGTCCTTCAAACAAAATCGTAAGTACCGGATCGGCCTCTCCTAGCACCTCGTTTTTGAACAATCCCGGCTTGATGTTGCGGGCGCGCATCGTCAGGCAGTTCGCAGAAGCTTCGCGTCGTAGCGATCCAGTTCCTCGGCGTGCTGGTAGCAGCCAGCACCCATAGCGCGCAGTTCAGTCGCCTTATTGCGTCTCTCGGCGCTCGTCAGGTAATCGACGCGCACCATCTTCTGCTTGCCTTCCCGATCCACCAAATAATGCGTTTGAAGTCGTTCGAACCCAGGTAAAATAATTTGCGGATTCGGCGTCGCGGTGGCACTACCGTCATATCGATTCATGACGCGTCGCGTGTACTCTCGCACCGTGCGCATGCTGCAGGTATGGTGAAACCCGTCCGGGTCAGCTGTTGGCAGCAATCCATGGTCCGACATAACGGCATGAGCTACCCAATCGGCCTCGACTCCTTGGCCTGGAAATAGCTCCTCCATCTCCTCGATCTTGTCTTCGATTTCCCCTTCCAAGTCCGATATTTTGTACATGCCGATTACCCCTACAAATGCGTAATGAATTGATCGAGCCACGCATCGACGGTCGATACATGCTCGCGAAGAGACTGGATTTCGTGAGGCTGGAACGCGCGCGCGATGCGCACTGGATCATTGGCTTGGCAGAACTCGGCAAACCGCCGCAGTGTGCCACCAGCCTCCGTGGCTCGAGCGAAGTCCGCCGGCGGAATGCCTTGGAGGTCCACTAGCGGCTGCGGTCGCGATTGCTTGCCGCGCTCAGCGAGCTGCGTGACCGTAGGCGGTGAGTCGGACTCCACGGCCGCGTGGAATTCTTCGTCGGGGACTGAGGCGACTCGAAGCGCAGTAACCTTTTGGTCACGCGATAGTCCAGCCTTCCGCGCTGCATCGCTTCTGCTTGTAGGGCTGTCCCCACAAGCGTCGGAATGTTGGTTCTTGGCCGGCTCAATCTGCTTCAGCAGTTCCCCGCACCTACGGATCGCACGAGCCTGAATCCGATCCGCCATTTTGCGAAGCGTCTCGTCTTTCGATTGCTTCGCATAGCTCGCCATTGCTTCGGCCTTGTCGGCCCACGTTTGGCATTCATCGATGCGTGAGCATTCCGCGATGGCACGCGTAGCGGCCTCGTAATTGGCGGGAAGCCGCGCAGATGCGATGTCAGGCAGAGCCACGGCGTTCATACCGGCGCTCCTTTTTTGATCGTTTGGCGGATTGGGGGAGAGAATTGATCGCATCCAAATTCTTAGCGCCCCACTCCGCACACTGCTTACACAGGCCGTTCTCAGGGCGGGGCTCCTCGCAGGGATATCCGCAGTGGTCGCAACCATTGGGGCGCTGAGCAGTCACTTCCTGCGCACTCCCGGTTTCTCCCGGAGTTTCCCGGTTATTCCCAGGCCCTCCATGACCTGGCTGTCCAAAATCCAACCATGGATACGTTCAGACAGAACGCGCTCTATCTCGCGTTCGATGAATTCGCCGACGTCGATGCCGTCGCGCGCGCAGATCTTGACCAGCGCCTCGTGCCACTCAGGGTCGAGCTTGGCGCGAATGTCCTTGCGATCCAAGGACATGGATTAAGTGAAACCGTGGGACGAAAAAAAAATGGGCATCTAAGTGCAGGTTTCGGAGGCGCGCGGCTGATAGTCCGAAGGATTTACCTTCAGCTTGCCGCGGGTGAGCGACTCGATTTTGTAAGCGCTCCCCTCCGGAACAATGCCCTCCTTTGCCCACTTCGAAACCGCAGCGCGCGAAATCCCCAGTATTCGAGCTACCTCGGCCGGAGATCCGTAATAGGTGATGACGTCGGTCGTTTGCATGGACGGCATGTTAACCATACTACAGTTGACAATCAAATGTAACTGTAGTTAACTCGCTCCATGGTCACCACCACGGAGCAAGCGATGAACCCCCTGAATCAGTTTCGATGCAACGTCATCTCAGTGCCCAACCTCGGCCGTAATCTCACGGACGCCGATGTGATGGCGTTCTACGAGGCCGGCCTGGCTCTTCCTGAGTACGCCCATGGTCCCCGCGACTGCACCGCCGATTGGTACGCGCTGGAGGATCGGGCGGACCGCAATCGCATGCTCGGCCACATGGTCGAGAGGATCGAGCGCGGCCGCGAGCAGCCACGCGATCACGACAATCGCTTGACCATGATGGAACGGCTCGCCTTCGCCGGCCTTAATCTTGAGGAGGTCGAAGTATGAGCCCCGACGGCCACGAGCAGCGCATCGCCGAGAGCGAAGAGCGCGCGCGCGAGGACATGGACCGCCTGGACTTGGCGGAGCTTTTGGCCGACGAGAGCCGGGACGTGCCGCCGCTCTCCGAGGCCGAACTCACCGGCTCCTCAGCCGTGCTCACGCCGACCGAGCGCGGCTTGGTCTCCTCCGCCGTGGTCCTGCAGATGCAGCGCGATGCCTTGCGCGATGTGCTCATGGATTTAGCCTTCGGCGCCGAGATGATGCTCGAGCCCGTGATGGGCGCCACGGGCACCTTCAAGCGCTACGCCGAGGAAGTGCTGCGGGTGGCGCGGGCGGGTTTGAAGCAGGCGAAGGTGGGCACATGAGCCCCCTCCTCGCCGAACGCTTCCGGCAAATCGAAGCGCTGTCCTTGAAGAGCGGCAATCACGAGGATTTCGAGCACGGCATGTGCGTGATGGAGGCTGTCGCCTACATCGCGGGCGAACCCTGGTCCGATCATCCGCAGTGCGCGTGCCCCGTGCTCACGGCCTTCCTGATGGCGTGGAACGATGGGCTGCCTTCCGATGCGGAGCGCGATCGCTTGCTCAAACCGCTCATCGAACAGATCGTCGACACGCGCTCAACCAAAGCGGTCGAGGAGCGCCGCTCGTACATGGCCTTGGATTGGCTGATTCGCGTTCACACGCCGAAGTGGCTCGATCTCGTGCCTACGCTGGCACCACATGCCAAGGCGCTGCGCGATCTCGAAGAGATTGTCGATCTTGCGGGAGCGAGCGCCGCTGGCGCGAGCGTTCGCGCAGCGCGGGACGCAGCGCGGGACGCAGCGCGGGCCGCAGCGTGGGCCGCAGCGTGGGACGCAGCGGGGGACGCAGCGTGGGCCGCAGCGGGGGACGCAGCGGGGGACGCAGCGCGGGCCGCAGCGTGGGACGCAGCGGGGGACGCAGCGCGGGACGCAGCGTGGGCCGCAGCGCGGGAATTTCTTAAGCCGACGACCGAATGGCTCCAGGCGAGCGCGCTCGATCTCGTGGCTCGCATGATCCGGGTGCAGCCATGAGCTGGCAAGCCGCTCTGCTGCTCCTATGCCTACTGATCCTCGCCGTCGATTGTCTCGTAGGCAATATCCAGGAATGGCGCAAAAACAAGGACGTCATCAAGGATAGCGAGCTGAACGCGCACCGGGTGACGCCGCGGTTCAACGTGGGGAGCGATGCGAAATGATCATCGACCTCGAGACCTACATCGTCTGCCGCGTCGCCTTGGCCGCCGCCAAGCTCGCGAACCCAGGCGAGGCGAAGTACGCGAAAGCCTTCGACGCGCTGCGCCAGGCGCTCGTCGATGAGAACGAGCGCGAGTTGAACTCAACCGAGAACATCATCACGGCGAGTCGGCGCCCGGCGCTGGTAAGGAGTCAAGCATGAATCTGATTCAATCCCGTGTCCCGCGCGAGGAGTACGACGCGATTCCCGGCGTCAACGTCACGCGTTTGAAAGAACTGCGCCGCTCGCCGCTCCATTACCAGGCCGCCGCGACTCACCCGAAAAGCACCGACGCGCTCACCCTTGGCATCGCGACCCACACCGCCGTCTTGGAGCCCGAGCGCTTCGGCCATGATTTTGCGGTGTGGAATAAGCGCCTTGCCAACGGCCGCGCCGCGCCCAGGAATGGCGGTGCCTGGGACGCCTTCAAGGAACTGCACTGCGAGCGGACCATTCTCACGGGCGATGAAGCCGACCTCGCGATGGCGATTGCCAAAGCGGTGCGCTTCGATGAGACCGCGAACAAGTACCTCGCGGTCGGCGATCCCGAAGTGACGATGCAATGGGAGATCGAGGGACGCCCCTGCCGCGGGCGCGTCGATTGGCTGACCCAAGTCGAGGGCGAGCAATACCTCGTGGGCTTGAAGACCACCCGCGATTGCCGTCACTTCGCCTTCGGCAGCCAGGCCGCAAAGCTCGACTACGCCATTCAGTGGGCGTGGTACTGCGATGGCTATGAGGCGATCACCGGCAAAGTCCCGCACATGATTGAGATCGTGGTCGAGAACACCGCCCCCTTCGCGGTCGCCACCTACCGCATCGAGAACGACATTCTGCTGCAGGGGCGGGACAACTACCGCGAACTCTTGAAGATCCTGCGCGACTGCGAGGCCGCCGGCGAGTGGCCCGGGCCGGTGCAGGGCGAACAGATCCTGACCCTCCCCTCTTGGTATTACCCCAGCAATGAGGCCGAGGATCTCGCCGATCTCGGCTTGGAGCCAATCACATGATGAACGATGAAGTCGACGCACCGCGCAAGCTGAAGAAACCCACGGTTTTCGATCAGCTGTACGCGGGCCGGTTCCTAAAGGCCGGAGAGCTTCTCGGCAAAAAAGTCACGCTCACCATCAGCGATGTCGATCTCGAGGAGCTGCAGGGCGATGACGGTGCCAAGAAGGCCAAGGCGATCATATCCTTCCGCGAGTCGGAAAAAAAGCTGGTGTCCTGCAAGACCAACGGCATTTGCATCCGCGACATGTTCGGCAAGGAGCTCGCGGGCTGGGTCGGCAAGCGCATCACGATCTTCGAGGACATGTGGAACGGCGAGCCGTGCATCCGTGTGTGGGGCTCGCCTGATATCGCCGAGGATATCGAAGTCACCATCACGCTCCCGCGCCGGCGGCCGTTCAAGAAGGTGCTGCACAAGATGGAATCGAAGCGCTCGCGCGAGCCCGGGGAGGATGGATGACCCAACTCTCCGACACCCTCGCCAAGCTCGTGCTTGCTGAGCGAGAACGCGATGCTGCCCGCGAGGAGGCGCTCCGCTATCGCGACAAGCTCTTGGAGTGCGCGAAAGAGTGTTCGCGCTGTGACGGCAGCGGCCTCGTGACCATCAGCGGCGGCGGCAGCGGGGACCCTGAGTGGGACGCGGATGATCAGCCGTGTCCCGAGTGCGCGGACATCCGCGAACTGCTTCTCTAAGGGAAAAGGAGTTGTCGAAAGTGAGTAAGCGTAAGAGATTTGTGGTTGAAGCCGAGTGGAGCGGCTATCACAGCGGTCAGCGGCATGTGGTCCATCGGACCGTCGAAACGTTGTTTCGCGCGGGCTGGGACAACCTGCATTACCACTCGTTCAGCGATGGCACGGGCCTCACGATCAGCGTTCGGGACGCCGAGCCACGGGAGCGCGTCCAGCAGATCCACGGCTACAGCAGCCTTCTGCGTGACGCCGCGTGGCGGAAGTGGGAAGAGGTCCGCGCATCACAGTCTGCAAAGGCCTCACAGCATGAGTGACATCCTGGGAATGACCGCGACCGAGGCGGCTCTGAGTCGCGAGAACTCACGCCTACGCGCGATGCTGAAATCGTACCAGTACGCTGAGAAAGGCTATTCAGCCGCCTTTGATCCGAACGTCATGCAGGTAAAAGTGTTCACGCCTCAATTGAATATCGCCGTGGAGACGAAGCTAAAAGACGATGGCATGGGTTATCACGTCATAGCCAATGCCTACTCGGGGTTGCGCACAGCGTATTACGTGGATCGCACGGCGCTCATGCGCCTGAGTAATTGGGCTATCGCCGACATGATGAAGCAGCAACTTGAATCGGTGACATGCGCGCTGGTGGCAGCGGTAACCAAGGAAAATGGGTTGCCGAACTTTGCCATGAACCTAGACGAATCTGACTCCGCTGCGCAAAACGAGACGAAGCCATGACCTGGATATGTGGGATGCCTGAGTGTCGCGCTGTTCGCCCCGGCTTGTCTGAGGTCATTGTGGACGGCGCCAAATGGGTCGCGATGGAGGGCCGCATCCGCGAACTGGAGGCGGCGCTGCGCACGATTGCGAACGCTGACCGATCCTATCCCGACAAGAAGATCGCCGACGACATGCAATATTGCGCACGCACTGCTTTGGAAACGGACGGAGAGTGTCAGGAGCACAAGTGGGAGCGGCTCGCGATCAATAACGCCAAGTCGCCGGCCGATCCGCCTGAGTGGGTCTATACGCCATACAAGTGCGTTAGATGCGGCACATATCAGTCGAAAATCGAGGGTGTCAAATGACTTGGGCCGCAGCGTTTCGAGATGTCGGAGTCGCCTTTGCAATCGCGCTGGGCGTTTGGGCGATTTATAAATACTTCTGACCGGAAATGAAAACCATCACCGAACTGCAGGCCATGGCCAAGAAGGTCGACGCGCAGCACTGGGAGTTGCAGTACTGGCCGAACGGGATCTACTTCATTGAGTCGCCGAGCGGTGAAGGCACCGAGGTTCCCGAAGAGGCCGTGGCCGGCGTGCTGGCGGAATTGTTCAGGAAGTTTTTCTAAGAGTGACGATGCGAACCTGTGAGAGCGCAAACCCTATGATTTACGGCATTTCCTCGCTTTTTGCCTTCACTTCGCCCGCGCGTGCTGAACTTTCGCGCCGCCGATTTGCGGCATATTCTAGGGGTCCCCAACGAGGAGACACCATGGATAAGCCCAAATTCAAAGCGATCACCGATCCGGCCATTGCCGATGAACTGACGCGCGATCCGTCCGACCTCTCGCTGCCGTTCACCTGGAAGCCCAATGGGCACCTATGGGTTGAGCCGGAAGAGTTCGATGCGTGGTACTCATCTCGTACTTCATGCGAGAAGCCATGACCGACGAACTTAAACTGGCCGACGCCTACTACATCGTTGTCCGCAGTCTGAGAGAGAACATTGCGCGCCAGTCGGAAGTGGCATCAATGCTTGAAAAGATCGCCGACGGCTTGAGCGAGCGCAATACAAAGCCAACAGCGAACGACACAGAGGCGAAACCGTGAGCATGCCACATATTTGTCGATGCGCTGTTTGCGGCGATGAAATGATTAAGCCTATCGGAGTGCCGTGGGTCGGTATGGATGCAGCCGTGGGGCGGCCCGACACGACCTTCTTTTGGTGTACCAAGCATGGTCCTACGAAGTCTCCTGGCAAATGCGAGCAGTGCGATGCCGAGCGATTTCCTGCCGATGGACGTGCTGAGCATGAGTGAAAAGTGCATCCATCCGCACTGCGATAAGGACGGCGAGCGCTATCGCCAGAATACGGCCTATGTGAACGAGGAATCGAATTGGGTCGTTCTGTGCCCGGAACACATCGAAGAAAACGAAGCCTATTGGGCAGACATGTGGGCTGAGTATTACTCGGGGTGCATGTGATTAGGAATCCGATCTGTCGTGTCCTCGGCCATCGCTACCACCCTGAAGGCGCGGAGTTTTATTGTGTCTATGACTGCATGAGGTGCGGCCACCATGGTTACGAGTACGGCTGGCGAGAGATCATCCAAGGCAAGCTGTGGCGCTTCAATCGATGGGGCGAAAGCTGGCGGTGGGGCTCTTGGTGGGCTTACAAGTGCGTCGATTGCGGCAAACGATTTGGGAGACACGATGACAAATTCGACCATTTGCCGTTCTGACTCTACGGACAGCGGAGAGGGAAAGCCATGATTGATCGTTGGCAATGTACGTCTGACGGCATGAAGCAGAAAGACGATGGTGTGTGGGTTCCAGTGTGCCAATACGATCTCGCTTTGGCGCGCATCAAACAATACGAGGCCGCAGCCGAAGAAGTGCTGCAGGCATATATGCCTCAGTTCAACGATAGCCGCGCCGTCGATGACTGCCTCGTGGGGTTGGCAATGGCTGTAGCCGGGATTGATGCGACACAGTCTGATGCCGGTACAGAGCATGGCTGAGATCGACCTCGAGCAGCTGGCCGAGGAGGTGCGGGAGGAGCATCGGGCGGGGCGGCGGCGCAAGATCCACGTGGAGCAAAAAATGGGCGAGTGGCAACCGATTGATACCGCGCCCCATGACAGGGATTTGCTGGTGTACTTTCCAGGCGCGCCCATTCCGTCGATCAGGCGCATTGGCGAGTGGCATACAAAACTTCCGCCCAACTGGCGTGCAACACATTGGATGCCGCTCCCCGAGCCGCCCCGCGATGAAAAATAAAGTGTTTCGCATCATCGATGTATATCTGTTTTTCGAATTTGCCGTGGCGTATAAACTCATGAATGAAGTGCTACGTATATTTCGTGATGGCCGCGACCGAGCCACCCCTCTACAAGATAGGCATTGCGAAGAATCTGCGCCGCCGTCTTCGCTGCCTTCAGACTTCATGCCCTTTCGACCTCGCCATATTTTACAAACGGCGTCGCCTCAGTCGCCAATTGGCCAGGGACGAAGAAAGACACTTACATGCTCTTTTTCGAGAGAAGCGTTGCCGCGGAGAGTGGTTTCAGCTCGGACACGCCGATCTGCAGAGGGTGATGCGTTCACCGGGAGACCAGCATGAGCAAGCGTGGAAGACCGTCAAAGCTATCCCCCGCCGACAAGCACGAGGTGCGGAGATATCGCGAAGCCGGCGTCTCAATCGCGCGCTTAGCATCGATGTGGCAAGTATCGACGACGCGGATCTACGAGATCTTGGCCGAGCAGCGAGCAATGCTCGGACCCGAGCAATTACCGAAAGACAAAAGACATCTTGTCCGCCGGCATTTGTTCACGTCCGAAAAAGACAGCCCTACAGTTGTCAGCAATTAGAATTACCGTACCTCAACTAATTAGGTTGTAAGTAGCTGAATTTAGTATACATTATGCGCACTTGGACCTATGCTAAAAGGGTCAAATGCGCAGTCGGCCACCTCAACTAATTGGCATCAATGTCAACGAACTAGCGCGCATATGTCACGTGAGTTTGAAGACCGCCACGCGGTGGAAGGATGGGACAACCTGTCCACCCAAATCGGCGCTGATGCTGCTGGCTGGCGACCTGGGGTGCTTCGACGCGAGTTGGAAAGGCTGGTGCGCCCGTAGGGGTGTTCTGGTGTCTCCGGAAGGCTGGGAGATTAAGATCGGGGACGTCATCTCCTCGCCGCTGCTGCGCCAGCAGTTGGCCGCCTTCAAGACGGAACTGAAGCGGCTACGGGCGCAAGAGGACCTATCGCACGAGCAGCCGACGCCGGCCGAGTGGCCGGATTGGGTGTTCGAGAAATTGGCCTAGCGCGGCCACGCCTCGATCAGCGCGGCGAGCTGACGGGCGTCGGCGTCGCAGGCGGCGATATAGTCCCCAAGGCTTCGTTCAACGCGCGAAGGGCCGACGGGCTGCGCGGCGGTACCGACAACTCTTGCGGGATCGGTGCGGGCTTCGGGCACGGGACAGCTTGGAGAGTTGGCGTAGATGAACACCCGATGAGCAGTGCCGGCAACAACAGGATCAATCGGCGCATCTTGGTACTCCTTCAAAACGGCATTGACGCGGGCGGATTCGGCGGCCGCTGAGGCGCGCTCTGCCAGGACGGCCTTTGCTGTCAGTTCAGATTGCTCGGCGCGTAGGGCTTCGTATTGCGTTTTAGAGGCCATCGCACCAAAGTGCCACCCTGCTCCGAACAGCACCGCGATAATAAGCGCGCCGGCGCCGAGCTTGGCGTAGAGGATCGCCGTCACTTCGAATCCCCCGGATTGGTCGTGCGGCGGATCTCGGCGCGCAGCTTGTCCTGCTCACCGATTAGCCACATTTGCCTTTCCTTAAGTATCCGCTGCTGCCCTTTCATCTCCTCGGCCGACATAGTGAGGCCGTCCAGGCCCGATTCGAAGCGCGTGCGGCTGCCGTCGATCGCAGCGAGCATCGACTCGACGTTCTCGATCTCCTGGCGCAGCTGGCGCTCCTTGGCCAGCAGTTGCTCGACGCGGGTCGTCTTGCTCACTTCAACCGTCTCCTGGCGTGGGGCGGGGCCTCGGCAGCATCCTCGATGCGCTCGCGCCACTCGCGCTGGCGCTTGACATCCTCGGCGATGGTATCAACTTTGCCGCCCATCACGGCCAGATCCTTTCGGATCTCGTTGAGCACCTCGAGGCGCGCCTGCATGTCGGCCATCTGCTTGCGCGAGTCCGCGGCGCCCTCCTTGAGCTGGCGCACATCGGACTGCGTGTTGACGATCCAGGTGATCGCCACCACGAGCGCGGCGACCAGCGTGCCGATCGCGCTCCACAGCATCGTCGGGGTGACCTTGCGCCGCACGTAGGCGATGACCGCAGTAGTGCCGCCATCGTAGTCCACACTACGTCGTGACCCGCGTGGTGCTGGCGGTGGTCGAGATCGAGGTCTGCGCATCCCACACCCGGCCGCCGCTCACGTACACCTTGAAGACGTAGCCAGCGACCGCCGATTGCGCCGAAAAGACGCCGAAGCAGAAGGCGGAGGCTTGGGACGTCTGTGCCGCCATCGGCAGATGGGTATACCAGCCGATTAAGTAGTCGGTTGAGAACGCGAACCACACGGCGAAGGCGCCCAAGAGGAGGCGCGGCACGACGCGCCAGGCATCGAACACCTCGGCCGCATCGAGCCACGCGCCCTTGTTCACGCGAACGCCCCGCCCGCGTTAGCGTAGGCATTGATGAGCTTGGCGAAGGGCGTAATCGGCTGCCCCGCGGTCGACCCCGGCAGGCTCGCCCATTCGGTATGGCACAGCGGAATGGCGTCCCCTACCCGGCCGGCGAAGATGAGGTCGAGTGCGCCACGTTCCTTCAAGAGCTGCACGCACGCATCATCCTGCGAGTCGGGCCCGAAATTGTTGAGTTTCAAGATGCCCTTGACCCGCAGCCAGGTCGGCAGCGTGAGCTGGTAGCGGCCGGCGGCGCTCGAGATGCAGCCGGGCGAGAGGCCCACATTGGCACACTGCTCATCGGTCAGCCGCTCCCCGCCCCACTCGCGGGTACCGTCGGGACGCAGCTCGTGCGGGTGAAAGCTCAGGTCGTGGATGACATGCCGCTTGGCGAAGCATACGCGATAGGCGTCTGGCTCCTGCTCGGTGCCTTCCGAGACCGCGATCATCGTCATGAAGGCGGAGAGGTTAGGCGTCATCTACGTGAACAGCACTGCGAGCAGGTACGCCGTGAAGGAGCCCGCAAAAAGATTGAAGCGCGCGTTCGATGGAACGTTGAATGTGGCGAGCACGCCTAGCACCAGGGCCAGGATCACGAAGAACAAATGCCATGTGAATGCTTGATGCATCGAAATCTCCTATGCGGGGGTAATGGCGGCAAAAAGGCTGACGCCGTAGACAGGGGTCCAGGTGGCAGTGGATGAGGATCCGCCCGCGACGTAGAGCACGCCATTCGAGCTACAGATGCACATTTTGCCGAGGTATTTGTATCCCAAATTGGGGTAACTCGTTTTGTTCGCAATGCCGGGCGCGTTGGTTCCGGTCGAGGCGGTGCCAGTGGCAGCCTGCGCGACGCCGTTGAAATCCCAATTGCCGGAAGAGGCGATCGTGCCATTGGCGATCAGGATCGGGTTGACGAGATTGTTCCCCGAGGATGCAACGCCCGTCGTCTGCACCATATTGCCGCCACCGCCGGCATTCGTGCAGGTACAGTTCTCGACGATGACTCCATTGCACCCCGAATCGCAGAGCACACCAACGGTTTGCGTGGCCTCATTGCCCGCCCCGTCATAAAGGGCGTTATAGCCGAATTGGCAATTGACGAATTTAGCACCGGAAACATTATTCATTTCGGCGCCATAGAGATTGCCCGCGAATAGGCAATTCTCGAAAATCAAGCGTTTCTGCCTGACAGGACTCCAGGCTCCGGTGCTCGCGATATCGGCGCGAAGCCCTGCACCCGTTCCGCCGATAATGGAACACTCCTCCATTCTCGCGAAGGTGCAGTCATCATTAATGACGACCGGATTTAAGCCCGTACCGCTGGCATCGAAATGGCAGAGTCGCACGGTCGTGTGGGTGCCACCGATCACAATGCCCGTACTTCCGGTGGTCGAGCAATTGTCAACCTCGAAAGTCATGAGGTCGGTCTGCTGCTGCGGCGTGAAGCCGCCCTGCACGTTTGAGCCGGCCAATTGAATCGCGGTGGCCGTGACGCCCTGCGCAATGATCCGGCTGATCTTCGCGCCGCGCTTCTGTCCGGCCGTATCCCCAGCCGGCACGTTGTAGAACATTGCCTGGCCGACCGAATAGACGAAGCCCTGCGCGCTGCTAGTCGTATACAGGCCGTCGAGGTGGAAACTCTCCATCCCGGTAATACCGACCGCGGGACCGCCGCAATTGAGTACAGTATTATTGGTCCAGCGAAAATTCTTGGCATGCGTCGTGACGACTGCATTGCTCGGCACCGCGCCGCTGCCGGACCAAATGCCCCACTCGTAATAAAAGGCCGAAATCGTGCCGAGATTGCCGCAATTGAGCGTGCAATTCTCAATGACGCTATTGGTCGCCGCATTTCCCAACATGGTGATCGGCGGCGCGCTGTTGCCGCCAGTGTTTCCCGCGATCGATAATTTGCAATTGCGGATGAAGATATTGCCCAATGGCACGGGCAGCGTGCTTTCGGTCACCGAGTAGTAATGCCCGGGCCCACGCGCGCCACCATAGATGCAGGCTGCGGCATTGACGCCTGCGGCGGTGTTCACGCTACTGTTGATAGTCAGCTGCTCGAACACGCAATCGGAGAGCGCGTAGAGGAATCCCACATTCACATCATTCGCGCTCGAGGTGCCGATGACATTGATCGTCACGCCATAGCCAGTCAAGCGAATGCCGGGGCGCATCGGGACCGTGGGCGGTGTGCCACCCCCCACCGCTCCGAAAGTGTACACGTCGGCGCCCGTGACTTGCGGGAAGAAGAAATCACCAGTCGGGCCGGCGACGCTCGGATTGAACAATGCGATCAAGATCGCGAGGTTATTGGCGCCCGCCCCCACGGAGTTAGGCACAATCCCATAGCGCAGCATATTGCCCGGCAAATAGCCCGGATTGACCACCAGCGTGGGACTGATCGCAAGCTCGGCCTGCGTCGGCTGAAGCGGCGCCGTGATGGCACCTAAATCTTGGGAGAGCGCGGTGACGAGAGTCGGATACGCCTCGCCCTGATAGTAAGTATTGAACATCAGTTCAGCTGAACCAATTCCATCCAGGAGCCAGCGAGGACGGAGGTACCGGCAGCGTTCGAGCTATTTTGCGCCCACGTCAAATAGACATTTCCGGCGCCCGTCGTAGTAAAGGTTGCCTCCAGCAATACAAAATCGAAGCCGCCCGCATCAATAACGCCACTTGCGACGGCGGGCGTATTGGCCCCCATTGCATTCGGAATGGGGGTCCCTGACGCAATCACATTGAGGTAGCTCGACAACACAATTTGAATTGTGCCCGCCGCCATGCTAGCCGAGCAGCCGATTCCCAAAACAATTCCGCCGGCGCCTCCCGAGGCACGAGCGAGGCAGCGGACTTTATAGGTCTTGCCCGAGAGCACAGCAAAGGAGAGATGCGGATCTGCGGAAAGCGCGACATTATTGGTTCGCGTGGTATTGCTCGGCTTGATCCCCGTCTGCATGATGGGGATGCCATTTTGGTAGAGGTTCACCGCATTGATGGTGCCGACGCCCTTATTGCCGCCCGTGGCAGCTCCGAGCACCACGACCGCATTGCTACCCGAAATGACCCCTGCATTATTGACCGCCTGATTTCCCACATTGAGGGGCCCCGTCATGGGGGCCTGGCCGTCGCGGGTGAGACAGAGCGAGAGGCCGGCGGCGAATCCATCGTCCTCCCCGTCCATTTCGGGGGCACTGATATTGATGCCATTGGCGGCATCCTGTTGCCAATTATGGATACGGTTAAACGTACCCGAACCGTTAAAGGGCATTCGAATCTCCAGTCAATAAGGGTAGAATCGGGGTCGCGGGGCAAACCCGCGCCGAGAAAACCTCGTGGATACAGTGCTGTTGGTGATGGCCAAACCGTTGATACTTGCCGCATGCGGCTTACTGGTTTGGGTGATCTACACAATTCTCGACCGCATCATTCCTGATGGGCCGATTAAACGATTCCTCTATAAACCCCGCGGCGCTAACGCGAGGCGGGCTGCGCAACAGGCGGAGCCAGCATCAGCGCCGCCGCGAGCGCCTGGGGTAAAGCTGCTTGCGTCACCGGGACGCCGGCGCGAGTAGCGCCGCTTAAGGCCAATTGACTGCCGACGTTGCGCAGCGGCGTGGGGACATTGCCGCGGAGTGCTTCGATCAATTTCTGCGCGCCCTGCTGTGGGCCCGTCATTCCTGCTGCGAGGCGCCGACCGGTCGGCGTCAGAGTCAAAGCGCCAAGACCTGTGCCAACGGTGGCGCCAACCGCCGGATGCGACATGGCCAATAGGCCCATGCCACCCATTGTGCCGAGCGCCGCGCCCGTGGGCGGCACAGTTGTCTGAAAAACTTGCGTTCCCTGCTGCGCAAGATCGCGCAATGGACCGCCAGCACCCCGCGCATAGGCGGGATCTGGCGTCTGGTTATAAACGGCCTGCGAAAGCTTCTGGGGCGTGAGTCCCGCGATATTGTCTTTCGCCTTGGCAACCGCATCCTCGACGATTTTATAGGTCCCATATTTTGAATCCGCCGACCGCAATGCCGTGAGCGGCGTTGGAGGCAATTGGGAATTTAAAGCCCTTGTCACGTGGTCGTCGGCCAATCCGAAAATATTGGCTTTATCTCCGGCGATCGTATCGTTGGAAAGCTTGGCGTTGCGCGCAGCGGTGCGAATGTTTGAGCGCAATGTCAGCAGATCCGTGCTCGATGGATTAGCTGGCAGGCGGGTCAATTCATTATCGAGAAAGGATTTTGCGGCTTTCTGACCGGCCTCCGTAGTGCCCGGTGCTTTCGATGCCTGATCGAATAGCGCCGAGAGCTTTACGCCCTGCCGGCCGTTCATCACCGCCGGCTTGACTGGAAATCCTTTCGCTTGGTCATACAGTGGCGCGTAACTGTCATACGCCTGCTGCAACATGTCGTGGATATTGTCTGAGGGACGGATGGGCGCTGCTCCCGGGGCCGCTCCCTTCCCAATCACGGTGGCCTGAAATTGATGCTCGGCATTATCCCGAGCATTTTTGATGAGTGGCCCGACGCCCCAAATATGCTCGCCGGCCTGCTCCATTTGATTGGCAATACCATCTGGATTCAATTGACCTGGCGTTAATTGAATACCCTGCTTGATGAGTTCGGCGGCCTCCGGGGATTTGGTCAACCCGTTGATGAGTTTTCCCGCAAGTGATCCGCCGGTCGCGAGGCCCGCACCGGTAAGAGCCCCCATAGTGGCGTTCTGCCCCCGCTCGCCAGGATCTGACGTCAGCGCCCCCTGTATGCCGCCCTGGACCGCCGCATTGCTGATCGGATTGGCCGCAAGGGCTGCGGCGAGCTTGCCGGCGTTCCCCATGAGTGCAGTCGTTCCCATCCCGATCGGCGCCGTCACCGCCGTCTCACCCAGAATATTGCCCCACTTGCCCGGGGTGGTATTGAGGAGCGGCGCGTCGATCTGCTTCTCATCGGTCATGACCGAATCGGGCACCGCGCCCACGAGATTGCCGATCGAGCGGCCCGTATGAATCATGCCGCGGCCGGTGCCGGCGGCGACCTTATCGAAGGTGCTCATACCCTCCGTGGGGTCGTGTAGCAAGAATCCGCTCGGCGCCGGTGCGGTCGTGTGCTGCATCATTGCGGCGTTCTGCCGCTGCTGCGCAGCCTGCATCTGCGCCAGCAGATCGTCATTGGAGAGGGTCGACAGGTCGCTCATTTGATGAGGCCTCGCCGGCGCGCCTCGGCCTGCAACTCCTCGAAAGAAGGCGCCGGCCGCGGGGAGTTCGATTGCCCTTGATCGATGGCGGTGTTCTGCTGCTCGAGCCAGTGCGCCGTATGGCCCGCCTCCCACTCATCCGGAGAGACGCCCTTTTTCCACTGCACAAAATCCTTCTGCTTCGCGATCTCCTGCTTGGCCTTATTGTCCATGTAATCGACTACCCGGTTGAAGGCGGCCGGATCTGCCATGTTCATGTTCGGGTTGTTGCGGATGAAGGTATCCAAGTCGAAGTTCGTGCCGCGGCTGGTCATCGCGTGGATGCTATTGACCGCGAGCGTAGCGTTTTGCTTCGCGGCGGCCTGCAGCGCCCCCACGTCGACGCCGAGCCACTTGCCGGTGGTCTCCGGCGATACGCCGGCCGCAATCATCATCGAGCCCAATTTCATCTTCGATTCGTTCGCGGCGCCAGGGGTCGCCTGCGCGGCGAGATTGCGCATCTCGGAAAGACTGCGGCGAACCTCGGTCGCACCGGTCGCATTCTTCGAGAGCTCGCTCGAATAGACCTGGCCCGATTCGCCGCCCTTGCGTTGTGCCTCGACAGTCGCCGGGCTCGCCGTTTGTCCGGCGCCAGGTGCTGCGGCCGCGGTGCTGCCAGCGCCGCCCGCTGCGGCGGGTTTCTGGCCTGAGAGCGCCGGCGGCGTCGGATAGACGAATACCTTGCGCCCCTGCGCGTCGACGCCGACCTCCTGCGGCGTCTGGGAAACCGTGCCCGCAGTCTTGCCGGCCGACTCCGCTGCTGCCGCTGCTTCGCCGCCCGGTATTTGTGTGATGGCGGTCGGCTTGCCGTCGGGTCCAAATTGCGGCATGGAGCCCTGCGGCACGGATGGCATGAAGAACTTCAAGTCGCCCTCAGGGCCAACCAGTCCCGAGCCGGGGCGAGCGGCGGTCGGAGCGATGTA
>Ga0209166_10000564_pt1 | contig 38988 bp, 31 predicted proteins | sample Coa_R1_3_FD_187151 | JGI IMG/M metagenome (GOLD analysis project Ga0209166, IMG submission 187151) | Surface soil microbial communities from Centralia Pennsylvania, which are recovering from an underground coalmine fire - Coalmine... | ecosystem: Environmental > Terrestrial > Soil >...
GGGGAACGGCCCCCTTCCCCTGCAACCCCATCCCCAAAATCAACCCCATCCGAACGGCGAGGGCACAACTTTGAAACCGGACATTTCACTTGCTACAAAAACCGGACATTTTAACTTGCTACCGACATCGGGGAAAAAACACGTTCGATTTCGCTGTTGCGCCTCAGCCCCAGCCGGGTGGCCACGCGCTGCGGACCGACGTCGAGTTGTTTCCTTCGTGTACCTTCGCGCCCTTCGTGGTTTACGATTTTCACGCCGCAAACAACAGGTGTTCCGCTGCTCTTGTTTGTGTTGTAGCTATTCGCTCGGATAGACAGGAAAACTGAGGCAGGGCGGTCAATGCACTTGACGAGATTGGACGTTGTCACCCCGCCGCAGCACCGAGAACGCGGTCAGCAGTACCGCGAGAATGAGTCCAAACAAGATCTGCGGATTGCTCCGCATTGGAACCAGGGCTGCAAAAGACAGCATCAGCAGCACGAGCACGAGGTTTGCAATCAGCGACACCAAATAGACGCCCCTTGCGACACGGCGATAGGCCACCCGGAGTAGGTTGAGCGTCCCGATTGCGACAATCAGCAGGCCGCCACTTGCGAACCAGATAGCTTGAATGCCCATGTTCGGGTTTACCGTTCGCGTTAAGGCGATGTGGACGGCGCCCAACGCAATCAGTATCCACGCAGTGAGAATGTCGAGTGTTCTCACAGCTCCCTCCAGAGATCCTCAGCCCCAGCCGCGCGACGACGCGCTGCCGACCGACGTCGCGTTGTTTTCCTTCGTGTACCTTCGCGCCCTTCGTGGTTCACGATTTTAACTGACGACTTGATCACTTTTCCTATCGCGTTGCGCGGAAGAGCACGTCGCAGCCTATTCCTCATCCTTCACCCGGACCTCTTTCATTTCCTTAATTTCGGTGATCACGATGGCATGAGTTCCGGTTCGCTCAAACACAATCCCGCTCGCCCGCACGTATTTGCCGACAAATGGCATCAGCACCTGCCGTTGATCCGAATCGGGCATCTTGGCAGAGATGGGGAAATACAGTCGATCATCTTTGGTCAGAATAACGAGCGGCGAGCCACCCTTCACGCAATCCTGTACGCACTTGCCGCCCATGCTCGTCGCATGGTTATCAAGATTCTGAATTGGGCAGGCAACATCGCGAACCAGCCCTTCTATCGTTTCGTGGGAAACATTCGCCCGGGCACCGGCCATGTCCGTCGTCTGTGGAGACTGAGACGCCGCCAACAGAATCCCGCAGCACGCAAGCAAGCCAATTTTCAACGTTCGCATCATGGGTCTCTCTCCTTTTCATTGCGGACGATTTTCTTGCATATTATGCGTTTGATGAAGACTGTAAGCACCGCACAATTGGGATGGTGAGGATTCAATCTCGTAACGGATGATTACACGCAGAACGCCATCCTCCCCCGTCCCCATCACGGCAAGCCAAACGCGTAAATCGCACTGCCCGCCGCGATCGCCACATATTCTTTCCCATCGACGGCAAAAGCGATGGGCGCGGCGTAGACTGCGCCTCCCATCTGGAAATGCCACAACGGTTTGAGCGACTTTGCGTCGAACGCAATGAAGTTTCCTTCGGCGTCGCCGCTAAATACCAGCCCGCCGGCGGTCGACAACACTCCCGACCACGTCGGCGACGCGTGCTGGAAGCTCTGCTTGATCTCGCCTGTCGTGGGATCGATCGCCTTCAGAAATCCGAGGTAAGGCCTGGCCTCCTCCGATGGAAAGTAGGCGCTGCCATAGAACGCGTGCCCCGGCTCATAAGGCTGCGGCGCCGTGCTGAAGATGTCGCACTGGTCGCGCGCGGTCACATAGAACAAGTTCGTCTGCGGATCATACGTCGGCGCCATGAAGTTCGTCGTCCCGAGCGCGCCCGGGCACACCGTGTGCCCTTCTAGCGTGGGCGACGCCTGCTTGTTTGCCACGGGTCGTCCTTCCGCATCCTTCGAATCACTCCAGGTCGTCTTGCCATAAGCGGTCGCCGAAATCAGCTTTCCGGTGGTCCGATCGAGGACATAGAAAAAACCATTGCGATCAGCCTGCGCGATCAGCTTCTTTCCGCCCGCGTCGACCATGATCGGAACCTGCGTCGCGTCCCAGTCATGTTCGTCATGCTTGGTGAATTGAAAATACCAGTTCAGCTTGCCCGTGTCGGCGTCGAGCGCTAGCAGGGAATTGCTGTAAAGATTGTCACCCGCGCGCCCGGCGCCACGGTTCGATGGCGCTGGATTCCCCGTCGGCCAGAAAATCTGATTGGTCGCCGGATCGTACGTACCCGTATTCCAGGCGGGCGCTCCGCCCACCTTCCACGAATTGCCTTCCCAGGTGTCGTGCCCCGCTTCGCCGGGTCCCGGGACGGTATAGAAGCGCCATTTGCGCGCGCCAGTGTCGGCATCGTACGCATCGATGAATCCGCGCACTCCGTACTCGCCGCCGGAAATACCGATCACGATCAGATTCTTCACGGCGAGCGGCGCCACCGTGAAACTGTTGCCGGTTCGATAATCCGCCGCTGGAATGTCCCACACGACGTTTCCCGTCTTGGCATCCAGCGCGATGACGTGAGCGTCGAGAGTGCCCAGAAAAACTTTGTCGCCCAGAATGGCCATTCCACGATTTACGCGCCCGCAGCACGGCCGGATATCCCCCGGCAATTGCCGCTGGTACATCCAGATCGGCCGCCCGGTGCGTGCGTCGAGCGCAAAGGCGCGATCATCCTGCGCGGTGGCATACATGATTCCGTCCACCACCAGGGGAGTTGTCTCCAGTTTGCCGGTGGCTGCCGTCTGATATACCCACTTCGGCACGAGGCCGTTTGCATTGATCACGCTGATTTGATCGAGGGCGCTGTAACGTTTTCCGGAATAGTCGCCGGAGTAGGTCATCCAGTTCTGCGGTTCCTTGGCCGAATTTGCCAGCCGATCAGGCGTGACCTGGGCTAACCCGCGTCCAAGAATGGAGAAAAGAACGATCAGCCCGAGTAAGGCTATTCTCAGCGATCTCCGGCGCTTTGCTCTGCGTTCTCTGCGATTTAAGATTTTTCTGCCGCCCCGGTTCATTTCGCCCCCAGGCTGGCCAGGAACGCCACAATATCGTTCAAATCCTTGTCGCTCAAAATCTCGGCAGTGTACTTCGGCATCATCGACTCGCGGCTCTTCTGGAACGATTTCAGCTGGTCTTTTTCCAGCAGGTGAATCCGCTCGCTGCTGTCCATCACCTGCACCGTGAAACTGTCTTCGTTCAAGGTCACGCCTTTGATCTGTTTTCCGTCCGCCGTAACAGCTGTGACGGTCTCGTATTCTTGCGGGAATTCCTTGGTCGCCTCAGTCAGTCCCCACGCCAGCCTGCGCGACGGATTGCGCACCGAATCGATGATCGCCTCGCTCGTTCGCGACCCGCCCACGCCGCTCAAGTCCGGCCCGAGCCTCCCTCCCTTGCCCTGGACCATGTGGCACAGCGAGCAGTTGGCGTCGCCATAGAACAATTCTTTGCCGTGGGCCGCGTTGCCCACTGGCTTGGCCGGAGCCTTCACTTCCTGGCTGCGAATGTAAGTGATGATCTGCCAGATTTCGCGGTCGGTCATCCCGACGCCTTGCCCGTTGGTCCCATTGGCGGGCATCGCCGTCCCGGGAATCCCATTGCTGATGACCTGAAACATCTCGGCATCATTATGGGTGTGCTTCTTCACCGCTCGTGTCAGATCAGGCCCGCGTCCTCCGCCCTTGGCTCCCAGCCCATGGCACAACGCACAGTTAATACGGAACTCGTATTCTCCGGCCTTGGCCGCCTTGGGATCGTGGGCGAGCGGGTTTTGTCCCTGGCATACTCCGGCCATCAAAAATGCAAGTAGCGTTGCAACCGCAAGTCTGAACATTCGCTTGAATCTCTCCCCGGAATTTGCCGCATTCTACGCCATCGACAGCGGAATGCAGCTTTGGAAATCTCGGGCGGGCGTTCTGCGTCGCGGCCGGTCATGTCCACCGGGCATCTGCCGCTTGCACTTTGGGGTATCTACACTGAAATCCTCCCCTGAAAGTGCCGATCTCTTTAGGTCCGGGTCTTTTTTGCTTTACCGCGCCAAGTAGTTGAGAGATCAGCCTTTCCAGTGAAAGGCATCGCGCTGGGGAAGGCCCAGATGAGCCAGCACGCGATAAGCAAACTCGCGTGCCATTTCATCTAATGAAGCAGGACGGTAGTAGAAGGCGGGGATCAACGGAAAGATAGTCGCCCCCGCATCGGCTGCCCGGTACATGTTGCGAATATGAATTTTATTGAGAGGCGTTTCGCGTACGCACAGCACCAGCGGACGCTTCTCTTTCAGCGAGACGTCGGCGGCGCGCTCAACCAGTTGCGCAGCGACGCCGTTGGCGATCCGGGCCAGAGTGCCCACGCTGCATGGGATCACCACCATGGCGTCGGCGGGATAAGACCCGCTGGCCACGTTGGCTCCGATGTCGGCGTTCGACTGAACTTGAATTTTGCGGGCTCCGCGGTTGCTAGGTGCGCCGAGGATTTGGCTCACGAGATTGGATCGTCCCTTCAGGTCCAACTCTTCAGCCATCACGCGCAGCGCGCTGTCAGACGCGATGAAGTTGACGTTCGTGACGCGTTCGTCGCCTGCGACCGCAAGCAGGAAATGTCGCAGAAAGATGGCCCCGCTGGCTCCGGTAGCCGCGACCGTCAGATTCTGCGGTGGTTGATTGGGCAAAGTGCCTCCGGCTCAGGAGCATAGGGAGGCCATGCCGCAGAAGTCAAGGTGAAGGAACTGAAAGCTGAGAGCTGATAGCTGAAAGCTGATATGGCATCTACCGCCAATCTTCGATCCCGCCGCAGCGCCGCGCAATTGCAGGCGCTGGCGGGGGTAGAACGCGAGATCCGGCTGCAGGATTCGCACAGCCGCCGCAAATATCTTCGCGAGTTCAACCAGGCATTCCGCAGCTACCAGTGCGTGCTCGATTCCGAGCAACTCCGCAGCACGGTGCATTCCGCAGATATCGTATTAGTCGGAGACTATCACGCGCTTCCTGCCGCCCAGCGTCATGCGGCATCGCTGATCGAGCAGCGCGCGCTGGCCGGCGATCGGCCTGTGATTCTTGGCGTCGAAACCATCTTCGCCCGCGACCAGCACATCCTCGACGAATGGTGGCGGCGTGAAATCGACGAATCCGAGCTTCGCCAACGCATCCGCTTCGATCTCGACTGGGGCTACGACTGGGCGCCCTTCTACGAATTGCTGGTCACCGCGAGAGACCACGCGGATGCACTTTACTGCTTGGACTGCATGCCGCGGGAAGACCTGCGAAAAATCGGCGCACGCGACCGCCATGCCGCCATTAAGCTCGCGGAAATCCGCCGCATCCATCCAGACGCGGTCATCTTCGTGTTGTTCGGGGAATCGCATCTCGCTCCCGGACACTTGCCGCGCGAACTTCGCGAGCAGATGCCCGAGGCGAAAGTCCTCACAGTCCTGCAAAACATCGACGCGCTCTATTGGCACGCGGCCGGCGAGCGCGCCGACAAAGTGGAAGCCGTCCGTGTCAGCGACGATGTGGTCTGCGTATTTAACGCGACTCCGCTGGAAAAATACGAGAGCTATCGTCTGTTCCTCGATCAGTGGAGCCGCTGCGATGATGGTCCGGACTTCGCTCCCACCATCTATAACCTGATCGACAGTCTCGCGGCATTTCTCGAGATCAACCGCTATTCGCCGCACAATGGCACGCAGCCTAAGTTTCTCGTGGACATGCTGCCGGAAGTATATGCAGGTTCCTCGAACGCGATGCTGCGCCGCCTGCTTTCGCGCCAGGGCGTGAGCGAATCGCTTTGTGAAGCGATGCTGGCCAGCGTGGAAGAGCGAGGCAGCGCCTATCTTCCGCAAGTAAATGCGTTCTGCATCCGTCAATTTCACATGATGCACGCTGCCGAGGATGCGACGAGGTTTCTGCATCATGCCTGTCAGGGATTGCCGCACCGCTTGAACGGACAATCCACGGGCGCCACAATCGCAGGAGAAAGCGTCGCGCGCAGCAGCGCGATCGACCATTTCTACGCTCGCGTTGTCGAACACGCCGTCGCCTATCTGGGATCACGCATTCTTTACCCGTCGCGTCCCGCACCAAGCGCGGAAAACTCGTTCCAGCTTTCACGCGCCGCCTGCGAGAAGGCCGCTCTGACCGCTGCTCGCACCGGCGGCTGCGAGTTCGAATCCTGCAGCGAGGAATGGGGTTATCGCATTGGTAATCAGATCTACGAGGCCTATCTCGCTGGCAAGGTTGCGCCTAGCGGGCTGCGACGCCTCTTCCTGGCGCACCTCGACGAGCCTGGACTGGCGCGCAAAGTCTGCGCGACAGTGATCGGCAAACTGCGGTCCTTTTCGCGCCAGGTTTCCCGCAGCTGAAAATGGCAGTGAGCGATGAGCAATGAGCAATGTGTGAGCCATCTCGTCATGTGGTTACCGCTCACTACTCACCGCTGATTGCTCACCGCGCATCGCTCATCGCTCACTGCTCATTGCTCACCGCTCATTGCTCACCGCTCACTGCCATCTTCCTGGTGCTAAGCTAGACTCTTCGCACTGAACGCCGAAGAACTGCAGAGTATCTGCTTGAACGCCGAATCCATTCGCCAGCTTTTCGATCAGGTTCGCAAAGGCAAGCTGACTCCCGATGATGCCGTCGCTCGCCTGCGCCATCTTCCTTTCGAAGACATCGGCTTCGCCAAGGTCGATCATCACCGCGCTCTGCGCAACGGAATGCCCGAAATCATTCTGGGCGAGGGAAAGACTCCGGCGCAGGTTGCGGGCATCTTTGCGCGTCTGGCCAAACACGGTGGTAATGTGTTGGCCACTCGCATCAACGACAAGCAATTCGCCGCCGTAAAGAAGAAGGTTCGTGGTGTGCAGCATCGCGAACTGGCGCGCGCCATCGTTCTGCAGAAGGATCCCACGAAATACGGCAAAGGCATTATCGCGATCGTGTCCGCGGGCACGAGCGATATCCCGGTCGCGGAGGAAGCTCTGGTCACCGCCGAACTGATGGGCAATGAGGTCCAGCATTTCTACGACGTAGGAGTCGCGGGCATTCACCGCTTGCTGGCGAATCGCGAAGCTCTGACCAAGGCGCGAGTCGTTATCGTCTGCGCGGGAATGGAAGGCGCGTTGCCCAGCGTGGTTGGAGGACTCGTCGGCGTTCCGGTGATCGCTGTGCCGACAAGCGTTGGATATGGCGCGTCGTTCAAAGGAATGGCAGCGCTGTTGGGGATGCTGAACTCGTGTGCGTCGAATGTCAGCGTGGTGAATATCGACAATGGTTTTGGCGCGGGTTATGTCGCGTCACTGATCAACCGGCTGGAGTGAAGGATTGAGTGATTGAGCGATCGGGTCATTGAGCCATTGAGCCATTCAGTGACTGAGTTAATTCAGTAATTGAGTAATTGGAAATCTGTCTTAGGCGCTCAGCGGTTTCATTTTGGGAACTTGGGATTGTGTAGGGGGCCCCTCCCCCTCGATCTATTGGAATCATCGGTTTACCGGGCAATAATATACTTGACGAATCATGCATTGTGTGCTACCTTACACACATGGACGGCAAGAACATGAAACCAAAGACTTTGCAAGACGCAATCCTGTTTTTCGCAAATCCTGATAATGCGCTGGAGTATATGAAGCGCCTGCGCTGGCCCGATGGGACTGTCTACTGCCCTCGCTGCGGTCGTGAGGACGTTGTGTACCTCAAGAACCAGCGCAAATGGCAGTGCAAGTCCATCCATCCCAAGCGGCAGTTTTCGGCCAAGGTGGGAACCGTAATGGAGGATTCGCCGATCCCTGCGGATAAGTGGCTTACTGCCGTCTGGATGCTGTCGAACTGCAAGAACGGAGTGAGTTCTTACGAAGTTGCCAGAGCGATTGGCGTAACCCAGAAGTCGGCATGGTTTATGCTGCACCGCATTCGTTTGGGACTGTCGCTTAACGCAAAGAAGTTTGGAACTAAAACCAAGATCGGCGGTGGCTCTGGTCCGGTCGAAGTCGATGAGACTTTCATTGGCGGTCGGCTTAAGAACATGCACAAGGATCGCCGTGAGCGGTTCGTCTCTGAGAAGGGATACGGAACTGGCGGAGCGGTCGGAAAGACTGCCGTCATGGGAATGCTTGACCGTGATCTTCGCACCGTTCGCGCTAAGGTGATTCCGAACGTAAAGCGCGAGACTCTGCAAGCCACTCTGCTGAGTGAAGTGAAGCACGGCTCCAAGGTCTATACCGATGAAGCGGTCGGCTATGACAAGGTGAGCTATAACTTCGTGCATGACGTTGTGAATCACATGGAGACTTACGTCAATGGGCAGGTTCACACCAACGGAATCGAAAATTTCTGGAGTCTGCTTAAGCGGACTCTCAAGGGAACCTACGTTGCTGTAGAGCCTTTTCATCTTGAACGCTACGTTGACGAACAAGTGTTCCGTTACAACCACCGCAAGCACGAAGATCAGAAAACCCCAATGACCGACTTACAGCGATTCGAAGCTGCATTGCCGATGTTCGTAGGCAAGCGCCTCACCTTCGCGGAGGTAACTGGCAAGGATGGTGCGACGCCTTTCTAATCGGTTTTATCGGCGTCGCGGTCCTCGGCGGAAGGCTGCCGTTTAGCCTTCCGTCTTTTTTTGAGAGTCTGATGTTTCTCCGCTTCCAGAGCGGCTTTTATCTCGCTGTGCGGCACATTCATCAACGCTTCCATAGTGCGATTGAAGTTCTCGAACTCTTTTGTTGATTTTGGCAAGGTGTATCCTCGGATTTTTCGGGATCTCATGTTCGGCAATCAGAACACAGAACAAACGCACGCGGCTAATCACTCCGAGTGCTTCGTCTCTAGTATAGAAACGGTGTCGAGCATGCGCTATTTCGTTGCGCCAAATGTCTTTCATATACTCGCAATGGTCAGCAGCATCAGAATAGAACTGCAGTTGTTCTGCCTTTTTGCGACCATGTGGCAGTTGTCGGGCGCTGCTTATCTTGCTGCGCATAGCCTGGATAACCTTGTCCCACGTGGCATATTCAATGGGCATAGGCTTTCCTTTGTCGGTCAACTTCACCCCGGTACGTGTGGCCAAAATGCGCAGTGCATATTCCGCTATCCGCATGCAGTGGAAGACGCACGCAATGGTGCGAGACGCCGCAAAACACTTTCCCATCTCGGCGAGTTCAAAAGTTGCTTCTGCTGGAAAGACGGTCCCGAAATCATCTCCGAAAAGGAGCAGATTGTTCCAATAAGCGGCATCTTCTTTGGGAAGAAACATGAACTTTCTGGACTCTAAATTGTTCTGGATTCCTTCGATAATCATCCCCAGCTTTGAATGCATCGCCACGAACCTCATGTCAGCCGATTCATCTCTTAACTCTTTTTCCAGAGTCTTCATTTGTTGGAGTAGGGAATCGTCTACATGGAAGTTCCCACAGCAGAGTGCAAGGCCTTCTAAGCAGATAGCCAGTGCCCGTGACGCTGGCACTTCCATCTTCTCTTTACCCATTGCACCCGCAGCCATGCAGTCCCGATAGACAACAAGTATTGCGCTCCACATCCGCGCCAGATCGCCAAGTGGGTATTCGTACATGAGTTGAAAAAGGCTTATTACCTGTCCTGATCTGAGGGCCATCTATTCACAGGCCCCCTTTCCCAGCACCATACGCCTGCGGCTTTGATTCCGCAAGTATATTAATGCCGTTTACCGGAAAATCGCAAAAGAATCTATGGGGCTCAGCAGCTTAGGGGCAAAATCTTGAGCAGCAAGGACTTAGCTCCTGCCCGCTGATTCCTGCTTGCACCGGTCTCGCATGGCTATGATCCGCTATTTGAGTTTCGAACGCAGTGATGGTGATCACATCGGATTTCGTTCCACACGCCGATAAATAAAAAGGGCGCGGCCCCTCGCCGCGCCCTCTTGTCACCGCTGCTTCACCTTACGCTTTGTTCACCACCAGCTTGTTGTCCACGCTGAAGGCGCCGAACAACTGGCCGGCGCGAAGTCCGGCGACCTGCTTGTCCATTGCCGAGTCGACCTCACCGTAGAGCGTCACGTGGCCGTTCGCCACGATGATGCGGATCGGGCGGGCCGGATCCATCGCGTACTTGCTCAGAACCGGGTCCCGATAGATCGCGCGCAGCGCCTGCAACCGCAGCCCGTCATCATAGATTGAAGTTGGCTCGACCGAAATGCGGTCGACCACGTCTTTGACTCCGGGCATGTTGGCGATGTCAGCCAGCGCTTCGTCGCGGCCCACGCCCGTACGATCCTGGCCCTCGACCGTGACTACGCCGTCCTTGACGCCCAGCGCGAAGTAGTCAAACGTGCTGTCGTATCCCTCGCGCACGTAGGTCAGCTTGGTCGCCAGTTTCTGCTCCAGCTGCGCGTCCGGTACGTTGGGACCGGCTACTTCGATCAGGTTGCGGACGCCTTGTACGTTCGAGATCTTGCGCGCCAGTTTGGCTGCGTCCAGCTTGCGCTGGTAGAGATCCACGGTTCCGGTCAGCGTCACGATGCCGTCCTCGACGTTCGCCTGAACGTTGCTGAACTGCTTTTTCGAGGCCAGCTTGTGCGTCACCGCGGTCTGCACCTGGTTGTCATAGCGAGCCGCTGCCCCGGTTTCGGCGACGAGCGTTGCGCTCAGAAGCCCCACCGCCAGCAGGGAACCCGCCCATTTCTTGAAACTTAGCCTTGCCATAAAGGTCACCTCCTGACCCATTTACGAATCTTTACGAATTAACCATCCGGTTAATTCTTTCGATGCTGAGGGGGCAGGCAAAGATGCAACGCTGGAGATGAAAATTGAGACCGGATTCCGGTGTCTACCGGCCTGTTTGGAAGGCGCAACTTTTCGTCCGCCATCGGGTTTATAAAACCAGGCCGCCGGACGAAGGTAACTGACGCGTCGTCCCGTTTCTGACTTTCTGTTTTCGGATTACCCCCGTAACTTTCGACCGGGTACCCAGCTGTTTACGATGATTACGCACTGCGTATTCGAGGGGGAATCCGCGGAATGGGCGATCGTGTCATCCCATCGAAACCGGCTGATCTTGCCCGCGCTGGGCGACTGAAGCGAGCTCTCGACAGCGGAGCCCCACCTGCCTTTATCCCATCCATGATTGTGCCGAGTAACGGTTCCCATGCCGAATCGAGTTCAGCCGCGGTTGCCCATCTGCAACCTGCGTCCAACCAGCATGAAGATTCTGCTACCCGGTTACATTTTCTGGAGCAGGTATTTGAGGCCTCGCCCGATGCCCTTGTCATAGCCGATCGTGAACACCGCGTTCTCTGGGCGAATCAAACGTTCAACCGAATGTTCGGGTATGCAGCGCCGGAAATTCTGGGGCAATCGGTGGAGAAGCTGGTGGTTCCGCCCGACCGTCTAGCCGAATCGAAGTGGGTCAATGAAGCGCTGGTCAAAGGCGAGCGCATCACACTGGAAACCAAGCGCCGCCGGAAGGATGGAACGCTGGTCGAAGTCTCCGTTTCCTGTGCGCCTCTTCAACTGGAAGGACAGATTGCCGGCTTCTACGTCGGGTACCACGATATTTCCGATCGCCGTCGCGTGGAAGCGCTCAGTTCAGCTCTCTACCGAGTCGCGGAAAAAAGCAGCAGCGCGCATGACCTGCAGCAGTTCTTTGCTGCCGTACACAGCATCATCGACGAGTTGATGTATGCGCGCAACTTCTACATTGCGCTGTTCGATCCTGCAACCGACCTGATCAGCTTTCCCTACTTCGTCGATGAGCGCGACCCGGCGCCGCCCACCAAGAAGATGGGCCGTGGACTGACCGACTACCTGATCCGCACCGGAGAGCCGCTGCTGGCCACCCCCGAGGTCCTGCAGGCCATGGAAGACCGGGGCGATGTGGCGCGGAACGGTTCCCGCTCGCTCGACTGGATGGGCGTTCCACTCAAAGTGAACAATAATACTTTCGGGGTGCTGGTCGTACAGACATATTCCAAGAACATTCGCTACGGAGAGCGCGACAAGGAGATCCTCACGTTCGTGGCGCGCCAGTTGGCCAGCGCGGTGGAAATCAAGCGCAATGAGCAGGCACTGCGCCGCTCCGAAGCCCGCTATCGCTCCCTCGTACAGAGTTCGGTGTACGGCATCTACCGCTCGAGCCTGGAAGGCCGGTTCCTCGATGTGAATCCAGCGCTGATCACGATGCTGGGTTATAGCTCGGCGGAAGAAGTATTGCTGCTCGATCCGGAAAAAGACGTGTTTGCCCAACCCGAAGAGCACGCGCGCCTGATCGACGAGTTCCGCCGCACGGGCCGCCTCGATGGGTTCGAGGTGAAGTGGAAGCGTAAAGATGCTGGAGCCATCACGGTCCGGGTCAGCGGCCGCGCGGTCAGCAGCGCCGACGAACCGGCAGACGTGCTGGAAGCGATCGCGGAGGATGTCACCGACCGTCGCGCGCTGGAAGATCAATTCCGGCAGGCGCAAAAGATGGAAGCGGTCGGGCGCCTGGCCGGGGGCGTCGCTCACGACTTCAACAATCTTCTGATGGTGATCAGCGGATACGCAGAAGTGATCCTGTCGGAACTGGAGTTGAACCATCCATTGCACGAAAAAGGACGCGCCATTCAGCAGGCTGCCGACCGCGCCACAACATTAACGCGGCAGTTGTTGGCCTTCAGCCGCAAGCAATTGCTGGAACTCAAAGTTGTCGACGTAAATGCGATTGTCCACGACATGGAGCGCTTGCTGCGCCCACTGATCGGGGAAAACGTGGAATTCGTCACTGTGTTCTGCCCTGAGGCCGCCCCGACCCGCGCCGACGCGGGCCAGCTCGAACAGGTGCTGATGAATCTGGTAGTGAACGCCAAAGATGCGATGCCTTCGGGCGGCAGGCTGACCATCCAGACGCAGAACACCGTGGTCGATGAAAGCCACCGCCGCGGGCAGCAATTCATCCGCCCCGGCCGCTACGTCATGCTCTCGGTCAGCGACACCGGCATGGGCATGGATAAAGAGACGCAGTCGCGTATCTTTGAACCCTTCTTCACGACCAAGGAAAAGGGCAAGGGCACCGGTCTCGGACTTTCGACTGTGTACGGCATCGTCAAGCAAAGCGGCGGATACGTCATCGTGCAGAGCGAGAAGGGACACGGCAGCAGCTTCCACATTTACCTGCCCCAGGCGCAGGGCGTCGCGGAAAAGCAGGCCGCTCCGGTGGCAGACGCCGCGCTCGGGGGCACCGAGACGATCCTGCTGGTGGAAGATGAGGAATCGGTTCGGCAGCTTGTGCGCGATACTCTGGTCTCGAAGGGGTACCAGCTCCTGGAAGCAGAGAGCGGGGAAGGCGGCCTGGAAGCCGCCTTAGTGCACAAGGGCAAGATTGATCTCGTTATTACCGACGTGGTAATGCCCGGCATGGGCGGGCGCGAACTGGTGAAGCAACTGGTGAAAGCGCGTCCCGGCACGAAAGTGCTTTATCTTTCCGGATACACAGAAGATGCCATCACCAGCGATGGCTCGATCGAAGGCGGCACCGCCTTTTTGCAAAAGCCCTTCAGCCTGCAGCATCTTTCCCGCAAGGTCAGGGAAGTACTGGGATAGATTTTCCTCTCATCGGAGCACCTCACCGTTCAGCCCGTGAAACTTTTTTCGCGCGCTCGCGTCCTATTTGATTGAAGATATATAGAAGGCCTGACCAAACCGCGCGGACGCGCACAGCGCTTAGGAAATGGGGTTCCCATGCTGATCAAGAAGGCAGAAGAGATTCGTTCCTCGGAAATCACTCCCAAGGGCGTGTATTTGAATCGCCGCAAGTTCCTGGCGGGCGCTGCGGCTGCTGGAGCTGCAGCGGCGGCCGGATTTTCTCTGCGCAATATGGTTAGCCCCTCCGCGACGGCGCTTGCCGGCAACAAGATCGAAGGACTCCAGAAGAGTCCGTTCAGCACGACCGAGAAAGTTACGCCCTTCCAGGATGTCACGCACTACAACAACTATTACGAATTTTCGACCGACAAGACTGGGCCTGCCGATCTCGCCAAAAGCTTTCGCACCCGCCCGTGGAAGGTGAAGGTCGACGGCCTGGTGGAGAAGAAACAGGAACTCGACGTCGATGCCATCATCAAGATGGCGCCACCCGAAGAGCGCATTTACCGCCATCGCTGCGTTGAAGGATGGTCGATTGTTGTCCCCTGGATCGGTTATTCGCTGAGCGAATTCATCAAGCGGGTCAGTCCCACGAGCAAGGCGAAATACGTCGAGTTCACGACGCTTCTCGATCCCGGTCAGATGCCCGGAGAGCGCCGCGACGTGCTCCAGTGGCCCTACGTCGAAGGCCTGCGCATGGATGAAGCGATGCACCCGCTCGCGCTGCTCTGCTTTGGGATGTACGGTGAGGAATTGCCCAACCAGGATGGAGCGCCGCTCCGGCTCGTCCTGCCGTGGAAGTATGGATTCAAAAGCATCAAGGCAATTGTTCGCATCCGCTTTACCGAGAAGCAGCCGATGAATACCTGGAACGTGTCCGCTCCTAACGAATACGGCTTCTATGCCAATGTGAACCCGAATGTGGACCATCCGCGCTGGAGCCAGGCGAAAGAACGCCGGCTGGGCGAGTTCTACAAACGTCCCACGCTGATGTTCAACGGCTACGACCAGGTTGCAAGCCTGTATAGCGGGATGGATCTAAAAAAGAATTTCTAGGTGCAGTGATCAGTGGCTGGTGATCAGAGATTCATTACGTTCCACACTGTGTTGGCTGGCGCGAACTACTGATCACTAGCCACTAATCACTGACCACTTCTTTCGCATGCTTCGTTACCTCAAACCGGTTGTCTTTCTAGCCTGCCTGGTTCCTCTGGCGGCGTTGCTCTGGCGCGGGTTTCACGCGCAGCTCGGGGCCAATCCTATTGAGACCATCACGCACGCGACCGGCGATTGGACGTTACGATTTCTGCTCATTACTCTGGCAGTCACGCCTCTGCGCAAAGTGACCCGCCAGTATTGGCTGATCACGTTCCGCCGCATGTTCGGGCTCTTCGCCTTTTTTTACGGCTGCCTGCATTTGATGACCTACGTTTGGCTGGACAAGTTTTTTGATGTGCACGAGATGGTCAAGGACATTGCCAAGCGACGGTTCATCACTGCCGGGATGACCGCCTTCGCGTTGCTGATTCCGCTGGCTCTGACTTCGACGAAATGGTCGATCCGCAAGCTGGGAGGCAAGCGCTGGCAAGCCCTTCATCGCCTGATTTATTTCAGCGCCGCCGCTGGAGTCATTCACTACGTCTGGCTGGTGAAGGCGGATTTGAAAAAGCCGCTGGAGTATGCCGCCATTTTAGGCGTCCTGATTTTGTACAGAATCGGAATGTGGATCGTGGCGCGGACTGCATCGCAGAGAAAGATCGAAGCTCCTGCAAGTAAAGTGCTGACCTCTTGAGAGCGGCCGGGTGTTTAAGAGATCGAGACAACAAGAGCGCGGCAATCGATCCTCGCCGCGCTCCTCGTTTGTTTAATTGTTTAATGCTGAGTTCTGCGCTTGGTCACCTTGGCAGAGGAAGGCGCCAGCCGCAGCACCGCCAAATGCCGCGCGGCCGCGCTCGACTTTGCACTCGAGCTCTGCTGCACCATCGAGCCCAATCCAACCAAGCCTGCGTCGATACTCACAACCGCTTCGCTCGTGTTGTCGATCGCGTAGGTGACCAGATTGTAGGCATTCGAACTCGGCGTAACCGTGCCTCGGCCGGAAATGGTGGAGTCCGCGGCATACGTGGACGAGAACTTCTGTCCGAAGCTGACGGAACCGGTGTCGTTGAAATCAATGACCCCCGGAGTCAGCGAACCGTTGGTGTTGGTGAACTCGGCAATGTCATCCTCTTCCGTCGTGCTCTGGCTGAATCCATTATTCGTGAGGGATAGGCCGCTCAGGTTCATTCCATACCCTTGCGTAGAGGCAAGACTTGCGCCCGACGTCTGGGGATATGCGGTTCCATCGGTCATGCCGGCATCGTCGATCTCCAGCAGTTCCAGCCCTCCGCTGGATGGGTAGGCGGCAAACTGGCAGTTGGAGCATCCCGCACCGTTATTCCCATTGATAAAACCACTGCTGAACGTGAGCACGGAGCGCCCGCCGGCCAGGGCCGAGTACGTACCTGTGATCCCGGTCGTCACTTCGCTGGCGAGGTAATTGTCGTTGATGTCTTCCACCGAGTCCGATTTGATATTTCCGTTTCCGTCGGTATCAATGATGCCGGCAGCTGCGAAGGGTCCTTGTCCGGTTATATCGAAACCCGCCAGCGTAAAGACGCTGTTGCCAGTCGGTATGGAGGAAGTTTGGGTGAAGGCATCCCCAACCAGAATGGGAGTGGTGTCGGTCTCGATAAATTTCAAATGCGTCGAATCCACGGGATATACGTCGAAGGTGTAGGTCGATCCTCCCGATGTGAGCGTGGCCGTCCCAGGCACAGTTGCCAGGCTGAGCGAACCGGTCATCGGCAGATTCGTCAGACCAGAGGAAGTGCAGTTGTTATTGAAGTCCTGCACGCCGGCACTGATATTGCCGCTGGAATCGAGAGTGAACGCTCCGACGGTAGCGAGCGGAACTACGACCGAAACCCCTGGACTGATGCCGCAGAAAGTCGAACCCGTACCCGATGTCCCGCTGAAATTGAAAGCATAAGACTGGCCGTTGACATTCGTCTGTGTGACATTTGCCTGCAGGTCGAGGGTGCCGCTTCCGCTGCCAAAACTGTCGAACTCGGTTATGAGCCCGTGCTGGCTGGAGGTGAGCACGTAATCAAACGTGAAGCTTCCCGTGCTCGTATTGAGCGTAAGCAAGCCGAGCTGGCTGCTCGGCCGTCCGTCCACGCCTACGAAATAATTTCCTCCCGTGACCGCCTGATTCGTAGTGGGCCCGCTGCCGTTGTCGTTGAAGTCGAGCGTGCCGCCGGTAATATTGCCCTTTCCATCCGCCGAGAATGTACCTACTGTCGCCATGTAGTTGCCGTTCGAATCGCTGCCTGCCACCGAGAAGACGAACGTGCCATTCAAATCGCTGTTGCTGAAACTGCCGGTGGGCGGCGGCGTGCCCGCGGTAGTGCTGTTTCCCCCTCCTCCACAACCCGCCAGGAGCGCGAGCGCGGAGAGAATTACGGGCAATGTGAACTGATGACGTAACGACATGACAATCCCCCTGACGAAAGGCTTGGGCCTGATTTGGGACGTTCTTTAGCTCAGAGTAGCACGTGAAAGTTGACCTTAGAGTCAACCCCATGAGAGGCAAGAAGTCGCGGAACGAGGCAGAATTTTTCGGATTTTACATCTCTTTACGATTCAGGATTTTCTGCGGAGAGGGTTAGCGATGTACTTCTGTTTCATGGCCGGCAAGCTGTCGTAATGACTCCAGATAGGGCGCTCGCGCAATCCCTTTTTCGGTAATGATTGCCGCCACATATTTCGCAGGAGTCACATCGAATGCGGGATTCTCCACCTCGACTCCATTGGGCACCATCTGTTTTCCGGCGATGTGCGTGACTTCTTTTCCATTGCGCTGCTCGATGGGAATCTTGGTGCCATCGGGGCAGGCGAGATCTACGGTGGAGATGGGCGCGGCAACGTAAAAAGGAATGCCGTGTTCCTTCGCCAGAATCGCCACCGTATACGTGCCAATCTTGTTGGCGACGTCTCCGTTGGCCGCGATGCGGTCGGCGCCCACCACGATGGCCCCGATCTTTCCCTGCTGCATCATGGCGCCGGCCATGTTGTCGGAGATCACGGTCGTCGGAATTCCATCTTTCATCAATTCCCACGCGGTCAGCCGTGAGCCTTGCAGGAAGGGGCGGGTCTCATCCGCGTATACATGAATTTTCTTGCCCTGCTCCACCGCTGCGCGAATTACGCCCAGGGCCGTGCCATAGCCTGCCGTAGCCAGGGCTCCAGCGTTGCAATGCGTTAGGACTCCCCCGGTGCTCGGCATCAATGTGGCTCCATGCCGTCCCATGGCCTGGTTCGCCGCGATATCTTCGGCGTGCATGCGCTGCGCTTCCTCGATCAGTGCCTGTTTGATTTGGGGGATGGAATGCATGCGGATGCGCTCGAATTTGTCCTGCATCCGCCGGATGGCCCAGAACAAGTTCACCGCCGTGGGGCGCGTTTTCCCGATCAGATCGGAGATGGCATCGAACTCCCGCTTGAGATCGCCCGTTGTTTCGGCTTTGGAATTGTTCACGCCGAGCGCGATTCCCATCGCCGCCGCCACGCCGATCGCGGGCGCGCCTCGCACCACCATGTTGCGGATGACATCCGCAACCTGTTCATGCGTCTTGCAGGTTACGTAGACTTCTTCGGTAGGCAGCTTCGTCTGATCGATGAAGCGCACGCCTTTGTCGGTCCATTCCAGTGTCTGGATCATCTGATTGTGAGTTTCGAGTTTCAGGTTTCAAGTTTCAGACTTTCAATTGTCAACATTAGACGCGTCTCGAAACTCGAAACCGGAAACTTATGTTTTGTGCGCCTCGCAGCGATTTCTGGGATTGTTGGTTACCGCCGGCCGCCCGCAAAGTTCGCACACTCCAGAGACGGCGAATATACCGGGGCTGGTGTCGTCGTTCTGCAGAATGTGTTCCTGGCGCACATCGTTCGCCGTAAAGATCGCGATGAACGGCGCCGGGGCGGCAGCTTTCTCTACGCCGGCGCGGCCCTTGGCCTCCTCGCGCTCGACCAGGCACATGACGCCCACAATTTCAAATCCGAATTCTTTCGCGGCTTCGATTGCTTGCACGGTCGAAGCCCCGGTCGTGCAGACGTCATCCACGATGACGACCCTGGCGCCTTTCTCGCGATATCCTTCGATACGCTGCCCTGTACCGTGCTGCTTCTCGGCTTTTCGCACGAGGAAGCCGTTCAACTCGCCGCTCACCACCGAAACCGCGACGACGATGGGATCGGCGCCCATCGTAAGCCCGCCAATGGCCCGCGGTTTCCACCCGCGTTGCCTGATTTCCTCCAGAAAAACTTCTCCCACCAGCCGCGATCCCTTTGCGTCGAGCGTGGTCGTGCGGCAATCGATGTAGTAATCGCTCGTGCCGCCCGACGAAAGCTTGAACTCTCCCAACTGGAACGATTTGTGAGCAAGGGTGCTCAACAGTTTCTGACGTGCAGGTTGCATAAAAATCTACGATATCACGCCGGGTGAGGCCGGCGTCTGCACCTGAACTCCCCGAACATTTACCTCAGAGCCCATCTGCATTACCGACGTGCTATAGACCGCGCATCGCAGCCAGAATGCGTGTTAACCTGAAGTTTCCGGGATATCTTGGAGCAGCGCCGCTATTCGCTGTTTCTCATTGAGGGAAAACATTGCCTAGGGTTCTACGTCTTCTAAGCATCATTCTTTTTATTTCTCTGTTCGCAATTGGCTTCCTGACCGTTCCTCTCGCTGCCGAGGGCACGCGCACCTGGGAGCAGTCCCGATTTGACGATCTGGTCAAAGGAACGGCGTCGGGCATCGCGATTCGCAGTTCTGGTGGGCTCGAACTGGCTCCCGCCTTTAAGCTGTTGTACTCGACTCCGTCCACCTATATCTGGGCGGTTGCCGCAGACGACTCCGGAAATGCGTATGCCGCGACCGGATCTCCCGCCCGGGTCTACCGCATCACCCCCGATGGCAAGTCGACCGTGATTTTCGAGCCGCAGGAATTGCAGGTGCAGGCGCTGAAGGTCGGACCGGGCGGCGCAATTTTCGCGGCCACTGCTCCCGACGGGAAGGTCTACAAGATCGAGCACAAGCCCGAACCAAAGGGCGGCAAATCCGAAACCAAGGCCGCTGATAACGCTGCGAAAGATTCGGGCAAGTCTGAGCTTGATTCTTCCTGGACTTCCTCCGTCTACTTTGCTCCGGGCACAAAATACATATGGGATCTCTGCTTCGATAAGGCGGGTAATCTCTTTATCGCCACCGGCGATCACGGCGAGATTTATAAAGTCACCCCGAAAGGGGAGCACTCCGTTTTCTTCAAGAGCGACGAGGCCCACATCCGCGCGCTGGCTCTGGATTCGCAAGGAAACCTGATTGCCGGCACCGACGGCAGTGGATTAATTTACCGCATCTCTCCAGTAGGCGAAGGTTTTGTATTGTACAGCGCTCCGAAAAAAGAGATCACGGCTCTGGCCCTCGATCACGATGGCAATATTTATGCCGCCGGCGTCGGCGAGAAGCGCCCAAATTCAGGGGCACCCTCCGGCGGCGCGCCTCTATTACTCAACGTTGGCCCAAGCGCCGCGCCCTCTGGTGGGCAAACACCCGGAGGCCAGGCACCGACTACAACGAGCACGGTGCCCATGGGATCATTCCCCATCCCTGGGGGCAGCGCCAGCGGCGGCTCCGATGTCTACAAGATTTCTGCCGATGGTTCGCCAACACGGCTGTGGACTTCGCACGACGACATCGTCTATGCGCTCGCCTTCGACTTGCACGGTAAGTTACTGGCGGGAACCGGAAACCGCGGTCATGTATTTGCGATCGACGGCCCGGATGAATTCTCCGATCTATTGAAAGCACCCGTGTCGCAGGTTACCGGTTTTGCCAAAGCCCCCGGCGGCGGCCTCTACGTCTCCAGCAGCAATCTTGGAAAAATATTCTTGCTTGGTCCCGGACCGGAAAACGAAGGCTCATACGAGAGCGATGTGTTCGATGCCAAGATCTTCTCCCGCTGGGGACGCGTGGATTTCCGCGGCAATGGCAACATCGACCTGCTCGTGCGCAGCGGGAATGTCGATAATCCTGACCGCAACTGGAGTCCCTGGAAGCAGGTTGATTTGAATAAAGGCGCTGAAATGGGCGTGCCCGCCGCACGCTATGCCCAGTGGAAAGTGGTGTTGCACGCTGCCGCCGCCAAACCTGGCGTCCAGTCTGTCACCTTGAACTATCTGCCCAAAAATGTTGCGCCTGAAATTGAGGACGTCTCAGTGCAGGTCGGCACGCGTTACCAGCCAGTTCCGAGGTCGGGATCCAGTATGGGTAGCGATCTGAGCGGATCGTCGGGCAATCGTTTCGATTCGCCCGTGCCCAGCTCCCACGACCGCGACGCAATCGGCGTAAAGTGGAGCGCCCACGACGAGAATGACGATCAACTCGTCTACTCCGTCTACTACCGCGGCGAAGGTGAAACCCGCTGGTTGCTTCTCAAAGACAATCTGACAGACAAAGCGTACTCGTTCGATGCCAGCCTGCTGCCGGACGGAGGCTACACGATCAAAGTCGTAGCTTCTGACGCGCCGTCGCACTCTCCGGACGAGGCCCTAAGCGCCTCGCGCGAAAGCCGCCGCTTTGAGGTGGACACCACTCCGCCGCGAATCGAGAACCTCGCGGCTGCCATGGAAGGACCGCAGATTCATGTCCGCCTTCGCGCCGAGGACGGATTTTCCAACATCAAACGCGCGGAGTTTTCGGTGGATGCCGGCGACTGGAAATACCTGGAACCGATCGGCCAGCTTTCCGATGCGAGAATCGAAGATTACGATTTTAAAGTGACTCCCGCGGCCGAAAAAGATATGGCCGCCGAGCACGTGGTTGTCGTCCGCGTGTACGACAGGTACGACAACATGGCTGCCGCAAAAGCCGTTCTGAAGGGAGAAGCGAACGCGCCCGCCGGTGCCCGCAAACCGTAAGGCTTCGCCTGATCTTGCGCCGGGCCCCGGCCCGCTAATTCAGGCGAGAGGATCGCGTGCGAAACGCAGCTACTCCACCGCCAGGTATACGTACCGAAAGATAAACAGCGCAGTCAGGATCCAAATCACGGGGCTCACCTCGCGGAATTTGCCTGCCGCCACCTTCACCAGCGTATAGGAAATCAACCCAAGGCTGAGCCCCGTCGCAATGCTGAACGTTAAGGGCGTTGCCAGCAGGGTCACAAAGGCTGGGATCGCCTCGGTGAACTCCGTCCATTCGACCCGCCCGATGGATTCCGTCATGAGCGCTCCCACAACGATCAGCGCCGGCGCGGTCGCGTATCCCGGGATCGCCGCCGCCAAAGGCGCGCAGAATGCCGCCAGCAGGAACAATCCCGCGACGACGATGTTGCTCAGCCCAGTCCTGGCGCCCGCAGCCACGCCCGCCGCGCTCTCGATGTAGCTGGTCACCGTCGAGGTGCCCGTGAGCGCCCCAAAAATCGTGCCCACCGCATCCGAAACCAGCGCCCGGCCGACCCGCGGAATCTTGCCATCCTTGACGAATCCGCCTTGCTCGCAAACCCCGACCAGCGTGCCTACGTTGTCGAACAAGTCCACAAAAAGAAAAACAAAGATGATTTCAAATAGCCCCAGATGTAGCGCACTTCGCAAATCAAGCTGCAACCACGTGGACGACGGATGTGGCCATGAAAATATGGACGCCGGCCATCTTGCCATTCCGCGCACGATTCCCAATACCGTTGTCGCGATCACCCCGATCAGAATTGCTCCCGTAATCTTGCGCGACATCAGAATGAACATGATGACCAGGCCCACGCACGCCAGTCGCGCCTCGCGATCGGCAAAGCTGCCCAGGCTGACAAACGTCGCCGGATTGGCCACGACCAGATTCGCATTGCGCAGCCCTACGAACGCAATGAACATCCCGATCCCGCCCGCGGTCGAGTGCTTCAGGCAGTTCGGAATTCCATTCACGATCTGTTCGCGCACCCGCGTAACCGTGAGAATCAGGAACAGCACGCCTGATAAGAAGATCACGCCCAGCGCCGTCCGCCAGGGAACGTGCATGCCCAGGCAGACGGAATAGGTGAAGTACGCGTTGAGCGACATCCCGGGTGCGAGCGCGATGGGATAGTTCGCATAAAGTCCCATCACCAGCGTGGCCGCCGCCGAGGAGACGCAGGTTGCGAAGACGACGCCTTCGACCGGTACCCCAGCTTTCGAAAGAATTTGCGGATTCACTACCACGATGTAGGCCATCGTGATGAACGTCGTCAGTCCGCCCAGCAGTTCGCTGCGGATCGTGGTCTGGTTTTCCTGGAGACGGAAGTAGCGTTCGATCAATGGCGATCCTTACACGCGCAGGAATGAATCCGACATTCTAAGGCATGCAGACCCGGACCCCGTGTTCCTCTGGGTCCTCTGTGGTTCGTTTCAGGTTGGATTCGCCGCAGGCTCGCTGCGCGCCGTAATCTCATGCAGCGCCCCCGCCTGCCGCAACTCCGGAAACCACCACGCCCACAGCACGATCACCGCGAGAGTCCCGACTCCCCCGAGAATGACGGCAGGCACAGCCCCGAACCATTGCGCGGTAACTCCCGACTCAAACTGCCCGAATTCGTTGGAGGTCCCGATAAAAATCATGTCTACCGCGGTCACGCGCCCGCGCATTTCGTCCGGAGTCGCCAACTGCGTCAGCGTGGCGCGAATGATCACGCTGATCATGTCGCTAGCCCCCAGCAGCAGCAGCGCAATCAACGAAAGCGTCAGACTCCGCGAGATTCCGAAAATGATGGTGAAGATTCCAAATCCTGCCACCGCCCAGAGCAAAGTTGGTCCCGAACGCCCGCGCAAGGGCCGGTGAGCGACGGCCACGGCCATCAACGCCGCACCGACTCCAGGCGCAGTGCGTAGCAGTCCCAACCCCCAAGGCCCCGTATGGAGAATTTCCCGCGCGTACACCGGCAGCAGCGCCACTGCCCCACCCAGCAGCACCGCAAACAGATCAAGCGAAATTGCCCCCAGGATCAGCTTCTTGCTCCAGATGTAATGCAGTCCCGCGAACACTGTCTTGAGGGTCATCGGCTCGCGCGGCCGCGGTTTGACCTCGGGCTTGATGCGGAACGACGAAATCGTCGCCCCCACGGCCGTGACCATCGCTATGAAATAGACAGCGGAAGGCCCGCGAAATGCCGCATACACAATGCCTCCAAACGACGGTCCCAGGATCGTGGCCGCCTGAAAAATGCTGGCATTCCATGCCACGGCGTTAGGGAAATGTTCCTCGGGCACAAGTTGCGGCAGGATCGACCGGCTGGCCGTGCTGTTGAACGACCGCACGATCCCGATCAGCACCAGCACCACATAGATGGAAGTAATGGAGGGGGCGCCTCGCTGCGAAAGGATCAGCAGCAACGCGAAGCACACGGCGTAGCCCGCATAGCAAGTCGAAAGAACATTTCGTCTTTCAAAGCGGTCCGAGGCGTGCCCCGAAATCGGAAAGAGCAAAATCCCCGGCAGAAACTGGGCTAATCCCACATAGCCGAGATCCAGCGGACGCTTGGTGATCTCATAGACCTGCCATCCCACGGCGACGGCCTGCATCTCGACCGCCGATACAATCAGAAAACGGGCAACCTGAAACAGCACGAATCCGGGATGCGTGAAGGCGGCGCGGCCAGCCCTGGCCTCAGCGTTGGCAGGCATCAACTCCTAATGTGACATAAGATGAGGCTGGTGTGCAGGCCGAAATCGCGGGGAAAGCGACTCCTGGCGAGGTTCGAGGGGAATTGTCTCAGCTTTGTCCCGCGGCCATCGAACGCGCTGCCGGGAACGCCTCAACGCGGTTCCTGCCATTATTTTTCGCGGTGTAGAGGCTTACGTCGGCTTCCCGGAGCAACTCAGCAGCGGGCCGACTTTCTCGGGCCTTCGATGCCGTCACTCCGGCGCTGATGGTTACGGAACTCGTCCCAAAGGGCGTCTTGATCGCGCTGGCACAGACAGTTTTCCGAATCTCATCAGCCCGTCGGAGGCCGGCAGCCAGACTGCAGCCCGGCAGGATCAGCAAAAATTCTTCGCCGCCATACCGCCCCACAATGTCGTAAGGACGCAAATCGGCACGTAATCGCTGCGCGACTTCCTTCAGCACCTCGTCTCCCGCCGCATGGCCGAGGGTGTCGTTGATCCGCTTGAAATGATCAATGTCGACCAGGATGATGGTGGCCGATTTTCCTTCGCGCGCTCCGCGAGATACCTCGCGTTCGACCGCGGCAAGAATCTCAGAGCGATTCAGCACGTTGGTCAGAAAGTCATGCGTGGCCGCGAACCGCAACGACTGTTGCAGCTCAATGATTCTCTTGCCCACCATAATTCGCGACCGGAGTTCTGCAGCATCGACGGGCTTCGACAGATAGTCGTCGGCCCCAGCGTCCATGGCTTGCATTCGATCCTTTTTGTGATTCTTGGCCGTGAGCATGACCGTGTACACGTAGCTGCCCAGGCTCAGCTTGCGAATGCGTCGCAGAACGTCGATGCCATCCATGCCGGGAAGCAGCCAGTCCAATAAAACCAGGTCGGGAGGATTGGCGCCTTCCAGCAGTTTGACCGCCTCATTGCCGCTGCCCACGCCCGCAAACTCCAGACCCCAGTCCTTCAGAAAGAGTCCCAGCTTGTGCCTTTCGAGATACGAATCCTCAACTAACAGGATCTTCATTGGTGACGAGCCCCTTGGCCCGAATGTTGTCAGGATTGGTTACCACATACAAGGTGACCGCAAGAACCAGGCGATAACGAAAGGGCATGTCCTTCAAGTGGGCGGAACATCGGGGAATCGCTGCGGCAGGATCGATCAGGACTTCTCGGCGACGAGATACACCACAAGAAGGCTCAGCAGCGCCAACGCTCCAAGGCTGGGAACAAACAGCAACGAATTCCAGTCAAGCTTCGCTACCGTGGTGGAGAACAGATGAAGAGCCCGCGATACCCGCACATCCGAACACCAGGATGCCCAGCGCAAGCCATGACCGTATTGCCAAACAATGAAGAGGGCCAGGACGAACAGGTTGATGGTCCAGGCGAAGAGTTGCGCAATCGTGATCGGGCGGGTGACCTGTTCTGCGGCGGCATTCCGCCGTCGCAGTTGCGCCCTCCACCACAGCAGCCCGGAGGATACCGAAGGCGCTTCGTGCGCCGATTCACTTCGCGCCTTTCGGAAGGCCAGGTTTACCAGAGCCAGATCGCTGCAGGCTGAACATGCGGCGACGTGCGCCCGCAACTCCTCGGTGCAGCCCTCGGGCCAATGGCCGTTCTTCAGCGCCTGGGCCAGTTCTTTTTCGGCGGAGCAGCCGCGAAACCTCATCCCCGTCTCCTCTCTGTGACCATCTGCCCTCGCAGCAGGCGGGCGATTTTCCGACGGGCACGGTAGAGCAGCAGCCGCACGCTCCCTTCGCGTAAGCCCGTAATCTCGGCGATCTCGCGGTGCGAATAGCCTTCGGCGTGGGCCAGCCAAAGAAGTTGCCGGTCGCGTGGCCGCATCTGCGCCATCGCGGGATCAAGCATGGCTTGCGAATCGATGCGCGAGGATGCATCTCCGACCGCGAGGAATCCTTCAGGAACATCGTCAATGGAAGCTGCTCGGGGCCGTCGCCAGTGATCGCGCAACAGGTTGGTCGCAATGCGATAGAGATAGCGCCGGTAGTTGACCTCGCCGCCCTCGGGATGGGAAGCGCAGAGGAATCGCACGTAACTTTCCTGCATCAGATCGTCCGCCAGGGCTGGATTGCCCGAGACTCGCGCCAGGTAGGCGCGCAGCCCGGGAGCCGACCTCTGATAAAAACCGCCAAAGGCATCGCTGTCCATCGACGGCTCGTCGCCTCGCGCCGCGGCGCAAGCTTCGACATTCGGAATGGCGTATTCCCCGGTCGTATCTCGTTTCCTCATGGCTGCATTCCAGAGCAGCCCGGACGGGGCTGCTTGGATTGAAGCAGCAATTTGATCAGTGATTTCCCCCGCTATCCGGCATCAATCCCAGATGCCGGCCCAGCATCCATGTCACGCCCGCCGAAATAATAAACCCCAGGCCCGGCATCAGAATGACCGTGCCCAGGACCAGCAGCGGAGCGGCGCCGTCGGGAACGCTGTGCCGTAGAAAGATCAAGCCGATGCCCAGCAGGGTCATCACGATTCCGATCTGCAGCGGCGTCAGCACTCGGGCCACCGGACTCGGAACCGGCTGCGAGGGCTCGAAACCGACCGCAATGGGCGTCGCCTCCAGGAACCGCTTGCCGGCCTCCGTGCTCATGTACGTCAGCACCTCCTGCGATGTTCCAAAGCGCTCGATCAGCTTGCTGTGCACGTCGGTCTGCAGCTTGAATATCCGGTTCCAGCGCCGGTTTTCCAGCAGAACATGGGTCAGCCACAGCAGCCCGCCTAGGATGCAAAGGAACACCAGGAATGGAATGCCATCGCTGATCAGGTCCCTGCTGGCGTTATAGGGCTCCGGGACGTTGAACTGAGGCCACATCTTACGTTCCAGCGTCTCTGCGGGCTGCTCATGCTGCCCGTGCAGGTTGTTGAAGAGATAGTAGTCCGGATTTTGCGCAATCTCCGGGTGAGCCTCCAGGAAGGCTGCCAGTTGGGGATTGTTACGGGTCACGTAATCGGTGTTCGACAGCAAGGAGGGATCGTGCGCTACGACTTCGGCCAGGGTGGGAGTCACGCGCAACAACTCAAGAAGCTGGTCCTGAAGGGCAGCCACGTCTTTCTCACTCATTTGCGTGGGTGCTTTTGCTGTGGTTCGCGCAGTCTGTGCCGCGCCCCCGGTCACGAACAAAGAACCGAATGTCAGAATAAAACCAACCACCGCCACCAAGCAGCGCCGCCCGCCCATAGGATCTCCTCTTGCCGTTAGAGTGTTGAGCCCTTCCAGACACACAACGAACGGGGGCGGTGATTGGTTAACAAGAATTTTCCGGGGCAAGAGTCAGCTTCGTAGGCTAGCGCGAGCGACGATCGACCCGAAACCCGAAACTGGAAACCTGAAACAGGAAACTTCCCTACGTCACTATCGGGGCATTCGTGATCCCCGCGGTCCCGAAGACTCGCCGATATCGCTCAATCTCCTCCGGCGGTCCCAATGCCTTCGCGTAGTTGTCGGAGAGTTTGACCGCAGGACGTCCTTCGACCGACGAAACTTTGCAGATCAGGCTGATGGGATCAAATCCCGTCCCATCGTTGGGATTGCAGCCGCGGAAATCGTTGGTCAGCAATGTGCCCCAACCGGCGCTAAATCGAATCCGGCGGTCCGCGGTCCACTTGCTCGCGTCGTGAAAATCAGAGGCGCTCCGAAAGTCGCTTGGCCGCATTCCGGAAGCCACAGTACCCGCGAAATATGCATGCAGTCCGAGGATTTCATCCACGTCGAGCGCATCGGAGGCGATCAGCAGCTTCTCCCGCGGATCCCGGCCCCGCTCCTTCAGCCAAGCGATGTATTCGTCGCCTGCGACGAACGGATCTTTGCTGTCGGCGCGCTGCCCGGTCCAATCCGCCACCCAATCCGGAGCCCCTGCCAGGAACTGCGTCGTGCCAAACGTATCCGGCAATATGACCAACAGCGCCCCCTGATAAGTTTGCTGCCACAGTTCGAGCATGTGATATTGCGATTCCTTCAGCGCTACATCGTCCGGCGCCAAGGCCGCCATCACCATGGGAATCTCATGCGCGTTGGTGCCGATCGCTTCCAGGTCGTGCTTGTACGCCAGAAAAGCATTCGACGTGCCGATGAAATTGCTCCCCAGGTTTGTCGCCATGGCGACCACCACATATTCCTGCCACAAAAAGCTATGACGCCGACGGGTGCCGAAGTCGGCGACGCTCAGCCCGGGCACTCCCCGCAGGCGCTCGATCTTGCCCCATAATTTGGTCTTGGCGCGCGCATAAAGAATGTCGAGCCCGAACTCGCTCAGCGTCTTCAGCTGCGCCCGCGTCTTCAGTTCGTCCAGAATGGCCAGAGCGTAGAGTTCCCACATCGTGGTCTCGGCCCACAGACCTTCGAATGTCAGATGAATCTGTCCGTCGCGCACCCGCAACTCATAATCCGAGAGGCGAAAATCATTCTCCAGCCAATCCAGAAATGCAGGCTCAAAAATTCCGCGGGTCCCATAAAATGTGTTGCCCGCCAGCCACACCAGTTCCGACTTACGGAAGCGCACCCCGCGCATGTGCTGCAACTGCATCTTCAACTCATCCACGTGGATCAGATCAGCCATCCGCACCGCGGGATGCCGGTTGTAGAGGGAAAAAGTCACGCGTGTCTTGGGAAAATGCTTCCAGATGAACTGCAGCATCAGCAGCTTGTAGAAATCCGTATCGAGCAGCGAGCGGATGACCGGGTCCAGTTCCCAGTTATGGTTATGCGCGCGTTCCGCGAGATTGATGATCATCGGAGGAGAGCGGCCCTCGCCCAACAGTCTAGAGGATAAGCCCACATCACCGCGAGAGACGATTCAGGGTGCCCCATTTCTCGCTCGTTCCCGGCGCGGGATGGGCGGATTTTCGTTGCTGGTCCGGCGCTGCTATCGGATCGCCAAGTATCACGTCCAACTCACCGGGTCGCTCGGGTCGTCGGCGTGTGACTGAAATCGATGTGCTCGGGACACTCCGCCATATACAATGCTGCTCGCCCACGTGACGCAACAACAACTTCTAAAGCCAGGTCTCATCGCGGTCGTGCTCTTGCTTCTGCCTGTCGTTCTCCACGCCGCTCCCACGATCGAGATACCCCGTCTTGAAGCTCCCCCAACCCTCGCCGACTTTGGAGCCATGCAGCCAGACGCCCGTTTCTCCAACCGCATGCTGAAGGTGAGCGGCTTCATCGCCCGCGAGCCCGCTGACGGCGCCCGGCCCACGCAGGATACCGACGTCTACCTCGGTTACGACGATCGCAACCTCTATGCCGTTTTCATTTGCTGGGACAAGGAACCCGACAAAATCCGCGCCCGCATGACCCGGCGGGAAGATATCTTCTCCGATGACTCCGCCGAGATCATGATCGACACGTTCGACGACGCCCGTCGCGGCTACGCCTTCGCCGCCAACCCGCTCGGCATCCAGTGGGATGCTCTATGGACCGAAGGCTCCATTGGCAATGGGCGCCCCGCCGACTTCAGCGGCTTCGATGATTCCTTCGACACGGTGTGGAACTCCGAGGGCCGGCTTACCAGCCAAGGCTACATCCTCCTAATGGCGATCCCGTTCAAGAGCCTGCGCTACCCGCCGACCGACAAGCAGCAATGGAGGATCATTCTCAATCGCAGCATCCCGCGCACCAACGAGAATCTTTTCTGGCCGCGCATCACCAACCGCATTCAAGGGCGTTTCAATCAGGCGGCGACTGCAACGGGTCTTGACCTCTCCCGCGCCCGCAACATTCAACTCATCCCCTACGGTCTGCTTCGCGGTTTTCGTGACATTGACCAACGCGATCCTGCCAATCCTTTCTTCGAGAGCCGCACGCTCCAGCCCGAGGCGGGTCTCGATGCCAAATTTATCCTGCATGACAGCTTCGTGCTCGATGCCACCATCAACCCTGATTTCAGCCAGGTCGAATCGGACCAGCCGCAGATCACCGTCAACCAGCGCTTCGAAGTCTTCTTTCCCGAAAAGCGCCCGTTCTTCCTGGAAAACAGCAACTACTTCACCAGCCCAATCGACATGGTGTTCACGCGCCGCATCGGCCACCCGGAATTCGGGCTGCGTCTGACCGGAAAAACGGGTCCCTGGGCCGTGGGAGTTCTAGCGACTGACGATCGCGCACCAGGCGAAGCCCTGCCGCCGACCGATCTCCATGCCGGTGACCGCGCCACGTTCACCATCGCCCGCGTCAGCCGCGACATTCTCAATCAGTCGACCATCGGCGCTATCTATACCGATCGCGAATTCGGCGGTGGCTACAACCGTGTTGGCGGCTTGGACGCCAACCTCAAGCTCAATTCGAACTGGCGCGTGCAAGGCCAGGCCGTGACCAGTTCCACCGTGGACGTCGTTGCCGGCACCAGTTCCGCCGGGCCCGGCTACAAGCTCGACCTCGAGCGCTCTGGACGCCAGTTCAACCTGCAATCGCTCTACGTGGATTACAGCCCCGGCTTCGTCACCGAAACCGGCTTTGTCAACCGCGTGGACATCCGCGAACAGACGCTGAATGCCAGCTACTATTTCCGTCCCGAAGGAAAATTCCTCATCTCCTACGGCCCCACGCTGCAGCAATTTAATATCTGGGACCACAACGGCACTGCTCTCGACTACTTTGCAATGCCTGGCTTCCGCGTGGACATGGCGCGCAGCACCTACGTCAACGTTCATCCCTTTGCCTACGACGACGTCCGGCTGCGCCCGCTCGACTACAGCACACTTTCGCGCGTCACCGCCTATCCGCAACCGTTCTGGGGAATCGAGGCCGGCACCAGTTGGCTGAAGCAGATTGATTTCACCGCATTCTTTGTTTCGGGAAAAGGTGTGAATTACGATCCCGCCGCCGGCCAGGCTCCCACCATCGGCCACGAGGACCAGGGCAACTTCACCCTTACCTTCCACGCCGCCGGCCGGCTGCGCATTGACAACGCCTATCTGCTGGAGCACGTCCGCGAGCGCGATGCCCACCTCACCGCTGTCACCAACCACATCGTCCGCAGCAAGTGGAATTACCAGTTCACCCGCGAACTCTCGGCCCGCGTGATTCTGCAGTACAACGCCGTGCTCTCGAACCCTGAGATCAGTTCGCTGTCGCCGACCAAGAATTTCAATGCCGACTTCCTGATCACGTACCTCATCCATCCCGGCACAGCAATTTACGTGGGCTACAACAGTGATCTGGAGAACCTGAATCGCAACCTTGCAGTCGACCCGGTAACCGGCTTCATCCTGACCACGCCTCACGGATACATCAACGACAGCCGGCAGTTCTTCGTAAAAGCCTCGTACCTGTTCCGGTTCTGAAAGGAGATAATTGACTCATGGGGATGAGTCAGTTAGACTCATCCTATGGCTAAGCGACTTCAAGTCATTTTACAAGAGCCTGAATACCGGGATATTCAAAAAGCCGCCCGGGCGCGTCACATGACCATTGCGGCGTGGGTGCGTCAGGCTCTGGCGCATGCCCGTCGGCGCGAACCAACAGGCAACTTGGAGAAAAAGCTTGCTGCCATTCGCGATGCGGTCGCCCACAATGGCGGGCCAGAGGTCGACATCAAGACCATGCTAGCCGAGACGGAGCGTGGCTATCTTTCGGACCCCAGCCTTGATTCTGATTGATTCCAACATTCCGATGTATCTGGTCGGGGATCCGCACCCTCTCAAGACCGATGCGCAACGGATAATGGAGAAACTCATCAGTCAACGGGTCCGACTGGTGACGGATGCTGAAGTTCTTCAAGAAATCCTGCACCGGTATAGCGCTATCAACCGCTACCAGAACATCCAACCAGCTTTCGACGTGCTCTTGAAAGCGGTGGATGAAGTTTTGCCAGTGGACCGCCCCGTCCTCGAACGTGCAAAGCAAATCGTGCTCGGATATCGCAGACTGTCCGCTCGTGACGCGGTGCATATCGCGGTTATGCAGGAACACGATATTGAACAGATTCTGAGCTTTGATTCAGGGTTCGATGCTTTTCCAGGAATCGTGAGGCTGTCCTAGCGTTCACCCCTTGCCAGCACGAACTTCTGCTCCAACCCCTCATACACTTCCTCCGCCCGCCGCAGCGCCTCCTGCACGTTGTCGCAGATGTTCTCTTCGCCGATGACTTCGGCAAACTCCGCCTGATGAATCAACTGCGAGGGCTGCTCCCGCGCCCCGCATAAAATCAAAGTTCGCTTGCTGGCGTGCAGTTGGCGAGCCACTTCTTCGATCGCAAACAGCCCGGTCGCGTCCAGCGCAGTCATATTGCGCAGCCGCAGAACCACCACCGGCGGCAGTTTGTGAAGATTCTCGGTCACCGCGGAAATCTTGTCGGTCGCCCCAAACAGAAACGGCCCGTGAATCCTGAAAATTGTCGCGTAATACGGAATATCTTTGTCCTGCAGAATGTGCACCCGCCCATCTTCGACGTAGTCATCCGTGACTTGTGAGACAGTCGTCGTCGCCGCCACGCGGCTGATGAAAAGCAGCGCGGCGAGGATCATCCCCGCCTCCACCGCCACAGTCAGATCGGCAAATACCGTGAGCGCAAAGGTTACCAGCCAGATGCTGATGTCAGTCTTGGTCAACTTCAGCAGTTGCGGAATCTCCCGCCACTCGCCCATGTTGTAAGAGACGATCATCAGAATTCCAGCCAGCGCAGCCATCGGCACGTAGCTGACCAGCGGCGCCGCAAACAGCAAGATGCATAGCAGGGTCAACGCGTGGATCATTCCTGCGACCGGAGATTGCGCCCCCGACCGGATATTGGTGGCGGTGCGCGCGATGGCGCCCGTCGCCGGCAAGCCGCCAAACATCGGCGAGAAAAAATTCGCCACGCCCTGCCCGATCAGTTCAACGTTAGGATTGTGCCGGTCGTTGCTCATCCGGTCCGAAACCACCGCCGACATCAGCGACTCAATCGCGCCCAGCATCGCTACCGTGAACGCCGGTCCGAGCAATCCGTGAATCAGATCAAACCGGAACTTCGGAATCTGCATATGCGGCAGCCCGGCTGGGATGCCGCCGAACTTAGTCCCGATCGTTTCCACCGGCAACTTGAAGAAATAAACGGCGGCGGTTGCCAGCACCAGAGCCACGATTGGCCCCGGGATCCGGGGCGACAAACTACGGCAGATGAGCAGCGCCAGCAACGTAAACACCGCCAGGGCGGTGGCCTCAAATGACAGCGTGTGAAAGCTGTGCGCCAGGGCTTCGATGCGCAGCGAGAACACGCCCGGAACTTTGTCCAGATGCAGCCCGAAGAAATCTTTGACCTGCGTGCTCGCGATCAGCACCGCAATTCCGTTGGTAAATCCGATCACAACCGGCCGCGGAATGAACTTCACCGCCGTGCCCAGTCCGGTGACGCCCATGATCACCAGCAGCACGCCCGCCATCACCGTGCACATGAACAATCCATCCACGCCATGCACCGCCACGATTCCGGCCACGACCACCACGAACGCTCCTGTGGGACCGCCGATCTGGGTTTTCGAACCGCCTAGGGCTGAAATCAGGAATCCGGTAACGACGGCGCAGTAAATCCCTGCCTGCGGCGTCAGTCCGGAAGCGATGGCAAACGCCATGGCCAGCGGCAGCGCCACCAGTCCAACCGTGATCCCGGCAATCACATCGAGAAGGAATTTGTGTCGATCGTAAGTGCGAAGGCAGAGGACAGACTTCGGGAGCCAATTATCATTCAGGAAAGCACGCGCCATTTTCACATTATCGCAGGGAACCACGGTATCGGGTAGATGACGGGCAACGCGAACGTAACCTTCGTCAAAAAGTTTCAGATGAAACTATCGGAACCCCAACCGAGAGGTGAAAGAGCGGCCCTTCAGGGCCGCGAAAGCGGATGATGAAATCGTGGGCTTCAGCCCCCGTGGTCGCCTTTTCTCCCGAGTCCGCCCGCCGTCCAGGCCAAAGCCGTAAAATTGTCGTATGCCCCTTCTCCGCACGCTGGGATGGCTCGCCTGCGTCGTTTACTCCACCATCCCGTTATTCTGGTTCATGGTCCACCCGCGCGCGCATCGCTGGCGCGCCCGCGTGCGCTCTCCGTTTCGCGTCCTCGTTCCCGCATGGATCACGATGTGGCTTGGCGTCGCCGCGCTAAGCGGTCCGTGGCGTCATGTCACGATCTACTCCACGCCATGGACGTGGGTGCCGGCCGTCCTCCTCTTTTCCATCGGCATCTTCCTTTACTCCCGCTCGGGAGCACATTTCAGCTGGGCTCAGCTCGGAGGCCTACCCGAGGTCCGTCCTGATCATCGCAATGCTCCCCTCGTTACCACCGGAATCCGCTCCCATGTCCGCCATCCCGTTTATCTGGCGCACCTCTGCGAAATGCTTGCCTGGAGTCTCGGCACCGGCCTGATCGTTTGCTGGATTTTGACGGGATTCGCGATCGCTACCGGCGCGGTGATGATTCGGATGGAAGACTCGGAGCTTGAGAAGAGGTATGGCGACGATTTCCGAAAGTACCGAACCCGGGTGCCGGCATTACTGCCCAAAGTGGTTCATTAGAGTCACCCGCTATAATCCGACTTGGCTGAAAGCTGATAGCTGACAGCTTCATAGCTCGCTGCTCCCCATGCGCTTCGAACTCTTCATCGCCCGCCGCTACCTCCGCGCAAAAAGACGTCAGGCTTTCATCGGCATCATCACGGCTATCTCCATTGCCGGAGTCGCCGCAGGCGTCGCCTCGCTTGTAGTCGCACTCGCCATCAATAACGGATTCCGCCAGGACCTGCAGCAGCGCCTCCTCGGCTCGACATCGCACATCAGCCTGCAGCGCATCGCCGACGACGGCATCAAGAATTGGCCTTCGTTGATGGAGCGCCTTTCCAAGGAACCGCACGTGGTCGCCGCCGCACCTGCCATCTTCGAGCAAGTCCTGATCTCCCGTGGCCCGCGCGCGCGTGGCGCCGTTCTCAAAGGGATGATTCCCAAGTACGAGCGCCAAGTGGGGGACCTGCTGAATTCCGTCACCCAGGGCTCAGCCGCTCCGCTCGAAGCGCAATCGCCCAATGCGAACTCCACGGCGGACGAGGCTTCCGCCGCTCCACAATCTCCTGATTCCCTCGCCGGTGTGCAGCAGAGAGTCGCCGCCATGCCTCCCATCGTCCTCGGCAAAGACATGGCCGACAATCTGGGCGCAACGGTAGGATCGGTGGTGCTCGTCACCAGCCCGCAGGGCGAACTCACCCCGTTCGGCATGGTTCCCAAGTACAACCGCTTTCGCGTGGTGGGAATCTTCAACTCCGGCTTCTTCGACTACGACTCCAGTTGGGCGTTCGCCCGCCTTTCCGATGCGCAGCAGCTTTTCGGACTGGGTGACCTGATCTCCGTCATTGAATTCAAAGTTGACGACATTTACAAAGCTGGCGAGATCTCCCGGGAACTGGAAGACGCGGCAGGGAAGGGCTTCATGGCGAGCAACTGGATGGAGCAGAACAAGGCTTTGTTTCACGCCCTCAGCCTGGAAAAACTGGTCACGTACATCACCATCGGCCTGATCGTGCTCGTCGCCGCCCTCAACATCCTGATCAGCCTCATCATGATGGTCATGGAAAAAACCAAAGACATCGCCGTGCTCATGTCGATGGGGACGCGCAGGGCCCAGGTCCGCAACGTGTTCATCGCCCAAGGCGTTCTGATCGGTGTGATCGGCACCGCGATCGGCCTCGTACTGGGCTACGCGATCTCTTATGCCGGAGGCCACTATCACGTGATCTCGCTGTCGCCTGAGGTCTACTCCATCGATTATGTCCCCTTCGCCCCTCGCGTCGTCGACGGCGCCTGGGTGGCATTGTTCTCTGTGATCGTCTCGTTCGTGGCAACGTTGTACCCCTCGTGGTCAGCCGCGCGGATCCTCCCCGCCGAGGCCCTGCGCTATGAATAAAAACCTCTATGCACGTCTGCGCCCTCTGTGGTTAAGGTTTTCCGTTCTAAACTGTTGTGATTTCCATCACATGAAGGGCGGCGGACCGGAGATATGTTCTGTCAGGGGGTTAACCGCGCGTTTCGCGCAACTTGATGGGTACTGCTTCAACTGTAGGTTTTAAACTTCCAAACCGCAGCGCAGCTGCCACTTGGAACGAAAGAGACACCCGGTGCATCTAAGAAATGACGGTTTAATGCTTCGCGTCGAAGGCCTGAAAAAGGTCTTCCGGTCCGGAGCTTCGGATCTGGTGCTCTTTGAGAATCTGTCGTTTGAGGTGAAGCGAGGAGAGATGCTCGCCATCGTGGGTGAATCCGGCGCGGGGAAAAGCACATTGCTGCACATTCTCAGCGCCCTTGATCGCGCTTCCGCAGGTGACGTATACTGCGCCAACTTGCGATTGAGTTCGTTGTCCCACGACGAAGCCGCGAAGTTTCGCAATCGGGAAACCGGCTTTGTATGGCAGTTCCACTATCTGTTGCCGGAATTCACGGCGGCAGAAAACGTTGCCATGCCGTTGCTGCTTCGCGGGCAGACATGGCAGCAGGTCGAGCCGGAAGCTTTACGCTGGCTGCGTGAAGTCGGACTGGAGCAGCGTTCGCATCATCGTTCCGGGGAACTCTCCGGCGGTGAACAGCAACGGGTAGCTCTGGCCCGTGCGCTCATTACCGGGCCCAAGCTTTTGCTCGCGGATGAGCCCACGGGAGATTTGGACGGACAGACCGCGGAAGCAGTTTTCACTTTGATCGCGCGATTACATCGCGAGCACCAACTCACCTCCCTCATCGCTACGCACAATTTATCGTTCGCCCGCCGCTGCCAACGCGTACTGAAACTGCAGCGCGGCAAGATGGAAGAGATTCCGCCGGACTCGCTTCCGGCCTGAGCAAGGAGTGGAAGAGCGGCCTGAAGCAAGAGGATGGAAGAGCGGCTGAAGCAAGAAGCTGGTAGAGGGGCCTGAAGCAAAAGCGTGGAAGAGCGGCCCTTTAGGGCCGCGTTAGAAGGCAATCAGATTTTGGGGCTTTAGCCCCTGTGGTTCGACGGAAGAGCAAGATTAGTATGACAAACTGCAAGAAGTTGACTCATGGGAGCCGCAAGCTGCGAAGCATGGGCAACAGTTCCTTCGGTAACGTGATCAAAGAGTTGCAGAATCGTTTCAGTACTTGGGTTTTGAGGCCCTTTGATTGCATAATGTAGGGAAGCGCGATACAGAATAAGGTAAGTAGACTCCAGGGGTTGGGTTCGGTAGGTCGGGCGGGCACAGTTCTTCTCGACCAGGAAGGTCAAGGGAAGGGCATTTATGTTTGAACGCTATACGGAGAAAGCAAGGCGCGTCATCTTCTTTGCACGCTACGAAGCCAGCCAGTTCGGGTCTCCTTATATCGAAACGGAGCATCTGCTCCTCGGACTGCTGCGCGAAGACAAAGCCCTGACTAACCGTTTCCTGCGCTCCCATGCCTCGGTCGAATCGATCCGCAAGCAGATCGAGGGACACACCACCATCCGCGAAAAGGTTTCGACCTCGGTCGATCTCCCGTTAAGCAATGAATGCAAACGGGTTCTGGCCTATGCCGCGGAGGAAGCCGAGCGCCTTTCCCATCGTCACATCGGGACTGAACATCTATTACTGGGTTTGCTGAGAGAAGAGAAGTGCTTCGCCGCCGAGATTCTGCACGAGCGCGGCTTGCGCCTCTCGACCATTCGCGAAGAGCTGGCTCGCACCACGCAGGAAAAAGCTCAGCCCCAGCGCCAGCGTGAAAGTTCGCTCCTGGCAGAATTCTCGCGCGATTTGACCCAGGCCGCCATGGACAGCCAGCTCGATCCATTAGTCGGCCGTGAGGGTGAAGTCGACCGCGTTATCCAGATTCTCTGCCGCCGCACCAAGAACAATCCAGTGCTGATCGGCGAGCCCGGCGTGGGCAAGACCGCCATCGTCGAAGGCCTGGCCCAGCGCATAGCCGACGGCGAAGTCCCGTCATTCCTCGCCGACAAGCGCATCCTCGCTCTAGACCTTTCGCTGATCGTCGCCGGTACCAAGTACCGCGGCCAGTTCGAAGAGCGGCTCAAGACCATCATGAAAGAACTGATGGAGTCGCAGAATTCCATCATCTTCATCGACGAGTTGCACACGCTGGTCGGAGCTGGATCGGCGGAAGGCTCACTCGACGCCGCCAACATCCTAAAGCCCGCGCTCTCCCGCGGCGAGATTCAGTGCATTGGCGCCACGACTCCCGGCGAGTACCGCAAGTCGATCGAAAAAGATCGCTCGCTCGAGCGCCGGTTCCAGGCCGTGAAAGTTCCCCCTCCGAACGAGACGGACGCCATCAAGATTCTGTTCGGGATCAAGGATCGCTACGAGAAGTTCCACGCCGTCACTTATACCGACGACGCTATCAACTTCGCGGTCTCGCATTCGAACCGCTACATCCCGGACCGCTTCCTGCCCGACAAGGCCATCGACCTGGTTGACGAAGCCGGCGCGCGCGTGAAGCTGCGCCAGACTTCGCTGCCCGAAGAGCTGACAGAAGTGCAGAAGCGCATCAAGTTCATCGTACACCGCATGGAAAACGCCATCGCGAACCACGAGTTCGAGAAAGCGCGTTTCTATTCGGACGAGGAACGCAAAGAGCGCGAGAACCTGCGCGCTCTTCGCGAGAAATATCACCTGGACGAGTCCTCGACCGGCGT
>Ga0209166_10000565_pt1 | contig 38938 bp, 31 predicted proteins | sample Coa_R1_3_FD_187151 | JGI IMG/M metagenome (GOLD analysis project Ga0209166, IMG submission 187151) | Surface soil microbial communities from Centralia Pennsylvania, which are recovering from an underground coalmine fire - Coalmine... | ecosystem: Environmental > Terrestrial > Soil >...
CGAAATTGGTAAGGGTCGAGAGGCCGCCGCCGAGCGCGACGCCAGCAATGCCGCCGGAGATGAGCGCGCCCGGGCTGCCCGTGCCGCCGTTGGTGACGATGCCGCCTTGGGCGAGGGTCACGCCATAGCCGGCGATGCCCCGGATAGTGCCGGTATTGGTGACGACGGCACCGGCGCCGCCGATCGAGACACCGGTCCCGCCGCCCTGGATGGTCGCCGTGGCGCCGGCGTTGGCGACGCTGCTGCCGGACGAGAGCGCGATGCCGATGCCTGATGTGTCGGTCGCGATGATCGTGCCGTAATTGGTGACGGCATAGCTTGTGATCGCGCCGGTGCCGGTGACGCCGGCGAGGACGCCCGTGACGCTGCCGCCGGCTTGGTTCACCAGCACGCCCGCACCGGAGAGCGTCACGGTGCTGCGGATGCTGCCGCCGTTCGTCAGGGTGCCCATATCGATCAGGGTCGTCGCGGCGTCCGTATCGACGAGGTTCCAGCTGGCGCCGCCGTCGATCGTCACCGTACCGAAATTCGTGAGCGTGACGGTACCGGCGCCCGACACGAGCTCGGCCACGTTGGCGCCGGCCCCACCGTCGACCAGGCCTTGGAATGACGCCCCGGCCAGGATCTCCAGCACATCGTTGCCGCTGCCGAACCGCACCGCCGTGCCGCCGTGGCCGATGATCGTGCCGCTGTTGATCAGCGTGTTGGCGGCACTGCCGGCAAAGAGCACGCCGACGCCGGCCGCGCCGGTCGCGGCGATGGTACCGGCATTGGAGACGATGCCGGCCCCGCTCACCGTGATGCCCGTGCCGCCGGCGCCCGAACCGATGATGGTGCCGAGATTCTGGATCGTGCCGCCGTTGGCCATATAAACGCCGTACCAGCCACCGATCAGGCCATCCGCCGCGTTGACGATGGATGCGCCATTCTTCGCATAGATGCCGGCCGTCTTGAGGCCAGAGGCGGTCGCGCTCGAGGTACTGCCGGTGATGGTGCCGTGATTGGTCAGCGAGCCAGCACTTATATAGATGCCGAGGCTGCCGCCGACACTGCCGAAGTTGGCGATCGTGCCGCCTCTGTTTAGGACGATGCCGATGAAGGCGCCTTCGATGGCACCGTAGTTGGTGACGGTGAGCGGGCCTGTGTTGCTGTAAACCGCAAAATTATTGGCTGTGGTCTTGATGAGCGCCGTCGTGTCGCTGGTCGAGCCGTTGACGAGGGTGCCGCCGGTCGCGAAACTGACGCCCTCCTGCGCGTTGGCGCTGATGGAACCCAGGTTCTGAACGTAGCCGTCGCCCTTCAGATAGATGCCGACACCGCCGGAGATCGATCCGGAATTGAACACCGTACTGGCGGCACTGCCGGCGAAGCTGACGCCGGAGCTGGTGCCGGTAATGGTTCCGAGGTTGGTCAGCGTATGGGCCGTACCCGTGTCGCCGGTAACTGCCGTGGACGCGCTGCTGACCAGGCCGCCGGCCTGGTTTTCCAGCACGCCCGAACCTGTCAGCGTGACGCCGGCGAGGATGCTGCCGGCATTGATCAGCGTGCCCGCGGTCCCGATCGTGCCGGAAGCCCCGAGCGTGCCGACGTTGGTGAGCGTGCCGACGATGGAGAGGTTCCCGATCGTATCCGAGCCGGTCAGCGTCGCCGAGGCACCGCTATCGACGGTCACCGTGCCGAAGCTCGTGAGCGCTGCACTGGCAGCACCGCCGGTGAATTCGGCCGTATTGGTGCCGCCGCCGCCGTCGACCAGGCCTTGGAATGACGCCCCGGCCAGGATCTCCAGCACATCGTTGCCGCTGCCGAACCGCACCGCCGTGCCGGAATTGCCGATGATCGCACCGCTATTGATGAGTGTGTTGGCAACGGTGCCGCCGAAGGCGATGCCGACACCTGCCACGCCGGTGCCGCTGATCGTGCCGGCGTTCGTGACGATGCCGACGCCGGTGCCCTTCACATAGACGCCGGTGTTGCCCGATATCCGTCCGGTCGCGTTGTTCGTGACGCTGCCGCCCGTGCTCAGATAGACACCCGTCGCGCCGTCGATGCTGCCGTCATTGACGACCGTGCCGGTACCGCCCATGCGGATGCCGCCAACGCCGGTGATGCGCGACGATGCGCCGGTGTTGGTGACCGAGCCGCCGGATTGGAGCGAGACGGCGTAGCCCGTCGTCCCGACGATCGTGCCGAGATTCGTCAACGCATGGGGCCCGGTGACGTCGCCATAGACGCCGCCGCTGATGGTGCCGCCAGCCTGGTTCGCGAGCGTGCCGGCATTGGTCAGCGTGACCATGCCCAGCACCGTACCGCCGTTGGTCAAGGTACCGGCATCGAGCAGGGCGCCGACATTGGCGAGCGTACCCTCATTGGTGAAGGCGACGCCCGCGCCGATCGTGTTGCTGCCGGTGAATTGCCAATAGGCGCCGCTGTCGACGGCGACCGTGCCGAAGCCGATGAAGGACGCGCTGCCGAGGCCGGTAAAGCTGCCGGCCCCCGCTCCCGCCCCGAATTCCAGCGTATTGGTGCCGGCCCCGCCGTCGACCACGCCCGTGAAGGTGGCACCCGGTTGCAGCACCAGCAGGTCGTCGCCGGCGCCGAAGCGGACCGCCGTGCCCGAATTGCCGATGATCGTGCCGCTGTTGGTCAGCGTATTGGCCTGGGTGCCGCCGATGAGGATACCGATGTCGCTGCTGGAGAGCGTGCCGGCATTGGTGATCGTCGCTGCGGCGCTGCCGAAATTATAGATGGCGCCGAGGACGCCCGAGATGATCCCGCCGGCGTTGTTGTTGATCACGCCGCCCGCAACCAGATCAATGCCGGGGCGCGTGCCGAGCCCGTCGATCTCGCCGCTGTTGGTGACCGTGCCTCCGGCCTGCAGCTTGATGCCGGAAGCCGTGCCCGTGATCAGGCCGGTATTGTTGATGCTGCCGCCCGCCACCAGGATGACGCCGAAGGCATTGGGTCCGGTCCCGGTGATGGTGCCGTCATTGGAGACCGTTCCGGGCCCCTGGAGGAAGGCAATACCGTCACCGCCGCCGCTGATCAGGGCGCCCGCACTGTTTGAAACCGTACCGCCATTGAACAGATAGACGCCATGGCCCGTGCTGCCGGTATCGATGATGGTGCCTGAATTGATGACGGTGCCGGTGCCGAGATAGATGCCTTCGAAGGTCGCGGCGATGGTGCCCTGGTTGGTCACCACGCCGGTGTCGTTGATGGCGACGCCATAGACGCCGGAGATCACCGCCGCCGCACCCTGGTTGCTGACGGTGCCGTCATGGGCGAGATAGACGCCGATCGGCGTGCCCGTCGATCCGGTGCTCTGGATCGTGCCCGCGTTCACCACCATGCCGGTGGCGCCCAATATCTGCACCCCGTTGCCCGAACCCGTGATCTGGCTGGAAGCCGTGTTGGTGACGCTCCCGCTGCCGGCAAACGAGATGCCGTTGGCACCGGAGATCGTGCCTGAATTGGTCAGCGTCCACGCCTCGGTAGCATTCCCGTAGACCGCATTGCCGCTGCTGTAGGCGATCGTCACCCCGGAACCGACAGAGAAGTTGGTGTAGGGAGAATAGTTCGACAGGTTCACGCCACTAGTCGTCCCCGGCAGCGGCTGCACCTGGGCCAAGGCCGGGCTCGACAGCGTCACGCCCAGGGGTACCAGGACCGGCAGCGCCAGTAGCGCCCTCCAGGCCGAGCCGCCGAGCAGGCTCTGGGTCAGGCTGCGGGTCTTCGAGCGAACGGTGAGGGAATTGGCGATCGCAGTGCAGGCGGGAACGTTCATGGCATCTATACCTGGCGTGACACCGGCGCGAAGCGACCGCCGATCATGATTGCTTGGGGCATCGTGTGGGACTGGGCGGCAAGTGCGCCCGAGAGCATCGACCGGCAGGACGCGGACGATGGGGATGGCGCCGACAGCGTCGGCACCCTGCGGAGCGTGACGGGCGCGGTGCGGATGCGGACGGGCATCCTGTCACGCGCGATCCGATCGAAACAAACATGCATACCAAACCGTCCAAGGTACTATGGTAGTTAGATTTTTCCCATCAACCCCAAATAGACAAAGAAACGGTACCATAAGGCGTCGCCGACGACGAGCATTTTAACAAAACACCGTTTTATTGAATCCTGGTCGGTCCGCATCGCGATGCACAAAGGATTGTAGGGGTGTAATTGCCACCCAAAGACGATATGAAATCGCCAGATCGCCCACTGGTTTGCACTGCCGCTCCGATCGCACGGGGCAGCGATGCCGCCTATGAGTTTGTCCTGGCCCGGCCGGGCCGCGAGGATGCTTCCGCCGAAATCGGAGGGAGCGGGCGGGATCATGCGGCCGGTACATCTTCTATGGGCGCTCGCCATCACCGCGATCTGGGGGTTCAATTTCGTCGTCATCAAGGTCGGCCTCGGCAGCTTTCCGCCCCTGCTGCTGACGGCGCTGCGCTTCTCGTTCGCAGCACTGCCGGCCCTGTTCCTAAAGCGACCGCAGGTGCCCTGGCGCCATCTCGTGGCAACCGGGCTCGCCCTGTTCGTCGGTCAATATGTGCTGCTGTTCGTGGCGATGAGCCACGGCATGCCGCCCGGCCTCGCCTCGATCACCCTGCAGGTGCAGGTGTGCTTCACCATGCTGATCGCCATGATCTGGCTGGGCGAACGGCCGCAGATCCGGCAATGGGCCGGCGCCGGAGTGGCTTTCGCTGGCCTGGCCTCGATCGGATCGACCGTGGGCGGCGACGTGACGGCGCTCGGGCTCGGCCTCACGGTCATGAGCGCGCTTAGCTGGGCGTGCGGCAACCTGCTCTTGAAGCGGATGCCGCCGGCCCGGAACGGGCGGCCGATCCGTATGCTGAACCTGATCGTCTGGCTGAGCCTGGTGCCGCCGGTGCCGGCGTTCGCCTTGTCGCTCGGGTTCGAAGGGCCGGCTCGGATCCTGGATGCGCTCGCCAACGCCGGCTGGGTCGGCTTCGGCGCACTGTTCTATATCGTGGCGCTCTCGACGCTGGTCGGCTTCGGCATCTGGGGCCGGCTCCTGTCGCTCTACAGCGCTTCGACCGTGGTACCCTTCTCGCTGCTGGTGCCGATCTTCGGCGCGCTGTCGGCGGCGCTGGTGTTCCACGAGAGCTTCGGGCCGGCGCGCCTCCTCGGCATGGTCCTGATCATGAGCGGCCTGGCCATCACCGCCCTGCCGATTGGCCGGCTGCGCCCTGGGCGACAGCCGGCCTGAGGCGAATCGGCTTCTCAGGCGGTCTGGACACCGGCAATGAACTGCTCGACCTCGCGATTGAGCGCGGTCGATTGCCGGCTGAGATCGTCTGCCGTCTGGCGCACCTGTCCCGCGGCGTTTCCGGTCTCGGCGGCGGCCGCGCGGACATCGCCCAGTTGGCTCGAGACCCGGCCCGTCACGGTCGCCACGTCCTGGGCGTCGCGTGCGACCTGGTTCATGGCGCTCACCTGCCCCTGAACCGCCTGGGTAATGGCGCCGGTCAGCCCATCGACCTCGCGGATGCGCGTGCTGATGCCGCCGATCGCCTGAACCGCGGTTTCGGTTGCCCCCTGGATCGCGGCGACCTGGCGGGTGATCTGATCGGTCGCGGCCGCCGTCTGCGAAGCAAGCGACTTCACCTCCGATGCCACGACGGCGAAGCCCTTGCCGGCCTCGCCGGCCCGCGCCGCCTCGATCGTCGCATTCAAGGCGAGCAGGTTTGTCTGGGCCGCAATCGCGCTGATCACGCCGACGACCTGACCGATCTCGGCGGCGGCATCGGCCAGCCGGGCGACCTCGCGATTGGTCGATTCGGCATCGGTCACGGCGCGGCCGGTCAGGCGGGACGATTGCTCGACCTTGTTGGAGACTTCCGCCAGCGAGGCACGCATCTCCTCGGCGGCGCCGGCAACGGCATTGATGCTCTCGGCCGCCTGCTGGACCGCCCGCGCGATCTCCTCGGTCCGCTGGGTCGCGCCGCCGGCGGTGCTGGTCATCGCCTCCGCCGCGACGATCATGCGCTGGGTCGCCTGCCCGACCGCGTCGAGCGTCCGGCCGACCGAGGTCTCGAAGCCGCGGCACAGCGATCCGAGCCGGGAGGCCCGCGCCAGGTCGGCCTCTTGCGCACGCTCACGTTCGGCAGTCAGGAGATCGACCTCGAGGGCGCCCCGGCGCAGCTCCTCGAGCGTCGCGGCCATCTCGGCGAACTCGTCCTCCTGCCCGACCTGCGGCACCGGCCGAGCATAATCGCGCTGCGAGAGATGGCGGATCGCGTCGCTCAAGTGCCGGACCGGCTGCACAACCCGCCGACGGATCAATCGCAAAACCATCACAGCCCCAGCCAGTGCCAGCAGCAGGACGATGCCCGAGGCCAGCAGGGTCAGCCGTGCGGTTGCCCGCTGCTCCTCGGCCCGTTGCTGCATCAGGTCGAGTGCGGTGAGGGCAACCTTCAGGATCGGCTCGAACGGTGCGTTGCAGAGGCCGGTCCATTCGGCCGGCGTGACGGGCGCCGTTCCGTTGTCGTCCAGCTTCCGGTAGACCGCGTCGCGCTCGGCGACGGATTTCTTCATTGCCGCATCGGCATCCGCCACAGCCGTACGAAGCGCATCCGGCATCCCGGGCCGGGCCATTACGCCCTTCAACGCCGCCCAGCCGACCTCCCCGCCGCCCCTTAGCCGATCGACCACGGTACGGCCTTCGGGCGTCAGCTTCCTGCCAGCGGCGACGGCCCCACGGACGGCTGAACATTCGGTGCCGGCGACATCCCGGATGGCCCACGCGGTCTGGCGGACCCCGACCAGTTCGCCGACGAATGGATCGGCGATCCGCGCCTGGCCGGCGACGCCCAGCGACGCCTCGTTCAGGCTGTCGATGACGGCGCCAAGCGCCTTGTACCAGACTTCGGTCGCCTTGATGTCGCGCTCTGCCTTGGGTTTGCCGGCATAGGTCTCGAGCTCGTCCCAGCGCTGATTGGCCGTGCCCCAGCGCTGCTGCAGCTCGGCCGTGTGCCGGTCGAGGCCGGCGCCGCCGATCCGCGGTAGGACCGCAACCGCCGCGTTAAACTGCGCCGTGCCGCCGGCCCGCATCTCCGCGAGCTTCGGCTTCGGATCGTCGAGATTGAGCAGCGCCGTCTGGGTGTCCCCGCGCGATACGCGCAGGACCTGCATCGTGCCGAACACGGTCCGGTCGGCTTCCGCCAGCGTGACGAGCCGGCCGGCCTTGACTGTCTGATTGGCGGCCTTGATGACCTGGAGGCCGAGGACGATCAGCAGAACGACCGACAGCGCCACGAAAGCCGCCGTCAGCAAGCTACCGACGCGGAAATGAAACCCTCGTCGCATCCGGTCCCCCCAATTGACTCAGTTTCTTAGGGGGACCGTCGCACAAGAAGATTGAGGAAGCGTAAGCCGATCCCGCGCCTCGCCCCGGAGGCGCGGGATATCCAGCGGCTCAGCCGCGCAGGCTGGCGCCCGTCAGTTTCGCGACCTGGGTAACGATCGTCTTCGACACCGCCTCGATCGCCTCGTCGGTCAGGGTCGCCTCGACCGGTTGCAGCGTCACAGTCAGGGCCAGCGACTTCTTGCCCTCCGGCACGCCCTGGCCGGTATAGACGTCAAACAGGCGGACCTCGGTCACCAGCTTCTTGTCGGCGCCCCGGGCCGCACGCAGCACGGCCTCGGCGGTCACGGACAGGTCGACCAGGAAGGCGAAGTCGCGCTCGATCGGCTGGAACGGCGACGGCTTCAGAAGCGGCCGGCCCTTCTGCTGTTTCGCCGGCGGCACGGCGTCCAGATAGACCTCGAAGCCGACGGCCGGCCCCTTGAGGCCCAGTTCGCCGACCAGGCGCGGATGGATCTCGCCGAAATGGGCCAGCACGTTCTTGGGCCCGAGACGGATCGAACCGCCGCGGCCCGGATGGTACCAGCCCGGCGGATCGGCCGTGACCTGCAGGTTTTCGACCGGCGCGCCCGCCGCCGCGAGTGCCGCGAGCGCGTCGGCCTTGGCGTCGAACAGGTCGACCGGCGCACCGGCGTCGCGCCACAGCTTCTTCGCCGTGCGGCCGTGCCGGATGCCGGCGGCGACCAGAACCTGCCCGCCCGGAGTGTCGTCGCGGTACTGCGGCCCCAGCTCGAACAGGGCGACGTCGCCATAGCCGCGATCGGCATTGCGCTGCGCCGCCGTCAGCAGGTTCGGCAGGATCGTCGGCCGCATGATGTCGAGGTCGCTCGATATCGGGTTGGCGACCCTGAGCGACGGGTCGATCTCGCCGAACAGACCATGGTTGCCGGCGCCGAGCAGCGCGCTCGACATAAAGGAATAGGTCACCGCCTCGTAGAGGCCGCGGTCCGCGAGCGTCCGCCGCACCAGCCCCGCCCGGCGCTGGTTGGCGTCGACCGCCTGCCCCGGCAGCGCGCCGACCGGCAGTAGCGGCACGGCCGGAATATGCTCGTAGCCGTGGAGACGCAGCACCTCCTCGACCAGATCAGCCTCGCCCTCGATATCGGCGCGCCAGGACGGCAGCGATACATGAAAGTCGGCGCCCGCCTTCGCGACCGAACAGCCGAGGTGGCTGAGGATGCGCGAAATCGCCTCGTCCGGCACGGCGACCGCCCCCAGGCTCTCGACGCGCGACGGCCGGAGCGTGACGGTGCGCCGCCAGTTGGGTTCGGCGCCGGCCACGGTCACCTCGCCCGGCTCGCCACCGCACAGGTCGAGCACGAGCTTGGTCGCGATCTCCATGGCATCGAGCACGAAGGCCGGATCGAGGCCGCGCTCGAAGCGGTAGCGCGCGTCGCTCTGCAGATTGAGCTGGCGGCCGGTCTCGGCGGTGCGGATCGGATCGAACAAGGCGGCCTCGATCAGCACGTCGACCGTGCCCTCGTCGCAACCGGTCGTCTCGCCGCCGATAACGCCGCCGAGGCTGACCACGCCGCTCCCGTCCGAGATCGCGGTCATGCCGGCCTCGAGCGCATATTCCTTACCATTCAAGGCCAGCAGCGTTTCGCCGCCGGCAGCGGGATGAACAGTCAGGTTGCCCTTGAGCTTGCCGGCATCGAACACATGGAGCGGCCGGTTGAGGTCGAAGGTCATGAAGTTCGTGATGTCGACCAGCGCCGAAATCGGGCGCAGGCCGATCGAGGTCAGCCGCTCCTGCAGCCAGGCCGGGCTCGGCCCGTTCTTGACGCCGCGGATGACCCGCCCGACGAACAGCGGGCAGGCCTTGGCGGCCGCATCTGCGATAGCGATCTTGACCGGGCTCGGAAAGCGGCCGGCGATCTTCTCGACTTTGAGCGGCTTCAGCGTGCCGACGCCGGCCGCGGCCAGGTCGCGGGCGATGCCGCGCACGCCGAGGCAGTCGGCCCGGTTCGGCGTGATCTTGATGTCGAGCAGCGGATCGTCGAGGCCGAGCACGCTCGCGAACGGCACGCCCAACGGCGCGTCCGGCGGCAGCTCGATGATGCCCTCATGGTCCTCGCTCAGGCCCATCTCATAGGCCGAGCACATCATGCCGTTGGAGGCGACGCCGCGAATCTCGCTTGGGCGTAGCACCAAGCCGTTCCTGGGGATGGTCGAGCCGGACGGCGCGAACACGACCTTGAGGCCGGCGCGCGCATTGGGGGCGCCGCACACGACCTGGACCGTTTCGGTCCCGGTATCGACCTTGCAAAGTCTCAGCTTGTCGGCGTTGGGATGCTGTTCGGCCGAGACGACGTAAGCGACCTTGAACGGGGCGAGTGCGGCACCGCGATCCTCGATGCTGTCGACCTCGAGGCCGAACATGGTGAGCTTGGCCGCAAGCGTCGCAAGGTCCGCGTCGGTATCGAGATGCTGCTTGAGCCACGAAAGCGTCGTTTTCATCGGCTGAGCCCTCCCGTCAGGCTCGGTCGTTCCAAGGGCAGGAAGCCGTAGTGCTTCAGCCAGCGGAGATCGGATTCATAGAAGGTGCGGAGATCCGGGATGCCGTATTTCAGCATCGCGATCCGCTCGATGCCCATGCCGAAGGCGAAGCCCTGGTAGCGGGTCGGATCGATGCCGCAATTAGCCAACACTTTCGGATGGACCATGCCGCAGCCGAGGATTTCGAGCCAGTCGCCATAGTTGCCGAGCTTCAGCTCGCCGCCCGAGCGCAGGCAGCCGATATCGACCTCGGCGCCGGGCTCGACGAACGGGAAATAGCTCGGACGGAAGCGGAGCGGCAGGTCGTCGATGTCGAAGAAGGCGCGCAGGAACTCGGTCAGGCAGCCCTTCAGGTGCCCCATATGGGTCTTCTCGTCGATCACCAGCCCCTCGACCTGATGGAACATCGGCGAGTGGGTCGCATCATGGTCGAAGCGGAAGGTGCGGCCCGGACAGATGATCCGGATCGGCTGCCCCTGGGCCAGATTGTCCTTGTCGCGCTGCATAGTGCGGATCTGCACCGGTGAGGTATGGGTCCGCAGCACCTTGCGCGTGCCATCCGGCTTGTCTGCCAGATAGAACGTGTCGTGCTCCTGGCGCGCCGGATGGTCGGCCGGGATGTTGAGCGCTTCGAAATTGTAGAAGTCTTCTTCGATATGCGGGCCTTCCTCGACGTGGAAACCCATGGCACCGAAGATCGCGGTCAGCTCGTCGATGGTCTGGCTGATCGGATGGATGCGGCCGGCCGTCTCGGAGGCAACCGGGAGCGTGACGTCGACCCGCTCGGACGCGAGGCGCCGCTCCAGCTCGGCCTCGGCCAGATGCGACTGCGCGGCGTCGATCGCGGCCGCGATCTCGTCCTTCAGCCGGTTCAAGGCCTGGCCTGCCGCCTTGCGCGCCTCGGCATCGAGACCGCCCAGGTCCTTCATCAGCCCGGTGATCTCGCCCTTGCGGCCGAGCGCTGCAACGCGCACCTGGTCGAGTGCTGCCGGAGTGTCCGCCGCGGCGATCTCCGCCAGCAGGCGGGTGCGCAAGGCTTCCAACGCGTCCATCGCTTCCCTCGGGATCAAAGAAGACAAAAAGAAAGGGCCGAAGATCGGATCTTCGGCCCTGGTACTGGTGCGGATCGTTCGCTCGGGCGTCCCGCCTGGATCAGGCAGGGACGCGCGCACGACACTCGACCGGCGGGGCCGTCAGCGGGTCCCGGTGGTAAATCGAGCGACAGGGCGACATCCTTGTAGGATGCGCCTAAGCGGACGAGCGATCATCCTGCTCGTTACTCCGCCGCGGCCTGAGCCTTGTCGCCGAGCGCCTTCTGGGCGGTCTCGACCAGCGACTTGAATGCGTTCGGCTGGGTGATCGCCAGGTCCGAGATGATCTTGCGATCGAGCTCGACACCGGCCAGCTTCATGCCGTTCATGAACTGCGAATAGGTCAGGCCATGCTGGCGGGCGCCGGCATTGATGCGCTGGATCCACAGGCCGCGGAACGAGCGCTTCTTGTTGCGCCGATCGCGGTACGCGTACTGAAGGCCCTTTTCGACCTTCTCGATCGCGATGCGGAAATTCTTGCTCGACCGGCCGCGATAGCCCTTGGCGAGATCGAGGATCTTCTTGTGACGGGCGTGCGTGATTACGCCCCGCTTGACTCGCGCCATCTTCTTAGCCCCTCAGATACGGCATGTACCACTTGACCAAATTCGAATCACCCTTCTGGAGGGTGACGGTCCCGCGGGCCTTGCGCTTCATCTTCTGCGGCTTGGAGATCAGGCGGTGACGCTTGTGCGCCACGTTCATCTTGATCTTACCGGTCGCGGTGCGGCTGAACCGCTTCTTCGCGCCGGATTTGGTCTTCAGCTTGGGCACTTTTCAGTTCCTTTGACCAAGGTTGCGGTACGGTGGCTGGCATGCCCTGCGGCGCCAAACGCGCGGCCACACCACCGAGATGGAGGCGGAGGGTATAGGGCATAGGTTACAGGAACGCAAGCGGTGGCCGGGTCCCGCGCCCGCATGGAAGAGTACCGGGCGCCGCAGGCCTCCCGCGAGACAACCCTATTGCGCACATGGAAAAGGGGCCGCAGCGCCGGGCTGCGGCCCCTTCGAACCGATCCGGCCGCCGCCTCAGGCGCGGTCGGCCTCCTCTTCCCGGATCGCGGACCGGATGCGCTCGCGCAATGCCTCCGACACCGGGCCGAGATCATGGGCGCTGTGGGCGTGATCGAGTTCCTTGACCATCACCTCGGCATCGGTCGGACCGTGAACCTGATAGTCGCATCCCGGAAAGACCGAGCCGCAGTCGAGGACCTTGCTCATTTCCCTCTCCCTAGCAAAAGCCGCCGGACGGCCGTGGCGCCGCCGGTTACACTAGAAGAATGCGATCGGGCGAGCTTCGTTCCCGTGCTGGTCAATTAGGGTTGGGACTTATAATTCACCAACAGATGACCGCTGCGACGCAGACGGCAGCGGGGCAATTCCCGGTGAACCGGTCGCACCGCCGGCGATTCAGTTGAAATCCAAGCCGACCGAACATCCGCGTGATCTTCAATGAGATGTGCCTTTAGCTGGGACTCAACTCTCCTTTTTCTGCGTCAGATAGACCTTCTTCAGCTTGAACGAAATGTAGAGGCCGCGCCCCATCAACAGATCGTTCCCGACGACTAGCCAGTCGTCGTAGAAAAAATGCTGAGTGTCGCTGAAAAGGATTGGCGTGCTTTTCGAGATCGACCCGCCGAGCGCGACATCCGCCCAGGGCGTCTTATCCGTTATGTTGAATTGATTGGGATGAATGGAAATCAGCTGCGACCGGACATGCTCGGTTGCGATGACACCGTCGAGCGGGAAGTCGTTCAATGTCAAGGACGCCATGGGCAAATCCTCGTCGTTCGGCAAGTCGGATGGATGGGATTTAAAAGTTCCTTCGACGTACGGCTCGGTCCAATCGAGGAAGTTTTCGGAGCAGTGATTTGGCGAGAGAAACGCGACCTTTTTCGTCCGAAGGTTTATCTCGATATCGAAGTTTGCCAGGATGTCTGCGCCGAGGAGGCCATCCGCAGAGCCATACGCAACACCTGAGCGATTGGTATAGGGGCCGAGGCCAATGGCCTCGAACTGCTTGACCTTTGCTGTCCCAAGTTCCAGATCGGTCGCGAGCACGGTTTCAAAACCGCCTCCCCAAGCCACTAAGCCTTGCGCCAGCGGCGCATCAAAGTGATCGTGGATCCGCAGGAAATCGTGTTTGCGCGCGAAATCTTGCGTCACCGCGCTGATCTTCATACCGGTTGCCAGCGCTAGTCGCACCGGCTGCCCAGCAATTTTGGCAGGAACCAGCAACAAACCGCGCTCGAAAGTTATTGGCAGGCTGAAAACTTCAGCCAATTGGCAGGCTGGCGCCGCGCGCGTCGGCAACGATCCGAAGGCCGCGAAACACATCGCCAAGGCCGATAAGACAAACGTGCTTCTGTTCAATTCCGGATGATCCTTTGCTCATCGGCAACAAGCGTCAGCCGACAAACATCAGCGACTGCGAGATTTTTTATCGTAAGGCGTTTTGTTTGGAGCTTCACATAAGGGCACAACACCTGCCCCATGGCCGAACCAGCGCTTTGATTGACTCAGAAAATCCGCGGATTTCTCAGATCGTAACCCTAAGATTGATGGAACTCAATGCGATCGCGCAGTGCTTGCGGATATGCAGCCCGTCAAGGTGGTTCCCCAAGTGGAATAGAATTCGGCCAATCTGCCGCTTCCCGATTTTTGCCTCGATGCGCAATTCGTCACATTCAGAAAGGTCCGACCCAAACAGCAAGCCGAAGATTAAAATTCACAGCTGGCAACCTTTGGGTTGCGCGCATGCCATCAGGTTGGCAGCCAACCGCCCCCCATGCCGCGCCAAGAACCTAGTTTGTAGGCCCTGAGCTTATCCGCGCGCGGGCCGCGGCGTCGGCTTCCAATCGGGCGGCGCCAGTTCGAAATGGGCGAAGTCGAAGCCGGGCGAGACCGTGCAACTGACCAGTGTCCAGGCCCCCAGACTGACGGCCGCCTGCCAGGCGCCGGGCGGCACCACCGCTTGCGGCTTCAGGCCGGCCGCGAGATCCGCACCCAGATGGACGCCCCACGCGTCATGGCCGTTTTCGGACACGGTGAGCGCCAGCGGCGCACCGGCATGCCACAGCCAGATCTCGGTGGCGTCGATCCGGTGCCAGTGCGAGAACTCGCCGCCCTGCAGCAGGAAATAGATTGCCGTAACCGCCGCCCGCTCGCCTGGTGCCGCGGGCGAGCGGTAGGTCTCGACATAATGGCCACCCTCGGGGTGCGGCTGCATGCCGAGGGTGCGGATGATCTCCGCGGGGTTCATCATCCCCTGGGCATGGTCGCGGCGAAGGACGGCCGCTCAACGATCCCGGCGTACCAGGTCGCGAGCCCCGGGTGCGCCCCGCGCCAATCTTCGCCCGGATAGCGGAAATCGAGATAGCCCAGCGCGCAGCCGGCGGTGATCTCGCCGATCGTGAGCTGGGATTCGAATCTCTCCGCCGCGAGCGAGGCCAGTGCCTGGCGCATCTTGCGGAACTGCCCATCGATCCATTCCCGCCAGCGCTGCGGCTCGGGCCGAAGGAAGTGCTCGTACCGGATCAGGACGGCCGCATCGAGCAGCCCGTCCGCGATCGCCTGCCGGCGCAGTGCGGTCCAGCGCTGATCCCCCTCGGCCGGAAACAACCGGCGGCCATTGTGCAGCGTATCGAGATATTCGGCGATGACGCGGGAATCGAACAGGCTCTGGCCATTCTCCAGTTCCAGCGTCGGCAGCTTGACCAGCGGGTTCTGGGCCGCGACCTCGGGATTGACCAGGGTCGGTGCGACGGCGGTCGGTATCAGTTCGATCCGATCGATGAGACCGGTTTCATGAGCCACGACCAAGACCTTACGGACATAGGGCGAAGCGCTGGAATAATGAAGTTTCACGGGCGATCCTTTCCGGATTCTGGTTTCGTCGGTGTTCTGGGCGATCAGAAATTGTCCTTGTTGCGGCGGATCGCAGCAAACGCGTCCGTCGCGGTGCGCCCGGCAAGGCCGAGGGCGGCCTGGACCGCCGCCACGTCGGCCCGCAGGAACGGGTTGGTCGCCTTCTCCACGCCCATAGTCGTCGGGATGGTCGGCTTGCCGGCGGCACGGAGCGCTGAGATCTCGGCGGCGCGCGCTTCGAGCGCCGGGTTGCCGGGCTCGACGGTCAGCGCAAAGCGGGCGTTCGACTGGGTATATTCATGGCCGCAATAGACCCGCGTCGCGTCAGGGAGCGCGCGGAGCTTGCCGAGCGAGCGCCACATTTCCTCGGGCGTGCCCTCGAACAGGCGGCCGCAGCCGAGCGAGAACAGGGTATCGCCCGAGAACAGCGCCTGATCCGCCTCGAACCAGAAGGCGATATGGCCGCTGGTATGGCCGGGCACGGCCAGCACCTGCGCCTCGCTGCCGCCGACCTGGTAGCGGTCGCCCTCGGCGAGCGGCACATCGACATCGGGAATGCGGTGCAGATCGGCACGCGGGGCCGCGATCCGGGCGCCGGTCGCGGCCTTCAGCTCGGCATTGCCGCCGATATGGTCCGGATGGTGATGGGTATTGAGAATGTGGCCGAGGCGCCAGCCTTCGGCCTTGAGCACCGCCAGCACCGGGCCGGCCTCGGAGGGATCGACAACCGCCGTGTCGCCGGTCCCGGCATCATGCAGCAGATAGCCGTAATTGTCGCACAGGAGCGGCACCAACCGGATTTCCAGCGCCATCGTCGATCCTTTCCAGCCAGCTCGGACGCGACACCATAGGGGGCCAGCCCCGCATGCGCCAAGCCTTCCCCGTCACGTTTTCGTGCTAGTATCCGCCCTAATGTACTCCGACGTCGTCGATCTCCGCGATTTCTATCAATCGAGCCTGGGCCAGGTCGCCCGGCGCATGATCCGTCGCCGCATCCGCCTGATCTGGCCGGACGTCAGCGGATTGCGCGTGCTGGGCCTCGGCTATGCGACCCCTTATCTGCGCCCCTTTCACGACGAGGCGGAGCGGGTCGTGGCCCTGATGCCGGCCGCCCAGGGCGTGCTGCAATGGCCGCGCGATGCCGAGAATGTCGCAGCCCTTTGCGATGAGGCCGAGCTGCCGCTGCAGGACGCCTCGATCGATCGGGTGCTGCTGATCCATGCGCTCGAGTGCAGCGAGGAACTGCGGCCGATGCTGGCCGAGGTCTGGCGCGTGCTGGCCGGCGGCGGCCGGGTGCTGATGGTCGTGCCGAACCGGCGCGGCATCTGGGCCCGGCTCGACCGCACGCCGTTCGGTGCCGGCCATCCCTTCACCCAGAATCAGCTGTCGCGCCTGCTGCGCCAGATGGCGTTCACGCCGGTGTCGAGCGCCGCCGCTCTCTATATCCCGCCGACCGAGTCCCGCATGGTGCTCTCCGCCGCCGCCGCGTGGGAGAATCTCGGCGAGCGCTGGTTCAACTCCTTCTCCGGCGTGACCATGGTCGAAGCGACCAAGCAGATCTACGCCAAGAGCAAGCCCGAACGACGGCAGCGCCGGCACCTGGTCTATAAGCCGGCCACCACGTCCATCTGAGTTCCTCGGGAGCCCTCATGCGGATCGCGATCCTCCTCGCCGCCCTGCTTCTGTCCCCGTCCGTCGAGGCCGCCGCCGTCGACTGCGCCAAGGCGACGGAGCCGCACGACAAGGCGATCTGTGCCGACCCAACGCTCCGCCAGCTCGATGCCGACCTCGCCGCCGCCTACGAGACGCTCGCGGCCGGCGCCGCGGCGGCTGGCGCCGACCGGGTCCGGCTCGGCGAGCATGACCGGCACGCCTATATCCAGGAGCTCTGCACGCCGGCCGACGCTGGCTGCCTCGCCTCCGCCTACCGACAGGCTTTGAGCAGCGTCGCCAAATTCGCGAGCCCACCCGCCGGCCTGGTGCCGATCGAGCGTTTCCGCCTGCATCCGACCCAGAAGCCGGCGTTCCCCAAGACGAGCGTGGTGACGGCTTCTCCGCGGCTCGACCGCCCGGCCGAGCCCTGGGCCGACGGATTCGAGAAGGCGGCGCGCCTGGCAGCCGCCGACCTGAAGCCGGAGGATGGCGAGACCGACGCTGTCATCGATTACCGGCCGACCTACCTGGCGCCGGATCTGGCCGCCGTCGCCTTCGCCGTCTGGACCTATCCGCACGGCGCCGCCCACGGCATGAGCCGGCAAACCGCGTTCGATTACCTGCCGACGCAGCAGCGCCGGCTCCAGGCGACGGACCTGTTCGAGAGTGGCACGACCTGGAGCGGCTTCCTGGCCGAGCGCGCCTTCGACGGGCTCAAGGAGCAAGCGAAGGCCGGCAGTTGGGAGCTCACCGTCGGCGGCCCGGGCGAGCTCGAAAAGCCGGTGGCCGAACCCGCCAACTGGCTGGTCCGCCCGGACGGGCTGGGCCTCTATTTCGCACCGGCGAGCATCGGCCCCTATGTCGCCGGCGAGCACGAAGTGCTCATCCCCTGGGCCGACCTCAAACCCTATCTGTCGGCGGCGCCGGCGTTCGCGATCCCGACGAACTAGGTCTTCAGCCTAATCCGCCCGTCGGAGCAGGAACACGCCCTGCTCGGCCAGCCAGTTGGCGGCGCCGCTGTCGGCCTTGAAGCGCCAGGGCTGCCCGACCCGGTCGAGCATCTGGGCCTGCTCGACGACGAGGCCGAGATCGGCGGCGAGCGCCAGGAAGTCGCGGATCGTGCAGAGATGGATGTTCGGCGTGTCGTACCAGCTGTGGGCCAGCAGCGAGCTATGCGGCATGCGCCCGGTAGCGAGCAGGCCGAGCCGGACGCGCCAATAGCCGAAATTCGGCACCGACACGATCGCCCGGCGGCCGATGCGGGTCAGCCGTTCCAGCACCAGGCGCGGCTGGCGCGTCGCCTGCAGTGTCTGGCTGAGGATGGCATAGTCGAAGGCACCGGCCGGATATGTCGCCAGGTCGTTGTCCGCATCGCCCTGGATGACCGACAGGCCGGAGCGCACGCAGGCGTTCACACCCGCCTGGCTCAACTCCATGCCGCGCCCGTCGACATCCTTTTCGGCCGAGAGATGCGCCAGGAGCGCGCCGTCGCCACAGCCGATGTCCAGGACCCGGCTCCCGGGGGCAACCATGTCGGCGATCAGCCGAAGGTCGCGGCGCAGGCCGTTGGTGCCGCTCAACAAAGCCCCCGGTGGCGGGCGCAGCCCTCGACGAAGCCCTTCAGGGTCGCGAAGAATTCCGGCTCGTCGAGCAGGAAGGCATCGTGGCCGGCGTCGGTTTCGATCTCGACGAAGCTCACGTTGCCGGCGCCCGCATTCAGGGCATGGACGATGACCCGACTTTCCGACGTCGGGTAGAGCCAGTCGCTGGTGAAGGAAATTACACAATAGCGCACGGGCGTGCCGCGGAACGCCTGGGCTAGCTGGCCACCATGCTCGGCCGCGAGGTCGAAATAGTCGGTAGCGCGGGTGATGTAGAGATAGGAATTGGCATCGAACCGCTCGACGAAGCTGGCGCCCTGGTGCCGCAGATAGCTCTCGACCTGGAAATCCGCCTCGAACCCATAAGAGATCGCCTTGCGGTCCTGCAGGTTGCGGCCGAATTTCCGGTGCAGCGCCAGCTCCGAGAGATAGGTGATGTGCGCCGCCATGCGGGCAACCGCAAGGCCCCGTTCGGGCCGCTTGCCTTCCAGGATGTAGCTGCCGCCGCACCAGTCAGGATCGGCCATGATCGCCTGACGCCCGACCTCGTGGAACGCGATGTTCTGGGCCGAATGGCGCGACGCGGTCGCGATCGGCACGGCCGCGAAGACGCGGTCGGGATGGGCCGTCGCCCATTTCAGCACCTGCATGCCGCCCATGGAGCCGCCGATGGCGCAGAACAGCTGATCGATGCCCAGGTGGTCGATCAGGCGGACCTGGGCCGCGACCATGTCGCCGATCGTGATGACCGGGAAGTCGAGACCCCAGGGCTGGCCGGTCGCCGGATTGATCTCCTTGGGACCGGTCGTGCCCAGGCAGCCGCCCAGCACGTTGGAGCAGATGACGAAATAGCGCTCGGTGTCGATCAGCAACCCGGGACCGATCAGCGTCGTCCACCAGCCGGGCTTGCCGGTGATCGGGTGCGTGTCGGCGACGAACTGGTCGCCGGTCAGCGCGTGGCAGACGAGGATGGCGTTGGACTTGGCCGCGTTCAGGCAGCCATAGGTCTGGTAGGCGACGCGATAGGATGCCAGCACCGCCCCCGATTCGAGGGTCAGCGGCGCGTCGACGACCAGGATCTGACCTGCGGCAACTTCGTTCGCTCGGCGGATCGGCTCGGACAAACTCATCTCGAACAGGGGTTATGCCGGCAGCACGCGGAAGCGGCGCCCAGGGTGATCGCTTTTGCAGATGGTATCTCGTCCGCCCCTTCGGACATGTCAAATGCTTTATATGCGGTAGCCCCCTCGGATCCCCGGGGCGAAAGCCGATGCGATTCGGGTTGTCGCTCAGCCCCGGCCGAGCGCAACATGCTGCGGCCCCGATCCTCAGGCCGCGGATATCCTCGCCCCATTTCGTTGAAACTGTGGTTGTTTGACCCCTCCATCATGGCTGCAGAGACTACTCTCGATAGTTTGCGACAGAGGATCGATCAGATCGACGATCAGATTCACGATCTGTTGATCGAACGCACCGGCCTCGTCGAAGAGATCCGGGGCCGAAAAAACCGCGCCGGTTCGCCGGTCATCCAGCCGGCGCGCGAGGCGGCGATCTTCCGCCGCCTGGCCGCCCGGCACCGCGGCCCCTTCCCGCTCGGCGCCCTCCATCGCATCTGGCGCGAGATCATCACGGCGATCACCGCCCTGCAGCAGCCGCTGGCCGTCGCCGTCTATGCGCCCGATGCCGAGACCGGCGCCTGGGACATCGCGCGCGACCATTACGGCAGCCAGGTGCCGATGACGCCGTTCAGCACCATCAGCCAGGTCATCCGCGCCGTGACCGATCGCTCGGCGACGATCGGCGTGCTGCCCATGCCGTCCGAGGACGAGGCGGATCCCTGGTGGCGCCAACTGACCTCACGCGACACGCTTGCGCCCCGCATCATCGCCCGCCTGCCCTTCGCTGGACGCGGCAATGCCCGCGCCGGCCGCGACGCGGTCGCGATCGCCTGCCAGCCGGTCGAGCCGAACAGCTGCGATCGTTCGTTCATCATCATCGAGGTGTCGGCCCAGATCAGCCGCGCGCGGCTGCAATCCTGCTTCACCGCCGCCGGCTTCCGGTACGACCTGCTCACCGTCTGGGCCCGCGACGGCCTGTGCCTGGCGTTGGCCGAGCTCCATGGCGCGGTCGGGCCCGACGACCGCCGGTTGACCGACCTCTCGGCGCAGCTGGGCGAGCCGATTGATCTTGTGTTCCATCTGGGCGGCTATGCCGCGCCGTTCGTAAATACGCCGCACGCCTAGATCAAGATGATATCAAGCCGGGTCGGCTTGATCCTGCTTTGAAATTCTTTCGCTTCAAGAGGCCCTCCCCGTGACCAGCACCGAGACCCTGACCGCCGAAAGCACCCAACCCGTCGCCCGCCCCGGCGTGCTCGACATCGCGCCCTATGTCGGCGGCGAATCCAAGGTCCCGGGCGTCAATCGGGTCATCCGCCTCGCCTCCAATGAAGGCGCGCTCGGGCCGAGCCCGAAGGCGATCGAGGCCTACCGGGCGCTGGCGGGCGAGATCCACCGCTATCCGGACGGCGGTTCCGCGGCGCTGCGCGCCACGCTTGCCGGCCGCTTCGGCCTCGAGGCCGAGCGGATCGTGTGCAGCGGCGGCTCGGACGAGTTGATCACCCTGCTGGTTCGTGCCTACGCCGGCCCGGGCGACGAGGTGCTGTACAGCCAGCACGGCTTCCTTATGTACCCGATCGCCGCCAAGGGGGTCGGAGCGACGCCAGTGGCAGCACCGGAGACCGAACTCACGACCGATGTCGACGCCATGCTGGCGGCCGTGACCGAGCGGACCAAGCTCGTGTTCATCGCCAACCCGAACAACCCGACCGGCACCTACCTGCCGGCGGCGGAAGTGGCGCGCCTGCATGCCGGCCTGCCGGCCCATGTCGTGCTGGTGATCGACGCCGCCTATGCCGAATATGTCGCCAAGCATGACTACGAGCCCGGCATCGAGCTGGTGCGGCGTTCGACCAACACGGTCATGATCCGCACATTCTCGAAGATCTATGGGCTGGGCGGCATGCGGGTCGGCTGGGCCTATTGCCCGGCCAATATCGCCGACGTGCTGAACCGGATCCGCAATCCGTTCAACGTCAACGCGGCCGGCCAGGCCGCCGCCGTGGCCTCGCTCGAGGATCTGGATTTCGCCGAGCGGAGCCGCGCGCATAACGACAAGTGGCTGCCGTGGACCAGCGAGGCGCTGAGCGCGTTGGGCCTGAAGCTCACGCCGAGCGTCGGCAATTTCGTCCTCGCCCACTTTCCCGACGCGCCCGAGCGCAACGCCGATGCAGCCTGGGACTACATGAAGTCGCGCGGCATCCTGACCCGCAAGATGGGGGGCTACGGCCTGCCGGGCGCCCTGCGCATCACCATCGGTACGGGCGAGGAAATGAAGGCCGTCGTCGAGGCGCTCAGCCAGTTCCTCGGCAAATCGTGAGCACGCCGCTCTTCCCGCGCATCGCGATCATCGGCTTCGGCCTCATCGGTTCGTCGCTCGGGCGCGCGATCCGGCAGCATGGGCTCGCCGGCGCGCTGGTCGCGATCGACCGGGATCAAGCGGCGCGCAACGAGATCGCAGCCCTGGGTCTGGCCGATGAAATCACCGGCGACCTCGCCGCCGGTGTTGCCGGTGCCGACCTGGTCGTGCTCGCCACACCGGTCTCGACCTATGCCGAGATCGGCCGGACCATCGCGCCGGCCTTGAAGCCGGGCGCGATCGTCAGCGACGTGGGCTCGGTCAAGCGGCTGGTGCTGAATGATCTGGCGCCGGTCCTGCCGAGCCACATCCACCTGATACCGGGCCATCCGATCGCCGGCACGGAAAAGTCCGGGCCCGGAGCGGGCTTCGCCACCCTGTTCGAAGGCCGCTGGTGCATCCTGACGCCGGATCCCGCGACCGATCGGGCCGCCGTCGATCAGGTCAACGCGCTGTGGCACGCGATCGGCAGCGACGTGGTCGAAATGGATGCCGACCATCACGACAAGGTCCTGGCGATCACCTCGCATCTGCCGCACCTGATCGCCTATACGATCGTCGGCACCGCGGTCGATCTGGAAGAGGACATCAAGTCGGAGGTCGTCAAATTCTCGGCGAGCGGCTTCCGCGACTTCACACGTATTGCCGCCTCCGATCCGACCATGTGGCGCGACATCTTCCTCAACAACCGCGAGGCTGTGCTGGAGATGCTGCAGCGCCTGACCGAGGACCTGTTCGCACTGCAGCGGGCGATCCGCTGGGGCGAAGGCGACTTCCTGCACGAGCGCTTCACCCGCGCGCGCGCCATTCGCCGCAGCGTGATCGAGGCGAAGCAGGCCTAAGTTCGCCCCGGACGACGCATCACCACGCGATTCGTTCGAGCTTCGCGAGCCGTGCCGGCCCCAGAAAGACGGCGCTGTCCTGGATCGTAAGCGGGCTCTTGAGTTGCGGCGTTCCGTCGGCGCCTCGCAGCGCCATCATGGACAGTCCCATCCGCACCAGCGCCGCTTCGTTCGGCTTCAGACTGCCGTTGGCGATCAGCGCGTCGAGGACAGCATCATAGCCCATGATGCGGGCGCTGAACGCACCCAACGGCTGCAGGTCCTTGTCGAGCGCCATGGTGCCGTCGGCGCTGAGGGTCAGCGCCCCCCAGCCGAGATCGACGCTCTGCAGATCGATCGTCCCGCCGTCATCACGCCAGCCTGCCAGCGCCGCCGGCAATCCGCCGGGCGGCAGCGGACCGCGCCAGGTCCCCTCGAGTTGCAGATGGTCGACGACCTGGCCGAGCGGCGCCACGGCGTTCGGCAGGCTGATCTTGCGGGCCTGGAACGCCAACGAGAACAGCGGCTCCTCGTGGACATGGGGCGCCGTCGGCGGCAGGCGCACGGTCAGGTTGGCATGGGAGACCTGCATCGTGCGGCCGCCGCTGCTCATCGAGACATTGTCGACATGAAAATCCGCCAGGTCGCCGCCGGGCGTGGCGCCGGGGCCGAGAATCGGCCCGGCATGCCCGCCGAGCAGATCGAAGGTGATGCGCCCTTGCGGCAGCTCGATCGAGCTGCCGCCGAGCAACGCAAAGCGCCATTCGCTCAGGTGCCAGGGATGGGCCCAGGCGAAGGCCGACGGCACCGTCAGATGGCCGTTGGGCTCATGGGGAAGACCATCCGCGACGATCCCCGTCAGCCGCACCTCGATCCGGAACGGAAAGCCGCCCAATGTCTCGGTCGCGGCGGACAGGTTCACGCCCTCGTCCCGTTGCCGCGCCATGTAGGCATCGACGGCGCGCTCGGCCCGATGGGCGAGAAGCAGCCAGAGAGCGGAATAGAGGGCCACGAGGACGGCGGTGAGCGCGACGCCGGCGGCGAGTTTGGAGCGGGGGCGGAACATGGCGCGCGGTTATACGCGTGATCGCCGCCCCGGTCGATGGGCAAGGCGTCGCCGCTGCCGCGCTCTATCGTCCTCAGTATGGGAGCGTGGCCTTGGCCGATCCCCCCAGCACGTCGAACGTCCTGACGCCGACCTCGGGCGGCATCGGCGCGAGCCAGGGCGAGGCCCGCAACGTCGCCTTGGCGTCCGACAGTCCCTGCGCCCACCGGGCCCGCATGGTCCCATGGCCGAACTCGAAATCCTTCGCAACACCCTGGTCCTCCGTCGGCCGATAGATCAGCTCGACGATGTCCATGGTGGTCACGCAGGAAAATTCGTAGAGGATCCTGCCTTCAGGGCTGTCGCGCAGGTCCGGCTGCCGTTCCAGGAGGTCATTGATGATGTGCCGCACGTCATGGATCCTGCGGCACGTTTCGGTGCCGGCCCGCGTCCGGCTCGAGTAGCGGATATCCTTCTCCCGTTCGCCGACCGTATCGAGATCGGTCGGCAGCGGGCCGCGGGCGCTGAACAGATCGACCTGGAACGTCAGCCGGCTGCGGCGCGGCATGGTGTCGATGACGTATTGCAGCGGCGTGTTGGAGACGAGCCCGCCGTCCCAGTAGAACTCGCCGTCGATCTCGACCGGCGGAAAGCCGGGCGGCAGGGCGCCGCTCGCCATGACATGCTCGGGCCGGATCGTGATTTCGGCATTGTCGAAATAGGCGAAATTGCCCGTCTGGACATTGACCGCGCCGACGCTGAAGCGGATCTCGCGCGCGTTGATCCGGTCGAAATCGACGAGGCGCTCGAGCGTGCCCTTGAGCGCGGTCGTGTCGTAGAAGCTGAGAGGCTGGGCCTTCATCAGCCAGCTCATTGGGGGGCGCGGCGCGAAAAAGCCGGGCTGGCCGAACAGCACGGCATGCGCCGCGCTCAGGCTCGGCGCGCCTTGCACCAGATGGGCGGGCAGGCCCGGCCAGATCGGGGCCGAGGTGATCTCGTCCCAGAAGGCGCGCAGGCGGTCGACCCGATCCTTCGGCGCATTGCCGGCGATAAGCGCGGCATTGATCGCGCCGATCGAGATGCCGGCCACCCAGTCCGGCGGATAGTCCGAGCCCGCGAGCGCCTCGTACACGCCGGCCTGGTAGCTGCCGAGCGCGCCGCCGCCCTGAAGCACGAGGGCGACCTTCTTGTCGTAGGAGGCAGGTCTGGGCGGCTGTGCGGTCGGTGTCATCAGAACTCTCCGGATTGGTCGAACGGCCCGCAGCGGGTCGGGCGATGGCCCAGGCGCGCCGCGACACCAGAGAACAGAAATGAGGCGGCCGGTAGAAGTAAACTTTACGGGATCGCGTCCGGCGCGCGTCCCGCGTCCGGCACATGGCCGACCGGCATGCCCGGCGATTGCCGGCAACGGCCAAGCCACGCCAAGCTGTGCGCCGCCTTCCCCGTTCGGGACGATCGATGACCGTGGCCCAGCCGACCGCCGCCCCCGCCAAGACGACGGTGCCCGCCTCGCCGCTCCAGCGCGCAGCACCTATGCTGTTCGTATTGCTGTGGTCGACCGGCTTCATCGGCGCGAAACTTGGCCTGCCCTACACCGGCCCGATGACGTTCCTGGCCGTGCGGTTCGTACTGGTCGCCGTTCTGACGGCACCGTTCGCCCTGCTGTCCGGCACTCGCTGGCCGCGCAGTCCGGCGTTGCTGCTGCATATCGCCGTCGTCGGACTGCTGATGCAGTTCGTCTATCTGGGCGGCGTCTTCGTCGGCATCGCGCATGGCGTGCCGGCCGGCATCTCCGCTCTGATCGTCGGGTTGCAGCCGATCCTGACAGCGGCGCTGGCGGGGCTGGTCCTCGGCGAGAAGATCCGCCCGCGGCAATGGCTCGGCCTCGCCCTCGGCCTCATTGGCGTCGCCCTGGTCGTGGTCAATCCGGCGCTCCTCGACCGCGACCGACTCGGCGCCGCAGGCGTCACCATCCTCGCCATGATCGGCATCACCGTCGGCACGCTCTACCAGAAGCGCTTCTGCACCGGCGTCGACCTTCGGGCGACGGTCGTCCTCCAGAATGCGGTCGCCGGCCTCGCCATGGTCCCGGCAGCACTGACGTTCGAGCCGTTCGTCATCGACTGGTCGCCCCGCTTCATCTTCGCCATCGCCTGGCTCGCGATCGTGCTGTCGCTCGGCGCGACCATGCTGCTGTTCTATCTGATCCGCCACGGTGCGGCCTCGCGGGTATCGAGCCTGTTCTACCTCACCCCTGCAGTGACGGCGGTCATGGCCTTCCTGCTGTTCGGCGAGGTGCTGAGCCCGCTCGCCCTCGTCGGCATGGTGCTCGCGGCAGCCGGCGTCTGGGCGGTCAACTCGGGCGCCCGGACCTGATGCGCTGGTCGGAACACGCGCCGGCGCCGCCGGCATTGCCGGTACCGGACGGCGCGCTTTGGATCTTCGCCTATGGCTCGCTGATGTGGGATCCGGGCTTCCCGACCGAGGCGATCGCGCCGGCCGAGATCGAAGGCTATAGCCGGGCATTCTGCGTTCGCTCGCGCGGCCACCGCGGCACGCCGGACAGACCGGGCCTGGTCGTGGGCCTGACCCCCGGCGGCCGGTGCCGCGGCCTGGCCATCAAGGCCGAGGAACGGCACAAGGCATCGACGCTCGAGTATCTCTGGCGACGCGAGATGGACCTCGCTGACGGCTACGCGCCACGCCGGGTGACGGCGCTATGCGACGACGGGCGCCGGATCGAGGCGCTGACCTTCGTCGCCGATCTCGATCACGAGGCCTATGCGGGCCCGCTCTCGGTCGAGGAGACCGCCCGGCGTATTGCCGTGGCCCACGGTGACCGCGGCTCGAATCGGAGTTATCTGGAACGGACGCTGGCGGCCCTCGAACGGCTCGGCATTCGGGATCCCGGGCTTTCAGCCCTGGGTCGGGCTGTCGCCGCCCTGGCGTGACACGGCCAAGCGCCGTCAAACGCAATTCCCCTGTTGACTGGCGCCGCCGTCCGCGCAATCTGCGCGTCGCTCCCGAACGGTGGAGCAAGTCAAGGCTGGGGACGCTAGGGGATGACGGAGAAGACGACGAACAACACGGCTCAATTCGCGGGCCGACCCTTGTTCTTCAATCGGATGATGACGCTCGATCGCGAGGTTCACGCCAATTTGAAGATCGACACGAACGCCGGTTTCGCCTTCGCCGCGAACACTCATATCATTCCGATTTCGATTTTCGAGTTCCGCTTCGTCGCCCGCCACTTCCCGATCATCTTCAGCAATGAGCCGATCCCGATGCCGCTGGCCGTCGTCGGGGTGGAGATCGGCAAGAACCTGCTGGTCGACAGCGAAGGAAAGTGGCGGCTGCGGACCTACATCCCGGGCTGCGTCCATACCTATCCATTCATCTTGACGCAGGCGGCCCCGGGCTCCGCGGAGACCGCCGTGGTCATCGATCCGGATGCGCCGAACCTCGGCGACAAAGGCGAGGCGCTATTCGTAGATGGCAAGGCGACGCCGGTGCTGGATCGGATGCTCCAACTGACCAGCTACTTCCGCGCCGGCATGCAGAAGACGATCGCCTTCGGCAAGATGATCGCCGAGGCCGACCTGCTGACGCGCCGCGGCGTCGAATTGACCCTGCTCGACGGCACCCAGTTCCGCTATGACAACATGCTCGTGCTGGATCCGGAAAAGATCGACAAGGTCGCGAACAACATCTTCCTGCGCTGGCGCAAGGAAGGCTGGCTGCTGCCGATCTACCAGTATCTGCAGTCGATCGACTCCTGGAGCCCGCTGGCCGATATCGAGAACGACCGCCGCGTCGCAGCGGCAGCGGCGGCCAAGGCTTAGACTGACATAAGAAACGGGAGCAATATCCGGTACGAGCGGCCGGATATTGCTCCCACAGTCATTTTACCGGTTCGCCTTACATCCGCCGAACGTGGGCGGCTCAGGCGCTACGCGTGAACGGTCTCGGCATAGGCGTCGAGCACCTCGTCGACCGGGCCGAACATCCGCACCTGACCGCGTTCGAGGAACAGCGCCTTGTTGCACCATTCCCGCACGATCGCGTCGGAATGGGAGGCGAGCACCAGAATCTTCGAGCCGGTGACGAAGCTCGCCAGTCGGTGCCGCGCCTTTTCCAGAAAATGGGCGTCGCCGGCCAACAGCCACTCGTCCATCAGCAGAATTTCCGGATGCACGCAGGTAGCGACGCCGAAAGCGAGGCGCATCAGCATGCCCGAGGAATAGCTGCGAAGCGGCATCCGGAGATAATCGCCCAGTTCCGTGAAGGCTGCGATTTCCTCCAGGCGGCCCGCCATCTCGCTCGGCGCCATGCCCATATAGACGCCGCGCAGGGTGATGTTCTCGTAGCCGGTCGCATCCGGATTGAGGCCGAGCGCGGAATCGAACAGCGGCGCCACATGGCCGTCGACATCGATCAGGCCCACGGTCGGCTCATAGGTGCCGGCGAGAACCCGTAACAGCGTGGTCTTGCCGGCACCGTTCGGGCCGATGAGCGCCACCCGGTCGCCCTCCTCGATGTCGAGGGTGATCCGGTCAAGGGCATGCACCACCAGGCGCTTGCTGGCATCCGAGAGAATTCTCCCGCCGGCACCGGCCCGCATGAGGGTCTTCTTCAAGGACCGGCTGCCACCCTGGTAGACCGGAAAATCGACGGAGACGTCGCGCAAACGGATCGCAGTCACGTTAGATCAAACCCAATAGGCGATGCGCGCGCGGAAGCGGGCGAAGAAGGGGAAGGCGACGAGCCACAACAGAAGGGTCACGCCGAGCGTCATCATCCAGGAAGTCGTCGGCACCGGCTGGTTCAGCAGCGGCGCGCGGATGAGATCCAGGAAGCAGTTGAACGGATTATAGAGAGCCAGCGCGATTTTGGTCCCGAGCGTTTCCGGCCGCCACATGATCGGCGTCATGAAGAAGACGACCTGCAGCAGACTGGCCACCACCGGCGGGATGTCCCGGAACCGCGCGCAGGTCGCCGCCAGCAGCAGGCCGGCGGGAATGGCGGCAAGCATCAGCAGCAGCAAGCCCGGCACCACCACGAGATCGGCCCAGCCGACCGAAATCTGATACCAGAGGGCGACCACGACGAACACGACCATATTATGGCCGAAAATGATCAGGTTGCGTGCCATCACCCGATAGAGATGCACCGACAGCGGCATGCGGATCTGCTTGATGACGTGTTCGGCCGAAACAAACGCCGTACAGCTTTCTATCAGCAAGACCGAAATCAGGCCCCAACCCAGGATGCCGAGCGACAGATAGGGCAGATAGCTCGCCATATCCATGTTGAACAGTCGCGAATAGAGCAAGCCAAGGGCGCCGATCATGACCGCGGTGCTGAGCGTGAGCCAGAACGGACCGAGCACCGAACCGCGGTAGCGCTGCTTGATGTCGACCCAGGCAACGAGGCCCCAAAGCCACCAGCGGGTCGTACCTTCGCTGAGATCCCGCATCGCACGAATCGAACGAGACGCGGGCGGGGCGAGCGCGACCGGCGTTGCCGGCGTGCCTTCGGCGAGATCGAGACGTATCACAGGAGAAACCATTCCAAAATCATCAGTGCTCATACGGCCCGCCCGTGTGACGCGAGACGCTGCAGGTGCGGAATCCCGGCCCAGGCATCCAGGCCGAATTGGCGGACTATGTCTTCGGCCGCCCGGTTGCCCAGCGCGCGCCGCAGTTCATTTTGTTCGGCCGCTTGCCGGAGGCAGACGACCGCATGCTCGATCGACGGATCCGCCCAATCCATATCATGGAAGTTATAGGTCTTCTGGGAATCCTGCGCCGGCACCAAGGAATAGTCGATCAACATCGAATTGTCGCGATTCATGAACTCGAGATTGCCCGACCAGCCGGTCGCAATCACCAGCTTGCCGCACTGCATCGCCCGCGCCAGCGGCAGGCCGAAGCCTTCGGTGCGGTGGAGGGAAAGCAGAATATCCGCGGCCCGCAACAGATCGGACATCTCCGGCTCGGTCAGCTTCTGCTCGATCAGATGGATGTTCGGCCGACCGCCGATCGCCTGGAGCAGCTGTGCCCGCAGGTCGGGCGCCACGCTGCCGTCATTCATCTTGATGACCAGATGGGCCCGCTCGTCGCTTCCCAGGGCGCGACAGAACGCCTCGATGGCCCCGAGGGGATTCTTGCGGGCAAAGGACGAGCCCATGTGGAACATCGTCGCGACGACCAGCTCGTCGGCGGGGATGCCGAGCTTCGCGCGCCAATCCGACTGCTTCGGCGGAAGCGGCAGCATGGGATGCGGCACGATGTGGACCGGCACGTTGACCTGGGCGCTTACCGCATCGGCCGTAAAGCGGCTCGGGACCCACACTTCATGGACGAACGGGAAACCAGCCCGCCAGCTGTCGGGGATAGTCGGCAACTCCCACGACCAGTAGCCGATCATGCGTTGACGGCGGGTTGCCGCCCGACCCATCGCGAGAAGCGCCAGCGGCAGATAGGGTGCATTGATGTGCACGATCATCGAACCGCCCGACGACCGTTGCGGAGACAGCGCAACGCCGTCGGCCCCGGGCATATCCGCCAGGTCCAGGCGCTCGCTGAAATCGATGCTGGCAGGCTTGAAGTCCAGCGCCTCCAGCGCCGCAAGGCACAGCCGCGCGCCCTCGCCAATGCCGGTCGTGCTCCGCAGCAGGCCCGCGACCGTAACCGGCATCCCGCCGACGGCACCCTGCCATGGGCGCGGTGCCAGCATCGAGGTCAGCGTGTAAAGCGCCGCACGCCGCGGCTCGCTTGGCAATCGGCGCCACAAATCATGAGCGAGCGAACGCCAGCTCAGGCCTCCGATCGAAGTGTTCGCTGTTTCAACTGCCACAGCCGCCGCTGTCTCCCCTCTTCGCCCTAACACCAACGCCATAGGTTTTGCTCGGTTCACCCAGGCTGCGAATTCTCTCTGAGACCGTTTTGAGCTGCTCCGCGGCATCCTGCAGCCCTGTTCCAGTCGGAACAGAGCTGCGCGCCCGCCTCTGCATACCAAGCAATGTCTAGAAATCAAGCCACAATTCGAACAAGGCAGTATTCTTGAATTTTTTTGCGCTGCTCATCTGTAAATTTAACGTGAGATTTTTTCATATCTCTCGATTACGGACCGCAGCCGGCCTCCAAGGCCGCCGTAATGTCACATTTTTGCCCAAATCTCCGAGATTGGATTGTCAGCTTCGGATGTCGCCTGCCGGGCGGCAATTGCCAAATATCGTATAGCGGTTGCACCTTACGTCACGAGATGTTTCGGCTATGTTGGCCCAAATCCGGCCGAACGAGCCGGCGTGCGTTGCCCCAACGAACGATCCACTACTCGTGAAAGCCCTGCCGATGAAACCGGTCCCGAATTCCGCCCTGATCTTCGGCATTTCCGGCCAGGACGGCGCCTATCTGGCCAAGCTGCTGATCGAGCAGGGGTTTGTGGTGCACGGCACCTCCCGCGATGCCGAGGGAAGCACGCTCGCCAATCTCCGCGCTCTGGGCATCAGCGAGCAGGTCCGGCTGCATTCGGCCACGCTCGCGGACTTCCGGAGCGTCGCCCAGGCCGTGCAGAACATCCGCCCGGCGGAAATATTCAACCTGGCCGCGCAATCCTCCGTCGGCCTGTCGTTCCAGCAGCCTGTCGAGACGATCGACAGCATCATGCACGGCACGATCAACATCCTGGAGGCCATCCGCTTCCTCGGCCTGGAAACGCGCTTCTACAACGCATCCTCCAGCGAGTGCTTCGGCAACACCCCGACCCCTGCGGACGAAACCGTGCCGTTCCGGCCGCGCAGCCCATATGCCGTCGGCAAGGCGGCCTCGTTCTGGGCCGTCGCGAATTACCGCGAGGCCTATAATCTGTTCGCCTGCTCCGGGCTGCTGTTCAATCACGAATCGCCGCTGCGGCCGACCCGCTATGTCACCCAGAAGATCGTCCGTGGCGCCGCCGACATCGCCGAGCGCAAGGCCGACAAGCTCTCTCTCGGCGCCCTCGACCTCACCCGCGACTGGGGCTGGGCGCCCGACTATGTCGATGCCATGGCGCGGATGTTGAAGCACGACACGCCGGAAGATTTCGTCATCGCCACCGGCATCACCTCCCGGCTTCAGGATTTCGTCGATGCCGCCTTCGGCTGCTTTGGTCTCGACTGGTCGAGCCATGTCGAGAGCGACCAGGCGCTGATGCGCCCATCCGACATCTCGCTCAGCGTCGGCAATCCAGCCAAGGCCCACAAACTGCTCGGCTGGTCGGCGACCATCACGATGCCCGATCTGGTCAACAAGCTGGTCGAGGCCGAACTGATCCGCCGCCGCGCCCTGGCCCGTTGACGCACCCGACCGCGCCGGTCAGGGCGCGGCAGGCATCTCCAGGACTTCGTCCGGCACGATCGCCGAGGCCAAGGGATGGTCGAGGCCGCGCAGCAACGCGTCGACCGTCGCCGACCACGGCACCGGCTTGAACTCGCGACGGATCTGCGCCTCCCAGGCGGCGAGCCCGGCGCGATCCGTGATCGCCTCCAGAATGACGGCATAGGCGTCATGGAGATTGTCGGGATCGAAGCTGCGCGCCAATGCACCGCCGGCTTCGGGCAGCGACGTCCGATTGGAGATCAGGCAGGGCTTGCCGAAGGCCAGGCTTTCCGTCACCGGCAGTCCCCAGCCTTCGAACAGTGACGGAAACAGTGTGAAGAGGCAGCCCTGATAGAGTGCGGTCAATTCCGCATCCGTGGGGCTCGGGATCACAACCAGCTTGCCGCCCAAATGGTCGGTATTGGCGATCTGCTCCATGAGGTCGCCGACCAGCCAGCCAGCGCGGCCGGCGAACACCAGGATCGGGACCTGATCGTGCGGCAGCTCCTCGAGGAGCCGGCGCCAGACCCGGAACAGCAGCAGATGATTCTTGCGCACCTCGATCGTCGAAACGATGAGGGCGTAGCTGCCCGGCGCCGGCAGCCGCGCAGTCGGAGGCACGGGAACGGCGGGTGCCTTCGCACCGAAGCCCGTGCCGATCGGCACGGGGATCACCGGACCCGAGAGGGCGACGCCGTGCTCGCGCGCATAGTGCTCCACATCGGAGGCCGTGGCCTTGGAAACCGCGAAGAGGTGGTCGGCGAGCGGAAAGACCCCGTCGAACCAGGCGCGGAACAGGCGCACCAGTCCGCGCTCGCACCATTCGGGACGGCGCAGTGGGATGAGATCGTGAATCAGCAGGGCGATGCGCAGGCCATATCGTTCCCGCTGCGCATGGACCAACGCGCCATAGTTCGGGTGAGACCACGGCGCCCCCAGCACCAGGAGGACATCGCCGGGCTTCGCGAGATCGGCGAAGGATTGGCGTGAAACCGCGGCACCGGACGAGGTCCGATCGGCGTCGGCGCGATACCGCTGCGCCAACCAGCGTGGGCTGTCCAGCATGCAGCGGCCAAGCAGAGCGAACAGCTTGCCCCAGGCCTGCAATGCCTTCACCTGCGAAAGCATCACCTCCGTCACCCGGATCCGCAGTACCGCCGGCAGGCGATGGGTCCATTCGCGAAAGAACTGGCGAACCGGCGAGTGCGGCCGGATCGCACCCGGCTGCGCCTGCGGTGGGACGATCTCCGCCGCCACCCTGGTGAACAGACCCGCCACCTCGGCCCACTGCACGATGCGCAGGCTGCCGCGAACGGGATCGTGCCGCACGAAGCGGACGAGCCCCCGTCCGTCATCGCGCTGCTGCAGGACCTGATATAGCTCGAAGACCAGGCGTTGAATGCCGGTCGGGCGCGCGTTGTTGCGGAAATACTCGAACAGATCCTCGACGTCGATCCAGAGGGTCGCAACCATGCGTCAAGCCCGCCCAATTTCGGCATGCACACCGATCGCGGCGGCATGGAGCAGACAGTCCAGGATATGGTTCGGCAATTTCATTCCAGATAAAGCGAGCCCCCTCGCCGCCAGTTCCCTTTGGGGCCCGCGGATCGGCGGCCGGACTTTATCGTCGGCGTTCGGACGGAGCAAGCACCGGGCATGGCGCCCCTCCGAAGGCCTGCCCTGCCCGCGCTCGTTCGATCACGCGCTTCGGAGCGAACTCACGAACCGGTCCACCTCGTGCTGCAGTTCGTCGAACTGCCGCCCGAGGCGGGTGGCGCCGTCCTGGACATGCGTTGCGGCCCGCCGGGTCTCGCCGGCGATTCGATTGACGTCGGCTATGTTCGTCGAAACCTCCTGCGTTCCGGCCGCGGCCATCTGGATGTTGTGCGAGATTTCGACGGTGGCGATGCCCTGCTTTTCGACCTGCCCCTCGATGCCGACGGCGATCTCGTTCACGTCCATGATGGTCTTGGCGATCGAGCGGATCGCCAAGACCGCCTTGTGGGTCGCCGCCTGGGTCTCGGCGATCTGCGCCCCGATGTCCTCCGTCGCCTTGGCCGTCTGGTTCGCCAGGTTCTTGACCTCCGACGCCACGACGGCGAAGCCCCTGCCGGCCTCGCCGGCCCGCGCCGCCTCGATCGTCGCGTTGAGCGCCAGGAGATTGGTCTGGGCCGCGATGCTATGGATCAGTCCCACGACCTCGCCGATCTTCTGGGCGCTCGCCGCCAGTTGATCGACCGTCGCCCCCGTATCGCGCGCCTGATCGGCAGCCTGGCCCGCCATCTGGGACGAGCGGGCGATCTCGCGGGCGATATCCTGCCCGACGATCGTCAGGTCCCCGGACGCCCCCGCCACGGTCTGGACATTGGCCGAGACCTGTTCCGACGCCGCCGCGACAGCGGTCGACTGGCGGCTGGTCCGGTCGGCCGTGTCGGCCATGCCCTGGGCGGCGGCGAGCAGATCCTCCGACGTGGTGGCGACCACGGTAACGACCCGGCGCACGCTGTCCTCGAGCGCGGTCGCCATCGATTGCAGCGCCGCCTTCTTCTCCGCCTCCGCCAGGGCCGTTGCCTGCGTCCGCTCGGCCCGAAGCAGCGCCACCCGGAGCGCATTTTCCTTGAACACCTGCACCGCCTTGGCCATGGCGCCGACCTCGTCGCGCCGGGCGAGCGACGGCACCTCGGCCTCGGTATCGCCCCCAGCCAGCCGCGCCATGGCGGCGGTCATGCCGGTGAGCGGGCGCAGCACCGACCGGGCGGTGAACCAGGCCATCACGATCGCCATCAGCGTCACGAGTGCCGCGCCGGCCAGTTCCACGTAGGTACTGCGGCGCACCGCGTCGAACGCCGCCGCTTCCACCAGGCCCGAGCCACGATTGGCCTCGACCCGCAGCGATTCCGTCATGGCCGCCAGGTCGCGGCCCTGGGCATCGAACTGGGCGAAATGATTGCCGACCTTGTCCTGCAGTGCCTCCATCTGCTTCAGCTGGTCCGACAGCGTCTTCATGTCGGTCCGGATCGGATCGAGCGCCGCTTTCTGGACGGGATCGGTCAGCAGTGCTGCGAGGCTGTCCCCTTCCTTGAGCGCCGCCGCCAACGCCTTCTTGGCATCGTCGATGAGCAGCGAATCGTCGGTTGCGCGCGAGCGTTCGATGTCGATCAGCGCGCTTGCGAAGTCATCAACCAGCCGCGACGCCCCCGCGAGCGCGTCGCCCGCAAGATTGCCGCCGCGCAGCTTGCGCAGCCGATCGAGCGTCTTCGGACCCGGATCGTCGATCTTGTCCTGGAACTGCTGGGCGCTCTGATTTTCCAGCGCCTGCTGGTCCTGCCAGCTCTTGCGATAGTCGCCGAGGGCGGCATCCAGCCGATCGAACAGCTTGATCTCTTCCGGCTCGTTCGCCCCCGCGCGGGCGTCCTTGATTGACGTGCCGAGCGAGCTCAGCAGCTGCTCGACCGTTTCCTGGCTGGTGTCGCTCGGGCTTTTCAGCCAGCGGCCGATCTCGACCCGCGTCTTCTGCAACGCCGTGTCGATCGTCTCGATCTGCCGGCTGCGCCCGAGTGCCGCCTCGAGCCCCACGATCCCGGTCCCGATCTGCTTCGACAGCTGGATGCCAAGGCTGCCCATGGCGATGACCAGCGCCATGATCAGGGCGAAACAGCCGTAGATCCGGGTCCGCAGGGTCAGTCTCATGTGACTCACTCCACCTCAATGTCCGACAACACCCTCGATCCGGTGGAAGGGCCTCACCCGATCGATCAGCCCGGCGATTGCCGGGGACAGCAGTACCGCACCCAGCATGTTCGCCAGGAAGACGAACGTCAGCAGCAGCCCCATGTCGGCCTGGAAGCGCAGGCCGGACAGGATCCAGGTGCAGGTTCCGGCCGCGAGCGTGAGCCCGGTCAGCAGGATCGAGCTGCCGGTCTCACGCAGGGTCTGGAGATAGGCTTCGGCGAAGCCGCGCCCGCCGCCCAGATGGGAATTGAGCCGGCTGAACATATACATGCCGTAGTCGACGCCGATGCCGACGCCCAAGGCGGCCACCGGCAGGGTCGAGGTCTTCAGGCCGATGCCGAGCAGCGCCATGATCGCGTCGGTCAGGATCGAGACCAGGATCAGCGGGATGATCACGCAGATCGACGGGGCCAGGCCGCGGAACATCACCAGGCACGACACCAGCACGACACCGTAGACATAGAGCAGCATCGGCGTTTCGGCCGCGCGCACGGTCTGGTTGGTCGCCGCCATCACGCCGACGTTGCCCGTCGCCAGCCGGAACGTGACCTTGGGCGATGGGTGGGCCTTGAACCAAGCCTCTGCCGCGTTCGTGATCCGGTCGATCGTCTCGGACTTATGGTCGACGGCGAACATGATGATCGGCATGACCGAGCAATCGTCGTTCAGGAGCCCGGTCGAAGTCTCGATCGGCGCCGAAGCGCGCACCAGCACGCGACTGTCCCGCGGCAGCTCGCGCCATTTCGGATTGCCCTCGTTCCATCCGGCATTGACGATCTTCATCGCCGTCGGCAGCGACAGGGTCGAGCGCACGCCGGCGATATTGCGCATATGCCAGTCGAACCGGTCGATCGCCTCGACCACATCGTGATCGACGCAGCCGTTCTTCGGGCCCTCCGCGATCACCTGCACGATGTCGACGCCGATCGCGAAGGTCTTGGTGATGAAGGCCGCGTCCTTGTTGTAGCGGCTGTCGCTCCAGAGCTCGGGCACGCCGGCGTCGAGATCGCCCACGGCGCGGTGCTTCGCTTCGACCGAGGCGAAGCCGAACACGGCGACGGCGAGCACCACTGCCGGTATGGCGCCCTTGGGCGTCGCCAGCACGGCGATCGCCCGCCACAGCCCGTCGAGCCGGCCGTAGGTCTTCGCCATGCGCTGGCTGTATTCGGGGCCGAGCGGCAGCAGGCTCATGATCAGCGGCAGCACGAACAGGTGCGTGGCGATGATCAGCACCATGCCGAGGCTGGCGGCGATCGAGAGCTCGCGGATCGACGGCACGTCGATGAGCGTGATGGTGAGGAAGCCCAGCGCGTCGGCGACGAGCGCGCCCACCCCGGGGACCAGCAGCCGGTTGAAGCCGGCGAGGCTCGCCGCCTTGACGTCGTGACCCTTCGCCATCTCCTGCGTCAGCGTGCCGATGTTCTGCACGCCGTGGCTGATGGCGATGGCGAACACCAGGAACGGTACCAGGATCGACAAGGGATCGATGCCGAAGCCGAAGAGCGCCAGCAGGCCCAGCTGCCAGATCACGGTGACGACGGAGACGCCGAGCAAGGTCACGGTCAGCGCCAGAGACCGGCCGTAGAGGGTAACGATCCCGGCGGTGATGAGGAAGGCCAGGCCGAAGAACTTCAGCACACCGCCGGCAGCATCCGCGATGTCGCCCATGACCTTGGGGAAGCCCAGGATATGGACGTCGGCGACCGGCCCGTCGTACTTGCCGCGCAGGTTCTGCTCCAGCTCCTGCGCAACCTTGAAGATATCGGGGTGCTTGCCCGTCGCCGGATCGCGCTCGACCAGTTCGGCCGAGATCATGGCGCTCGAGAAATCGGCGGAGACCAGGCGACCGAGCTGTCCGGATTTGAGGATGTTCTTGCGGACCTCCTCGATGCCTTCGGGGCTGGGCTTGAAGGTGCCCGGCACCACGTTGCCGCCGGCGAAGCCGTCGCGCACGATTTCGATGAAGCGGACGTTCGGCGTGAAGATCGACGTGACGCGCGAACGATCGACGCCAGAGACGAAATAGGTCTCCTCCGTCGCCTTCTTCAGCACGTCGAGAAACTCGGGCGTCAGGATCGAGCCGCTTTTCGAATGGAGCGCGATCAGGATGCGGTTGGCGCCGCCGAACTGCTGCTGATACTGCTTGAAGGTCGCCATGTAGGGATGGGACTGCGGCAGCGTCTTGTCGAACGAAGCGTCGATCTGCAGCCCGGAAGCCGCCCAGCCGAGGCCGAGCGTCACCAGTGCGAAGAGCGCGAGGACGGCGCGGCGATAGGCGAACAGCCGCTCGCCCAGACGGGGAATGAATGCCTTCGCCATCATGGTGTCGCCTTGAGCGTGGTTGCTTCGAGGCGGCTCGCCCCGCGTTCGCCCAGCAGCACCGCGATACCGTCGACCGGCAGCACGGCGGTCAGCGCCGTGGGCGTCGCCAGGTGACGCGGCAGGAAATGGCCGTGGGGCTGATCCTCGACCAGGATCGTACCGTTGAGTCCGACCGCGACCAGACGGTTGTCCTTGAGCAGCCCGACCGAGGTCAGGCCGGAACCTTGCCCGGTCTCGATCGGCCGCCAGGTGGCGCCGGCATCAGCCGTTTCGAGCATCTTGCCTTCCAATCCGAATATCAGCCAGTCGTCGGCCGATTTGGCCAGGACCCCGAAATAGGACCCGGCATAGGGCGCCTTGACCGCCCGCCAGGAAGCGCCCTGGTCGTTGCTGATCAGGATGCGTCCGGCCTCGCCGACGACGACCCAGCGATCGGATGCCGGGGTGGCGGCGGCATAGAGATGGGAATCGGCGCCGTCATCGTCGGCGTCCGGAACCTTAGCGGGATTCCACGTGGCGCCGCCGTCCGCGGTCACCAACAGCAGGCCGTAGGCGCCGCCGGCGACACCGTGTTGGCCGTCGGCGGCGAGCGCCACGGTCAACAGGGGACCGGCGTCCAGATCCCGCTGCATCAGCTGCCAATGCTGGCCGCCGTCCTCGCTCCTGAGGATGATGCCGTCATGGCCGACGGCGATGCCGCGCTTGTCGTCGGCGAAGCTGACCGCCGTCAGCAACACACTAGTCGGGCTCTGCTGCTGGGCCCAGCTCACGCCATCGTCGTGCGAGATCACGATGACGCCGTGTTCACCGACCGCGACCAGTGACGAGCCGGCCCGGCTGACGCCCAGGAGAAGGCTTTGCGCGGCGAGCGGGACCTGCTCGGCAGGGATCGGCGGCTGCTCCTCGGCCGCGGCGGTGCCGCAGCCGAGGAGCATGACCGCCAGGATCGTCGTTCGTCTCAAGAGATCAGCGAACACCGGCGTTCCTGAGGGTTTCTGGGGTGAAGTCTTCTGGGGTGAGTTTGACGGCGAAGTCCGGGGGGGTGGATTCGTTGTAGAAGCCGACGGCGGTATAGCGGCCGGACTG
>Ga0209166_10000566_pt1 | contig 38913 bp, 34 predicted proteins | sample Coa_R1_3_FD_187151 | JGI IMG/M metagenome (GOLD analysis project Ga0209166, IMG submission 187151) | Surface soil microbial communities from Centralia Pennsylvania, which are recovering from an underground coalmine fire - Coalmine... | ecosystem: Environmental > Terrestrial > Soil >...
CGAAGTGAACTCTGCGCTCGTGATATTTCCTGACGGCAAAAAACTCCGTATTCGTTTCCATGGCCTCTCTTTCGTTGCCCACTCAGAAAAGTAGTTTCAGCGCTCTGTTAGAATCTTGAAGTTTTCTTGTTAGCACTAATCCAAGAACGCAACCAGAAGAATTTCAATGGAAATCAAAACCGCAGGCATTCTGGGCGCGGGCACGATGGGCAACGGCATTGCCCACGTCTTCGCCAAAGCCGGCTTCAATGTGGTCTTGTGCGATGTGCAGAAGTCACTGCTCGACCGGGCGCTAGAGACCATTGCCAAGAATCTCGAGCGCGAAGTGGTCAAAAGCAAGATCAGCGCGCCGGAGCGCGATGCTGCCCTCGGCCGGATTGAAGCAGTGACCGAGCGCTCGGCCCTCAAGAGTTGTGATCTCATCGTGGAAGCAGCCACAGAAAAATTTGAGATCAAAGCGGCCCTATTTCGTGAGATGGATTCTCTCTGCCGGCCGGAGGTGGTTCTGGCTTCAAATACCTCGTCTATCTCGATTACGAAGCTGGCGGCCCAGACCCGGCGTCCCGATAAGGTGATCGGAATGCATTTCTTTAATCCTGTGCCGGTGATGAAGCTGGTGGAAATCATACGCGGGCTGGCCACTTCGAATGAAACTTTCACTACCATCAAGGCGCTGACCGAAAAGCTGGAGAAGACCCCGGTCGAGGTGAATGACGCGCCCGGCTTCGTCTCTAACCGCGTGCTCATGCCGCTCATTAACGAAGCCATCTTCGCGGTCATGGAAGGGGTAGCGACGGCCGAGGCGGTGGATGAGGTTTTTAAGCTGGGCATGAACCACCCCATGGGCCCGCTGACCCTGGCCGATTTTATAGGCCTCGACGTCTGCCTGGATATCATGCGCGTGCTGCACTCCGGGTTGGGCGATCCCAAGTATCGTCCGTGCCCACTGCTGATCAAGATGGTGGATGCAGGCTGGCTGGGAAGAAAAAGCGGGAGGGGGTTTTATCAATACGGCGGCTGAAGTCGGATGGAATTTTGGTCGTTCTGCTCGCTAACCAGCATCTATTTCTCTTTTAGAGGCTTGGATAAAACCTGTAGCGCAGTCTCAGGATGAACGGAGTCATAGATTATCTGCTTTTCCAGGCCGTCCTGAAAATCGTCAGTCGTAACTTCCCACTGTTTGTTTTTCCAGGCCCCCTCTTCCATGACCTCTGTACTATGGAAACACGAGTCGATATTTTCGCTCTGCCCCTTCTCAATTCTCCAGCTCTTGCTAAGCTGTAGCCAGACGACGTCAGTTTCCTCACCCGCCCCACACATGCTGGAGCCGCCCAGAGGACGGGACGGTCCAGAGACCTGCAAAAGTAGATATGTGTGGTGTTTGCGAGGCGCGAAATCGAGGAGTTCGTACTCCTGGTAACCGTCGGATGTGATGTAATTTTTGATATCCAGTATCTCCGCACGACTCGTATCGGCGATGAGCAGCTTATATTCATACCCATAGAGCCTGACATCGGGATTGCGCGACAAGTTCTTTAATTCCAGCTTTTCCCAGAAAGCGGGAACGTTATAGACACCGTCATAGCCAAAACATCCCAGCTCGTTAGCCATCCCCAGGACCGCCAGCGAGTAGCCGGTTGGTTTGTACTGCAGAATCGAATCAGGCGCCAGGCGAGATTGTGATTGCAGCTCTTTCGAGATGGATGCAGGATAAATGGCAGCAGGAAATTTGATCCGTGACACACGGGGCGGTGGCGGCAATGGTGGTGCATCTGGCGCCATCAGGGCAATTCCAATGGTTATGCCAGTCAGTTTGGGATTTCTCAGGTCGAACCCCTGGTCTAGAGAGATGCTCCCTTCGAATTCGCTGTAATCAGGGCCCTGTGTGTAATGCGAGGTGGGCGGTGGAATCGAAACCGGAGTAGTTGCAGACTCCTTTCCATGCACTGTCCAATGCAGGTATGGATCATAGTCCTGAAATTTCCCGATCTGCTCCTTGATATCTTTCACGAAAGTGCGCATGGCTTTTTTCTGGCAGTCGTTGGTCTCATCGCTGGCGATCCGGTCGCGGTAATCTTTCAAATTTTCCCTGAGGTTAGTGAGGGTCGCGGTCTTTTCTACCACCATGCGCGGATCAGCAATCCAGAAGCGCAGAATCCAATTCTCCAGCGGGGAGGTGGCCGCAGTTTGAACGCGGATATGAAGTTCGTGGTCCACTAACTGGACCTGATATCGAAATACGGGAGCAGTCTTGACCGCGGACACCTCGATCCAGGGATTTCCCTTTTGCGCTTCGGGTGGAAAGGCGCAGAGCGGCGCGGACAGGCAAAAGAGAATCAACGCGGATTTGGCGAACTTACCGAACATTTGGGAGTTTATGGGATTCTAGACTACTCCCACACGTGCCTATGAAACATTAGTTGCTTGGAGATAGTGCGCTGTTAACCAATTTGTTACTATCGCGAAAGCTCAATTCCCGCTATTCTGCACTGCAATGGTTCGTGTGACAGTATTGGCCAGCGGTAGCAAAGGAAACAGCGCGGTGGTGGCCTCTTCCTCAACCCGCATCCTGGTGGATGCCGGCCTTTCATGCCGCGAAATTCTCAAGCGCATGCAGCGGGCGGGTGAAGATCCCGGATTGCTGAGCGCGATTGTCATTACCCACGAGCATAACGATCACATTGGCGGCCTGGGCGTGCTGGCCCGCAAGTTGAAAGTGCCGGTTTACATGACCGGGCCAACACATAATGCATGGTTTCGCCTGGTCAAACATGAAGCCAAGCGCGCCGGCGAGCAGGCGCGCGACCTGGAGCGGCGGCAGTTCTTCGAAGCCGGCCGCAGCTTCCAGATTGGCGATGTCGCGATCATGCCCTTTACCATTCCGCACGATGCCGTGGATCCGGTTGGCTTCACCTTCAAAGTCGAAGGAGTGAAGATTGGGCTGGTGACCGACCTGGGATATATAACTGCAAACGTGAAAGAACATATCCGCAGTTGTGACGTGCTGATGATCGAATCCAATCATGATCTGGAGATGCTGAAGATAGGTCCCTATCCCTGGTCGGTGAAGCAGCGTGTCCTCTCGCGTACGGGCCATCTTTCCAACGATGCGCTCGCGGAATTTTTCAGCAAAGATTATGATGGAGGGGCGGAGTTCTTGATCCTGGCGCACCTCTCGGAGCAGAATAATCACCCCGAAATTGCGCGCAAGGTGGCGGAGCAGGCGCTCGGCCGGCATGTTAATCTGTTTCAACGCCGTCTGCTGCTGGCCTCACAGGAGCAACCTTTAGAAACTTTAAGCCTGTAACATCATCAATCACTCTAGCCGGTTCAACAGCAATGGCCAAACATCAATGCACAGATCGGGTCGTCGGACGCATTCTGGCAGGGTGGCGTTACGACATCAGCGGCATCGTCCCTGAGATGCGCGGCGACTACGAAGAGCATCTGGCGCAATGCCAGCACTGCCGCTCCAAGCGCTTGCTGCATCGCGTGATCGATTTTGGGCTCATCACCATCGCCACCATTTCCGCCATAATCTTCCTGATTGCCTTCGGCCTGGTGCGCCATTACTCGCCCAGCCACGCCGTAATCCTGGAAGTGATTGCCCTGGGAGGATTTCTGTTCTCCAGCCTGATGTGGGTCATTGTGGCCGTGGCAACGCCAGTGCCGGTCATGCTGATCGGGGCTGCCAAAGAGGGCGCCCGCCGGGTGCATGAAAAGCTGCCCCAGGAAATCCGCGAACGTTTGCCGTTGAAGCCAGAATAGTTTCAAGTTTCGAGTTTCAAGTTTCAAGCAAGAAAAGGCGTAAACCGCCCACGGCATGCCGGGGCATGCAGAGGACGCGAAGGATCGCAGGGGCTTTTGCAATAGAACTCGAAACTTGAAACTGGAAACTCGAAACTGCTTTTTGAAACTCGAAACTTCTTTTATGCCCACTGACACACAATCCCGGGTTGCTGTCGCCCGCATCCAGGAGATGTTGGAACAAGCCTTTGAAGGGGGGGCATGGCACGGGCCTGCGCTCATGGAGCTGGTGCAGGATATTCATGTTGATCACGCCGCCGCCAAGCCGATTGCCCATGCGCACAGCATTTGGGAGATCGCGCTGCATGTTGCCGCCTGGCAGGAAGCGGTCTTGAAGCGGCTCAATGGAGAAGCCGTTGATCTGATCGGCGACCAGGACTGGCCGCCGGTCAACGATAACAGCGAAAGGGCGTGGGAAGAAACGCTGCAATCGCTGAAAAATGGCCACAAAAAGCTGCTGCAAAAAACCTTAACCCTCACCGACGCCGATCTGCCAAACAAAGTCCCCGGACGCGATCACACCGTGTACTACACCCTGCACGGCCTCATTCAGCACAATCTCTATCACGCCGGCCAGATTGCGATTCTGAAGAAGTCCGAAAGGTAAATTCCTGCGATAGTTTCGAGTTTCAAGTTTCAAGTTTCGAGTTAATTCAATCAAAATTGCATCTGGGGGAGGCGATGGGGCACTCGTATTCTGATTTGATGGTATGGCAGAAAGCGATTGATTTGGTCGTGGACATATACAGACATACCAGGGCGTTTCCCAAGGAAGAGATCTATGGATTGACGTCTCAGATTAGACGTTCCGCTGTCTCGATTCCTTGCAACATAGCTGAAGGACAAGGACGTCTCACGCGGGGAGAGTTTAAGCAATTCTTGGGTCATGCGCGAGGGTCACTTCTTGAATTACAAACACAAATTACGATCGCGAAAAAGCTGGCTTTTCTGGATGAAGAAAGTGCTTCAAGCCTGATCAAGTCATCTGCAGAGGTACATCGTATGCTGAACGGTCTTCTTCAATCACTCAAGTAAGACAGATGGGATAGGAAGTTACACCTTCTAACTTGAGCAACTTGAAACTTGAAACTCGAAACTCGAAACTTGAAACTCGAAACTAGGTTTCGCTTTCTACCATACCATCAAATCGGTATACGAATGCCCCATGATTGCTCCCGAGGGATCAAACGACATCAAAAGCGGATAACTTGAAACTCGAAACTCGAAACTTGAAACTAAGTTTCGAGCCCCCCAATCAGGTCGGTGACCCTCTCCACCCGATGCTCGATGCACCAGGCGCGCACCCCCTCAACGATTTTTTCCGTGGCGCACGGGTCCCAATAATTGGCGGTGCCTACCTGCACGGCGGCGGCGCCGGCGAGCATGAATTCAATCACGTCTTCAGCGGTGGCGATGCCGCCCAGGCCGATGACCGGTATATCCACCGAGTGCGCGGCTTCATACACCATGCGCAGCGCGATAGGCTTGATCGCAGGGCCGCTGAGGCCGGCGGTGATGTTGGAGATGCGCGGCTTGCGCGTCTCGGCATCGATGGCCATGGCCACAAAGGTGTTGACCAGCGAGATGGCGTCGGCGCCGGCATTTTCTGCCGCGCGCGCCATGCGGGGAATGCTGGTCACGTTGGGCGACAGCTTTACGATCACCGGGCGCGGGCCGGCAGCGTTCTTGGCCGACACCACAACTTCTTCCAGCAGCACCGGATCGCTGCCAAAGGTGATGCCGCCATGCGATGTGTTCGGGCAAGAGACATTCAGTTCGTACGCGGCAATGCCTTCGCCTTCGTTGAGGATGCGGATGACAGCTTCATAATCCTGGCGGGTGTAGCCAAAGACGTTGCAGATCACCACGACGTCTTTTTTCTTACGCAGCAAGGGAAGTTTTTCTTCCACGAAGGCGCGGGCGCCGATGTTTTGCAGCCCAATGGAGTTGAGCATGCCGGCGGCGGTCTCAAAGATGCGCGGCGGCGGATTGCCGGGCATAGGCTCGCGCGAGAGTCCTTTGCTGACGAAGCCGCCCAACTTTTCCAGGCTGACTATATCTTCAAACTCGATGCCGTAGCCAAAGGTCCCACTGGCGGCAATGACCGGGTTTTTGAGGGCGATGCCGGAAAACCGGATGCTTAAATCGGGGAAGGGGCCGGGATTGGGCTTTGGTTTGGGCTTAGAGTCGGGCGCGCCAGCCGGTTTGCCTGCGGCTTCCGCATTTGCGGGTGGAGTTTGAGATTGCGTTTTGGTAGTTGCGTCGGCGCTCATGCGGTTGCGAATCTCTCCGGTGTGGTTTTTATGGGCTGAAGCGGCACGTACCGTAAGTATAAGCGTTGCCGCGCAAATTTTTCTTGCATTGTGCCCATGCGGAATACAAAATGACGGCAACCTATATTTCACAAATTAGCCGGAGAGCCGCCGCCGCCTTTCTGTGTCTGCGCTTATCCGGCAAACAGGAGAGCTGATCCGTGAGAAAAACTCTGGCCACATTCGTCTTGCTTGCGCTGGTCCTGGCAGTCTGGATACCGCTGCAGGCACAACAATCACAAACCCAACCGGCAACGCCACAAAAACCAGCAGGAGCGGCGTCCGCAAAACGGAAATCTTCAAGCAAGAAGAAGATGACGAGCTCGGTTGGGATTCTGGGCACAATGTCAGAAACTGCCGGCTGCCATATTCTGAACAAGGGCAAGCGCGGGCAGATTTGCTACTACGATATAAGCCAGCTTCGGCCTGAAACCCAAAGCCAGCTTGGTCCCGACGTTCCCATCTACATCTCCGTCAACAAGCACGAGTCTATTGTGTGGCACAAAGGAGGCAGTATTCCGTTTCATGTGATCGGGATCGAACTGAAACCCAATCAGAATCCCAATTGCCCCAAGCAGGCATTTGATAATGATTTCAAAGACGACGACACCGAGCCGTGGCACGACGCTCTCTCCTCGGGCTGGGCCAATCCTCTGGCCGGACATTACGGCTGCGAGTACAAAACCCACGTTAAGTGGAAAGATGGCAAAATGGGCGATCCGCACATCATCATTAACGACGACAACTAGAAAGCAGTTGCCAGTTGTCGGTTCTCAGTTTTCAGTTTTATGCTGTTTTAACTATTTCTGTATGTCCTGTTCCGTCATCGCCGCCTGCATCTTGTCATCCTGAGCGCCGTTTTTTGGCGCGAAGGATCTTGCGTTTTTCTTGTTTGGGCGACACTGTTATTTACATACAGAAAAAACTAAACAGTTTTGCTCATGACCGGAGCTGGGTTGGGATTCGAAGACGCACTGGCCGTTTCCGGCTCCGGATACTTTGCTTCTGGATATAACCACGCAACAAACAAAGCCGTGAGCGCGAGCACCACGAACGAAAGCCAACTGCCCTCAGGACCGACTGAGCCTCCGGTCAACCATCTTGGGCCCTCAAGGCGTGAATTGAACAGGTGCCCGATCCCCGGCTCGCCGCTATCAGGCACGCCATACACAAAGGTCTGGGCATAGTCCCAGGCAGCGTGAAAGCCGACAGCGAACCACAGGTTTCCGGTGCGGCGCAAGGTGAGGCAGAAGAACAGGCCCACAGCCACCACCGCGGCCAGACCGGCCAGGGACTCGCCTTTATTGGTTTTGTGCACCAGCCCGAAGAGCAGTGAGGTCAAAACCGCGGCGGGCCAGAAACCCATACCTCGCGTCAGGACGAACTGCATATAACCCCGAAAGCTGTATTCTTCCCAGATGCCTACCATGAGGAAGGCAATCGCCCAGAGCATTGCAAAGTGCAGCAATGCACGGCCAGAGAGCGCGATAGAACCAAAATAGAAGCCGTGAAGGGCGCGGATTGCCAGCAGCAGCAGCGTCAGGGATAGAAAGCCCACAGCCGCTCCTGCCCAGAAGGTGCTCTTGAAAGCGCGCTGTGCCGGCAGGCCGTAGGAATCAATGGAGCGGTGCTCGAGCTGGCTGATGACAAACATCGTAACAAACAGGGCCACAAGGCTGAGCGCTTCACTGACAATTACAAAAACGGGAGAGAAGGAGCGATGTCCCTGGAAGAAAGAGGGGGCAATCGTTCTAAAGAAAATCGAAACTAAGATAAGAGCAGTGACGAAGAGCGCCAGGAACAGCAGCACGCGCCAGCCTGCGCGCAGGCCGTTAGGACCGATGAATATGTAGTGAAGCGGATGAGCAGGGGGCGCCGGTGGGCTGGATGGAAGTTCGCCCGGCGGCGGCGCGGGAAGGGGGGAGTTCGAGATTTCGTCCAAAGCGGTGCCTCGCGTTCTCAGTGACTTTCAATCAGAACAGCCGCAGAAGAAGCTTAGATGCGAGTCTTCATTGTCTCACTTGCTGCTTGGGATTTGCCTCGCTTCTTTATTTGACGGCTGCATTAATAATGTCCTAGGGTTGGATATGTACTCTTCAATCCAATTGACCCGTGGTATGGGACACTACTAATGCAGCGACCAATAGCCCGGCTGGCTCCTAAATGATTCAATGACCCGATGAGCCAATGACTCAATTATTCAATGGTGAACGCCTTGGCTGAATGCTTGATTGCTGACTGCTGAGTGCTAATCACGATGCTGGCCGCGCTCGACGGCCCAGACTTCTTCCGGCTTCTTTTCATACGGATAAACGTGCACCATCCAATTGAAGATGATGGGGTAAAACTTGCCTCCGGCGGCATCGCACTCTTCCTGCGTGGCGATGGAGCCGGCCAGGCCAAAGCGCGGGTTCTTGGTGAGCATGGAGCGCTCCTCGCCCTTGGGAGGCATGCAGAGATTCACGTGCTCATGCCACTGCGCCACGCTGAGCGGAATGCGCTGGTTCAGGTCGTCTTCGGTGAAGCGTTTGGGGGCGGTGTACATTGCACCCACCAGCTTGTAGTCGTCGCCATGTTTTTCGTAGAGCAGGGAAGTGGGGTGCAGCGGATTGAATTTATAAGTCGCTTCAAAGGCATAACTGTAGTTGGTGAAGTGCTTCATCGGCATCGGTATGTTGGGCTGGAAGATCTGGAAGCCGTCGGCCAATGCCACCTTGAAGTCCTTGTATTTCTCAATCGCGCCGCGAAGCTGTTCAACAACCTCGCCGGCTTTTTTCTGGTCGTCAGGGTCTGCCGGCCGCAGGGTGGTCATCTTCATATGCGGGCCCATGTCCATGTGCTTGCCCGACATCGAGCTCATGGTGTGCGCCATCTCATCGCCGCCAGATTGCTTGCCGGAATCGGAAGAATTGGACATATCCATGCCCGCCATGTCTCCCTTGGAATCGGCTTTCTGTGCCTGTGCTCCGGCAGTGAATGCCAGAATGGCAAAAATCAAGGCAATTGCCGTGTGTCTGTTCATCATTCCCCCTATTTGTGTTTCTTAAAATGAAATAACACAGATGCTGGCAATCCGCGCCGGTTTTTTACAAAACTTTACCGTTACGTTGGTAATTGGTTAACCGGCGGCCGGATGGAAAGGACCCAGAGGTCACAGCGCAGAGCAAATGCGCGTTCGAGTTGCATCTCCTCACGATTTGCAGCATCTAAACCCGCAATCGATGCCGAGAGGAGGCAAGCCATGTCCAATAGCATATCGACCTTGCTGATCCGCAATCTTCGCGATGTCTTCGGCGAAAACGACCCCGTGCGCCGGCGTGCGGCCATCGACGAGCTCTACACCGAAGATGTCGTGTTCTACGACCCCAGTAAGGGCGTCTACCGTGGCCGCGACGAGATCGATCGCATCGCGGGCGCGATCAAGGCTACTCACCCTGACTTTCAATATCAGCCAATTGCTGAGCCCGAGGAATTGGGCAATGGCGGACGCGTCCCATGGGTATCGGGCCGCCCCGGGGAGCTGCCAGCTTACGCCGGGACTGATTTCATCATTGCCCGGGACGGCCGGATCGCCGCCGTTTATCTTTTTTTTTGACAAGCAACCCTTGTTGCTGGACTCTGCCATGCGACGTCCGATGCATCTTGGCGCGGTTCCGACTCTTTAACGAACGCCTGGTTCCATAGCTTCTTAAAGCGCCGGGACGAGATCCATGCCAACGTCCAAGGCGGCAGGCTGTTACTGCTACAGTTTGAAGCTACAGCAGCTTGCCTTCAGCATCCAATCTGTATCAATCCTCGTATAATTTAAAGAGGGAACAGATTATGGAAAAAGCTACATTTGGCGCGGGCTGCTTCTGGGGCGTGGAAGAAACCTTTCGCAAGATCAAGGGCGTAAAAGACACCGCCGTGGGTTACACCGGAGGCGCGCTGCAAAATCCGACCTACAAAGACGTTTGCACCAATGAGACCGGCCATGCCGAGGTCGTGCAGGTGACCTATGATCCCGCCGAGGTCTCCTACGACCAGCTCCTGGATGTGTTCTGGAGCGCGCACAACCCCACCACGCTCAACCGCCAGGGTCCCGATTGGGGAACACAATACCGCTCCGCGATTTTCTTTCACTCGCCCGAGCAGGAAACCGCAGCACGCGCGTCCAGGGAAAAATTGGAAAAATCCGGCCGCTTCAATCGCCCCATTGTGACCCAAATCGTATCCGCGCCCGTTTTCTATCGCGCCGAAGAATATCACCAGCGCTACCTGGAAAAGCGCGGCGTCTCTTCGTGCCACATTTAACCTGAAATCCTAAAAGCAAAAGCCAAAAGCTATTTCGTCAACAAACCCCGGCTGCGCAGCCAGTTCGCCAGCAGGGTTGGCCACTGGCCGAGCACCGGATCTTTCAAATCCAGACCGACACCGTGTGGTCCTTTCTCGAAGATGTGCAGCTCCGCCGGCACACCGGCTTTGTGCAGGGCCGAGTAGAACATGACGCTGTTCTCCACCGGCACAACGGCATCCTCACTTGTGCTGAAGAGAAAGGTGGGCGGCGTTTGTGCCGTGACCTGTAGTTCATTGGAGAGCGCCTGCTGCAACTTTGCATCAGGATTGTCGCCCAGCAGCATCCGCTGTGAGGTGTGATGCACGTAGGGTTCTACCATCGTGATGACGGGATAGCCCAGGACGGCAAAATCTGGCCGACTGCTTACCCGGTCTATAGGGTCGGAAGCGGCGGAGTTGCCGGTATCGAAATGGGTCGACGCGGTTGCCGTAAGGTGCCCGCCCGCGGAAAAGCCCATCATGCCGATGCGGTTGGGCGATATGCCGAATTCGGTTGCCTGCGCCCGCACCAGGCGGATGGCGCGCTGCGCATCCCCCAGTTCGATGGGATGATGGTAGCGAGGGCCCAGCCGGTATTTGAGAACAAACGCGGCGATGCCTAACGAGTTCAACCAGTTTGCTACCTGGCGTCCCTCGTGGTTTGAAGCCAGATGCAAGTAGCTGCCGCCGGGCGCCACCACGACCGCTGTGCCCACCGCGTCGCGTCCGTAGGGGAGATAAATGGTAAGAGTGGGTTTATCGGCGTCATCGCTGCCCAGGGCGCCAGGCGCGCCGTTTCCCACAGAGGTATCGTCCGAGGCTCGGTCGTAGGATCTGGCGCTTGCGCGAACGCAGTCATAGTGACCCCAACAATCAACATCACAAAACCAACAGTTCTTCCCTTTGCCATGCACCCCTCCTGCACCATCGATTTCGGGATTGCGCGTGTGATTCTATAGCAATTCCAAGATTGCTGTATCCCACCGAGGAAGAAGGCTTCATAAGTCTGTGTGAGGTTCCAATTTTCTGGGTGCGTGAAGAGACAAATAACCCCGAAGGGGTGACGCGTTATAGCCCAGCGCTTCAGCGCTGGGTATGCTGAAGAAACGATGTTAGTCCCGAAGGGACGACGCCTTTTAAGTTCTCCACAAACTCTTCAGGCTCACGTAAAGACCGGGCTTCACCTGGGCGGGTACACCGATTTATGGAATTGCTCTAAAGAATCTTTGTTCTGGGGAATCCTCATTCCTTCGCTTGGGCGAGAAGTGGTATCAAATCATTGCTTTTTATCAAATTGCTGGCATGATCAATGGGAAGGCTCCGTGCCTCATGGTCTTTGAAAACATCAAGCGGCGGCTCTCACCGCTCGCAGGAGCGAAGGGATATTTCTGCCTCTGCCGGATTCATTACTCGAGTAATACCCACCCCCTCTCCCAAACAGCGACCGCTCAGAGGTTACTTAGTAACCCCCACCCCCTCCTCCAAACAGTCCCGAGAACAATTTTCCGCTCTCCTTTCCCAGGCCATCCCCTAACCGCAAACCCATCTGCGTTGATCTGCGTTCATCTGCGGCCAGGCTTTTTCTGAAAGCCGGGTTGCCGGGCTGGTAATTCGTCCAACCATGGCAACTTTTGTCCATAAATGGAGTTAAAATTCTCAGCATGTGCTCCGCATTCTCCCCCTCGCGTATAGGCCGCCCCTTGATCGTGGCTGCCTTAGTTGCCTTGTTTTCGCTGGCCGCACAGGCGGGCGATGGCAATACCTCTAACCCAAAGAGAGCGCACGCTTCTTCCGCGCCGCTTACCGAGCACGACCGGGCATTGCACGTCTTGAACCGGCTTACCTTCGGGCCGCGCCCTGGAGACATCGAGAAGGTGATGGATGCCGGTGTGGACAACTGGCTGGAGCAGCAGTTGCAGCCCGATAAGATTGCTAATCCGCTGCTCGATTCCAAGCTTGCTCCCTATCGCACCCTGCAGATGCAGCCCCGCGATCTGCTGCAGGCTTTTCCTAATGGCAACCTGATTCGCGAAGCGGCCGAAGGCAAGAGGCCGCTGCCCTCCGATCCCGTCCAATCTGGGCTCTGGGAGGTCCTGGTTGCGCGCTACAGGCAACAGCAGCAACTGAACCAGCAGAATGTTGCCGCCCTGGCCGCCGCCATTCCCATGTCTCCCGAAGAAGCAGCCAAGAAAGCCGCTGCAGATAAGGCCGCACACGATGCAGCCACGCAACAGGCCAAAGACGCCGCCCATCACATCGCGCTGATGCTGCTGACCCTGCCCAAGGAGAAGCGCATGGGGGCGCTGATGCAGTTGCCTATCAACGACCGTCTGGCATTTGCCAGCAACCTGCCCAACGAAGACCGCGACCGGCTCATGCCCGATTTTTCTCCCGCGGAGCGCGAAATCTATTACGCCATGAACAATAACCCCACCGGGGTTGTGCTCTCCGAACTGCAGCAGGGGAAAATCCTGCGGGCGGTGTACAGCGAGCGCCAGCTCGAAGAGGTGATGACCGACTTCTGGTTCAACCACTTCAATGTTTTCCTGAACAAGGATATTGACCAGTACCTGGTGACCAGCTACGAGCGCGATGCCATCCGCGCGCACGCCTTGGGCAAGTTCCACGATCTTCTGGTGGCCGTGGCCCAGAGCCCAGCCATGCTGTATTACCTGGATAACTGGGTCAGCATTGGGCCAGATTCGATTGCCGCCGGCGTCAAGCCCGGCCAGCAGGCCAAGCCCGGCGCCGCCAACAAAGGGCTGAATGAAAATTATGCGCGCGAATTGATGGAACTGCACACGCTGGGCGTGAACGGCGGCTACACCCAGGCCGACGTGACCCAGGTGGCGCGCGTCTTTACCGGCTGGACCTTCCAGTCACCACAGCAGGCGCCGGGACAGTACCAGCGCGTGGGATTCATGTTCGATCCCAAAAAGCATGAGCCCGGACCGAAAGAGGTTCTCGGCCATACCATCAAAGACGCCGGCATGGATGAAGGCATGCAGGTGCTGGAGATGCTCTCGCGCAGTCCGGCAACTGCGAAGTTCGTGTGCACCAAGCTGGCGCGGCGCTTTGTCAGCGACGATCCGCCGCCCGCTCTGGTGAAACAGATGTCGGAAACGTTCCTCTCCAGTGATGGCGACATCCGCGCCGTGTTGCGCACCATGTTTCACTCCAAAGAGTTCTGGTCGACGGCGGTGTATCGCAAAAAAGTGAAGACGCCGCTGGAGTTTGTGGCCTCGGCGCTGCGCGCTACCGGCACCGACGTGCAGAACCCCGGCGCCGCTGTGCAGGCCTTGGCGAAGATGGGCATGCCGCTTTACCAGATGGCGCCGCCCACCGGCTACTCCACCGCCGCCGATGTGTGGATGAATTCCGACGCCTTGCTCGATCGCCTGAATTTTTCGCTCGCCCTGACCAGCGGCGGGCAGAATGGATTGAAGTTCGATCCGCTGCGCGTCCTGACGCTTGGCCTGCTGACACGCGCGCCCAAGGAAGAGATTGTTCCCGTCAATACCTCGGGCGGCAGCGAAGCCGCGGTGGCGCTGATCGAAGATGCCCTGATTGGCGGCGAGACCTCCAAGACCACCAACGAAGCCATACATAAGGAGATGAACGACCCGCAGATCGCCGCCCATCTCTCGGATGATCCCGGCAAGGCCCTGGGCACGATTATTGGTTTAGCCCTGGGCTCGCCTGAATTCCAGTTGCGCTAACAACTCGAAACCCGAAACTCGAAACTGCACTTGCATTCCCCCCGCAATCCCAGTATCCTGCCCCCTCACGTTCTTCCAGGCACGCGATTCATGACCTTAGTCCGGCCATCGAGCAAGCCCAATTATTTGAGGAAGTTGCGGAGACTTCTGCGCGAGGTCTCAGAACAGCCGCTGCCGGAGCGGGTGCACCAGTTGCGCACGACCATCCGGCGGGCGGAGACCTTCCTCAACTCGCACGAGCTTTCCGCAAAACGCGATGTGGCAAAGTTGCTGCAGCAACTCGGCAGGCTGCGGCGGCGCGCCGGGCGGGTGCGCGACGTTGACGTGCAGAGGGTTGCCCTGCGCACGGTGCATATCACCGGGCAGGAAGAGGCCAAGTTGCTGCTCATGGCCGAGCTGGAAGCGCAACGCAACAAGCAGCAAAAGAAGCTTCTGGCCGGCATAGACGATAAATATTCTCCGCGCATGCGCGAGCGTATGCGGAAGGTGGAATACGCCATCGCCTTTGCGGGTGGCGCCGAGGGCGCCGCCGGCAAGCCAGGCAAGGTGTCTCCGGAGCGGCTGTCGCGTTCGGTGCGAGAGCTGGTCCGCGCTTACCAGCAGGCGCAGCCGTTTTCGCCGCGTGGGTTGCACCAGTTCCGCATTCAATGCAAGAAGACGCGTTATCTGGCGGAGCTGCTTCCGGGAAACGCGGAGCTGTTGCAGCAACTCAAGACCATGCAGGATGTGATTGGCGACTGGCATGATTGGTTGACCCTGGCAGAGAATGCGGCCCGGATTGCCGGACCTGCAAAATTGGCCCTGCTGGCCCACCTGCAGAATGTTACCCAGGCCAAATTTATCGAGGCCGTGAGTGTGTGCCGGCGGGTGGTCAACGAGATTGAGGCGGGAGCGTACTTGCGCAAGCTGCCACAAGAGGAAAACGCAGTCGAGCCGGAAAAGAAAAAATCTGCCCCAGAAAAAAAGAGAGCTGCCCGGGAAAACAAAAAGAGTGAAGCGGCGAAGAAGAAGCCCTTGCGCGCCGGCTCTTCCACGCGAAAACAGGCTGCTCCTGCGGCGAGTTGAGACATCTGTTAAGCAAGGATTACCGTCGCGTTGCGAAAAGAACATTTTTGGATGACGAATTGCGGTTTGCAGGGGCTAAAGAGTCTATGTGAGAACTTGAAGGGCGTCGTCCCTACGGGACTGAGATCATTTTTGCGCATACCCAGCGCTGAAGCGCTGGGCTATAATACGTCACCCCTTCGGGGTTGTTCACCCTTCACGTGCCCAGAAATTGAGTTCCCATACAGACACTAAAGCCGGCACCTTTAAGGCTTTAAAACTCCGGGGCTGTAGCCTCTGAGGTTTAAAAAATTCCCTAATCGGGAATTCATGAAGCCAGATTCAGGCCTTCGCAAAAGCTAAAGGCTAAAAGCTAAGAACTGGTGCTGAGAACTGAGAACCGAGAACTGAGAACTGCTTTTCCATGCCCACCTTTGCCGCCGTTGATATCGGGTCCAATTCGGTTCGCATTAAAGTTGCGCGTCTGGTGCGCCACCGCCTGGTGACGATTCACGAGGACCGTGAAGTCACGCGCCTGGGCAAGTCCGTTTTCAAAAACGGCATACTCACGCCTTCGGCGATGGCCCGCACGGTGGAAGTTTTGCAGCGCTTTCACAAGGCCGCGCAGAGAAAAGGGGCGCAGGTGGTGCGGGTGGTGGCCACCAGCGCTTTGCGCGATGCCCGCAACGGCAGCGCTTTCATGGAGTGGGTGCGCTCGGCCACCGGATGGAAGGTGGAAATTATCAGCGGGCTGGAAGAGGGGCGACTCATCCACCTTGGCCTGCTTTCCAACATGCGGCTGGGCCTCTCGCCGGTGTTGATGGTGGATTTGGGAGGCGGAAGCTGCGAGCTTACCGTCTCCGCCGCCGGACACATTCTTTACACCATCAGCCTGCCTTTAGGCGCAGTGCGCCTGACCGAAGAATTTCTCAAGCACGATCCGCCCACGTCGAAGGAATTGCGGCGGCTGCGCAGCTTCATCGAAAAAGAGATGGGCCGCACGGCAAGGCGCATCCTCAGCTTTAAGCCGCGGGTCATGATCGCCACCTCAGGCACAGCGGCGGTGCTGGCGGCGGTTTGCAGCGGTGTGCACAAGAGCACGGTGCGCGAATCCATGCAGGATGTCCCCCGGGCCAAGGCGGTCAAGATTGCGGCCAAGCTGGCCAGGCTGAAAGTTGCGCAGCGCACGGCGCTCTCGGGCATCGGTCCGCGGCGCGCGGAAATTGTTGTTGCCGGGGCGGTGGTCTTTGCCGAGCTGCTGGAAAAATGCCATCTGCGCGGCTTTCGTTACTCCCCACTGGGATTGCGCGATGGCCTGCTGGCGCAGATGGCGGCAGACTACGACCAGCGCACGCGCTCGCGGCGGCAGATCGAATCTGACCGCTGGGACGCCTTGCTGGCCACCGGCAAAAATTATCGCGTGGATCCGGCCTACTCGCAGCATGTGCGCACGCTTGCGCTCGATCTTTTTCGCCGCCTGCGCCCGGTGCATAACCTGCCCCCGGAATATGCCGAGTGGCTCTCGGCCGCAGCCATGCTGCATGAGGTTGGAATTTATATCAACCGCTATGGATGGCACCGCCACGGCTACTACGTGATCGCCAACAGCGAAATTTTCGGCTACACCGCCTACGAGCGCGCCTTGATCGCGGCCATCGCGCGCTACCTGGGCAATTCCCGTCCCGCTGCCGCCCAGAAACCCATGAAGTTGCTTCGCCCCGCCGATCGCATCCACGCTTCCAAGGCAATCGTTCTGCTGCGTCTGGCACGGGCCTTGAATCAAAGCCGCAGAGGGCTGGTCAGCGGCGTCTCAGCCCAGATCAAAGGCGGGAAGGTACGCCTTGTCTTGCGCACCAAGGGCAGAATGGACGCCGAACTGGAGCTGTGGTCGCTGGAAAAAGAGCGCAACTACTTCCGCGAAATCTTTGGCCGCGAGTTGGAGGCGGGGGTTTCGTAGGAAGCGGCAAACAAGTCTATGGACTTGAATATTTGTCAGCGCGGAGCTTTTGGGTGGCAGAGCCGGGATGGCTGTGCATTGTCTTTCGGAGGGGCACAGCTTTAGCTGTGCCGAAAAGTCCTTTAAGTGAGCGGCTTTAGCCGCTGAGGTTATTGCTTGAAACCTGCGAGAGTGCATAATTTTGGGACGTATTTTATTTCGACCCAGACCTGGGGCAGAAGAAGTGTGTTTCAAACAGAAAAAGCAGCCTCACTTTTTATTGAAATTCTTTATCTCTATCGCAGCCGGGCGGCATATCTGCTTCACGAGTTTGTCCTCATGCCGAACCACTTCCATCTAATTCTGACACCTGTAGAGATAACTCTGGAGCGCGCAATCCAATTGATAAAGGGCGGATTCTCGCACAGATTTAGACTCGAGGTTAATTCCAAAATGGAAATCTGGCAGCGTGGATTCACTGACCATCGCATCCGGGATGTAGAAGACTATGCCAAACATAAACGCTATTTGATCATGAACCCTGTCGAAGCAGGACTTTGCGCGGAGCCAAAAGAATATAAGTACTCCTCGGCTGCCGGATCCTATGAACTCGATCCTATCCCTCAGCGGCTAAAGCCGCTCACCTAGAACACTCTAACGGCACGGCTGAAGCCGTGCCCCTCCGAAAACTTGAGTGCCGAAAAACTGAGCACCGCCAGCGTACCGGATACCGGGACGGCGTGCTTTCTTTTCATTGACATCCGGTCACTTTCCTCATAATGTTATGCGCGTTCGTCAGAGCTGCCTGGTAGGTTGTTTCGCTCCGCACAGCGAAGTGAGTACAACACTGGAGCAGCAAAATTTTGTTTCGTCAGGATAACCGGCCCTCCGCGGGCCATTTCACGACCACAGCAGCTTCTCAGGCGTGCGCTGCTGCAATCACGTTCGACCTAACTTACGACAGCAAACCAATTGCCCGGCTCTGGCACGGGCATAAAAACGTGTACCCAAATGTGGGAGGAGAAGATAATGTTATCTGGTAATTCAACAACAATTAAGTCTCTGATGGTTCTGGCGCTCAGCCTTGTACTCAGCGCCATTTCTTTCGCTCAAATCAAGTCAGCCTCCATCGTCGGAAGGGTGACGGACACCAGCGGCGCTTCGGTTCCGGCAGCCACGGTCTCGGTGGTAAATCAGGAAACCCATGTAGTGACGGCTGCGGCCACTGATTCGACAGGAAACTTTGCGGTTCCATACCTGGAACCCGGAATTTATACCGTTAATGTAGAAAAACCGGGATCAGGTTTTGCCAAATACAGCACCGTCAACCTGTCTCTCTCGACTGCCCAGACGGTGAAGCTTGACATTCAATTGCAGGTTCAAACTGCAACTGCCGCAGTCACGGTTTCAGCCGACCAAGCTGTCCTGCAAACCAGCAGCGCGACCGTGCAGAGCAACGTAAATGAGAGGACTATTGATATTATTCCCAACATCACGCATAATGCCTTCTCCTATGCCGCCCTGCAGCCAGGGGTCGTTCCGCGTGGGCTCTTCGGCGATACCCAGGACACTTTTTCATTTGGAATCGGGATTGACGGCCGCCGCCAGGCCTCTGCCATCGGCATCAATGGCGGCTCGGCCTTCTCCAATGACATTATCCTCGATGGCGTCAGCATCCAGGGCTCGGCCTGGAACGAAACCGCCGTGCTGCCCAATCAGGATGCGCTGCAAGAGGTGAAGACGGTTACGAATGACTATTCGGCCGAATATGGCCGCGCTCAGGGCGTGGTGCTTTTCACAACCAAAAGCGGAGGCAACGACTATCATGGGTCTGCTCATTACCGCGTCCGCAATGAAGACTTTAACGCCAATTCTTTTTCCAACAACGCCCAGAATATTCCGCGAGGAGCATTTAAATCCAACACCTTCGGCGGGAGTCTCGGTGGCCGCATCATCAAAGACAAATCCTTCTTTTTCATCAGCTACGAAGGGCTGCGCTTTCACCGCGCCTACGATTATTTGATGACCGTACCCACAGCGGCTGAGCGCGCGGGAGACTTCAGCAATACGTTTGTCCTGGTGGGCGCCAATCCAAAGCCCGTCCAACTTTTTGATCCCTTCGCTCCGGTCACCAAGTCGGGCAACTTTTTTGTGCGTACACCATTTCAGACGTTTAAGGATGCCCAAGGGGTGGTTCATACGTCTCCTCTGCTTTCGGGACGCATTGATCCCTTCGGCTCGGCGATTCTAAATGCCTATCCATTGCCCAACCGCACGCCCGATGACATCTTCAACCACAACAACTTTTTCTTTCGCGGAAACCAGCAGTTTCATCGCGATAACATCAACAGCCGGCTCGACTATCACTGGGGCAAGCACAACTTATATACGACCTACGGCTTCCAGAAGGGAAATATTGTGACCCCACGCACCTGGGGGGCAGACAGTCCGTATTACAGCCAGAAGGAATTCATCGGCAACCAGCAGCGGGACAACAACTTTTACGTCGCAATCGGCGACACCATACCGCTTACCACCAACATGGTTCTTGATGCCCGCCTGGGGGTGAACCGCATTGAGGCCGACGATCTGGCCGATACCATTCCCAACTACAACTATGGCGTGTTTGGAATTCCTGCGGCCATTCAGGCGCTGAATGTAATTCCGGGAGCTCCGCCGGCAACCCCCGCATTAGGAAATGTCAGCCCTCTCGATAACGGCACCTCGCTGCACAAGCGTGAGCGCCAGACCAACAGCGACTTCAACGCCAGCGTCACATGGTCCCATGGCCGCTGGAACCACAAGTTCGGCGGCACCTATCGGGTGTTGCTCTCCAATTACATTGACGTGGATGACTCGTCGCAGATCCAGACCACGGCTGATTTCACCCGGCAGAACATTAATGCCGACGGCAGCACGAACGGCCTCCCCAGTACGAATGCAACCCTGAACGGCCTGAGCATGGCTTCCATGTTGCTGGGCGCGGGAAACATCAGGGTGAGTCCGGGGTTCCAGTTGCGGCTGGCGCTGGCCCAGAAGTACTACGCGTTTTACAGCCAGAACGACTGGCGCGCTACCGACAAGCTCACGCTCAACATCGGGCTGCGCTGGGACGTGCAACCTGGCCCCACCGAGCGCCATGATCGCACCACGACCATTGATCTCACCGGACATGAGCCACTGTTCGGTACTCCTGGCTCTATTGTCTTCCCAGGCCATACCACATCCAATCGCCACATGTGGCCTACGCGATGGAACAATTTTGGTCCACGCCTGGGCGCCGCCTACCAGATCACACAATCGGCGGTCGTGCGCGCGGGGTACGGGGTGACTTACCTGCCTTCCAACACTGGCTTCAACGATGGCCCAGGATTCTACGGCGCCGCGCCGTTCACATTTTCCGTGGTCAGCAGTCCATATGGAACTTCACCGGCGGGACAAGTGATCAACAAGTTCTACACTTTGTCAACGGATACGCCGACGGGAGTGAATACAATCGTTGCTCCTATCGGAGCTAACCCATCGAGTCCTGCCCTTTATGGAGGCGCCCGTCGTTTCCCTTACAACAACTATAGAAACGGCTTTGTGCAGCAGTGGAACTTGACCCTGGAACAGAAGATCGGCGCCAACTGGAGCTTCTCCATGGGTTACATTGGCTCTCATGGCAGAAACTTGCAAGTGGCCTTTATTCCCATCAACAGTACGCAGTTGATTGATCCGGCGCAACTGGCTCTCTGGCGGGCTTCTTACATTCAAAATTCAACCGCTACGAAGATCAACAACCCGGCAACCGTGCAGGTTCAAAACCCTTATCAGCCGGCTACCGGCCCACTCATTCCCTACGGCAACGGTAATATCAGGAACCGCACCATTCAGCTCCAGGAGGCTTTCTTCCCATATCCGCTGGAGGGTGACAACATTCACCTCACCACCGGCGTCTCCGACTACAACGCGTTGCAACTGCAGGTGACGCATAACTTTTCCAGCGGCCTGCAATTGGGCGCGCATTATACCTGGTCGAAGCTGCTGGCGGATACTCGCTACAACGCGCAGACCAACCAAGGGTACTCCGATGGCGGGGCAAGCAACTATTTCCCCTATCTGCGTCCGGAGATGCGGCATCTCAATCGCCAGCTCACCACGAACGATGTTCCTCATCGCTTCTCCGTGAACTGGGTCTACGATCTGCCTTTCGGTCGCGGAACTCGCTTCTTCAATACCCAGTCATGGCTGGATAACGTGATCGGCGGCTGGCGTCTGGGTGGCGTCTTCAATACCCAGACCGGCTTCGTGGTTCCACTCTCGAGTGGCGGCACCAACTCGATTAACAATCTGCCCGATCGTGTCGCTGGAGTGCCACTCGAAGTACCCAAAGCGCTGCAGCACTGGTACGATGGCAAAACTTCGGTCACACTCCCCAGCGGCCGCATCATCACTCCCTGCGCCAACTGCTTCCTGAAGTACAACATTGATGCCTTTGCTGGCCGGACGGTGACCACGCCCGACGGGACCATACTTCCGGATATCTTCTGGTATGGAAACTCCTCGCCCAGCTTCAATGAGATGCGCAGCAATCCTACATGGAATACCAATCTGTCTCTGGAGAAAAACTTCAAGATTCGTGAACGGTATGCACTGAGCGTCTCCGGGCAAGCTACCAATCTCTTCAATCACACGCAGTTCAAACCCGGACTCAACACCGGCTTCGGAGCCACGCTGGTTACAGCAAATCAGGCGAGCAATCCCAGCTTGAAACCCGGCCAATTGCTTGATACTGCCAACACCTTCGGCACCTACAGTCGCAGCACCTACGACGCGCGTCAGCTTGAAATGGTGGTGCAGTTCAAATTCTGATTGGCTTTTTAGACCTCACAGGCGTGCTGGGGAAAGCTCCAGCACGCCTTTTTTTGCATATTCAGCAAAAAACCAAAGATAACCACAAAGGACACGAAGTAAAAGCGGAAGGACACGAAGAAAGCAGAAGAAGGAAACGCCTGAGCAAGCGTGCGGCACAGATTTCCGGCAGACAACATCTGCCCTCTGGCCTACATCTTGCATAGTGATCGGATTCAATTCAGTGCCGGAATAGTGGTCGTAACGAGTAAAATTTAGTCAGGGGACAGATTGACCCTGCTTCCCGCCACGTGTTAGCGTAGCCCTCTGTGAGATTTCCTGCTCATCATCCGCGCATGGTAGACGATTTGCATAGCGTTAAAGACGACATGACCGCTTTTATCGAGGGCCACGGACTCAAGCGCTTCCACGGCTATGTGACCGAAGAGCTTTCCACCGTGAACTGGGAGGCGGGCGACAACCCTGATTCCTGGAAAGATTTTGTCGAGCTTGCCAAGGCCGGAGGCGCCACTTTTTTCACCATGAGCGACGTGGTGCTGGATAAGGAAGAGTTGGATTTCCTGATCGAACGCCTGCGCAATGGGGGATATCCCAGCGATGAAGACCAGGAAGAGGCGCGCATGCTGCGCGTCTACAACGGAAAGACCGGATTCATCCAGCTTGGCTGGCCCTGCCAGGGAGTCGTGTTCCTCTACGAGATTTCCACCGAGTGGTATGACCGCTATCAGCGGCTGATGGACCTGGCCGATGAGATCGGCGGCTTCGTGATTGATGAGTCGGAAGAATAGCCAACACAGCTACCCAGCACTCACGTGCTGGGCTACCAAATGCCGCCCCATTCGGGCTGGTGTATTGAGCGTCCTTAAGACTTCTATTTCTATTCCTTACCAATTCACGTCATGAAGACGAGTTTTCCACAGCGCCATAATCACTCCCTTGCTGTAATCTATTGGCTTCATGCAATGGAAGCTAAAGCCGCCGGATCTTTCCGCTGCTAAACAATTAAGTTCAGAAGCGCAAGTCTCGCCTCTCATTGCGAATCTGCTGGTGCAGCGGGGCATCACCAGCGCCGAGCAGGCGCAATTGTTTCTGAAGCCATCGCTGTCGCATCTGCACTCGCCGTACCTGATGCTGGGTATGAAAATCGCAGTCGAGCGTCTGCGTGCCGCTCTGGCTCGCAAAGAGACCGTCTTGATTTATGGCGACTACGACGTGGACGGCACATTAGCGGTCGTGATCCTCAAGACTGCAATCGAGCTCTGCGGCGGCGTGGCCGATTTCCACGTGCCTCACCGGATCAAAGATGGATATGGCATGAAGACCGATGTCATCGAGCAGGCCGCGGCTGCCGATGTGCGGCTGATCATCAGCGTAGATACCGGCATCCGCGCCTTCGCCGCCGCTGAGACCGCGCACCGCGTGGGCGTGGACTTAATCGTTACCGATCACCATCTTCCCGAAGTCGGAGCGATTCCCAATGCCCTGGCTGTCCTGAACCCTAACCAGCCGGGATGCGAATATCCTTACAAAGAATTGTGCGGAGCGGGTGTCGCTTTCAAGCTGGCGCAAGCGTTGCTGGAAGGCGCAGGGCTCGAGCGCCTGCTGCCTTCATTCATCAAGATGGTCGCTATCGCCACCATTGCGGATGCGGTGCCGCTCACCGGCGAAAACCGGGTGCTGGCAAAGCTCGGCCTTGAAGGCCTGCGCAAGCGTGCGAATGCCGGATTGCAGGCGCTTTTCGAAGTCTCGGCGGTGGGAAAGAACGGAGGCGCGCCCACGGCGTCCGACGTCGGTTTTCGCATTGCTCCACGTTTAAATGCCGCCGGACGTATGGATGTAGCCAACGATGTCATCGAATTGTTCACCACTCGGGAGATGGAGCAGGCACAAAAAATTGCCGCCAAGCTCAACCAGCTTAATGCCGAGCGGCAGAACGAAGAGGCGCGCATCGTGAAAGAAATACAGGAGCGGCTTGATGGCGATGCCGCGCAGCGCGCGCCCTATTGCCTCGTCCTCGATGGCGACGGCTGGCATCGCGGCGTGATTGGAATTGTTGCCACCCGGGTGGTGGAGCGTTACAGCCGGCCTGCGCTGGTGCTGGCGCGCGATGCGGAGAGCGGCGAGGCTTACGGCTCCGGACGCTCGATTGCCGGGTTTCATCTGCTCCAAGCCCTGGAAGAGCCGCCTTGCAGAAAGCTGTTTACGCGCTTTGGGGGCCACGCCCATGCCGTGGGTTTTTCGCTGCCCAGCGAGCACATTGCCGAATTGCGTGCCCAGATGGGCGAATATGCCCGCCGGCATCTTACCGAGTCGGATTTGCAGCCGTCGCTAGAGATAGATATGGAGATCAAGCTGGAGGAAATCACCCTTGACCTGTGCCGCGAGCTGCAGCAACTGGAGCCCTTTGGCCAGGGAAACCGTGAGCCGGTTCTGGCCACGAGCAGCGTGCTGCTACAGCAGCCCCCCAGGGTGTTGAAGGAAAAGCACCTGAAATTGCGGGTCAGCTCCGGCAATGGCAATCATCGCGGTTACGATGCCCTGGGATGGCGCATGGCAGAGCGTCTGCAAGCTGAAAGTCTTATTCCCGGCGAACGATTGAATATGGCCTTCACGGTGGAGGAAAACTGTCATCCCGACTTCGGCGGCCCGCAGATGGTCCTGCGGGACTTTGTGAAGGCCGAAGTAGCGGCTGTAGCCGGTTGAGCTGTTTAATCTTCTCTGTGTCGAAAGAACAGTGTGGCTCGGACAAGAAAACGCAAGATTCCTTCGGCAAACTCTGGACAGGCTCTTCGCGCCAAAAAAACGGCGCTCAGGATGACAAGTGCAAATGGGATTGGCTGAAGGGTAAGCACAGCAACAGTTAAACGGCATAATTTGCTGTTTTCTGGGCTTGGAGCTTGGAGCTGTGAGCTGAGAGCTGTTTTTTCGCCTAGCAACCGTCTGGCCACCAGGTGCACTCCAATGAGGAGAGGCTCTGCTGTATGGCTCTCCCACGTACTGTTGAAGAACATGAGATTCCCCCTGAGTTGCGCCGCGTCTACGCGGACATCCGGAAAAGTTTCGACGTGCCCCTGGTGCCCACGCTTTTCAAGGTAAGCGCCAGCGTGCCCGAGTATCTGCGCCTGGTGTGGTCTGATCTGGGTGAGGTGGCGCGCTCGCGCGAATTCCAGTCTGCAACCCACGCCCTGGGCGAATATGCCTATTCGCAGGTGTTGAGCAGCGACTGGCGCATGAACGACCAGCACAAGGCCATGGCCGGGCAGGGCTTTTCTTCTACAGATATGGAAATGCTGGGCGCCGTGGTTTCAACCTTTGCCCGCCTCACTCCACAAATGGCATTGTTCAGCCGGCTCATGCAGCTCGGCTACTCCGGCGGGCAGCGCGGAAAAGTTTCCGACGGCAAGCAGGCCTCGGCGCTCTCCCGCATGATCAGCCTGCATGTTCCCGGCGAACGCGACACCGGATTGCGCGCCTGGCTGATCTATTCCGACATTAAGAAAACCACCGGCTCCAAACATGTCTTCAGCCTCTTCCGGTTGCTGTCGCCTTATCCTGGTTATCTGGCCTCAGTGTGGATTGATGCCAAGCGCCTCTTCCAGGAGCGTTCCTTCCTGCGCGCACGCGACGAGGTCATCGCGCGCACCCGCGCGCTGCTGACCGGCCTTCCCGTGGGCGACCATCGGCACATGGCGCGAAACATCACGCCTAATCAGTGGAGCGACATCGAGGAATCCGTGGATAGCTTTGTGCGCCTCATGCCGCAATTCGTTCTTTTCAATGCCATATGGCAGCGGTCGTTTGCCAGGACGGGAAATCTGCAGAAGGTGGCGTGAAGAAGCAATTAGCATTTAGCAATTAGCACTTAGCCATTCGAGTTTTTATAAGTCCGCGACAAAGCAATCTAAAGGTTTGGGGTCTCGAGATCTATCTCGGATTTCGTGAGCCGTTTATGGGCTGAATGCTGAGTGCTGACTGCTGAATGCTTTTTTTATCCCGGCGGCCACGTTAACGGCCTTCCCCCCAGCAGATGCAGATGCAGATGAAACACGGTCTGGCCCGCGCCCGGACCTACGTTGTACACCGTGCGGTATCCATTTTCGATGTTGCGCTGGCGCGCGATTTTGGCGGCAACCAACTGGCAGTAGCCGATTAGCTCGGTGTCTTCCGTCTTGGCTTCTTTCAGGTCCACGACATGGCGCTTGGGAACAATGAGGACGTGCGTGGGCGCCTGCGGATTAATGTCTTCGAAGGCGAAGGTTTGCTCATCCTCGTAAACTTTTTTGCTGGGTATCTTGCCCGCAATGATCTTGCAAAACAGACAGTCGCTCATGGCAGCTTCACGCTTTCTCTCCAGCGGCGGAGAATTAAAGTAGAAATGATTATAGGGGAACTCAAAGAAGCACTCAGCATTCAGCCAGTGAAGCAGCATTTAGCGCTTAGCAATTAACATTTGGCCCTTGGACAGGTATAGCGTGGGAAGAATGAAGATCGAGAAGTACAAGCTACGTTTCTACCATTCATTATTGGAAGAAACGAATATTCCTAGGGGCTAAATGCTAAGTGCCAAGTGCCAAGTGCCAAGTGCCAAGTGCCAAGTGCTAACTGCTTGTTTAGGGGCTGAATGCTGACTGTTGATTGCTGAGTGCTTTTTTCTTTTCAATCAATACGTACCAGATAAATCCCGCCTTCCGGCGTCGTGTTTTCCCGCGCAATCTGCAGGGCGCGCTGTTTGTCGTCGTTGAGCACGCGTACGCGCACCCACCAATCACGGCGCGGGCCTTTGAAGTCGAGGACCCTGGCTGTGCGGTAGCGGCGCTCCAGTTTATCTTTCACCTGGGTTGCCGTGTCTTCATCGCCAAAGCCGCCAATCTGCACCTCCCAGCGTCCGCCGGTGTTGAGATTGGCGGGCGATTGCAGCACTTCGAGCTTCACCTTGGCGATTCCCGGATGGTAGACGCTGATGCGCCTGGCCGCCTCCATGGAAAGATCAATGATGCGGTTGGCCACGAACGGTCCCCGGTCGGTGATACGCACCATCACCGACTCCCGGGTCTCCAGGTTGGTCACGCGCACCACAGAGTTCAGTGGAAGAGTAAGGTGGGCGGCGGTGAGCTGGTGCATGTCATAAATCTCGCCATTTGACCCTCTGTGTTTGTCATAGTCGGGCCCGTACCAACTCGCCAGGCCGGTTTGCGTGTAGAGAGGCTGTGCGTTGGCCGGCGCCGAAGGCGTAGCCGGACTGGGCTTGCGCGAACTATTTTCTTCCGAGCTGGAGCCGGCAGGAATGGAGGAAGCGGAAACCGAAGGCGCCGCAGGAACAGACACCTGTGCTGGTCTCTTTGCGCTGCACCCCGCCAGCAGTAGCGCTGCCGCGGTCAAGGCAAGGATTCTGTGCTGGTGACCTGGCTTCAAGAATGGCTTCAAGAGTGGGTCCACGTTCTTTTTAAGATGCGGAAACAAAAAGCAGAGCAGCTTGATTATGGCCGCTTCTCTGCGAATCGGTCAATTGAGCAACAAGATTCCCTAAAACAGAACCAAAATTGCTACGGCATGAGTATCCGGCTGGGCACCTTCTCGCATCTTAATAGCTGTAAGTAATAGAAAATACAGTTAGCTGCCAGGCGAAAGAATGTAAGGTGAAAAATTGTAAAGATGTGGTTTGCATCCGCTGCGGTACTGTTCGGAACGAAATTTTTGGTCTATAGTGTTACTAATCCCCGAACCAATCGCTTGGCAAGCTGCACTATGTATATGATACGGATTCGTGTTGCGTTCGGGATAAGCTTGGTTGTATCGCTCATTTGCTTCGCCCAAGCTCCTGCCGCCAGGGCAGAAGCCGGCCAGCCTGCACCCAAAAATTTCTGCCGGATTGCGGTGGCTGAACAAACCCAACCGCAGCTCTCTTTTGCCGCCTGCCATGCATCGCAGAGCCAGGGCCAGAAAGAAGATCAGTGGCTCACGCTTGCTGCATTGAAGCTGCCTCAATCTTTTGCCGATAGCGCTGGTGAAAATGCCGTGAGCGCTGAAAACGGTCTACCGGAAGCCCCATCGGGCGGAAATTATTCTGCGTCATCGTTGCCTGATGCTGCCAGCAGCACCCGCATTGCGCTTACCCAGAACGGCTCGCCGGCTGGTCGAGATCGTGTGCCTATCGCGGTGTATCCCATCATATTTCCCTATACGCCAAGAGAGAAATTTGGGCTCTTTGTGCGCGATATTTACGATCCTTTTAATTTCATGGCTGAGGGCTTCAATGCCTTATGGGCGCAGTCGCAGGGAGACCCGCGCGCCTATGGCGGGGGCATAGGCGGCTATGGCAGAAGGCTGGGGGCTATCGTCGGCACCGATATTGTGGGCGAGTTTACAGGAACGTTTTTGTTCCCCTCGATCTTGCACACCGATCCGCGCTATTTTCGCATGGCGCGCGGCTCCTTTACGCGGCGTTTCTTCTATGCCATCACCCGCCAGCTTATCGCCAAGAGCGACTCCGGCGACGATACCTGGAATGCCTCAAGATTGCTTTCAGGCCTGGCCACCACCACCGTTTCCGGCAGTTACTATCCTCACCGCGACCGCAGCTTTCCCGGTATTCTGCAGCACACCATGATCAACATGGGCTTTGACGCGCTGGATGACTCCTTCCGCGAGTTCTGGCCCGATGTCGCGCACAGCTTGCACCTTCCCGCTTTTGTGATTCGTCGCACCGCTGATCCTACATTTATTGATCCCATGGATCCACGGCCCATACCAATTACCCAACCGCCACCGCCAACAGATAAGAGGGCCCCGGGCCTTCCCCAGAACTTGCAGTAGCCCCGGAACTTGCAGTAGCAAAGCCCAGCAGCTAGAATCGCGCCCATGCTCCGTGCACGCTGTATTCACCACATCTGCGTTCTTGTTGTCTTCAGCCTGTTATTCGCCGGCTGCACCAAGTGGCCCGAGAAGGCCTCCGCCTGGTCAAACGCCACGGGCGCCGAGCAGTTCGAACGCCTCTGGTGGCAGGATATAAAAGAAAAAAATTGGAATGAAGTTGAAAGCCATCTGGCGTCAACCTATGTCTACCAGACATCAGGCACGGTGCGTGACCGTGACGCAACCATGGAACACCTTAAGAAGCTGGAAATTACCGACTACGCCCTGGGCGAAGTGGAACTGCATCCTGACGGCGATTCCGTGGTGATTACCTACACGTTGGACTTAAAGGGTACTTACGATGGCCAGCCTCTGCAGTTGTCCCAAACCCGCATGATGTCCGTGTGGCAGCAACAAAAGCAAGGCTGGGCCGCGATTGCTCACGCCGATTCTTTTTCCATGCAATAAAAATTCCATTCAATGCCAGCGGGTGGTGAAGTTGGTTTGGATCGTGCCGCCATAGGCCGCGGCGAAGCCGGGCACATCGCCGGTAGATTCGGGCCCATCCAGCGGCTCGGCGGTGATGATATAAGAATCTGCCGGAACGCCCTGAATCAAATAAGTGCCGTCGGGTTTGCTCAAAGTGCTGATGGGTGACTTGCGCAGGTTGAAGCTGGTGGGAAAGGGAAGTGCGCTGCTGGTGGATCCGGCATAAACGTGCGCGCCGAAAACCGCTGCATTGTTGCCCAGCATTCGCACCGTTCCTGCGATGCTGCCGGTGGCCACATCGGCAATCGTCTTCGGATAAAGCGTAGAGATGCCGGCATCGTCATCATAGCTGAGGGTATGTTCGCTGGCGGGGGCAAAGGGGAACATGATGGCACGGGTCACGCCGGTGTGGTCCATTCCCAGAAAGTGCCCGGCCTCATGCGTGGCCACGGTTTGCAGGTCTTGCGTCGAGCCGCTGCCGGTTCCATCGGTAGTGAACTGCACGTTGGGGTTGAAAATAATGTCCGATTTAATAATTTGACCATCAAAGACGGCAATTCCACCGTGGCCGTCACTGTGGCCTCGGGTGACGGTTGTGGTGATGGTGACAGCCAGGGTTCCGGAATCTTTGCTGAAGTCGGCGTCCATGCATACAAAGCAGATCAGGTTTATGTTGGACGGGGATGAGGCTTCGGAAGAAACCGAGCTGTCAGCGCCGCGAGTGATGGGAATGTTCGCGTTGGGCGCCGAAGTCCAGGTATCAAAAACGGCTTGTATCACACTGGCTGCCGAATTGCTGCCTTGGATATTCGACCCGGTAGCGGGATTCAAGTTCCATTGCACGGGAAACCCAGCGAAATTCCAGCGGCTGGGGACTACATTATTGCCGACCTTCGTCAGCTCAGGAAGGTGCGAAGAGGCCGGCCGCGGCAGTAGCATGCTTACAGCCGCAACGGCAGTCACTAAAAGTGCGTGATGGAAGTTGCGCCTGCTCATTGGCTCAGCCTTTGTGCGCGTTGTATGCGCGTTTCCAGATCGTGCAAGGTCATCGGTGTAGATTGCGAAACGCTCTGCTCTCCTGCGGCATTGAGCCATTGCACTTCGGGAACGCCGTTGCTCACGCGCACCTCGCCGGTGCTGAGCCGTTGCACGCGGAAGTTCCCCTGCACCAGGCCCACAACCACGTGAGTGCCGTCTTTGGCTTCGCTGGGGCGGAGGAAGAGCACAGCTTCCTCTCCCGCCGGCCAATAGCGCACACCGGAGACGTGCTGGGTCGTGCCATCAACGCTGCCGCCAAGCTGTTTCACCACAACTTGGGCGGGGGCCTGGCCTTTCAGCGTTCGGGCCACGGCAAACTCCGTGTAGGTATAAATGAGGCTGTGCTGTGGGTTCCACTGCGACCACGAGCGCGTTGCCTCGCCTTGCATGATGAGCGCTGCATTGCGGGTGAGGGACTCAACCGACATGGGAACCATGCTCGTTCCCAGCAACAGGGGAGTGCAAGCGAGGATGATCAACGCCAGCAGATATTTTCTTATTACACGTTTTCTTATGGGGCTCCTCATTGGACCTCCAGTCCGCCGGTGAAGGTGGTGATGTCGCCGTTGGTGGCCTGTAAAATCAGCGTACGCGCACCCAGGGCGGCATTGCCGGCAATGGCTGCCTGAAAGGCGATTCCGGGGATTCCGGTTGTGGATTGAATGCCCCGGATTTGTGAAATCCCAATATCGGAAGGACCGGAAATAGAAACCTGCATGCTGCTCGATAGTCCCGGCCCGAAGACCAGGACAGTTACCGTCGAGCCCCGCGAGACGATGGTCCCGGTATTATCGGCCGTACCTTGTGAACTCGTCGTGGCGCCCAGTGCCTGAGCATTGGGTGGCGTGCCCGAGGCGGGCAGGGAAACTGCAATATCCATTCCGGAAGCTGTCTGGCCGCCTGCCAGGTTAACTACGGTGGGCGCATTCACTCCGCCGGTGCTGGGTGGAGGCGCAGGGTTGGGATTATTATTGGACGCCGGGGGAGAAGATGTTCCGCCGCAGCCGCTCATCATTACGACGGCCGTAAACAAAACGATGAAACAGAACAGCATGCGCGTCATAGTCTTAATCGAAAGCGCAATCGAGCGCCCACGCGAGGGGTGCAGCATTCTCGCGGGCGGGATTGCTGCTCCTTCATATTAAAGATGTTCTGGCCAAAGTACATGTTGCTTTGCCAACTCTGAAGAATAACTTCAAGTACAATCGAAGCTTTGTGAATAAGCCTGGCAACAAAAAATCCAAGAGTGCAGCTCTGTATAAACCGGTTCAGCCTATGCGCTTTCGCCGCGCTCTCTTGCGCTGGTATGACGCTCACCAGCGCGATCTGCCCTGGCGCGGAGAGCGCGATCCGTACAAGATCTGGATCTCTGAAATCATGCTGCAACAGACCCGGGTTGCCGTCGTGCTCGACCGCTATAGCCGCTTCCTGTCGCGTTTTCCTACCGTGCGCGCGCTGGACGGCGCCCGGGTTACCAGCGTTCTGGTGGAGTGGAGCGGGCTAGGCTACTACCGCCGCGCCCGCGCTCTGCATGCAGCCGCTGGAATCGTGGTTCGCCAGCATGGCGGCAAGTTGCCGCAGTCTGCCGAGGCGCTTCGCGGCCTCCCAGGGATAGGACGTTACACAGCCGCGGCCATCGCCAGCATCGCCTTTGGCGAAGCGGTTCCCGTGGTGGATGGCAACGTGGAGCGCGTGCTGCAGCGTTTTTGCGGCGCCAATGGCATCCGCACAGATGAGGACTATTGGCAGCGTGCCGGTGAATTGCTCGATCAGCAGCGCCCCGGTGATTTCAACCAGGCCATGATGGAGTTGGGCGCCACAGTCTGCCTGCCGCAAGCGCCGCTGTGTCCCCAGTGCCCGCTGGCGCAGTTGTGCCGTGGACGCGCGCAATTCACAGGCGCCCGGAAGCTACGGCGGCTGGATGCAGCCGAGGTACGCAAGAAGGTCCGGGCCGCCTATCGCGTGCTGCTGCATCAGAGCTGCGTGTATCTGGTGCAGCGTCCGGCTGAGGCCACGCTTATGCCCTCGATGTGGGAGCTGCCGCAGCGCGCCGGGGATACCCCTGTATCATCGGCTGCTGCATCGGGTGTTCGTCTGCGGCATTCCATTACCAACACGGATTTTGAAATTACCGCCTGCCTCGAACGCCGGGCCACAAGACGCGAGGTCGCTGGATCAAACGACAGCCGGCGACACGCCGGCGCTACGTCAGGCTCGGCAAAATGGGTGCATGTGCGGCGGCTCAACCAGCTTCCGCTCACTGGACTGGCTCGCAAGATTCTGCGCCGCTTCTCACTCCTCGATTAAAATAAAAAATAGTAGTAAGGATTTAGAAGGAGACCGACAATGTCTGCTTTGAATGCGGGCGCCCGTGCGCCGGAGTTTTCGCTCAACCTGATGGGCCAGGATGGAAAATTTTCCCTGGAAAAAGCCCGCTCGCATGGACCTGTGCTGGCCGCATTTTTCAAAGTTGGTTGCCCAGTCTGCCAGTTGTCGTTTCCCTACCTCGAACGACTGTTCGCGGCCTATGGCAACGACAAGGCGCAGATTATCGGGGTCTCGCAGGATAACGCCGCCGACAGCGCCGCATTCGCGCAAAAATTCGGCGTGAAGTTTCCGGTTGCGCTCGATGAGATTGGCAAGTATCCGGCGTCGAGGGCTTACGGCCTGACCAATGTTCCCACCGTGTTCTGGATATCGCCCGAAGGCAAAGTCGAATTTTCCAGCGTGGGCTGGGACAAAAAAGATATGGAGCGGCTCAATCGGCAGTATGCCGCTGCCACGGGTAAGCCCAAGATCGAATTATTCAAGCCTGGGGAAAGCGTCCCCGATTTCAAACCTGGTTGAGGCACCAAAAGCTGATCCGCGGTCGCGGGTCGTTTTATCTGTTTGTCTATTATCTGTTTATCCAGGGGCACAGCAGCCCAAGGCGGACTGCTGCGCCCTCGCGCACTCCGGTGCTCTCTTATCTAAGTGATCAAGCAGTCGTAGCGATTCCGGAGCGGAAACTCGCTAGTGGAGCCTGACCCCAAACAGAACTGATCTTAAGCTCTCCTGCAATATCGCTAACTCGACGCAGCAAATCGGCTTTCTCTTTACTTAGTTGAGTCGGTTCACCGTAATGGTTGTTTTTCAGCAACGATGAAAATAAATCTGGAAGTTGCTTCAATTCTTTTTCGGACAAAAACGCAAGACGATCCGCGTATTTTTCGTTTAAAAACGAGACTGTGTCCCAATCGTGATATAGCAGATTCGAAATCTCATCGTCAAATCCACAAAACGGAGACCACATGACCGGGGTGGAAATGAACGTTCGACAGGATTTCAAGACATCTCGCCACTCACGTGAAGGCGGTAGAACGTACAGTCGGCCCTTGCGCGTCATTACGCGCTTGGGAGCTACCAGTGGCAAGACCAATTCGAGCATTTCGGAGTAGAGGTAGAACTGCCGAAGGCGTGCCTTTTCATGTCCAGACTCCCAATCATCAATCAGGCATCGTTCATAAGTTTTTAGGTCGTAAACCTATTCCAAACTCAGATACTGGAGCGAAATCGCACTTATGTTTCCTGAGTTCGGCTCGGTCTCGAGCAAACTCGGCTGAAGCATAGAAAGAGCGACCAACCTTGAGAAACCATCGCTCAAGAATCCATGCATCCATCCCACTACCTGTGTCTGTTACTTTCAGGATGCGGGAGTCTTCGGGCGTAGCTCCTTCCTGATAGCGGACTGTGATCCGATTCTGTGTGTTGGGGTTAACGCTTTCATCTTGAACTCTGGTAAGCGCATCCCTGTAACTGCATGCATCGACAGCATTTTGTACAAGCTCACGAATAGCAACGAGCGGGTTATTGTAAATTGCCCCACCCATCAACAGTTCATAAACCTTTTGGTCATCAAGCTCAAACTGATATGGAAGATAACGGTAGCCTTCCTCGTAAATCTCGGCATTAACTGAAAGAGGAAGGATTAAAGGCCATTTTCTTTCCTCAAGAGCCGCGAACGTAGCATTAGTAGCGGTAAATTCCTCCTGAATGGCTTTGCAGAACTGCACGACAGCGTGATGGAGGATATGATTGCTTGATCGACCCCGAAAAACCACTGCGGTCTCGTCAATCTCCCAGCTCGAGATCGTGAGATGCTTACCCCATTCCAGCGCAGAGATGTTTTGGTCTGCTGACAGGGTGCCTGGTAATAAGTAATGAAAAAGTAAAGGAGGGGTTCTTTCCCGATCAAAATCCAGAATATCGGCGAGTCTCAACGCGGCGGCGATAAGGTGAAGATCGGCGGTTACAGAGCCAATAGGATAATCTCGTGGAAAACGTGGACGCTCGTACGTTTCCCTATCCGTTTCTACAAGAGTTTCTGCGCCTTGGTTATGGCTGACGCAAATCTCAATTAACTTGTTCTTAAAGGAGTCGCCCTCGAAGCTCATGCATTCATCGAGGTCAGGTATTCTGGTTTTGTCTTTCTCATGGTAGCTAGAGATTTGGTTCAGCAACTCCAAATATCTCTCCGGTTTCGCATGGCGCTCGCGGGTGTCGAGCGAGAGCAGGACCTCATGGGCCTGCGACAATTGAATCTCGATCTGTCTTCTTCTTGACTCACCGCATGTTGGGTTTATAATCTCCAAACGTAGTTTCTGGAGTAACGCTTGTACTTCAGGTTCTGCTCTCTCCCAAAGTTCGGACTCAGGAGCAAGACGAGTTTCTCTTTCCTCTCGACTAAGCGCCATTGTTGCGTCATGAAGATGTGCAGCTAGCACGAGCATTCCAATTTCGGGTGGAGTCAGTTGCTCACGCCGCTTAGGGTCGATAATGTGCCACATCAAATGGGCCACTTTTCTTCCATGCAGTTGATCATGCATCGTGAAGGTGTCCAATTCACGAGTAGTTGTGCGATCAAGTATGTACTTAAAAACACTATTTACAGCTTCTACAAGTCGCGTATGCAATGCTCGGCACGCATTTTTCACATTCGAGCCGAGGTCTGATCCACCACCCTTCCAGCTGGCACGACCTTCAGCGTAGTCTTCGAGGCGTTTGAGTAAATCCAAGGATTCAACACAAATGGGTGTTTCTGGTATTTTCATACACACTCTGGGAGCAAAGAAAATAGGAAACCGATTTTATCAGGGTTGATCTCTGCCATGAATAGAGAAAGTGTGAGCTCGGCGATTGTTCAAGATGAGCCGCCTAAAAGAGGTTTGCAATGAATCGAAAATTTAGCTTCGGAAGTGGTCTATAATCCTCTGCTACCTGCAATCTGCTCCGCTATTTCCCTGGAGGTCCCATGCGTCATCGTGCGTGCTTACTGCTCATCTATATTGTTGTCTTCGTCTTCCCAACCGCCTTTCTGGGCCAGACGGCAAAGCCATCGGCTGCAAACATTCCTGCAAATCTGAAGGCGACTACCGCCAAAAAGACTACGGTTGCTGGCACCCATACGGGCCTGCCTGCCGGAGCCGTGGCCGCCATGGATGCCATCAGCGGCGACCGTATTCGCGAGCACATACGCTTTCTTTCGCATGATCTGCTGGAAGGGCGCGGCACCGGCGCGCGCGGTGGCGACATTGCCGGGCAGTACATCGCCACCCAATTCGCTTTGTTGGGCCTCGAGCCCGCCGGAGACGATGGAACGTTTCTGCAAAAAGTTCCCATGGTCGGGCTGACAGTGCAGCCGGAGACAAAGTTTGCCATCGTGCATGATGGCCAGGAAGTTGAGCTGAAACCTGGCGACGAATATGTGGCCACCGATGAGACCCAGAACGCCAGCAGCGATATTGATGCCGGCATGGTTTTTGTCGGCTACGGCATCGAAGCTCCGGAATACAAATGGAACGACTACAAAGATGTTGACGTCAAAGGCAAAGTGCTGATGATGGTGGTGAACGAGCCGCCTTCCGATGACCCTAATTTCTTCAAGGGCAAGGCGCTGACCTATTACGGCCGCTGGACCTACAAATTTGAAGAAGCCGCCCGCAAGGGAGCGGTCGCAGTTTTGCTGGTTCATAAAGAAGGTTTCGACCCATACGGATGGGACGTGGTGCGCAACTCCTGGTCGGGCGAGCAATCGCGTTTGCGCGGGGAAGAGGGGCCTAAGTTGAAAGCCGCGGCCCGCATTCATGAAAGCGTGGCCCGCGAGATTGCCTCCATTGCCGGGCAGAATTTCGATGATTGGCTTAAGAAAATCAGCTCGCCCGATTTCCGCCCCATCTCCATACCTTTGCGTCTGAAGGCACACATGGTGACCAAGGTGCGTCCCTTTGAATCGAACAACGTCATCGGCAAAATTCCCGGATCCGATCCAAAGAAAAAAGACGAGGCGGTCATGTACACCGCTCACTATGACCATCTGGGAATTCATCCCGACCAGCCCGGCGACAACATTTATAACGGCGCCATGGATAACGCCTCCGGCTGCGGCATCATCATGGAAATTGCGCGCGCCTTTGCCGCAGCGCCGCAACGCCCGGCGCGCTCTATCCTGATTGTCTCCGTCACCGCCGAGGAACAGGGCCTGCTGGGATCACAGTATTTTGGAGAGCACCCGCCGATTCCCGCCGGCAAGATCGCTTTGGACCTGAATTACGACGATGTCCCAGCGCGTGGCCTGCCGGAAGAGACCGAAGTCGTGGGTTCTGAGCGCACCAATTTCTATCCTGTGGTGCAGCAAACCGCCAAAGAGTTCGGGTTGACCATCATTCCCGATTCGCACCCCGATGCAGGCCACTACTACCGCTCCGATCACTTCAGCCTGGCGCGCGTCGGCGTTCCCTCGTTCTCCATTAACGAAGGAATGAAATATCAGGGACACACGCGCGAGTGGGGAATGGAGCAGGCCGACTACTACACCAAGCACAATTATCATCAGCCCAGCGATGAGTTGCGCCCTGACATGGATTTCCGCGGCGAAGCCATCATGGCCCGCTTCGGCTTTGCCCTGGGATGGAAGGCCGCCAACCTGCCGCAATTGCCCCAGTGGCAGCATGGCGATGAATTCGAGGCCGCCCGCCTGAAGAGCCATTAAAGGAAAAACCGAGTGAACTCATCATTGTTGTTGAGTCATCCAAAAATAATTTTTGCCCTCATCGTGTTTGCGGTCATTTTCCCCGTTCATGTTTTTGCCACGATTACCGGAACGGGAAACAATATCAACGCCGTTGAAGGCGCATCCTTCAATGGCGTTGTCGCGAACTTTACGGATACCATTTCCACAGACGCGCCATCTGACTTCTCGGCGACCATCAATTGGGGCGACGGCACTACCTTGTCTGTGGGAACGATCGTAGCCAACGGGACAGGCGGTTTCAACGTAAGTGGCAATCACACGTATGCGGAAGAAGCCGCCTACACGATAACCGCAACGCTGCGTGATAACCGGGATAATTCAACCCACGTTGCCACGCCGGGCACTGCTACGGTAAAAGATGCGCTCCTCATCGCGGGAGCATCATCTTCCGGAAACTGCACGGAAGGGAGTCTCTGTAACCTCACAGTGGCAGCTTTTACGGATGCAGATCCCAGTGGAATTGTGACTGATTACACAGCGACCATTAATTGGGGCGACGGCACACCATCTTCCCCGGGGACGATCGTGTCGAACGTTTCAGGTAGTTTCAATATCAGCGGCAGTCATGTCTACGCTGAAGAGGGAAATTACATCATCAGCACATTCGTGGCGGATAGCGGAGGCAGCACGATCAACATGAACACCAGTGTAGCTGTGGCAGACGCTCCGCTCTCGGCGTCGAGCGCACCGTCCGTGAACTGCACCGAAGGGACCGCTTGTAATCTGAGAATTGCAACTTTCACCGACGCAGATTCCGGGGGAACTGCGAGTGATTACACGGCAACTATCAACTGGGGCGACGGCAGCACTACGTCTGTGGGAACGATCGTAGCCAACGTGACAGGCGGTTTCAACGTAAGTGGCAGTCACGTCTATGCCGAGGAAGGAAACTTCACCGCAAGCGTTACCATGCTGGATGTCGGCGGCAGCACAGCCATTGCCAGCACAAGTGTGGTTGTGGCGGATGCGGCGCTCGCGATTTCTGGGACTACAGTGAACGCCACCGAAGGCATCTCTATGAATGCCGTGATGGCCAGCTTTACCGACGCCGATGCCGGCGGAGTTGCCAGTGATTACAACGCCGTTGTCGATTGGGGCGACGGTACCAGGTCTGTGGCAACCATCGTCGCCAACGGAGCAGGCGGTTTTAATGTTGTCGGCAGTCATATCTATGCCGACGAAGGAAACTATAACGCTCAAGTCGCCGTGGCCGATACGGGTGGCAGCGCAGTCAACGCCAATACAAATGTGGTTGTCTCCGACGCAGCGCTCTCGTCTTTGGTCACGCCCCCTGGAACCTGTACGGAAGGCGTTCCTTGTAATCTCACGGTAGCAAATTTCAGCGACGCAAATCCCTCCGCATCCGCCTCTGACTACGCCGCCACCATCCACTGGGGTGACGGCACGTCGTCAGTGGGGACGATCTCAGGGGCGCCGGGCAATTTCAGCGTAAGTGGCAGTCATGCCTATTCCGAAGAG